>JAABUH010004393.1_pt1 | contig 11454 bp, 12 predicted proteins | sample 5559121 | NCBI WGS metagenome assembly JAABUH01 (sample SAMN10711871, study PRJNA513364) | rock metagenome | isolation source: Antarctica rocks | place: Antarctica: Victoria Land, Battleship Promontory nord | collected 2015-12-28 | reverse complement strand
AAAGCTCAAGTTGAAGTGATCAGCTTTTATACATAAATCAAAGCTCATTTAACTTACTTAACTAGATAATCAAACAGCAAATAAAAGTTCACATTGAAGTGATCAGCTTTCATAATTTCAATTTGTTGATATGATCACTTGATTATATAAATAGATTGCATACTCATATGCATACACAAATAATTTGACTGAGCAATGAGAAAATATACTGCAATGACTAAAGCTAGAATACATGTAATTTAGCTTACACACAGTGCTTCAGTGTGATTATTTAGATAGATAACATCATGTTTCATAGTCATAAACTATATAAGCACGTAAAACTTGAAGAAATAAAAAAAACTAAAAAAAAAACTTCAGCTGTCTGACTTGTAACTTAACTATTAATAATCAGCTGCTTCTTCTTTTTTTGTTTAAAGCTTGCTGTCATTGATGTTGAAGTGAAAAACTTAAAGTTTAAACATAGTAAATCATTAATCTTTCTGTTTCACATCTTTGTTTATTAAGTTAAAATAACAACTCATTTTTGAATAGAAAATTTTGAAGTAAATAACTTAGAATTTACATATAATAAAGAATTAATTTTCTTTTATCATATTTTTATTCATTGATTCTCTTTTCTTTCATTAATAATCTTTTTTTATTATTTTTAATTCTTACTCAATTCAACATTCATTATGAATCTATGCAAGATTTTATATACTGTAGCGAGCGCTGCGTTAGCACAGCGTTCTTTTCGCATCAAAAATCGCTTCTTTCTGCGCTTTATACTATAACTGTTCTCAATGCAAGAACTTTATGAATCTGTTTCTCTTTTATTCTTTCTCTCTTTTATTTAATTCTTCAATGATGTCACAGCTTGAAATTGATTCAGTATGCTCATTGAGAGTATCATTCGAATAATCATCATCATTGCGCTCATGATTTCTAAAAGCTTTCTCAAGTTCGTGATGTTCTTTTCTCATTGCATTGCTTTTCATTCTACTTTTCATCTGAGACATGTTAATAAAATGTGCTTGATTGACATTTGATCTTTGTCACACTTGCACATTGTCATAGCAACATTAAATACTCATCTTTCATGTAGAAATTGATTGAAGTCAATTTTTCTTATGCATAGCTGCGTCAATAATGCGCTGTGAGACTTTGCATAACTTTTGTGCAGTCACAGATGTTGATGTGTCATTTTTGATGTCAGATATTGAAAATGAGCTGCGTTGAATCTTTCTTTTCAGACTATTCTTTATGTTTATTTGATCTGTTTCTGTATGAGCATCAATCTTGTTATCACTTCAATGCATTGATGTTCAGTCAGTAATAAAGACAAATCATGTGCATTGTTAATCATCTTGTTCATTGCTTCATTTTTGAGTATTTCTGCATGTCTCGTCACTCAATATAGCTTCAGCGTGACTTTTCAAGATTAAATGCTTTCATGTGCAATCTGAACTCATTGCAAACGTGTCTGATCTTTTATTGATATCATAGCTTTCACTGTTTTCAAAGAAGTTTGACTATCACTGTATACTTTGTATATCTTTTTATGACATTCTTGATTCTCTGTTATTACATCTGCAAGATGTTTCATTCTTGCGATCAATTCTTTCAGTTCTTCATGATGAGTGATGATTAAAGTCGATTTTCTCAATCTCTTATTTAGCTCTCAGTTAATTCTCATCGCAATCATCATAACATTCTTTCTACTGTCGCTATCGTTCAAGTAAACTCTTTGCTTCAATGCAAATGTGTCAAAACAATGTTAACTTATTAACATTTTCTTATTTATTGTTAGAGATCAGCATAGAGCGAGTCATATGAGTGTAATGTAACGAGTATATAAATGCTAAGAAAGAAAAGTATCTAGAAGAGAAGAATCGACTATCTATATGACTCAGAAGAACATAAGCTAACTCTGAATAGAATTGACTTCGAAACAAGTCTATGCTCTAGCGACGAGCGATCGACGATAGCTCTCAGAATAGTCATCAACATAGTCATCAACATAATCATCAACATAGTCATCAACATAGTCATCAACATAGCTATCAACGAAGGTGCGTAGCTAGAATCGTAACATTATTCTCTCTCTTCAACAATTCATGTTCGCATGAATGTATTTTCTTAGTCTTGTGTAGAATCGAAATGCCTATTGTAGCAGGCTCACTATGCAAGGTAGAAGTGTCATTGAAGCAGACTCACTAGTTGCACGCGAACGAGTCGACAGATCGATTCACTGATAGATAGAGCGATGTGAATAGATAGATCATCGCATTGACGAAAAATGTCATTGTAGCAGACTCACTAGTTGCACGTGAATATATGATCAGATTCACTAATGAGTAGAACAATGAGAAGATAGATCATCGCATTGACAATGTCATTGAAGCAGACTCACTGATCAACTTGCTCATCGAAGAGATCAACTTTGAGCTCGTCATTGTAGCAGACTCACTAGTTGCACGTGAACGTATGATCAGATTCACTGATGAGTAGAGCGATGAGAGCGAGTAGATCATCGCATTGACGATGTCATTGAAGCAGACTCACTGAGAATTTGCTTCTCGAGATAGAGACTTCACGCAGTTCTATGACTGATCTCGTTTGATTGTTCAACAAATTCGAAGAATTTCTTGCGAATCTGAATGAACAGTTAATTCGCTGATCTTTGATCTAGTCGAATGATTTCAATCGTTTGTTTATACTCGCTGATCAGCGCATGAGTTCGAATCTTTTGTTTATTCTCGCTGAATCAGCTCACGAGAAGAGAAAGATGAGTGCTGCTGCACGAACGCAAGTCGCTAGATCAAAGTCGATAGAGAGTTGAAGAACTACTAGCAGAAGCATTCGAAGAAATCGATGCAGATTATTTCACTTCGTCTGTAACGAAGAAGCATTTATATAATGTTAGAGATCAGCATAGAGCGAGTCATATGAGTGTAATGTAACGAGTATATAAATGCTAAGAAAGAAAAGTATCTAGAAGAGAAGAGTCGACTATTTATATGACTCAGAAGAACATAAGCTAACTCTGAATAGAGTTGACTTCGAAACAAGTCTATGTTCTAGCGACGAGCGATCGACGATAGCTCTCAGAATAGTCATCAACATAGTCATTAACATAATCATCAACATAGTCATCAACATAGCTATCAACGAAGATGCGTAGCTAGAATCGTAACATTTATGACTATAATTATTCTCGATGACTCTGATCAGAGAATCATCATGTAGAGATGACTTTACTTCATCTTTGTTTATTCAAGTGTTTCTTTCATTCACTTTTGCTTTAACTGCAAAGATGTTTTACACAGCTTTGATTTTCAATCTCTTTTGAATATCAAGTTGTTGCAAATTCAACGCATCATCATCTTAATAACTTTATTTGATTTTTGAAAGTTTATGTTTGTTATTGACTTTTGTATCAGCTTTCGTAGATGAATATTTATCAACGCTGTGTTTGTTTCTATCTGTAAAGTCTTTGTTGATGTCACATGATAAATGTCAATGATTTGTTGCAATGCTCTTTCTTGTACTGATCTCAGCTTGACGTTCAGATCTTTTCAATGATTCTTCACTTTCTGTAACATGTATCATATGATGACTTCATGATTAAGCAGAAAGTGTGTCATCACGAAGTATATTTGCTTTCTCATCATCATTGATGAATCTCAAGTAAACTTGATGATTGTTTGCATGACTTTTTGTTTAATCACTAGTTTTGCTTTGACATGATGCATGTGAGTCGCTCATTTCAGCTTGAAGTTCAGTTGAACTTTCAAAATTCTGATATTTGATTTCAAGTTAATCTGATGTTTCATCAGCTTTATGTCAACATTTATATTGAATCACTTAGAAGTTTTCATAAAGTGAATCAGCTCACGCTTTGTTTTTGAAAACTTGATGTTGTGCATTTTTGATCACTGTTTGCATCTATCATAAATCTTGCTAAAAACTTTGCAGTTACGCTTCATGAATTTCTCATATATTAAAATATTGATGTCATTTATGAAATCTGTGAAGCTTGTTCTCAATCTGATGTCATCACATGCTTTTAACAAGTTCACGTTGTAGAATAAATATAATATTGATGATAGTAAAGAGTCTTGTGATATGTCAACGTTCATGCTGCATTTCATCATCATGTAGTCATCAATTGTGATCATAATGCATCGATTTTTCAGAAAGTTCTTCACAAATTCAAGAAGCAGTCTGAAAACTTTTCTTTTTTTCATGTCATGCAAAAGTCTGCTATGTGCTACATTGTTGAATGCACTTTTTTTATTCAAACTCAGCAGTGAAACTACTTTTCTTCTTGTGTCACTTCATACAATGTGTATCTTTTCTATAATCAGTTGCAAAGTCATATTTGTTAATTTGTGTTTGCAAACTCTCATCTGAATGTTCAATATTGAGTTACACACTTTTATGATGTTTTACAAATGTTCAAATATGATGAACTTCAATATTTTACTCAGTATGTTGAATAACACAATTGATTTATATATCTTTGCATTAAAGTAGTTCTTCTTGTCTGACTTTTGCATCACTATTGTGATCGCGCTCTTAAACTGAGTTGACTGTATTCTCTTCTGCAAACATCTTTCAAAAAGAGAGTGTATTTGTTCTGATGTACTGTCAACGAGTCTGCGCATTATTTTATTTATGTATTCTGTGTGTCTCAAAGTCTTGTTAAGCATCATTTTGTAAGTGACTTTCTTAATCTTGCAATGTGTCAGCAAGATGTCATTCTCAATCAAGAATGAGTACTTGAAGTTTTCTGTGTTCAGCATGAAAATTTCTGAAGATGATGAAAAGTGAGTCTGAAACATCATTTTCATCTTATTTTGCATTGTTGTAATGATGTTGAAGCATTTTGACTTGATCAGAGAAAGAATTGTCGCTTAAGTCAATGTGTCTGCGATTGCATTTCTTGTTCATTTCACAGTTTTGAACAGTTTTCTTGAGAATTGTTCAACGTTCTGCATGATCTTTCAATATTCATTGCATTTCTGTTTTCTGATGATCTTGCTCTTCTTGTCATATGCTTGAATGTACTTTGTTCAATCGTTGATGATTCAACAACTTCTTCTCATTTATTGCATGCTCTTGATGATCTTTATACACTTCTTCGTTCATTCTGCTTTGATCATTTCGTGTGATCTCGTTCAAAGAATGAAAATCTCAATGATCTTCTTTAATGCATTCAGCAGTTGCTTAGTGTATTCATCTATGCATCAACGTTTCATCTCATGATTCAACAATGATTTCAACATTTGTTCTTTCAGAGTATTGATGAACTTCTCTTCATTCATTGTCTTTCAATTACAACGTAATTTTCACGCTGATTCTTTGCAAACTTTGAAATTTATAATTGTTTATATCGACAGATGATCTGAAAAGTTTTTCATTTCTTCATTGATTTTGCATCATATTAATTGATTCATAATGTCATCTGTCGTGAAAATCAAATCTATTGTCATTTGAAATCTCTGATAATTTCTTGTAATCATGTCTCAAGATAGCATCAACGATGCATTAACATTTGTGATTATTTCAATTAAATCATTTGATAATAAATGTTATCTTGAGTAGAATGATTCTTCTTATGTGAAATGATGCAGATTAAAGTCTTTTACAAGAATGCATTCTCTCAACATGTGTAATGTTTTTTTGATGTTTGAAAGACTTTCTTTTTCATGAATAACTTCGTGATTTCTGAGTGATGAATTGTATGCTTCGTGAATGTGTATAACTTTCTAAGTCATCTGTGTGTCATTTATTAATGTCTGTAATGTAATTGTGTTTACATCTTTGAAGTGTCATATTGAATATCAGATGTTGCTATCAATTCTCTTGTTTATGTAGAAACAGATTCTACTTTCATTATTCTTCAGCGTGAAATTGACAGTTGCTGAGCAGTACGCTCTGAAGTTCTCATCAAATCATCAGAGTTCTTAAAGAATCAAAATGTCATAATTCTTAGTTTTTTTCTCATGTAATAGCACTATCATCATCTTTTCTCTGAACTTGTGAACGTTGTACTGTAGTATTCAAAGCTTCTTTTGCTGAGATATTAAAGTTTACATTCAAAGCTGTTTGATGTTCTCTTGAATGTTTGCAATATGCTTACTTCTCTTGTAAGATTTTCAAAAGAAGATGATATTAAAATTGATGTAATTAATGTTGACTTCAACTCATTTATTTTTGACTTTTTGACTAAATGATTCAATATAATGTTTTTGAATGTGATAATTATGCTGAGCAGATGACTTTATTTGTTGAGCATCTCTGTTTTCTCTTCAAGTCATTGTTTATCAGTGATTTCAGACTGATAAATGTTTCTGTGAATATCTTCAACATCATCGCTTTGAGTTCTCTTTGCTCTTGTACAACGTGATATAGAGATTTGTGTTTCATGACTCTCTTTATTCTTTCTTTTTCAATCTGTCATTTATGACATTGAGAATCAAAGACTTTGTATGTACTTTGACACATTTCACATTTTTACATGTTTTGAGTCTGTTTATGAAAACAATGCTTCAAGCAATGATTTAGCGTGCAGTAAACGCATCTTTACTTATTTCTGTATTCATATGTCTTATGATCATAGTCTTGATAATTTAAACATTGATGTATTCTACAATTTGAATCATAGAACTGCGTGATTTTTATGTTGATCTCATGATATATTCTCTCATCAATTAGCTTGTTCATCATCTCAGCGCTGACTACATGTATCATCAGTGAGACGTATCTCTTCTGTTCACTATTCTTTGTGAGTCACTCAACTTTCTTAATCATCATCTTCAAGTGTATATCTTTGTTGATCTTGATGAGTGCTTTCATTCTCTTCTTCTTTATGTCTTTAGACATTTCTTCAACTTTAATTTCATGTATCACTATCTTGAAACTAACTTCACACAGACTTGCATTCAATGAAATCTTTTTGATTCAAAAATCATTTTTCTTCAATATTCTTTTACTGTCTTTTATCTTGATTCAAAATATCAGTAGATTTGATTATTTCTTCATAGCTTCTATGTTTTTGCATGTTGATAGCATCTCGTCGACATCAATCTCTCTTGCTCATCTCACTATGTTTTCTGTTGTTGTTGTCATGATTCTCTTGATCTTTTTTTTCTTTTTAATGAAGATCTTAATCTTGAATTTCTTGTAATGATTTTGCACTGATGACACAACGTTGATGCTAAGAACAAAATGATTCTCAAACGATGTCATTGACTTCTTGTTTACTCTCTTCACTCAGTTGTCAACACGTCTTTTCTTCTTCGTGAACTTCTTTTCAAGTCTGCTCATTATCTTTTTCAATCTCTTTAGCTGATTCTTCATGCGTTGATTAACAGTCAATGCAGTGACGCGTTGATGTGTCAGCTTTTCTATCATCTTTGTCAATCTTCTCATCTTCTCTCAGAGCATCAATTCATTGTTTCTACATTTGTTGAGCTCATAAAGTACTTGCAGCTTGTTCAATTTCTCATGTATATTCTTCGTCTTGATTGAATTTTTCTGCGAGATAATGATACTCATCTTTCGCTTACTCATTGACATCATGTCAATGATGCTCATCATCTGTTTCTGATAATCAGAACAAAGCATGAGCATCATGTCAATGATGTTTTATTGTCAAAAGAGATTGATTAATTGATGTCAAAGATGATTTGAAAGTATTATGAATAGTTATAGTTGCAAACAAGAAAATATCAATAAGTCAACATTGTTTCAACACATTCATGTTGAAGCAAAAAGTTTACTCAAATGATTCATTAATAATCTTTTAATTCATGATTCTTGCAATATTATAATTATTCTAAATTTAATTAATCTTTTACTTTTTTCTTTTATTGAGTTTAAGAAGTTTCTGATTAATGATGTTTTGACTGATAATGAAATTCATTTATACATGATGTTAACTGTGAATCTTTTGATTCTATTCTGTTTTGAATATGTCATGATGTCAAATCATCAATCTGATTTAGAACATAAATCGTTGATATTTTAAATAATCTCGATTCATTGAACTAGTTCAATGAATCAAGTTATTAATCTAGTCATTATCATCTTAATTTAGTTTCAGCAATTCTGTTTTAATCATCTCAATCATGTGCATGAACTTCTGCAATCTTAAGTTAACAGAACTACTGTCTAGTCTTGATTCTGCTCAATTCATGTATATAGAAGTCAAGTTCTCATTCTTTTCTTTCATTTTTTATCTTTCATCTTATACATTATTTGATGTATTGTCTTGTATCTAGATTCTATTAAAGTAACAATAATAATATCAGTCTTTTATATTGATAGTATCTTTAGTTTAGCTCAGTCTCTGACATTATAAAAGATCTACACTTTCTGCAACATTTTCATACATTAAAATCTCGTCTAGTTACTCTTTCACTCAAATGAAGTCATCTCACAATTTCTCAATCAATGATGAGTGTGCTGTTGAACAGTTCGCTCAAAGTATGATCAAAAATTCAGTTGAGATCTTTTGTGCAATGCAAGAGCTTCAAAATCAAGTTTGACAACATGATGTTATCATCTTGTCTTCATTCATTATTCTCAGTTCTTCAGTTTATATAGAATTGAATTCTCAGTCTCTTGCAATGATAGCTCAGATCATTGCACAAATCTTGAACAATCAATTTTTTCTTGTCGTTCACTCTTCTGTGAATTCTGTTGCTGTCTTCATCACTTTTAGATTCAAGAAACTTTTTGACTTATCTGAGTATGAAAGAGACAAAGATTGATTGAATGCATGAAAGCAGAGTCTGATACAACGCATGAACGTAAATGATGATTGTTATTTCTCTCATCGAGTCAAGATCATCTATATCAAGTCACGACTCATCATAAATAAGAAGATTCACAATCTAATGAGTCAATATCAAGTCAATGATCTTTGTATCATTTTCATCTTTGCAGATTGACAACACAAGTTGCATCATTATTGTAACAATTCTTTCAAGACAGAAGATGTTCATTTATATCTTCGTAAAACTTTGAAGTAAGACATGAATAGCTTTGTCGACTACTACAATCTCTTCTATCAAAAGAAAGAATGTTCTTTGATGAAAAATTTCTCATTGATTGACTGTCTGAAGCGTAATGTCAATTATTTCACTCAAGTCATCATTTTTTTCTGACGAAATCTCAATGAAACTCAATCATTCATTTTTCATCAATGAATTCAAGCATTTTTGACATCAATGAAGAGTTTCAGCAACTTAAGCATCATCAATCTCACTTCATCTTCATCATTGTTTCATTCATTAAAGTCAAGAGTGTCTCTGCGTTGACTAGTAACTCTTTAAGTTCAACATTTGCAATTTGTAAAAAGTGACAGAGACAGATTTTAACGCTTTTAGTGATCAATATTTCAAATATTCATTTAATCTCATGTTTCAGATTTGCATCACTTTTAGCTGATGCATATTCATAAAAGCATCAACATCTCTAGAACTTTTATGAGCGCAGTATGCGTCTTTGATGTTTGATTTAACAAACATGATTCTGATGTTTGATTCAATAAACACGATTCTGACACTTGTAGCATTGATAGTTGCAACGTTGAATAATTAATTTGACTATTTAAATAATAGCTATTTACACAGTTTAATATATGCGCTGAAAAAGTCAATGAAGAAGTCAATGAGAAAGTTAATGAGGTAGAAAGTCATGTAGAATGTTCAATATAAAGTCACGTAGAATGTATGATAGAATCATATTTGATGCTCAATAGAGAACAAAGTTGATTCTTGAATAATGTGTAGAAAGATCAATAGAAAGTTCAATTGAAAGATCAGTAGATAGCTCAATAAAAAGCTCGATCGAAAGATTAGTAGAAAGCTCAATCGATAGCTCAGTAGAACGCTTGATCGAAAGATCAGTAGAAAGACAATGATAGCTCAGTAGATAGCTCAATAGAAAGTTCGATCGAAAGATCAGTAGAAAGATCAGTAGAAAGATCAGTAGAAAGATCAGTAGAAAGATTGATGATAGCTTAGTAGAATGCTCAATCGAAAGATCAGTAGAAAGACGATGATAGCTCAGTAGATAGCTCAATAGAAAGTTCGATCGAAAGATCAGTAGAAAGACAATGATAGCTCAGTAGATAGCTCAGTAGATAGCTCAGTGAAAAGCATTGTTTAAAGCATTGTTTGACTTATGTTATGCGCTCAATCGACGCGTATTTTGAAGCATGTAGAATGTTTGATAGAAAGCTTGATAGAAAGTTCAATATTGATTCATGAAGAATGCTTTCTATTGAGCTAATTAGCAATGAATAATGAAGTAAAATCATGAAGTAAATGATGAAGTAAATCATGAAGTGAATAATTTGTGTTTGAACACGTCACATAAAGCATGTTTTGAAGTGAGTAGATTGACTAGTAGATGAACGAGTAAATAACTGAGTTGATAGCTGAGTTGTAATTGAGTTGATAGCTGAGATGATAGCTGAGTTGATAGCTGAGTTGATAGCTGAACATGTAAGTATTTTGATTGTTGTTGTTCTGAAAGATAGAAACTATGAAGAAAGAAAGAAGATGAAAACTTCAAACTCTCTAGCGTCAACTTTATAGAGCTCGAAGCGAAAATTATTGAGTAGATAAGATAGATAGTTGAGCATTTGAGATGACAAGTACTATAGATAGAAAGTCATGTAGAAAGCATTGTTTGAAGCACTGTTTGATGTGTTTTATGTGCTCGATTGACGCGTTTAGTAAAGTATTTGATAGAACTTTTGATAGAGAGTTTGATAGAGTATTTGATAGAGTGTTTGATAAAGCGTTTGATAGAGTATTTGATAGAGCGCTTGATAGAAAATTCGGTAGAAAATTCGATAGAGCGAGAAGATGAGTGAGTAAGTGAGCGAGTAAATGAGCGAGTAGAGTGCTGAGCATGTAGATGAGCGAGTAGATGAGTGAGTAAATGAGCGAGTAGAGTGCTGAGCATGTAGATGAGCGAGTAGGTGAGCGAGTAGATGAGCGAGTAGATGAGCGAGTAAGTGAGCGAGTAAGTGAGCGAGTAAAGTGCTGAGCATGTAGATGAGCGAGTAGATGAGTGAGTAAATGAGTGAGTAGAGTGCTGAGCATGTAGATGAGCGAGTAGATGAGCGAGTAGATGAGCAAGTAGAGTGCTGAGCATGTAGATGAGCGAGTAGAGTGCTGAGCATGTAGATGAGCGAGTAGATGAGCGAGTAGATGAGCGAGTAGATGAGCGAGTAGATGAGCGAGTAAATAAGCGAGCATGTAGAATGATGAGTAGATGAGCGAGTAAATGAGCGAGCATGTAGAGTGATGAGTAAATGGGCGAGTAGATGAGCGAGTAGATGAGCGAGCATGTAGAGTGATGAGTAGATGAGCGAGTAGATGAGCGATTGTCAACATATGCAACATATGCATGAAAGCGAAATTCAGCTCAGCGCATATGAACAAA
>JAABUH010004392.1_pt1 | contig 11456 bp, 14 predicted proteins | sample 5559121 | NCBI WGS metagenome assembly JAABUH01 (sample SAMN10711871, study PRJNA513364) | rock metagenome | isolation source: Antarctica rocks | place: Antarctica: Victoria Land, Battleship Promontory nord | collected 2015-12-28 | reverse complement strand
AGAAGTTCGACCTATATGACGGATTGATCGGGGGGCATATGACGGATCGCCGCGCCAAGGCGGATCGCCGCCGGGGGGGGTTGGGAGCGTCATATGCCCATATGACGGTCGGGAATAAGAGGTAGTCTTTGCTTTGTACAACATGAGTCGTGACAAAATTCTAGAACTTCATTGTTATTTGAATGAGAATCTGAGCAAAGATTTCATTCATGTCAGTCGCTTTCAGACAATCATCTCTGTTCTCTTCGTCAAGAAACTTGAAGAAGAACTTTGCTTCTGCGTGAACTATTGAGATCTGAACGCTATCACAGTCAAGAATTGATATTCTCTGTCACTGATCTCAGAAATGCTGAATCGTCTGAGTTGAGCTAAAATCTTTATCAAGCTGAATATCATCTCTGCGTTCAATCGACTTTGAATCAAAGAAGAAGATGAAGCTCTCATCGTCTTTTGCACTTGATTTGAATTATTCAAGTATCTAGTCATGCTCTTTGATCTATGTAATGAATCTGTCTCATTTCAGAAGTATATCAACAATACTTTTTGCAAACATCTAGATAAGTTCTGTACAGCTTATCTGAATGACATCTTGATCTATTTCGACAATGAACTCGAGCACAAGATTCATGTCAAGCTCATTTTGTGAAAGCTGCAAGAAGCAGATCTTCAGATGAATATAATCGAATGTAAGTTTCACGTCACTCAAGTTTCATATTTAGAATTAATAATCATCATTGAAGAGATCAAGATGAATTTTTCTAAAATAGACATCATTGTCAACTGACTCATCTTGATCAACGTTAATGACGTTCAAAGTTTTCTAGATTTCGCAAACTTCTATAGAAGATTCATCTATGACTATAGTAGAATAGCTACTTCGCTCACTCATCTCATCAGAAAAGATGTATTCTTTGTTTGATTTCAGAAATGTCAGATTGCATTCAACATTCTTAAGAAAGTCTTCACTTTCAAGATTATTCTTTGTCACTATAATTCAGATCACAAGATTGTGATAGAAATCAATGCTTTGAACTATGTGTTCAAAGACATTCTCTTTCAGTACAATGAGAACGAGATTCTTTATTCAGTCGCTTACTTTTCAAAGAAGCATAATTCAGTCGAGTGTAACTACGAGATCTACGATAAAGAATTCATGATCATTGTTCGCGCTTTTGAGAAATGATGATCAGAGCTTGAAGACTCTATCTATTCTGTCGAGATAATCATGAATCACAAAAACCTTGAGTATTTCATGTCAATTAAGCAGTTGAGTCGTCATCAAGCTCATTGAAGTGAGTTTCTGTCTAGATTCAACTATTGCATTGCTTATCATTTCGACAAGATCGACGATAAGTTGAATGCTCTGACACGTCGCTCAGAAGATCTTTTTAAAGAGAGAAATACATTCGATTCTCGACATCAATATCAACATCAGACAATTCTGAAAACTCATGTTTTAGATCTCAATATTGTTGAGAATCTCGCTTTTGACATCTTCGACATCAAAGTCATGAAGCTTCAGTCACAAATCATCGCTCTAGATTCAGTTCAGTTACATCTGTTTTCAGTTATTTCAGCATTCTTGCAAATTTTAGCTCTCATGAATCTAAAAATCGAAGAATTCGACGTTGAAAACATCAAGTCTCAGCTAAATCAAGACATTCTGAATCTTGATGAAGATTCTGCTGACATTCTCACTCAGACATTGTGAAAGCAAGTCGAAATCAATGATAAATTCGCAGCTCAGATAATTGAAGTGCTTTGCAATGAAACACGACATCACAACAAGATCTCTCTAGTTGAGTGTAAGAAACATGAGAATTATCTGTACTTTCAAGAAAGAAAGTACATGCTCAACTCAGATAAACTACATCTTTGTATCATTCAGCTCGCTCATGATAATGTTGTTGATGATCATTCAGAAAGAGCAAAAAGTTATGAACTGATCAGTCGAGTTTACTGATGATCAAACATTTATAAGTATGTTCAACGCTTCGTATGAAACTGTCACGTGTGCATACGTTTCAAGCTCTCTAAACAATGAACTCAAGAATGATTATATTTTCTTTCAGTTCTTGAACGTCGTTGACGTGATGTCTTCATAAACTATGTAGATTCTTTATCGTTCAGTATCTTCATGAATATCACATATAAATATGTTCTAGTCTTCGTTGATCATCTTATCAAAATGAGACATTTAGTTCTCATCACTTCTATGAAAGTTGAAGAAGTTATCAACTGCTTCTATGCTCATGTTTGAAAACATCATGATTTACTCAAGTTCTTTGTGTCTGATTGAGACACACAATTCATCTTCAATGTCTGAAAGCATATGTGTAAAATGCTGAAGATAGATGTTAAGTTATCAACGACGTATCATTCTGAAATCAATGATCAAATCGAGAGAGTCAATGCTGTCATGAAGCATTATCTTCGAGTTTTCGTCAACTACATGCAAGATGACTGAACTAAGTAACTTTCTGAAGTTGAATTCATCATCAATAACACATCGTCATCAATCACTTTAGCATCATTCTTCTTGATCAATTTGAGTCAGAACTCACGTCTAAACTTTGAGTTTTCTGAATCTCTGTTTGAGAATCTTACGTTTCAAGCTTGAAACAAGTTAATCAATGTTAAAGAGTTCATCAAGAAGATGAAGAAATTAACTGAGCATTTACGTGATGAGATGCTTATAGCTCAGATCATTTACGAATTCAATGTCAATCTCTCTTGTCGTTCTTGTTCTAGATACTTCGTCGAAGATGAAGTCTGACTGAATGCTTGCAATCTCAGCATCGCTCATCTTGCTGTTAAGTTAAATGATCATAATGTTGATTTCTTCAAGATCAAGCGTGTCTTCAAGAACAATTCTCTGATCATCGAGTTAAATCTTTCAACATTCATGAAGATTTATTCAATCTTTCATGTCATTCTTCTGAGTCATATCGCAAGTGATTTTCTTTCAAGTCAACGTCAGAAATCTCAAGAACTTGTTGTCATTGAGAATGACAAAAGATTCTGATATGTAAACAGCATACTAAACTTCAAGCATGATAAACGTTATAAATCATCTCTGCTCAAGTATTACATTGATTAAGAAGATCACTTCTTTACTTGAAAGTCTTTTCATCTTCTGAATAATTGTGAGCAAGCGCTCGATGAATATCATCTCGTCAACTCTGTCATCGAAGAATCACATGTACTGTCATGTGTGATGTCTCAATGTCAATGTCAAGAACTTGAAGTTCAATCTTCATCGTCTCAACTCAGCTCAGATCTGACTCAGATCTTGTCTAAATCTGACTCAGATGTGACTCAAATGTATTTTAGTCTCATCTGTGCATCATCATATTAAACTGCGTTTCGTCTCTCTTTTGCTCAGATCTGACTCAGATCTTGTCTAGATCTGACTCAGACATCTTGTTTAAATCTGACTCAGATGTGATTCAGATGTGTTTCAATTTTGCTGTGCATCATTATGTTAAAATGTGTCTCATCTCGTCTCACTCTTCAGATATTTTGCTCAGATCTGACTCAGATGTGACTCAGATCTATTCTAGTTTCATCTGTGCTTTATCACATTAAAATGCGTTCACATCAATTCTTGTCTTGTTTCAGTCTTCATCTTCAATTCTTTCTCATTTCATCTTGTTTCTTCTCATCATTTTGCAAAAGCTCAGTCTTGAAGAGAAAAGCTACTGTCATGATGTCAGATCATCAACTCAATTTAAAACATAAATCATCAATATCTTAGATAATCTCGATTCATTGAACTAGTTCAATGAATCAAGTCATTAATTTAGTCATCATCATCTTAATCTAGTCTCAGCAATTCTGTTTTGATCATCTCAATCATGTGCGTGAACTTCTGCAATCTTAAGTCAATAGAACTACTGTCTAATCTTGATTCTGCTCAATTCATGTATATAGAAGTCGAGCTCTTGTTCTTTTCTTTCACTCTTTGTCTTTCATCTTGTACATCATTTGATGTATTGTCTTGTACTTAGATTCTATCAAAGTAATAATAATAATATCAGTCTTTTATATTGATAGTATCTTTAGTCTAGCTCAGTTTCTGACAAGACTCATCAATGACGACAAGAAAGCGAATATACTTCGCGATGATGCACTCTTTGCTTAGTCACGAAGTCATCATATGATACATGTCACAAAGAGTGAAGAATCATTGAAAAGATCTGAATATCAAGTTGAAATCAGTACAAGAAAGAGCATTGCAACAAATTATCAATGTTTATCATGTGATATCAACAAAGACTCTACAAATAGAAATAAACACAGCATCAATAAATATTCATCTATGAAAGCTGATACAAAAGTCAATAATGAACATGAACTTTCAAAATCAGATGAAATTATTAAGATGATGATGCATTGAATTTGCAATGACTTGATACTTAAAAGAAGTTGAAAGTCAAAGCTGTGTAAAACATCTTTGCAGCTGAAGTGAAAGTAAATGAAAGAAATACTTGAATAAACAAGAATAAAGTGAAGTCATTTTTACATGATGATTCTTTGATTAAAATTATCGAGAATAGTTATAGTTGCAAACAAGAAAATGTCAATAAATCAACATTGTCTCGACACATTCATGTTGAAGCAAAGAGTTTACTTGAATAATAACGACAGTAGAAAGAATGTTATGATAATTGCAATGAAAATTAACTGAGAGTTAAATAAGAGATTGAAAAGATCAACTTTAGTCATCACTCATTATGAAAAATTGAAAGAATTAATCACAAAAGTGAAACATCTTGCAGACGTAGTGACAGAGAATCGAGAGTGTCATGAAAAGATATACAAAGTATACAGTGATAATCAGATTTCTTTGAAAACAGTGAAAGTTATGATATTAACAAAAAATCAGACACGTCTGCAATGAGTTCAGATTGCACATGAGAACATTTGATCTTAAGAAGTCATGCTAAAGCTACATTGAGTGATAAAATATGCAAAAGTGCTTAAAAATGAAGTGATGAACAAGATGATTGATGATGCATATGATTTGTCTTTATTGCTGACTGAGCATCAACGCATTGAAGTGATAACAAGATTAACATTCATACAGAAATAAATCAGATAAACATGAAGAGTAGTTTGAAAAGAAAAATTCAATACAGCTCATTTTCAATATCTGACATCAGAAATGATACATCAACATCTGCAACTGCACAAGAATCATGCAAAGTCTTACAACACATTATTAACGCAGCTATGCATGAGAAAAATTGACTTCAATCAATTTCTACATGAAAGACGAGTATTTAATATCATTATGATGATGTGTGAGTGTAACAGAGATTAAATGTCGATCAAGCACGTTTTATTAACATGTTTCAGATGAAAAGTAGAATGAAAAGCAATGCAATGAGAAGAGAACATCACGAACTTGAGAAAGCTTTTAGAAATCATGAGTGCAGCGATGATGATCATTTGAATGATATTCTCAATGAGCATACTGAATTAATTTCAAGCTGTAATATCATTAAAGAGTCAGATAAAAGAGAAAGAAAATAAAAAAGAAATAAACTCATAAAGTTCTTACATTGAGAACAGTTATAGTATAAAGCGCAGAAAGAAGTGATTTTTGATGCAAAAAGAGCGTTGCACTAGCGCAATGTTTGCTACAGTATATAAAATCTTGCATAAATTCATAATGAGTGTTGAATCAAGTAAGAATTAAAAAAAAAAAAGACTTTCTGTTTCAAATGAAAGATAAGATTAAACAAAGTTTATTTTTTGTAAAAAAGCTGAATATTAATTTACTTTTTATGAATCAACAAAGAATTAAATTGCTTTTTGTGAATAAATGAGAAAATGAGTTACTTCTTACAAGCAAATTGAGAACTGAATTACTTCTTGTGAGCAAACTGAAAACTAAGTTACTTCTTTTAAATGAATTGAGAACTAAATTACTTCTTACAAGTGAATTGAATGCTGAATTACTTCTTGTAAATGATTTATAAACTAAATTGCTTCTTATGAATAATCTGTAAATTGAATTACTTCTTGTAAATGATTCATGAATTGAGTTGTTTCTTATGAGTGAATTGAGAGCAAGACTGAAGAAAAGTTACTTTGTTAACTTTGAATAAGAAATTTTCTTCTTGTTAATTAAAATCATAGATTTTGATGAGAAATTAACAACAATGATTAAGATAGAAAAAGAAAGATAAGATGAAAATATTGTGTTCAAAATTGACATCAATGACGTGATGATGAAGTCATGATAAATTCATGATGATGAGATATTGACTTAATTCAATGACATAAAAGAATAGTTTTTGAATGTATTCATTAAAAATCATTGTGATTTTAACAACATGAATAATGTCATTGATTAAAGTGACTTGATCATCAAATTCTTGAAGTCTGCAAGAATGAATTAATTAATGTAAAAGAAAATAATGTTGTTGCATGAAGAATTTATTCATAAAGACATAAGCAAAAACTTCATTATTAATCAAAGTAAAAATGAAAACTTTAAATTGAGCTTGATGTAAAATATAAAATACTATCATGTGATTATTCTTGAATATCAAATTGAATTTAAAGAGTTTCAAGATAAATGTAGCAGAAAACTTTTTATATGATTGAAGTGAGAGTGAAAAGATTGAAACTAGTAAACAAGATGATATATATACAGATTTTTAAACATGATTTAACTCAGAAATTAAACTTTTCTTGCAAACAGTGAGACTTCTTCATTTATATTGATGATGTCATTATTGTAAATATTCATGATATGCAGAGTGAAAAATCTCTTATTTGAGCATTCTTTAACAATTTTGCTCAAATGTTGCAATTTGCAGTAGTAATATAACTTTCACTTATTGCAAAATTTCTTAATCTTAAAAATGATTAAAATCTTATCTTGAATGATAATAATAATGAAGCTTAAGTTCATTAATTCATCGAGAAATGAAAGAGAAAAAGATGAAAATATTGTTAAAATGATAGTCACAGAAATGATGATCTTTGAACTTAAAAAATTATTAATTGATGCAGAGACATTCTTGATTTTGATGAACAAAATGATAATAAAGATGAAGTGAGATTAATGATGTTTAAACTGCTGAAACTCTTCATTAATGTTAGAGAATGCTTGAAATCATTGATGAAAAATGAATGATTAAATTTCATTGAAATTTCATCAGAAGAAAATGATGATTTAAGTGAAATAATTGACATTATGTTTCAGACAGTTAATCAATGAAAAATCTTTCATTAAAGAATGTTCTTTCTTTTAATAAAAGAAATTGTAATAATCAACAAAGTTATTCATGTTTTACTTCAAAGTTTCATGAAAATATAAATGAACATCTTTTGTTTTGAAAAAATTGTTACAGTAATGATGTAACTTATATCATTAATCTGCAAAGATGAAAATGATACAAAGATCATTGACTTGATATTGATTTATTAAATGATGAGTTTTTTTATCTATAATGAATCATGACTTGATGTAAATGATCTTGACTTGATGAGAGAAATAATGATCATCATTTATGTTCATGCGCTGTATCAGACTCTGATTTCATGCATTCAATTGATCTTTGTTCTTTTTATATTCAAATATGTTAAGAAGCTTCTTGAATTTAAAAGTAATGAAGACAGTGACAGAATTTGCAAAAAAGTAAATGACAAGAAAAGATTAATTGTTCAAGATTTGTACAATAATTTAAGTTATCATCACAAAAGACTAAGAATTCAACTTTATATAAATTGAAGAATTGAAAATAATGAATGAAAATGAAATGATAACATCATGTTGTTGAACTTGATTTTGAAGCTTTTGCATTACGCGAAAGATCTTAACTGAATTTTCAATCACACTTTAAGTGAACTGTTCAACAGCATGCTCATCATTAATTGAAAGATTGTAAAATGACTTCATTTGAGTGAAAGAATAACTAAATGAGATTTCAATGTATGAAAATGTTGTAGAAAGTGTAAATCTTTCATAATGTTAAAGACTGAGCTAAACTAGAAATACTATCAATATAAAAGAATAATATTATTATTACTACTTAAGCTGATCATGATCAACTTAAGTGACTTGATAAAATCTAAATACAAAACAATACATTAAATAATGTACAAGATGAAAGACAAAGAATGAAAGAAAAGAATAAGAATTTGACTTTTATATACATGAATTGAGCAGAATCAAGACTAAACAATAGTTTTATAACTTAAGATTGCAAAGATTTGCACATATGACTGAAATGATTGAAACAGAATTGCTAAGACTAAATTAAGATGATGATGATTAAGTTGATGATTTGATTCATTGAACTGTAAAACAAATTTAATAAATCTAAAATCTTAACAATTTATAACTAATTTTAATTATTACATAATTAACTTAAGCAAGTTGATTGTGAATTGATTAAAATAAGTTCTGATCTATGCTTTAAACTTAAATGATGATCTGACATCATGACATTTAATCAATTTCTTCAAAGTAAGTTTTTCATATTTATTCATTTAATATCTTGTTAAATAAATCACAAGCTTTTACATTTAAATCTCATTGAGTTTAAAAATTATTTAAATCTGCTAGAAAAATTTTTGAATTTTGTTCAACTCAATGTTGTAACTGATTTACATTTTTAATATTTCAGAAAGTAGAAACTTTCAAGAAATCATTAAGAATCTGAGAATGAAACAAAGATTGATGATGTTTTCATATGAAGTCAATTTTGAGATATTTCAATATGCAAGATGATAGTTCAGAATAAATGATTAAATTTGAAGTGATAAAAGAATAAAGACTTTAATAATTTTTAAAGAAATTTTTCATAAATGATTAAGTTATAATAAAGAATTAATGATTGAGCGAAGAGTGATGCTTAACAGTATGTGATGAAATCACTGTTTTAATGTTTTAATCTTTAAAAAAGAATATTGTTGATTTGAAAGAATTTTTTGATGATTTTTAAACAATCAATGAAGATTCTTTATCATTGATTTTATTAATTGATGTAAACTGATGCTATTAACTGTGTAATAAATTCTTTAACAATCATATAATTGTATATTTTCATTGATTTTATTGATTTCTTGATGTTATTTTATCTTTCAATGTCATTGATCATTAGATACACAAATTTCTTTATACTCATTTCATTGTCAATCAAGTGAATTTAAATGAATATAGAAATCAATATCATGTGATTAATGAATCTTTAAAGTAATGTTGAGATCATGTTTAAAAACTAATCAGAAAGTGTGCATGATTAATATGTTTAATCAATAAAGATAATTATAATAATAATAATAATAAATTCATACATTCTTGTGACATTGATTAGATCAACTTATGAGAAACTTTATGCTATTTAGATTGAGTGAGCAAAACTTTCTGAGATAGAAAATCATTCACAGTTTATATGATTACTTCACGCAGTTGAAACAGTGAGTTTTGAAACTATGTATCAAATTTGTTCACATTGATTGCATGTTAAAGAATGAATGTTCTAGTCACTTCAAATTGCTTTAAGAGCTTCATTTTCATCATCATCTTTGCTATTGCTCTGAGATTCTTCGTGATGACAATGATTATTCAATAGTTCAAGAAGTCAGCATTTGATAACATTCTTGATTGCAGATGCAATCAGTTCAGACAATGCATGAATACATACTTCATCATTTGATGACTTTATTTGCAGTTACATCGCAAGCTATTCATGTCTGAAACGTTTTTAAAGTGCAGATAAACATTCAGATCTATGCGTTCAATTCTGATGTACATTACAAGAATGCTTTCTGCTTTCTGAAAATCATTACGCATCTTTATCATTTTATTGCTCAAATGCAATCTTTGTGCTGAGATTGTGTTGATGTTTGCAACGCGTTCTTTGTACTTTTCTCATCATTGATTTCATTGATCTTTGTGATACTATGCTATTGTGATGCTATCACTTATCAAAGTTGTTGCAGAAAGAGATAATCATTTGCATCTCATTTATATTCTTGTGTTTTCTTGAATTGAAATGTTCAGAAGCATTACTTTCTTGATGATGAGTAAGTAAGAAATGATGTGATTAACTTTCATCAAATGAGCATGTATTAATTCACATGCTTGTCTGATTTCTTGCATTCAATCATTAATCTATTGAAAATATGTTGTATATGTTGCATGTAACATACATAGAGTACAATCTTTATGCTGATTTTTCTCTTAAACTTAAAAAATTACTCAGAAAGAATTTCTTATGACAGATTCATAATTTAAGAAGAATGAAATCTTTCATTACTCAAATTTCAACAGTTTACTTCTTAAGCATGAATTGCAGATGTTTCATCTGTGATATACATGCATATTACAATCAATTTCTTCTTTAATTACATCAACATGTGCTACTGTTTTCTTAAGCTATACAGATGATATCTTCAACTAGAAATTGATTTTATCATCAAGACATTCAAGAATCAGAGTTCAATAAAGAAATGAGATTCTTGAGATCAACAATCATCATCATTGTATATCATGTTTCACAAATGCTTGCTTCGCTTGTAAAACATGCAACTCATTTATTTTATATTATCTGTAAAGATCTTTCTTATGCAGATCAATCATGTTTTGCAAAAATGTTCATATGCTACACTTTTAATCAGACAGCATAGTTCGATCATTCTTTATTAACTTGCTTATGTTTCTCTTCTTTTAACAAAGTTTTCTCATCAGCATATTATTTACATATAGAATGTCTGTATTTGAATGTCTGTTAAATGATATTAACAAGATTCTCAAGTTTGCTTATGTTGAACTTAACGAAACTCATAAATTGCTTATGTCATAGTAACAGATATGTAGTCTTAACAAGATTTATATGTAGTTAACATGTAAATTTAAAGAATGTTCATGATTTAAGCTCTTTTTGCTAATCATTTTCAACAAATCAAATGCAAGAGTGTTCTGTCTCAGTTTTTATCATCATGATGACAAGATGCTGAATTGAATGATTTTCATAAGCGATTTTTCTTGTAGTTTTGCGTTCTATTTGACTTTCTCATCTGCATGCAAATTGCTTTATAGCATGTGCATTGAGATTATTAAAGTCTGCATGATTGCAAAAACTTTGCAGATGATCAATGCACAACACTTCATCATCATACAGCATCTGAATATCATTCAAACTTTTGATAATCTTTAAACTTTATTGTAGCTAAACAGTAAATTTGTAGTCAGCATCACATATAAATGAGTTTCATCACTGATCAAGATAATTATGATTAAAACTTTAAAAAATACAGAAGAAAAAATATATAAAAGATAAGAAGAATATGCTTTATATAATAATTACTCAGATTCAACGCTAGTTTCAAAGAAAATGTGTTAAAACATAAGAAAGATGTTGATTTAAAAGATGTTTATGATACAAAGAAATGTGTTTATCATAGACATCTGTTAATTACTTGTAACACAA
>JAABUH010004391.1_pt1 | contig 11457 bp, 23 predicted proteins | sample 5559121 | NCBI WGS metagenome assembly JAABUH01 (sample SAMN10711871, study PRJNA513364) | rock metagenome | isolation source: Antarctica rocks | place: Antarctica: Victoria Land, Battleship Promontory nord | collected 2015-12-28 | reverse complement strand
CCGGCGCCCGCGGCGGCCGCGGCCGTGCCGAGGCCGGCGCCGGCGCCGAAGCAGGCCCCGCTGCGCGCGCGGCTGGTCGCCGTGCCGGTCAAGCGCAAGGCCGAAGCGGGTGCGGGCGATAGCGGTGGCGCGGACGCGCCGAAGCGGCCTGCGACAAATGGTGCTGCTGGCGGCGGGGCGGCGGGCGGCGGCGCGGGCGTTGGGCCACCCGGGGACGGCGGCGGCGGCGCGGTCCTGGGCGGGCTGCTGGGGGGTTATGGCAGCAGCGGCAGCGGGGCCTCCGAGTGACAGCACAGCATGTACAGCCCTTGCCATGTTACCAGACCCGATCCATAGCTACCTGCCCGTTCCTGAAGTGCCCCGGCATGCACCCGGGACTGCCCCATCACAACACAGGCTGACAACTGCTCCACCGTCCAGACAACAAAGGACCCAGACATTTCCGCCACGCCCAATCTATACATATCTGCCTGTTCCTCATTTGCCCCGGCACGCTAAGGCTGGGCAACACAAGCTGACACAACTGCTCCATCGTCCAGACATAGGACCAACACCTCGACCAATGTCCCTCACGTGGCAGCACTACAATGGACAATGACAGCCGCAGGAGGACCTCTCCGAGGGGCGGCGACAGCACAGGGAGGCCGCTCCGGCGCACACGCGGCGGCGCGGCGCTCACATCTTGCCCTGCAGCAGCCGGCGCAGCTCCGCGCCCTCGGCCTCGCTGAGCTGCCGGGACGGGAACTGTGCGCCCCCCGCACGTCCCGTCAGGACCGCTGCCCGACAGCGCTCGCGCTGCCCACTGTCTGCACTCGCCACACACGTGCCCATGGTGCAACAGGCGCGCGCGGGCCGCTGCGGCTCGCCTTCCTGCTCCACTGCGGGCGCACGCCCGAGCATAGGGTAAGGGTGTAGGCAGGCAGTAGGGAGCGCGCCTGCACGTCCATCTGCAGCCGCAGGTTCCCCTTCTGGCCGGGGCTCTTGGAGACGGGCATGCCCTCGCCGCGGACGACGCGCTCGCTGCCGGGCGTGACCACCTGCGCGCGCGGCAGCCCCCGCCGCTTCGGGGCTGGCGCCGGCCCAGCCGGAGCCGTGACGGCACAGCCGCGCGCTCGCACGCTGAGACTGCAGGCCGAAATGTACACTGAAAACGCCCATTTGAATCAGACCGCAGACCGGGCGCCCCGTTGCCGCGCCGAAAGCTTGTCACCCTGGTGCGATGAGGCGATGCTGGCATGCAGCCGTGGCCCGTGAGCGCCCTCTTTCGTATAGCGTGTCAGTCAGGCACCAGGCATGCCCCCGGCGCTCGTGCGCTTGCTTGGTGTACGCTCCCAGCGCCTGCGCCTCACGACGCATGCAGGGGCGGGCGCCGACGCCGAGCGAGCGTCGCGCTGCCGGGCAAACGTAGGGCGCGCGCGCCTCCTTGAGCGGCACGCGCAGCGTGCGGCCGTCGAGCGCGGGCACGTCGACCTTGCCCTCGCTGAGCGCGGTCGCGAGCGGCACGCGCACGCGCAGCAGCAGGTCGTCGCCGTCGCGCCGGAAGCGCTCGTCGGGCGCCTCGCGCACCACAAACACCAGGTCCTGCGCGCGCGCCGCGCCGCTGTGCTCGGCGGCGCCCATGCGCGGCCCGCGCGCTGCGGTCACGACAGAGTATGCCTGACGCTGTGTGCGCCAAACATGTGTGCGGTCACTCCAGATTGCACCATGAACACCAGGTCCTGCGCCGGCAGCCGCGCCTCGGTGCTCGGCGGCGCCCGCGGCCCACGCGCTGCGGTCATGACAAAGTATGCTTGACGGGAGAGCCGCATTGTGTCCGAAGTGCATGGGATCGCTCCAGCTCACACCAGTGACCACAGCACTCCAATCAGGCAATGAATAACGTCCAAGCCAAAGGGCCACATTCAGCTCCGTCTAGCAGTGCAGGCGACGGCCGTCCCGCGGGTTTGACTGGCGGGCGGGCGCGCCTGCGGCGGCTTGCCCGGCAGCTCGTCGCCCATGCCGCCGTATGTGATGCGCGTGCCGTCCTTCCAGCCGGGCTTCACCGGGATCTCCAGCACCTCCTGCGCGCGCGCGCTTCTTCTCTCAGCAAGCGCCGGTCACGGGGTTCCCCATGACGGGGTTGCCGATGACGGCGCCCTCACATCAAAGGCATCCGTGACCCCGCATGCTCGCCTCCTTGTCAGGCGCGCGCTGACGCTGGGAGCGGGAGGCGTCCACAGCGCACTGTGTCGCACAGTAGCTACCACCAGCAGCATCACAGGTGTGTATAAATGCACACTCCAGGCGCGTCTGCTCCAGGCCGCACACTGGCCGTCCATGCATGCCATCAAGGGGCCGGCAGAGGCGGCACCTCCTTGGGCTGCGGCTTGCCGTCGCGCAGCACGTGGCGCGTGATTTTGCGCTTCTTCATGGTGCCCTTGGCCAGCTCCTGCAGCGTGCAGACGAGGGGCACCTCCACCGTGCGCGGCGGCCGCGGCGGGCCGCCGCCGTACCTGGCCGCGCGGGGGCGCGGCTTGTTGTCCGCCTCGCAGACCGCTGGCAGTTGCGCGGGCGGAAGCAGGGAGGTTGCGGTGGTGCGGAGACCCTGCTTTCACCCTGGGGGCCCAGTGCCGCGCCGCCTGCTGCCTGACTGCACCTCGGCCTTGCGCATCCGGCATGTGTGCGAGTGCGCGCCCGCCAACGTGCACCCACATGAAGCACGTGCACCCGCTTCACACAACAACGCTCCGCTCGCGCCGCACCCGCCAAAACCGCCAAAGCCGCCGCCGCCATCGTCCATGCCGTCGCCGCCAAACATACCCCCTGCGCCAGCGCGTCCTGCAGTCAACGCAGGCCCAGCGCCTGCTTGCCCGCACCCTCTTCCTGCTGCCCACTGCACCGCTGGTGACGTGCCACGCCTGGTCGGCACACCCCCACTGGGAGTGGCACTGACGTCGGCGCACGCGCTCTGTGCGGCAGCTGGGTGCAGGTCATTGACGCATGCTACATGTTTGCGCAGCAATGATGGCTTGTGGCGCAATGTTGGCAGCTTTGCTGCCACCACATGCAGTGCCTCCTCGACACCTGTGCTGCAGCGGCGCGCACCCAGGCCGCCAAAGCCGCCCCCGCCGCCGCCGTCGCCGCCGCGGAACATGCGCACGCGCGGCCCGCCGCCGCCGCCGCCGCCGAACCCGCCGCCCATGCCGCCCAGCCCGCCGCCCAGCCCGCCGCCAAACAGGTTCTCGAAGATCTTCTGCGCGGCCTCCTGGTCGAAGCTGTACCCGCCGCCGCCGCCGCCCGGCATGCCGCCCGGCATGCCGCCGCTGAAGCCTGCGCAGTGCAGCGCGCACCCCACGTCAGCGCCATGCGCTCTGTCAACAGCGCCGGCCATGCGTCCACGTAGCTCTATGACACATTGTGGGGGAGCACGTCTTCAATGTGTCAATGCACAGGCGCTTGTGAGCTGCAGTTGCTGATGCCAAACAAGTGCTGCACCTACAGCATTGGCTTTGGAGTCATGCATGGCACGGCGCATCAGTCGCTGGACACTGTCGTGCTGTTCTCTCCACTTCCATAGAGCACAGCGTGCTCATAGGCAAGGCAGACTCACCGGCAAAGCCGCCGTTCTCGGCACCCGGCGGCGGCGGCCCGCCCATCTTGAGGCCCTCCTCGCCATACCTGCGCGCGCAGTGTCGCCCGCGCGTCCGTGCTCTCCGACGCTCGCATAGCACGTGCTTCACAAAATACGGGCGTCGCTGCTCGCAGCACGGTCCAAACACTGGACAATCGTCGAGGTCGCTACCTGTCATATATTTCTCGCTTCTGCTTATCGCTCAGCACGTCATAAGCTTCGCCAACCTGCGCGAGTCGCGCCCGCCCCCAGTCAGTCCAAAACTCTTTGTCATACGGTCGACCCTCCTGTGCGACACGCGGGCGCACCTCCTTAAACTTCTCAGCAGCCTCCGCGGGCTTGTCTGGGTTCTTATCTGCACGCATTGTGGAAGCGTTGAGTGTATGAGCAGTCTTCGTGCCTGTGCTTCAGCTGCTGCAGCAGCGTCTCGGCTGCAGGGCCCCCACCTGGGTGCCACTTCACGGCGAGCTTCCTGTACGCCTGCACGCACGAGCACGAGTACAGTAGGAGCCCAGCGACGCCGCACAAGGCCGGCATTGTGGCAGGTTCAGGGCAGAGGGGCGAGGAGTGGCAGGCGCAGACCTTCTTCAGTGCCGCATCGTCCGCATCCTTGGGAACGCCAAGGATTTTGTAGTAGTCTTTCCCCACTGCCGCGCACCGGGCACAGAGTCGTCAGGCGAGGTGGTGAATAGGCTCACTTATGAGGGAATGATTTAGTGCACTCCTGTGAGGGCAGCGCAGTGCAACAGTCAGGTCCGCACTCTCGCTGCTGCGCTTCCTTTTCATACACAGCTACACGCGCCCATCAACTCTGCTTGATTTTCGCCCGCGAGCGGGTCAGATACAAGAGGTTGCTATTAAGGCAGACGCAGCCGGGGAGATGCAGGCGCTACACAGAGGCAGTGAAAGGGACTTCTGAGCAAAATCTTTCGGCTTCGGGAGAGTTCCGACACAGGACAGGGCACGGCCTTGGGTAGTGCGTCCAAGTGGCTTCTTTGAGGGAGTACCAGGTGTCTGGACATAGGAGATCAAAAAGAAGTGCTTGTGTCAGGACACTGCTGCCATGTCGGGCCCCGCTCAGAATGCACCTGCGGGCCGCATGGGCGAGCTGCGGGGCGAGGCAAACCAGGCATTTGCCACAGACGAGAGCCAGCTCAAGGCCAAGTCAGGGCAGCTGCAGGGGGAGTCGGAGCAGGCCATGAAAACGGATGAGAGCGCGCTCATGCAGAAGGACCAAGAGATTGTTTCGCAGCTGCAGCAACTGAGCAACCTGCCGCCTGAGCAGACGCTCGTCCTGGGCCAGAAGATCCTGCAGTGCGCCCCAGGGCCTCGACGTCCCCAGCATAAGCAACCTGATTGCTCTGCACGCATCTGTGCAAGGTTGTAGCCTTTGCCTGTTGCCAGGCTCCCTGCGGCCGGGTCTGTAACAAGGAAAGAAGGATCGGGGCACTGCACCGTTGCTGGGTCTGGCTGTGTTCCAATGCCTGCTTTGCAGGCTGTGCACTAGAGTTGGCACCGCCGCGTTCTTTGGCACTTGCGCTTGGGGAGACCCCCTTGCAGGTTTCAAGAGCAGTGCAGCTTTTTGCTGTTGCAGGAACGTCCAGGAGCAGGCCGGGGCGGCGGGCGTGAGCGGCGGCATCGCGTACGTGTTCCTGCAGAGCGCGTATGCTGCGGCTGGCGTGACCTCGCTGCGCGGCCAGGGCTTCGTGCTGTCGCGCGCCAACGGCAAGTGGACCGCGCCGGCGTACATCTCCGTGACCAAGCTCAGTGCTGGCTTGAGTATGGGTACGGCCCTGGTCCTCTGCTGCACATTGTGTGCGCGAGGCCTAGTATGCGAGGCAGGAAGTACTGCGTATGCAACATGTCCTGCACGCTTGTCAGGAGATTGACGGAGGGCGCGTGGTGGTCAGTTGTGCGCGCCTCCACCCCTGCACGTTAACAAGCTGCGGGCATGGGCGCTGCCTAGCATGCACCAGCTGGTCCTGTGGCGCGGTCCAGATTCGAGGGCGCAGCGGTGTTGCGCTTGCAGGCTGTCACTGTCCGTCCTTGTGCTGCCGCCATGCTGCCACATGGTCACTGCGCCGTGCGTGCCTGTGCGGCGCGCTGTCGCGAGCGCCGGGCGCGCCGGCGCGCAGGCGGCGAGGTTGTCGACTCGCTCATCGTGCTGCACCGCGCGGAGGATCTGGCGGAGTTCGGCAAGCCCGAGTTTGTGGCCAAGGACTGGGTCATGGTGGGCGCGAGCACGCCCGCGCACGCGCAGCCGGCTGCTGGCGCGCCCACCGTGTTCGCCGCCTCGACGGGGCTGATGCTCAAGCAGAGCTCCCACGACCTCAACGGTACGCCCGGGTGTCCAGCACATCATGTCAGCGTGCCTCTTGTACAGATGCACATTTTGCCTCGACAAGCGCTACTGCTTGCTCACGCAAGCATGGTGCTTAATCGATGTCAAGGCTTGCACATGCGAGCCCGCAGCGACTGTCTTCGCCTGCGGACGCGCCTGCGCGCCAAGTGCTCGCATGCAGGCTGCATGCAACTATGGCAAGGATGCTGCAGGCGCGAAGTTCAAGGCGCACACGGCGACCAACGAGAAGGCATACGGCAAGGACGCGACGCCGGAGCGCATCCTGAGCGGCGCCGTGCCCGTGCCGCCCGGCCTGGAGCCCCTGCACCAGGCGCTGGAGGCGCTGTCGGCGCCGCATGCGGCAGCCACCGCGCGCTGAAGCCAGTGCGGAGGCCGCCGAGGCGCTGCTGGTGGCGCAGCCTGGCGGCCGGCACGCATGCACGCTGCAAGAGGCGGCGCCGGAGCGTATCTTGTTTGGCGCACCACCTGACCTTGCGAGCCGCGTCAGGCGCAGCAGGCGCAGCCCGCCCCGCACACCGGCCCGTGCGGCTGCATAGGCGACGCGCTGCAGAGGCTGGCGAGGCCTGCATACCCTGGCCAGCGCGTTGTGCGTCTGCCGCAGCTGCTTCTGTGAATTAGAGGCATTGTCCGCGCCGGCAGCTTTTGGGGCGCGCGTGGCATGCGAGGCAGAGGCTGGCGACATGTTGCTGCCGCACCTGCGCAGGCAAGGCTTGCATCTTGGGTGGTTGCCTTGGAGTTAGTGTCCAGAGAGTTATATTTGCACATGTCGACTGGTTTTAGGGTACACTTCAGCTTGCGCAGACTAGGTCGAGCAAACATGGGTGTTTGGTTGTGCTTAAAGGCTAGTTTGCCATGTCATACCCATATAGCAATGTATAGACGAACGGTGCGGATGGCGCCTGCACCAGCATGGTCAGTCATCCCTCCAGGTCCGTAACAACTCTACACTGCAGTCAGGCCAGTTCAGCCTCGGGTAGCCCATGCGCCATGGCCATGCCCCGCAGCGATCTGGCCCCATCTATGAAGCAGTCTCGAGTCTGTGGCGCAGCCAGATCCTCCTGTGCACAGTCCGACGCAGGTGGCTGAATACATTTCTCTCATGCAATGCACGTGCATTGCATGGGGTGCACCCCATACAATGCACCTCATTGCCCCCTCGCCCCCCTGAAATCTCTAATCTCTACCCTTGCATGCAGCCATTCTTGAAATAATGCAAGACTCAAGTCCGCACAAGTGCGTCTCTGCTGAGCTTTACCACCGTGTAGACAGCCGCTAAACCTTGTTTTCCCCCATCCTCTGACAAGTATATGCTACTGGTGGAGCGCTATCCCCGCACACTTTGCAATATACTGCACCTTGAGTCACCCCCAACACAGCACCTCCAGTGAGGAGTCTAACAAAGTCATCCGCAAGCACTGGCTTGCCAGCTATGGCCGCCGTTGAGCGCGTGGTACGTGCTTGCACGCACTCTCGCGCTGCATGCTGTCACGTTGTACCATAGCTATGCAGTTGACTCCCTGCAGGGTCGCAGGCAGCGCTGGTGCGCTGGCACGCGTTCCGGCGAGCGGTTGCGCCGGGCCAGTCGCAGGCTTCCCAAATTTTCGCCTCCAGCGGCCTGCGGCTTTCTAGCTCTGGAGCCCAGGCTGCAGACGTGCGGGGTGCTGCGGGCGCTGTGACCAGCTCCGTATTGCCACCAGGCGCTGCTCCAGCCCCGAGCCTGCCCACCGCGCCGCTCCAGGCTGCCATAACGCCCGCAGTCTGCGCGGCACTGCAGCGCGACGGCTATGCGGTGCGTGCCTGAGTCAAGTATAACGTGGCAGTGCCTGTGCATTTGCTGCAGTCCTTTAAAGTGCTGTTCAGCAATCTCTGGACGTGCATTATACAGGGCGTGCAGTGTAGCAGGTGCGGTTGTTTTAAAAACTATGTTTTGTTATAACAGTATGCCCGCTGTGGAAAGAACTTGCACACACCGCCCCAGTGCGCTCCGCAGGTGATAGATGGCGCACTGGGCCCAGCCTGGTGCCGCGCGGCGCTGAGCGAGATACAGCGCATGCACCGAGGGGGCCGCCTGCACGCCAACGCGACTCACATCCTGCGCTCGGGCGCACGCCAGCTGCTGCCCAAGGCTGGCATCCTGGAAGCCGAGCTGCTGGACCCAGTGCGCCGTCCCCTTGTCAAGCGAAGCTCAGCTGAAGCGGGCAGTCATACCCGTATTAACATTGTTCTGCGAATACCGTGTCTGTGCGCTCAGCGCAACATCGGCTGCAATGGCGGGGCATGCATGCGTGAGTGCCTAGAGACGGTGTACATGCCACCGCCATGGAGCGCGACGTCTCCTTGTCCGTGACGCACTTTGCCGCCTGGGGCATGGCGTGCGCTGGCTGGGCGGGCGTGAGCGTGCGGCCGGCGGCGCAGGCAGTCCAGGCCATGGCGCCGCGCCTGGCCGAGCTGCAGGCGGACGCGACGCTGCGCACCATGCTCAGCCTGCTGCTGCCGCGGCTGCGCCTGGACGCGCAGGCGATCAAGCTGCAGGTCAACGAGGGTGACCCGCCCGGCCTCCCTAGCTCCGTCTCTGCGCCGCCGTGCATGCGGGCAGCCTCCTCCTTATTGCTGCCGCAGGAGCAGGGGCCCTGCCATCACAGAGCCTCAGCGTCTCGCAAGCACTCGGTGCTTGTCCGCAGGAGTGCGCTCCAAGTCGGAAGCTGCGTGCGCGCGCAGGTGGCGGCGGGTGCTTCCCGATGCACGTGGACAGCGACGAGGAGGTGGATGGCCGGCGGGTGACGGCCATCTGCTACCTGAACGCGCACTGGCGGCCGGGAGACGGGGGAGAGGTGCATGCGCGGCGCTCACCTGCGCTCACCTGTACACTGGACTCTAAGGTCCAGCGGCGCTGACGATCACAAGTTCCTACCATCGGTCATGCACAGGGTAGCGATTGGCTGTAAGTAATGTGTGGAGTGCCTCTATGAGCCTCTATGAGCTGCACTTTCATGGATGGCAGTGCACAAGCAAGGAGACATGTCTGCCAAGCCATGCAACGGGCTCACTCAGTTTACATAAGGTGTTGCACGCTGCCGGCATGGCAGTCGCGGCCGCTGAGCATATGTGCTGGCCGCATGCGTGAGCGGCCGCGCTGCGAGCGCCTGACCGCGCCAGCGGCGCGCAGCTGCGGCTGTACCCGTTCCCGCGCGCGCCCGTGGACATCGCGCCGCTCCTCGACCGCCTGGTCATCTTCCCCTCCACCACGATGCTCCACCGGTTGCGCGCCCGCCCTGGCTCAGCACACTGCATGCATGCCTCGCGTCGCGGCGCTGTGTGCTCGGCGGTGTTCCGGACATCGTGCAGTGGGTGCCGCGGCCTGTCAACGCCGCCCAGTGTGGAGCCAAAAGTACGAGCCTGTGCCCATGTGTGCGCCAATGGCTCTCACTGCCGTGCTCCTGTGAGCTGAAATTACGCCGGTTGCACCGCCTGTGCTTATCCTGACTCAAGCTAGTGCTGCCAGGGTGCTGCCTTCGGCGCGCGACCGCTACTGCTTCACGCTGTGGCTCTCCCAGTCGCGCGGCCGGCCGCCGCCGCCGTCTGCCTTAGCGGCGCTGCTGCATGACAAGCGTGCCCCAAGTGCGCCCATGAACCTGCATGTATGCGATGCTGCATGTGCAGAGCACCGATTGCTGGTTGCCTGCCTGGTGGGCGAGGCGGTGTGGCAGAGCCGCGCGGGACGTTCAATGCTGTACGCACGCAGCCTGCATTGCAAACGCAGCACTTGCCAGGCCATCTGTGACTTAGACAAAGGTTGAACATAAGCAGTTTGCTCATTGATGAGCGAAATTGGAGGTCAACCAGAACGCAACGTTGCGCGGGTCACGCTCATGGAGGCGCGGCAGGCGAGCTGCTGCGGGAGAGCGAGGCGCGCAAGTACGCAGCCAAGTGGTTCTACGCGGCGCCCTGGGCCGCCTCAATTGAGGAGTCCCATGCGCCGTCGCCGGCGCGCGACGCCGCGCTGGAGCAGCACTGGCGCGAGGCGGGGGCGCTGGAGCGCGCGTTTGCGAAAGTGTGCGGGACCGCGGGCGCCGACGCGCTGCGGGCCTGCCTGCAGGAGGCAGCGCTGCGCTCTGCGCCGGCCGCGTGGCTGTGACGGAGGGGCGGCTTGCCGGTCGCCTGAGATCGGGAGTAGCCTCGTGCATCGTGTCCACATGCCGGGTGTGGCGGCAGTGCCGCTCCATGCATGCATGCTTGCAGGGCGGGCACTGGAGCTTTGTGCATCACTGTATTATAGCATGCGTAACAAACACCCGTGTTGTCAGGCGTTGCCGCACAGTCTTCTTATAGCTGCATTGCATCAATCTCATGGTATGCTTCCAAATTGTAACAATTGGCAATGAGGCATGGGGCATAGGCATGGAGGGTTGCACACGTGCAGCATGCACATCATTAGAAGCTCGCGAGTCGAGCAGAAAAGTGCCGCATCTTGCTCCCTCAATCGTTCCCTTGGGCTTTCCGAGGTATACCTGTATTGCGGGTGTTGCTGGGGGCAGCTGATACGTGCAGATGTGGACAGCCTGACTAGCATGGCTGCCATGTTGCTGCTCAGCGCGCAGCGCCTCCTAAGGTCTGCACCACCGATGTGTTTCGCTGCGTCTGGCAGAGCGGCAGCGGCGTCGGAGTGCTCGTGCAGCTACACGGTGTTGGACGCATATCGGTGCGCTGCAAGGCATGCCCTTGCCCACTGGCCTATCTTGTTCACGGCAGGTGTTGCTCTACAGCTGAGTGTATGCCGCGAGCAGGCTCTCGTTCGCCCAGGCCAGCAGCAAGGCCAGCGACGCGCCTGCGCGGTCGCCTGGTGCTAGCAGCTCCTGGCGCCCGACGCCGCCGTCCACGTCTGGCGCAGCGCCTGCGCAAGGCAGGCCTGCTGCAGGCGGCGCTCAGGGAGCGGTGCTAAGGAAGGCTGTGAAGGCCACCTCACTGAGTCCGGGCGTGATTGTCGAGCCCTTCAAGTGCGCCCGCACAGGAGCGGCCTCGGCACGCTCACCAGCTCGCGAGGCTCGCACACAGGCTGACTGTGTGGGTCGTGGCCTGCTTGGCAGGGGCGAGCAGCCGGTGGCGCGATGGGGGCCCTACCTGCGCGCCTTCTTCTCGCTGAGCGGCTGGCGCGAGCTGAGGCAGGGCGTGATGACGAACATCAAGACCGGCTTTGCCATCGCCAAGTTCAAGCGCGCCAACCGGGGCTTTGGGATGGCGGTGTTCCAGCAGGACGCGCTGGCGCTGTACACGGAGGTGTGCGCCGCGCTGGCCGCGGGCGACCACACCGTCCTGCGCCAGGCGCGGCCCCGGCGCGCCTGGCACGCGTGTTCAAGGCGGGGCAGATGGGCAGCAGGCCACGGCGTCTTTGAAAGGGCGCCGTGCAGGCAGGGGCGCAGCTGCCGCCCTTGCTGGACTGCCCCGAGCCCGCTTCATCATGCGAGCCTGCATCTGCCGTGCCTGTCGG
>JAABUH010004390.1_pt1 | contig 11460 bp, 17 predicted proteins | sample 5559121 | NCBI WGS metagenome assembly JAABUH01 (sample SAMN10711871, study PRJNA513364) | rock metagenome | isolation source: Antarctica rocks | place: Antarctica: Victoria Land, Battleship Promontory nord | collected 2015-12-28 | reverse complement strand
CTGAGCAATGTCACATGGGGTTCTGTCCATGCATCGGGCCGGTGCCAGAGCGTCCTTGATTTGCGGGTGCTGTGGTGTCTTGGGATGCCTGTGCCAGCGCTGCGCGGCGCTCCCAGGTGCTTGCAGGTGGTGAGCCGCTCTGTGGTAGATGCTGCAGCGGGTTCCCGTGCCGCTGCTGTCCCAGCTGGGTTTAGGATTTGGTGGTGACGCGAGCATTGTGTCGTGCGCGGGCCGCGCTGTCTGTTGCTGTAGTTTGCAGCGCCGGCTGTTATTGTGCGAGTGCTTACCGCGTGTGCGCCAGCTTCCCTGGTGCTCCACTTTCGGCCAACGCTTTGCTGCATCCAAGTGTCCTGTGACCCAGCTTGTGTGCACAACTTCTGTGTCAGCGCTTTGTCGGGGTGTCAGCATGTAAAGTATGATGGTGGGACCATGTGGTCGCGGGAAGAGCTATGTAACCCCGGCACGTATCGCATGCCAGCACTGTGCGGCCTGTCGGCAGTGCTAACCCAAGGTCAACGTGTATGAGCTATGGACACCGCGTCCTCCTCATTGCTGGCGGCGTCCGTGCCTGTGTCGAGCATTAGTGGAGGGCTGCGGGGCCAAATGGCTCCATGAGCAACAAAGTGGTTCCTTGTGGTTCCTTGCCTGCAGAAGAAATGGCTTATCCCCTACAAATTGTGTTTGTTAAACATTAATAGAAATGTGGCACCTTTATATCGCTCGGCTTGATCAATTGAATCACCAAAGACCACAGGCATCTTGTTGTCAAATATAGTTCTGCGCGCCTCCTGCCATAACCAGCTGCGCACTTGCTACTGCACATGGCGTCTACCAGCAGGCTGGGCCTGGCGCAGCACCAGACGCGCCTGCTCAGCATCAGGCAGTTGCCCCATGCAAGGCCCAGGCGCTCAGTGTCCGTCGCTGCATCGTCTGCGCACTGGCATATGGCCGCGGACGTGCTGCGCAGCGGTGCGATGATTTATTGGTTTGCTGTCCAGATGCCTGTCCCAACCCTGCACAGCAGTGCATGCGAGTTGTCGTATGAACACGTGTGTGCGAGGGAGTGTGGCTTGGACGTCATGCACTGTGCGCTTGCACAGCTTGCGGACTGTTGTAACCTGCTGGTAGCAAATGAGCGCCAATGCTGGTCAGCTAATGCAGTGCCGCGCGGTAGGGCACGGGGCGGTGCTGGCGCAGATACAGACTGCGCCGCAGACGGCAGCAGCAGCAAGCTCTGTGGTGACAGACATTATCAAACCGCCACCAGAGGTGGCAGCAGCTGGGCCGCCTGTCTTGTTGATTGGTGGTGTTGTACTTGTGGCTGTTGCAGTATTGCTTAGCAGGAGGCGTGCGTAGAGGCGTACGAGTGAGCAGTCGGCTGTTCGGCCAGCATATGCAACTCTGATGCAAGGAGTGTGACACAAAGGACGGAACTCTGGCACTGTGCGTGCTGCCGTGGCAAGTTGCACCCACTTTATATACGCATTGCACGAGCGTATGGAGAGGCAGCCAGAGGGCGCAAGCAGCACAAGGCCCGTTCACTACTGCACACTCTATCTTGCAACCTGCTGTCCCTTATCAGTTCTGTACATGGATATCTCTGCTTTGTCCAGTCACTGGGCAGCTGCTCTCACAGAACATGCATGCCGGAGTTTCATCAGAGGCGACAAGCATTCCTGAAGCTGAAAAGACACCAAGGCAGCACACTAGGCAGACGACATCTGTGCTGGCCCTACCAGACCCTCCAGCAGCTGCACCACTGCCAGCACGACGGCCGCACACAATCCTTGCTCACCGCGCATGCTCCGGCTCAGACGCGACCCGCGCTCGCGCCATCGCGTCCGCCAGCGCGGCTGCGGCCGTTTGCACGTCCGCCGCACTGTGCGCGGCCGTCACTGCCACCCTGCCGCAGCTGGCACAAGGGATCAGCACCGCCAGCGACCTCAGGCGGCCCTCGCCTGTCGTTTACGGCGCAAAGCATTCCAGTACATGTTCACACGATGCAGTACCGGTGTACAGCCACAGCATGAAAGACATGTACTATTTGGCTGTTTACTTTGCGCATCCATGATCCCACCTGATCTAATCAGGTTTGCAGCATGCAAAGGACTTCAGATTCAAGCTTCCGCATATGACCTAAACTGTAGTGCTCCTTAACATCACTGCCCTGACGCCCTCGCAAGACCCACGCCAGCACCGCACCGGATGCTGGGTTCAACGCGCGCGCGGTCCAGCGGCGAGAGGCGGTTGACGGCGAAGAGCACGCCGCCATGCGCCAGCGCCGCGTCCACCAGCGCCTGCGAGCAGCGGCGCCCGGCTCGCGGGCGAGGCCTGCTGCTGCCAGCCCGCTCCTCCCAGGCCGCCGGGCCGCCGGCCAGCTCGCAGATGTACTGCCCCAGGCCAGGCCAGCGCTGCCAGGCGATGTCACACACCGGTGATGCAGGCAACGTGTGCCACCAGGCAGCCGCGCAGCAAACACCTTCGTAAACCACTCTCAGCGGCATAACATCACGGGCGCTCGTCCTTGCAGTCACTCCCGCAACACCGCATGCGCCGCCGCACCTGCAGCGCCGCCTCGGCCGCCTCCGCGTCGCCCTGCGGCGCCGCCAGCCGCACGTGCACCACGGGCGACACCTCGTCCGCCTGGCCGCCCCACACGCACAGGCCTGCGCGGGGCACGCCCGGTCAGCGGCCGCGCGGCCGTGCGGGGGCGCAGCCGCGCACACGCTGTGGCGACACCGCAAGCCCCTGCTGCCCCGCACGCACATCGGCATGCGCTCGAACGCAGAGGCGGCGCCATGTGCTCCGCCGGATGCCCCAAGGGCACCGGCAGTCGCCCACGGCCGGCGCACGAGCGCGGCCAGGCGCGCCCTGGCACCAAGCACACGCCTCTGCCTCGTGTGCAGCGCCACGCTCACGTGCATGCACGGCGCCAGCACAGCGGCTCCACCAGCAGGCCGATTGGAGCTGCGCGCCCGACGTGCCGTCCCAGCGCTCACGTGGGGGCGCAGCGTCAGCACGGCGGGGCACCAGCGGATGCAGGGCGCGCCCGGTATGTCGGCGAGCAGCCGGCGCGCGAGCCGCGCGTTGCGCGCGGTGGCTGCCAGGCGGCGCGCCGCGTCGGGGCCGCGCAGCGCGCGCAGCGCGCCCAGCGCGGCGGTCGCCAGCAGCGGCGGCAGCGACGCGCTGAAGCAGTAGCCCAGGCCGGACAGCCGCTGGTGGTCCACGATCTCGCGCTCGCCCGCGCAGAAGCCGCCCACGGACGCCAGCGCGTTGCCTGCGCCCGCCCACCGCCCGCCTGAACAGACAGCGTGCAGCGCGGCGGGCGCCGCACGCATGCACTGGCCGCCCGCTCACGCTGGGGCTGCGCGCTGCCTGCCGCAGGGCCGCGTGGCCTCCAGCCGCCCGGGCCTGGCAGGCGCTGGCGGCAGCGTGCGCTCAGAGCTTGCATGCCCAGATTGTGGATGGAGGCAGGCCAGTTCAGCCCGCTGGGAGCAACATGTGCTGAGAGCCTGCACGCCCAGGTCGCGGCTGGAAGCAAGCTGGTGCAGCCTAGCGTCATGCTGCACTTGCTGAGGTTACCCGCACAGCTGCGTGAACCGGTCCGCTCCGTGCTCACGTCCACGCCGCGCTGGCACCGCAACAGGCTTGCGCTGGCGATTCCTCTTGCGTGTGGGCATTCCCCAGCGTGTGCGCGCGCACCCATGGACGCAGCCACGATCTCCACCGCGCCCGGCGCCAGGCCCCAGTGCTCGCACGCGCCGCGCCCGTGCGCGCCGAGCACGCCCAGCGCCAGCGACTCGTCCACCACCAGCCTGTACCTGTGGGTCGAGCGCGCTCTCGGCGGTCAGCCCTGACCCTAGTCCTACCTACAGACACCCACAGACAGATAGCCGCGCTCTGCATGTTCAAAATCTAGAACGAAATGTCTGGCAGGGCAGGTGCAGGTGCTTCTTGATGACTGCGCTACGGCGAGCTCGCAGCCACCCAGGCGTCAGCAACGCACCCGGCCCCTGTTAACCCCGCTTTGCAGCGCCTTGCAGCACTGCTTCGCTGGCCTTATTTTGACACCCTCACAATTCAAAAGCATGCTCACATGTGCTTGGGCGAAGACCGCATGCGGCCATGATGCAGCGTGGGGAGCGGTGCGCGCCTGTACTTGCACTTCAGCGCGTGGATGGCTGCCAGCGGCGCCAGGTCGCCGTACTGCGCATAGATGCCCTCCACGACAATGAACCGGCGGTTGAGCGGCTTCCTGGACCGGCTTAAGAAGGTTCAGGTGGTGGCATGGCATTCAGTTGGTAATACGGCAGTCAGTGGTGCCTGCAGGGGCTTTTAACAGTGCACAGTCTATGCCCGCGCTCACAGTCATGAGAAGATTGTTGCACAACGAAGAGGTGTTGATGTGGGGGTGTCCAGCGACGCGCTGGCGATCTGCAGTGCAGAGAGCTGCACCTCACCTTGCAGAGCAAACACAGATCCCGCCATGCAGCACCGCCGCATCTGCATTCTGCTGCACACCACCCTCGCAACAGAAGCCTTGAAGCACCACCCGACCCAGCACACCGCACGCGCCGGCCCTTGCGGCCCCAATGCTGTGCCCGGGGGTTGTAGCAGGGATCGAGGCGGGCCAGCGCACCGCAGGCGCCGGTCCTCGGCGGCCACTTCAAGCAGCACGCGCTCCAAGTCGCCCGCGTCGTTGTGCTTAAAGTAGCGTACCTGCGCGCGCAGCAGCACTGCGCAGCCTGATCCGCCGAACGACAACAGTGTGCCGCTCACACTAAGACTGTTGTGCCCACGCACGGGGGGAGGGAGTTTCCTCATAAGTCCAGCATGCATGCCCGAGCTCGCGTCAAGTTTGCGTGCGCACACGATGGCGTGCCCCAGGTCCCTGCCAGGCTCACCTTGGAAGCGTCACGCAGGAAGACAAGTCATGTTGAAGACAAGCGCCGCAGGCCGGCACCGTGGTGATCACACGACATGCAGTGGGCAGAGCTTGGAGCGCCCAGCACCTTGGCGCGCGACAGGTGGCAGCCGTTCTGGAGTGGGTAGCACACGCCCTGCGCACGACAGGCCAGGTGGGGTCAGCGCCCAGCATGTGCTCGGTGCAGCGCTAGGCCAGGTTCGCGACGGCAGCGCCCGATGCAGACACGGTTGCGCCCTGCAGGGTCGCTGCTGCGCCGGGAGGCTGCGCTGGGGCCGAGGTGCTCCGCGCGCGCACCTCGTCACAGACGATGAGGTCTTTGGCGTTGGCGAACGCCGGCAGCACGCTCGGGATGGTCGCGAGGTCGTACGCGTAGATGATGCTCTCCTCGGTGCCCATGAACTCGGCCAGGCGCGCCTGCGGCGCGCCCGCGCCCTCAAAACCCTCCCAAACCCTCAACCCTCTCAAACTAGCCAGATGGACGCGCCATGCATGCTGTCACGCCTGCACATACTCCAGCAGGAAACACGGTATGCTCATGCATACACTCAACACGGCAAGAGTACACAGTGGCCATGTGTGCAGGAACATGTGCGCCTGAGGACCTGTGGCATAGGCTTGCGGCGGCGAGCCACCTGTGTGGGGTGAGTCTGCACCACCTAGTGCACCGCTAGCCATACACCCATCCCTTGCCGCGCCGGCGGTGCATGCACTTCCAGCTGAACATGTGCATCTTCTGGCAAACCTGCTCTTGCCAGGCATCACATGCCTTTATGAGAGAGGCAAAAACCCATATTTATAGTTTGACACTGTGACGATGTGTTGCAGCCTGATATCAACACAACTAGTACCTCCAGCTCCAGATGGACATCGATGGTGCCATAGAAGCCGCGCGGCCCGCATGAGCCCACGCCGTACTTGCCCACTGTTGCCGCGCACTCCTCCTGCAACATAGGCGCACTGTCGAGCACTGCACTTTACTGGTCTACCCAGCGACGCAGTGTGCTTCATCGGCCGACGGGCTGGCTCGAGCGTCCACAGCCGCTGCAGGCCGTCGCAGCCGTGCCGCACCAACAGGGGACGGGGGAAGGGCGGGCGCACGTTCACAACGAGGTCGCCAGCCACGCCCAGGAAGTTGAGCGACACCATGTTCAGCACGCGGCGCCCGTTGGCCACCACCCACGCGCCCGCCGCACTGCGCGCCCTCCGAAGCGCGTCACAGGCGTGTTCGCCGCGCGGCGCATGCATGCATGCATGTCCGGTGCGCTGCACGCCATGCCGGTGAAGCCCAGACACGCAAGCGTGCTCACTTGAAGGTCCATGCTGCTGGTCGTCCCACAGGCTACCCTGCGACTGTACTGCCGAGCTAGCAAGCAGGCCGCCAGCGCCAAAGATCATCCGGGGAACATTGCCGCTGCTCGAACTACCCATGTGCTCCAACCAGGCAGTGTATGTGCAGATCACACAGGTGTACTGGCATTGTGAGTCGCTTCTTGCAGTTGATTACCGCGTCTGTCTCTTTCAAGTCCAGCCTTGCCTCTCAATATAAGAGGCGAACAGTGCCTGTGGCACCTGCAGGCCCTGCATGGCCATGCGGGGCCGCAGGCACCGCCTGTGGCCGGGTTGTCGAGCACCTGGAGATGACCGGGGGCTCGGTCGGCGCTTTGCCGTTCAGCAGGGGCGTGTGCAGCGGCTCGGGCTGCCACTCCTCGCACAGGTCATCGATCTCCTGCCGCGTGCGTTCGCACCCACTTGTACTCTTCATGCAGACACGTGGCTCATCAGCGCCGTGCTCCTGGGCGCTGCTGTGCATGCATCCACGCATGCGATGATGCTCCCTCCCATGCCTGGAGAGCATGCTCACGACAGGGTAGGGGACAAATACCTACCCTATCCCAGAGCGCCCGGGTGGGCGCCAGCGCGCTCCAGGCGCGCCTGCTCGGTGAGCGGCGCCTCCTGCTTGCGCGAGCGGTGCGGGGCGCGCGGGTGCAGCGAGAGGTAGGCGATGACGAGCAGGCAGACGGCCTCGATGACCAGGTGGCCCTTGTGCTCCAGGAAGTACGTCGGGTGCAGCCGGCCCCCCGGCTTGAACGTCTCGTACATGTCCCTCGCCACCTGCTTACATGGCCCGCTTTCACGTGCGCCTCCTCCACCTGTAGACTCGGTTAACAGCTAGTTGCAAGCAGGGAAGCCTCGCTTGAGCTGGAAGGAAGGAGCACAGGGCCGCGCCTGCAGCAGGACGGCAACCAGACGGCCCGGCACCGGCGCAGCACCGTCGCTGAAGAGGCCGTGCACGCTGGCGCGTGCGGCGACCCAGCGCGCACGGGTCAGTAATCCTAGCTCGCCGGGCGACAAGTCCCAGAGCGGCAGCGCGGTCTGCATCTGCACGCTGGCCAGCGCAGCAGCGCACAGCGCCAGGACACCCACCACTGCTGCGCACGCTACAGCTGACTTGCCCATCGCGCCACAGCCAGGGCGGCAAGCGGTGCGTTCAATGCGGGCGGCGCAGCTCTAGCATGCCTGTTCACTCGTAACAGAACTCTAACCGCCACTTATGTCACTACAAGTGAGCAGGACTATGCAGCTGGCAGCAGATGTGTTTCATTTGCAATCACTGTCAGTGTTTATTGTTGAGCTGCACGGTGAAGTCACTGTTTTACAGTACACTATGATATTTCTATAGAGCCACTGGGAGCATAGCAGACTAGAGCAAGCATGCGCTCCGGCACTCTGGCATTGAAATGGACGTGACTGGACGTTCCAGGTCCCAAGAGCTAACGTCGCCTGGGGGTAGATCCGCGGTCCTCCCGCACATTTCTTTTTTCGTGTGTGCCCTTGCTGGACTAGCATTCTCCTTCACAAGCAGGGAACATCCTCTGTAGGTGTACAAGCAAAGGTCCAGCTGATTGATATTACCAAAGACGAAGGCCGTGGTTGTTAGCGTCATAAAGCTCCAGCATGGGCCTGGATTAATTGGGCCTTGCCAGTGGTGGTCTTCAGGCGCTGTTATGTACTACGACCTGAACCTAGCTGGCGACAAGCAGGACGCGTTAGTGCATCGCGAGCGCGCCGCTATGGCCGTGCGCCTGGGCTATGACTGCCTGGCCACGAGCCACCAGGCGGCGGACCGCCTGACCGAACGCGACAGGTGCGCCAAGCCGCACTGAGTTCAAACGTTTGGAGCCCCACACTGTTCCACAGGCAACACAGGCTGCGTTTGTGTCCAGCGGTACCCAGCCCTGGTGACAGCCTGACGCGCGTGTCACAGCCTGCAGGTGCTCGCAGGCGGCCTTGGAAACCGCGCAGCTGGTCGCAGCGGGAGGCGTCGGCGTGCGGGAGGCCCTGCGCTGCCAGCAGGGGCTGGTGCGGACGCACGCGGCCCCGCGCCAGGTGCCGCCCAGGTCCTCTGGCCTCGCCAGTGCGCCTGTCAGCTGTTTGTAGACCACATTGCACTCTTTCGCACGCAGTGAGTCTGCTCGTTACTGCCCGCCCGGTAACGGTGACTGCCTCTGCCCAGCCAGAAAAGGCGCTTGAAGTTGCTGGACTCAAAAGCTCCTGCAACCGTGCTCACAGGCGTCTCACCTGCAGCAGGTGCAGCAGCTGTCGCGGCTCACGCTGGTGGTGGACGAGGCCGCAGCAGCTGCCGCGGCGCTCGCCCCCGGCGCGCCACTGCCAGCGGGGTACGACATCATTGCGGTGCAGCCGCTCTCCGAGCGCGTGCTGCAGCAGGCGCGCGGCCTGCGCGATGCATCCCTCTGTGTCTCTTGCCGGCTTGCGCCGACTAGGAGCTGCAAGACTGGCTCAGCAGCGGTGTGACGAGCGCCTCAAGGTCGCGCGTGCGCTCCAACACAGTCTGCTCTGCACCGTGCACCGCCGCCTCCGCTGGCAAGCCGCCGTCGCTGCCGCCATGGTAAGCCGCGCTGCTGCACTGTTCACCAACGACCGGGATGGCGCTAGCTAAGCCGGTACTGACGGTGGGCCCCAAAAGCTCGTCTGACGCCAAATCTGGCAGGCGTGCACGTCGCTGGACGTGGACCTCATTAGCCTCGACCTGGCGCGCCGGCTGCCGTTCCGGCTGCGCCCGGCGGCGCTGGCGGCGGCGGCCGCGCGCGGCGTGGCGCTCGAGCTCTGCTACGCGCCCGCGCTGCGCGACGAGGCCGCGCGGCGCAACCTATTCGGGAATGCCGCAGGTGCAGGGGCCGCTGTAGCTAGATGTTGTGCGTGCCACTGCCCGAGTCATGCAAGCTCGTGAGGGTGCCGCCAGTGCTCTGAATGACATCTGTGCCGCACCAGGAGGCTGCTTGGGGCAGCTTCCATTTGGCAATGCTGATCGCTGTGTGTGGGGAGATGCTGGGTATGTACTATACCTGCCGATGTGCATCATGAATGGCTTTTGCAGACTGCTGAAACACTTTTGTTCTTGCAGCTGGAAGGGTGCTGCGAGTGTGCCTCGCGCAGGGCAGCAGCAGCCCTGCTCATGTCCGACAGTGGGCGTTGAGTGCGTGATGGCAGCCTTTTCGGAGAACATCTGCAGCATACGCATGGCCTCCATTGCAGATGATATGACTCACGTCTGCCAAGCATTTGCCCGCGCGGCGCACAGACATGCGTCGTTCTCCCCATAGATAGGGCGTGCCATGTGCATGCCTACGCTGACAGTGACGCGCGCTCGCTGGTTGCTCAGCGCTGGTCCGCGCGGCGCGCGGGAAGAACATGATCGTGAGCAGCGGCGCGCGCTCGGCCTTTGAGCTGCGCGGCCCGTACGATGTTGTGAACCTGGCCACCCTCATGGGGCTTCGCGGCGACCAGGCCCAGGCGCGCACCGCAGCCGCCCCAGCCACTGTGTGGTCTCCGGCATGCCTTCCCCTAAAAGCCCTTATTCGCTCAGCACTCGTGCAGAGATTAAGAGCATCAATGCCAGCACGGGCTGACCTGGTCAGGTGGAGGAATCAAATTACCTTTCTGGCACCATCAAGCGCGTATCGATGCTGCGGCAGTGCCTCGCTCCTACACTTTTCATGCTGGTATAGGACATGCGCACTGACGCGTTGCCACTGTCAAGCGCAGGCGGCCGTGTCCAGCCGCTGCGCGGACGTGGTGCGCCACGGCCAGCAGCGCCGCGCGGGGCGCTGCGGCGTGCGCATCGTGCGGCACGTCCTGCCGGCGCCCGCAGCGGCTGCAGGGCCTGCCGTAGGGCCTGGACCTCCACTGCCGGGTCAAGCGGGCGGCGCTAATGCGGGCTGGCAGGGCGCGGCGTGTGTGGGCGCGGCTGCAGCTGTGGCTCGTGCAGGCGCAGAGGGGGCTGGGGAGGATGCGGGAGCCGATCCTGGTGCAGACGATCGACGGGCCGTTGCGGATGGAGGCGCAGAGAGCAAAGGGCATGCTGCGCCCATGGAGACAGACGCACCAGGCGGGGAGCCCGGTGGGAGGAAGAAGCGGAAGAAGGCGCGGAGCGGGGGCGGCGGCGGTGGCCATGCGCAGGGCGGCGCCAGGGGTAGGACAGGCCTTGGGTAGGTATGCAGCAGTGTGCAATGCAGCACTGGCAATGAGTATTACAAATGACAGCAAATATGCGTCGTCTAGCTACATGAAAGCCCTCACAGTACATACCAGAGCTACTACAAATACAGAAGCGTTTCAAGCGGCATGCGTTTGCAAGCAACGCTCTCTACCTGAACACCGCAAACTGCTTTTTTTACTGCGGTCCGCGGTATATTGTCCTCTTTACCTGGAGGCACGTCGCTTCAACCCGTGCGTTCACGTGAACATACTCGAAGCTGTGAGTGCGCTCAGGACGGCTTCTTGCCCTGCAGCGAGGCTGCAATCTCGTTGTAGCCCTCGCCCAGCTCGACGCCGTTCCTGCAACACCGAGAGCTCACCTCGCAGGGTACCTGTCAGTGCGCTTCCTTGCGGCAGCGTCGCAGCGCCATACCAAGGGCCACGCACCAAACGCTTGCACAGCCTCTGGTGACTGGTGTGGGGACGGGCTCACAGAGACACAGGTGCAGCACGTGTATGCTGGCACCACGCAGACAGCGCGCCAGAACGCCTAGCCGCCCGGCGCGCGCGCGCGCACACACGCGCACATCTTGGTGCGCGCAGCGCGAGGCGCGCTCTCTACATGTGCGGCATGCGCGACGGCGGGCAGCGCGCACCCCTCGGGGTCCCACAGGAAGATCTGGGCGGCGCTGGTGCCGGGCACGATAAACTTGTGGTACTCGACGCCGAAGCGCTTCAGGCGCGCCTCCATGGCGCCCAAGCTGGCCACCTCGAATGCTGCGGCGCCCGGACAGCACCCCCTCCGTCATGCATCCCGCCGCGCATGATCCTTCAGAGCCCAGGCGCGCCTGTCTGCTGCCCTGCGCATGTCTCGAACAGCGTCCTGCAAGCGCTCACAGCGCCTTGAAGATTGACAGTGGTCTCTGCGCTGGTGCATCGCATGCTCCTGAATACCATTCTCCTCAACACCCATGCGCTGGTCTAACGCATGGGCTGCTGCAGCAGGCCCAGGCCACCCCTGTGTCAACGCAACCAGG
>JAABUH010004389.1_pt1 | contig 11462 bp, 12 predicted proteins | sample 5559121 | NCBI WGS metagenome assembly JAABUH01 (sample SAMN10711871, study PRJNA513364) | rock metagenome | isolation source: Antarctica rocks | place: Antarctica: Victoria Land, Battleship Promontory nord | collected 2015-12-28 | reverse complement strand
CAGAGCTGGATCTCGTCAGAGCTCTCAGAGCTGGATCTCGCAGAGCCGGATCTCGCAGAAGTCCTCTTCAGCTCCGCACGTGCCGCGAACACCAAATGTGCCAGGTGGCGCCACGTTTGGACGGTATTGACATTGACGGTAAAGACGCTCCCCCTCGCAAGCGCAGCTTTGTCTGCTCATTCACGCCTGTGTCCCTCGTCATCTCTCAGTTTTGTGGCGCTTGACTGCTGCCTTTACCATTTCTGGCACACATAACGTACAGACAAGCCTAGGATCCAGTGCCCTGGTAATTGGCGTGGTGCATACCAGCGACTGATACGATCCTGACCACAACCTTTGCTCGCCAGCTTTGCGATGCAAAAGCCTTTACAGTTGAGGTCCATCACCAGTCGGCCTGTCCGGGCGTCTTGTTTGCGTCCTAGGCTCGCCGCGTATCCGCAACAGCAGCCCAGGCTGCGATATCTGTTCTCAGGTCAGTTTTGGTGATACCTGCTATTTCTCCATCACCGTTGGTGATTTTTATGACCTCGCCGTCTTTTCTCCGAGTTGTTGACCGCAAGACTTGCGCTCCAATCACCACGGCTGCTCGATTAGTCTCTCCTTTGCAAAATCATGAGCATACCGTCTGAGTGGGGCACGCTAACAGGTACAGGTACAGGTAGACACACTAAGCTTGCAAGAACCGAGCCAAGCCTCCCCGTCAGAGGCCGGGCACAGACTCGTGTGACTGCATTGCAAACAGGGAAACTGAGCAGGAGAAGACCGTAAGTTCACAACTGTTGCAGTGAATGCTGTCAGCCTGTAATTTGGCAGCAGGCTTACCAGGTCCTAAGTTTTATTTGTTCCTGCAGAAACACTGCATGGTCTCCAATCCGAAGCGCTTTCAGTCTGTCTAAGTTTTTTGTGATTACAGCCTCTGCCACTGCTTCAGCCTGGTATGCACATCCACACCTGCTGAACCTGGCAGCACATGTGCTGCACCTGGATTTCAAAGACAGCGTGACAGCCTTCCAGACCAGCTTTTTCAGTTTCCTTTCATTGGTGTTTGCCATCTACAGTGGTAACACCATGGCTTTTCTCTACGATGTGAGTATGCTCTTCTCCTTTCTGTTCAGACAGACGCTGATCTCTCCATTGATAGTTCCTGGATTGCAGCTTCATTTTGTCTTACCCTTGTCCTCTATATGGCTGCATGGAGCTCATGCACTCACTGTTTTCAGCTTTGGTACAGAGGCAAAAGGAGATGGTGAAGCATCTATACCACGAATGCATGTCTCTTGAGGAGCTTCTGGAAGAATCAGTCAACACTCTTGGTCCAGATGCCAGAGATATTCTGGCTCAAGTGAGGTGGGTCTGGCAAGGATGCATCACCGCTCCAAAAACAGCTCAGCTTGCTTGAAGGTTGCCACTCTTGCTGTTGTTACTTGGTAAATTTTGCTTCCCATTCTGTAGGCTGTACATTGAGGAAGAGATCTATGCACCCGAGAACCAGTCGCCTCCTCTGGGTGAAGGCTTTGCTCTGGCAGCAATTCGCAGCAAAGCACGTAACTACCGGCGTGCTGGCACAGACGTGGGCGAGATCCTGCAGGCTTCACAGCGCTTAGCACATGCACAGAGCGAGCGTCAGGCCACAGCTTGCCGCTTGCTACCACCTGTGCATTGGGCCCTGCTATACACCATTGGGTCCTTGTTTGTCTCCACCTTTATCCTGTTTGAGACTGGTGGCAGCTTCAGCAACGAGGGCCGGCATATTCTGTTCACAGTCCTCTGTGGGCTCATGTCCTTTGTGCTCTGTGTAAGTGCTCTTGTGCTGATGCTTGTCTGACAACGCTATGTTGACTTGCTCTCAAGCTTCTTCTTGCTTGCTATATTGTAACATGCGTTCTTGATGGAAGTGTTGAATTCCACAGCAATGCGGTTGGTTTCCGCTGCGTAGTGCAGCTGTTTTGGTGCACTCATGAGTGCAATCGTGAGCACTGTTGATGTGTATTCTGCAATGCAGGCTTTGAGAGATTTGGCTGATCCAGCAGAGGGAGTGTACAACGCCACAGCTTTGCTAGATGAGCGGCTGAAGTACATCATTGGTATGCTGGACAAGTATCAGAAGGTCCCAGGAGGTCCAGCTCGTGTGTCCAACTACCTGACAGCTGGCGTGCCACTCAGCAGCAGCAGCAATAAAGATGCCAAGGAAGCATCAGATGCTGATCAGTCAGAGTCCAGTCAAGCCCAGACAGACAGCTCAGAATCTGAGCAAACCATAAGGGAGCAGCTGAATGCTCTCGCAACCAATGCTGCCCAGTTTGTGCGCAGCGCAAGCTTCACAGATGCTGCGCCAATGCAAAGTAATGGAGCCAACGAATCCTCAGGGGTCAGAACCTCCAATTCTGGTGCGTCAGAAAGTGATGCAGGCAAAGATGGCAAGCTTCTTTTGGGCGGGCAGCGCTCAAGCATTGCTACAGAGCTGACTGACTTCCGGCGGCAAACTCAGAACAGTAACAACGCTGTAAGTTTTGAGGGGGTGCGCAGAAGGATTGCTATGTTCATCACAAGTGATGACCTATGAATGTATTTCCCCCACACTCTGTTGCACGTGGCAGCATGTGTCATTGCCTGTCAGCAACACTTTGCTCATGAGCAACACCTTGCTGCTTGTCAGGTGTCTGCGTCTGTGGTATGTATCTTATGTTTGACTTGACACATGAATGGAGTTCAAGACTTTCCTTGACCATCTGAGTGCTGGTGGACACTCTTGCTTGCTACTTTTGTTGCAGTGTGACTCTGCAACAGAAACGCTGTTTATGTCAGCACAACATACTGAGTTTTGTCGGTGATGTTTAGGTCTGACAACACCCCGACTGTGATGCTCGGGCCTGCGCCACCAGCATTCTGCTTAACTTACTATCATTTCATGGAGTCAGCTCAATGAGTGTACAGCCAACACATGAATCAGTTACCTGATGCGTTCCCACTTTCTGGATGTTCAGTCAAGTGGTGCCATGATGAAAGGAATCTACCTGCATTCTTTGCTCCATCACATATGTAGTGTTCAGTTTGGTGACTCAGCTAGCTCTGCACTATTTTACATTTATTTGTATAGAGCAACTCATGTATTAACGGGTCTGGTGGTCATTCTAGATAGGCTCAATGTGTGTAGGGCTATAGACATTCGTGTCATGAATGTAAGCTTGCTGCATCTGAAATCATTGGAGAAACCGGAATGAATCCTGAGTATAGACTCTTTTCTTGTCCATCATATCCAGGTTAAAGTTGAGCTGCACTGCACGACAACGCAGATTACAAAGCAGAAATCTGCCGCAGCTTGCCAAGACAATGCAACTCTGGGGTACATGACGTTATAATATTGTCCTGGTCACCTGTGTTTACACCATCCACGTAATGAGCAACTGCCCATACAGCTGAGAAGTGTTAAGGCTGCACAACCTCTTGCATTGTGCTATGGTTGCCGGGGCAACGACCAACGACCTGTATTGCACCACTTGAGCAAGACATCACACTTGATAGGTGCCAGGCTGTGAGTGCAGCTTTGGTGTGATGAACAGAACGGCATGAACAAAGTGTGTGACAACTGTGCAGTTTCCCCCGGAAGAGTCTGGTGCAGCAGCAACCCAGAACTGATCAGGGATGTTTCTGGGTGTGGGTGTATTGATGGACAGCAAAGCAGTGTCCCAAATATGTTGCACACATTTTTGGCTGACAGAAGGCAACGTTGTTGCACAGCCTTGAGATCTTGTAGGCAAATGTCTTGTTCTGATGTGCCTGCTGTAGCTATCTCTGCTCTATGTGCTTTCTTGCCTGTACAAGCTTGAACAATGGTGGTCGCACATGAAGCCACGCCTCAGGCAGTGACAGTGACCATGCAAGCCCAGCAAGCTGCAAGATGACGGTCACATATACAGCCTATATGCCCTCATTGCTGGCATGCTAATGAGGCCTGATCAGGGCTGCAGAAAGTCTGTGATCATCTTGACAGCATCATCACCTGGTCTTGTCCTGCAGATGCATGACATTATCATGATAGCGAGAACTGCCAAAGTAAGTCCCAGAAGGCAGCACATCAAAAATGCAGGGCAATCAGAATATCTCTTTTGCTGACAATTGGTGATTACACTGCAGCAGCAACTGCATGCTGTCAAACCCGTGAACAACAAACGCAATAATGACTTTCACTACCAGCACCTACCAGAGAGCAATGGGCAGTTGCATGGACTCCTCAGCTTCTCCCATGTTGCTGAAAGGATCCCCACCTACTCTTGAGACCAAGTGCCGTGCACCAAACTGAGTCAGACCATTTGTACGGAACAGCGCAGAGCCGCCCAGCAGGAGCGCACCAATCTGTAAATGAGGCTCTGGTGTGATGGTGAAATGTAAACAGCGCAATGTTTGGCATTCCCAATACCTGCTGTTCTTTGACAAGCCTAAGCAGTCTATCTGCATCCAGGCTCGGCGCCTGTGGCAGTTGCCTAGGCTGTAGCACTTTCGAAGTGGTGACTGCAAGGTCAATACGCTGCGGTGTGAAGCATAGACCCAAGAGCGCAGTTCCAGACTGCATGCTTGACAACAAGCTTGACAAAGGAACGGTTCGCATCGTCCTGAGGCGCCTGTTGTGAGTATACCGTAGCGTCCTACTCACAGCAAGTCATACTAAAAGCATGTGAACGCGAAATGATGTGTAACACAGCCTCTCGCCTCCTTCAGACTACAGTCCGTACTGCCATCCAGTTTTGTGCACGCTTGTTTTCCTGCTCGAATCACAAATATGCTGGACTGCTGTTGACAAAGCGCCTTGCCTGGCCGGGTTCGAGGCCTGTGGAATTTATAGACGTCGCAATGTCTCTGATACTTGTCGGAGTAATAGGCATACCTGAAGGCATTCTAGGCCAATTTTGGTGATCAATGTGGGTTTATGACCCTTTTGGCTCAGTGGCTGAACACAAGACCAGTGTTTGTCTTGGTAGGTTGAATGTCAGACACAAAGCAGTGGTTGTCAGTCACGGTTAAACCTCATGCCAGAAAACTCGATGCCAGGTGAAGACTTTGAAACTGTCGACTACACACATGCATGTTCGAAACTGTAGCACAGGTGAGAGGCATACTGCTAGCATGTTACATAGGTCAATCAGATGGATGCAGTAAATGTCCGCACCATAGAGAGTTTGAATCAAAATTGTGTGCAATTGTATGATGCATATCAACTGCGTGTTAGGCATTGCAAATGATTGAACTGCAGCTCAAAGGCTATCTTTACACATGCTGAGACTGGCATCAACCTGCTGTGAGGTAAAACTGACTCACTCAAAGCTGACTGATGATGTTCGATCCCCCACCCCCACACCACCAGCTCATCACAGATAAGTATGATTGAATGTTTTCACTACTCTGTTCTTGATAGTCGCTTCCTATATATGTATATACAAGCTCAAGCACAGCTCTACTTGAGCTTGCATTGCAGCTCAAGCACATCTCATGTATAGCTGAGGTTATAGGATGTATTGGCAGCTATCCCTGTGGAAGCAGAGTAATGCTATCGTGTCAGGACATCGATGTTGATGTCTTGTACTGTCTAAGTCCCCCATGGCCTAGGCCTGGGCTAATGCGCAGTGTGACAGACCCGCATGGGTTGCATAGTGCAAGAACCAGGCTGGCACAGTCCGTGCCATTGCACCCGGTCGGTAGATGTTGATAACAGCTCACCATATCATGAGTCTTCAGCTTACACACACAATGACAACGCACTCTATGCCTTGGCCTCAAACATGACATACCCTTTGCTGAATCCACATGCCTACACTCATGTTCTCATTGTCAACTTGGCAGCATCAGCTTCCTTACTGGTGTCATGACCACCTTTGAGGTCTGATGTATGGACGTCTGGCTTTCAAATGGTCACGGTCCAAATGTTGCTCTCAACACATTGGGATTTGGTGCCCAGCAGAAAACAGTGAACAAAATTTTGATGACCATTGTATTATGGTGCAGAACGCCACGGCGCGTAAAGAAGCACTGGGCTGCAAGGCTTGACAAAAACGGATTGCTAGCCTGACCAAACAGTAACTCTTTGAATTACTGAAACTGGGACTCAAAAACTGGCATATCCTTGCAAGTGGCATCCCACATGCCTTTGCTGGCCTTCTCGTTGTCAGCCCTTGTTGCCAGCCTAGCTTTCTCAGACATATTCATGCCTGCAGCAGGCAACTTTAAGAGTGAAGGCGGGCTCAAGATGCATGTTCCCTGCCAAAGGCTGACAGCTGAGTTATGAGTGAACAAAGCGATTGTGAGCAATCAGAATAGCCGCTGATGATGTGTAAACTATTTTTATATACACCAAGTTTCCCAGAACCATGGCAGTGGACAAGAACAACAACAGCAGTGACAAAGGAAGGTGTGATAATGTGAAGTCTGAGTCAGCTGCCATGCAGGTCTGCAAACCAAAGCAACATGGGCACTGATTCTTTGGGCCGTCAGCTTAGCGCGTACCTATCTCAGCTTCACCAGCAGCAAATCGCTTGAACACATGGTCACAAAACTCATCACACTCCTCGCCATAATCATGACTGCCTCCAAGATTGGACTTGACAGCTGGTGGAGCAATTTCCACTATGCGTATATTGGTCTTTGCATAGTGAAATCTGCTGCCCATGGTGAAGTGGTGCAGAAAGGCTTTGGTCCCGCCATACACTGGTGCAAAGCCACATGGAATGTATGCTAGGCCAGAACTAATGTTGATGAATGCTGCTTCCTTTTGCTGCAGGAAGTGAGGGGTCAGCAGCTGCATCAGGTGCACTGGAGCTTCTATGTTGATGGCAATCTCGCTCTGCCTAATTGACCAGTCCTCCGGCTCCTTTGACAATGGCCCTCTGCGCTGAATTCCGGCATTGTTGACAAGGACATTGACCTGAGGGTGGTGCTTCACCACCCAACGGCTCAATTCTTCCCGGTCCTCAGCTATAGAGGCATCGTTGACATATGTGAGAAGCTTTGGGTGCTTATGTTGCGCGTCCTTTAAAGCTGACTCTCTTCTCCCAGTAATGATGACGGTGCTGCCAGCCTGTAAAAACTCTGCTGCCAAACCCTGACCGATGCCGGAGCTGCCGCCCGTAATCAGCACAGTTGCCGACTTGAGATCCAACGGTGAATAGATAGGCATAATTTCTGGAGCCATGAGCGGCCAAAGCGGGGATTCTGATTACAGCTATCTATATTTCCGGCCGAGCTGTCGTCTCAAGTCTATGCTTTATGTGGCACAGCTTCGACTGGCGTGGTGTCATTATGTGTCATGCATCGTAATCGTAACACAAGAAACGCACGTGACTTTCAAATCGGTAGCGACAGAGTTGGCCAAAAACGGAGCTTTGCCGACGCTGCAAACCCTCCACTGACCACCGCAACGCACTATGATGTGTTGCAAGTGGCACGTCTCCGCACTTGACAACCAAGACCGATGGCGCTTATGAATTTATACAATGCAAAATTGTGACCTTCACAGGTAATAACGAGACGCCGGATTACAAGCATACTGATCAATGATTACACAGGTCATACTGAATAGGGTATGTCGTCATCAAAAGGGAAAGCTTCACTTGTCCTCATGAATTCGTACACGAACTTGAAGAATTTAATAACAGATATGTCTTTCACTCTAGAGATCTGTTAACGTTGTACATGTAGATTTCATGAATTGCAATTGATTGATTCGTGCCAGAGTAAACGGCAGCAAACACACGTATGTATTCCTGTGCATTCGTGTAGTAATTTAGCAGCTTTTGTACATACCCAAAAAGGAAAGCTTCGTCATGTAACGGAGGCTACAGAATCCCTGTGTTCTAACATCATCTTCAGACCAGGCCTAGGTACTAGTACAAAAGCCAGGCTGGCACATGTATATTGAATGCCATTGAAGGTAAAGCACAGGGTCAAATCTTGTTTTGAATGAATGCACATCAGCCAAAATTACGTTCGCAATGACACACAAAACCTTCCTACGCCTCAGACTCAAAGACTGGCATGCCCTTTGCCATTTTCTCCCACATGCCAACACTGGTTTTCTCATTGTCAGCTCTTGGGGCCAGCCGTGCTCCTTCTGAGAAGTTGAACCCTATTTCTGCTTCATCAGCAGCAAAGCGCTTGAAGATATGGTCACAGAATACATCAGTCTCCTCACCAGTGTCATGGCCACCTCCATGGGTGGACTTGACAGATGGTGGGCTGATCTCCACCACACGGATTTTGCTGTTGGCATAGTGAAATCTGCTGCCCATGGTAAAGTGATGAACAAAGGCTTTGGTGCCTCCATAGACTGGTGCAGTGCCACATGGCACATAGCCCAAACCAGATGACAAATTGATGAATGCTGCCTCCTTCTGCTTCAGGAAGTGAAGAGTGAGCAGCTGCATCAGGTGCACTGGGGCTTCAGTGTTGATTGCTATTTCGCTCTGCCTGACTGACCAATCAGTCTCCTTGGACAGAGGGCCTGAGCGCATGATGCCAGCATTGTTCACCAGCACATTGACCTTGGGGAACTCCTTGACTACCCACTGGCTGAGCGTTTCCCGTTCCTCTGCCTTGGAAGCGTCGTTGACGTAGATGTGCAGATCTGGGTGCTTGTCTTGCGTTTCTTTCAGAGCAGGTTCCTGTCGGCCAGTTACGATAACAGTACTGCCTGCCTTGAGAAACTTTTCTGCCAGGCCTTGGCCAATACCGGAACTTCCGCCCGTGATCAGCACAGCAGCAGACTTCAGGTCAAAAGGGCCGTAATTTGGCAGAATCTGTGGAGCCATTGCAGGCGGTGCAAATCAGTAGCAAGCAGCAAATGTGAACAGCGCGCGAGGCCGAAACTTTTGCTGGCGCAAAGCAATCTGCAGGGGCTTCTTCGTTGAATCGGGCAAAACCTGGAAGCACCGCCAATGTCATCAGCAGCACAGCCAGGCCGCTTTACGTTCAATTTGTTTGTTGTTTGTTGTTTGTTGTTTGTTGTTTGTTGTTTGTTGTTTGTTGTTTGTTGTTTGTGGTACATGCCTCTAAGAACTTGGTAAAGTAGTCAAGGATGAGAGATCCTCTCAAGACGAACAAAACCTTGATCTTTTCTATGAACGAACAAGCTTCTTACGACAGACGAGCGAGGTGCAGCTTCGAAGCGTGATCAGATTCGAACTTCTCTCTCTCTCTCTCGCTCTCTTGAGTGTAACACCTGCAATCGCATGTATCATCTGCTGAAGCATCACAGTTTCTCCTTCTTTTGCTTGCTGCTGATCCTGTGATAGCATTTTCCAACTCCGTCTGAGTCCTTGAGGTGGAAGTGCTGCAACCGAGTCCAGTTGACGTTGCAGCGTCGGAGTGCGTTTTCCGTCTGCACAGCCGCAAGGCACCCAAAAAGCAAGTGAGAGGTGTTGATGGCCGTGTATGCCAGGCGGAAGCTAGTACTTGCACAAAGCGTCTCGGAGCAGCCAGAAGATGTGACAAGCCCACTCTCCATATTCCACCATCACTGCCATTTCGTAGGACGCACAATTTCCCATTTGCAGCAAGCACACCACAGTACAGACTCCCAGCTACGCAAGCGCAAGGGCTGTCAAGGGTCGTCCAAGCTCCACCCTTTTGCCACCATATCCTTCTGTGCAAGCTCCAGCCACATCAAGCCTGGTAAGCAAGCTATTGCAATGCAGATGCTGCATATGCAACTTGACAGGTCCTCAACTCTGCGTGTGATGCAGAGCATCATAAAAGTAGAAGTCGGACAGTGCCACTTTACATGCTTGCATCAGCTGATGAGAAAAAGGTCACAACTGCGACTGATGTGGCAAAAGCTACCGAAGTGCCAGCCTGGCGAATAGTGCTGGGCAATGTAGCTGCTGGTGCAACTGCTGGATGTGCTGTTGAGGCAGGTCAGCTCCATGCCTGGCGGCCTTGCTGTGCTGCTCTAGATACAGAAAGTTGAGTTGTGCACAGCTCTGTGCAACTCTCTTGGCACCATTATGACTGTCTCAGGAGCAAGCACAAAGTGCTTTGCATGCCTCAGCAGCCTTTGTCATTGCTTCTGGCATCTATGTGATATTGAGGTTCTCTGTGCAGCTTTATATCCCATTGATACCATCAAGACCCGGCTCCAGCTCATGCTGAAAGGGGGTGGCTGGAAGGCCTTGGTCAAGCAAGGCGGTGCAAAGAATTTATATGCTGGGGTGTGGGGGAATCTAGTTGGAGTAGCACCAGCATCAGCAGTATTCATGGGAATCTATGAGCCGGTCAAAGCTGCCATCAGCGATAGAGTTTCTGAGGAAAGATCCTTCTTAGCTCCTCTGGGAGCGGGCTCGGCAGCTGGTGTGGTGGCATCAGTCATCCGTGTACCTACTGAGGTAGTCAAGCAGCGCTTGCAATCAGGTCAGCAGCGATTTGATCTCACTATGCATGCATGCTAGGCCGCAAAATGTTGTACCTTTGTCTTTGAATACTACACGAGTCAAGCGTGCAGAGCATGCTCGATAAGATGCTGGCTGGCTTGACTCTTTCATGCAGGAACTACACAGCTTGCGTATGGTGCTTTGCAGCAGTCAAGCAAAGGTGCCTGTGTCAGCTCACAAACCCACCCATACATGCATGCATGCCAACTCGCATGAAGACATGTGCAGCAGAACCTCTTGCAGCGCTCTGATTACCTGAGTTTCCCGTGTGCAGCTTGTACCACCTGTGTTGAAAGCCCACAAATGAGTACAGACCCAATCAACAGTAAGCATAATATCTATGCACAAGCAAGCACGCTGCAAAAACAGCAACGGTGGTGTGCAGGGGAATTCACAAGAGGGGCAGCAAATGCTGTGCAAACCATTCTGAGGACAGAGGGAGTACAAGGCTTGTTTGCTGGCTATGGGTCATTCATGCTCAGAGATCTGCCCTTTGATGCCATCGAGTTTGTGGCATATGAGCAACTCAAGAAATCATGGGTCAAATACAAAGGCAGCGACATACGGCCGCATGAGAGTGCTGTAATAGGTGAGTTGTTGTGGATACTGCGACACAAGTCAGTGAGTGCAATGTGCAAAAGCTCAAGCCTGACAGAGGAGTCCATCAGAGGCAGATCAGACACTGATTGAGCTCAAAAGTCTAAATGCATTGTTCAGATGCCCTTTCATGTCTTATTGCCTGCTCAGCACTAACTCAGCTGCCAAGCATCAGCAACTGGTAGTCACTGTCAATGCCGATTACCACTGACTGCTAGAAGGCTTATTGTCAATGTTTGATCATGCAGCAACTGCTTTGCTCTCTGCTCAGGTGCTCTGGCAGGGTCAATCACAGGTGTTGCCACCACCCCCTTGGATGTCATCAAGACCCGCCTCATGACCCAGGGGTCTAAGCGAACCTACAGTGGAGTGATCGACTGTGCCAGGAAGATTGGCCAGGAGGAAGGCTACGCCACCTTCTTGCAGGTACATGCAGACAAGTCTGAAAAGCAA
>JAABUH010004388.1_pt1 | contig 11463 bp, 16 predicted proteins | sample 5559121 | NCBI WGS metagenome assembly JAABUH01 (sample SAMN10711871, study PRJNA513364) | rock metagenome | isolation source: Antarctica rocks | place: Antarctica: Victoria Land, Battleship Promontory nord | collected 2015-12-28 | reverse complement strand
GCCAGCCCCCCACCGCGCCGCCACGCCTGGACTGCCTGGACACTAGCCTCGCCAAGAAGAGGCGCCGGGCAGCTCCGGGCCCGGCGCTCAAGCCCTCTACATGCTCTCGCTCTTGCTCGGCCCGAGCTTATGCCCCCTATCTGCCACCTCCCCGCGCCGCAGGCATCATTGGCCGATAGCCCTCCGCACGCGCTCGGTTCAAAGCAATCCCCCAGAAGCTCGCACGATCATGGAGACGCAAACTGATCTCACCATTGCAGAGCAAAGCAGAGGTGGTGTCTGGGCCGACGGTGCGGAGACTGCAGGCGTACACTTTAAAACAGCACCTCCAGGCGCTGTCGCCGCCCGACACCCGCGCGCCAGGTCCCCCTCGGCCTCCGACCAGGCCTCGGCAGGCGGGCTGAGCAACAGGCAAGCACAGGAGGATGACAGAAGCGCAAAGCTGCCCAGGGGGGTGGCAGCTGCCAGTGGGCCGCTGGCACCCCCGCCCTTGTTCTGCGGTTGGCACTTACACAAGCAGCACGGGAGCTCGAGCAAAGTCCTCCCCCGCAGCCCCGCTCAGCCACAGGGCCAAGCGGAGTGCGGGGCCGCCGACCGCGCCTGCCGCACCCGCGGGTGGACCGGCACGGACCGGCCGCGAGGGCGCCAGCGCGAGCAGTCCTCAGAGCTTGACGTTGATCTTGGACAGGATGCGCTTGCCGTGCGGCGTGCCGCGCAGCGAGGGCAGGTACGGGCGGATCGCCTCCACGAGCGCCAGGTGCAGCGGGCCCGCCGACACGCTCAGCGCGCTCTGCAGCACGTAGTTGGCGTACGGGTCCTGCGCCGGCCCCGTGCACGGGGTTAGGGTAACTCACCCTATTGTGCACGCCGTGCACCGCTTCAGCGCTGGACATACCCCAGCTGGCGGCCCTCATCATGGCGATTATGCAACAAGCTGCGTATGTGGGTCATTTTCAAGATGCTCCTCACCGCGCACCCGCTGGCATGCGATCATTCGCGTAGCTGAATGCTTTCTGACGGTCTGCTGTGCCAGCCGCAGGCGTGAAAGGCGTCTGCATCGTCGCAATCCGCCCCAACCTGTAAACATGTCACGCGACCCCGCGCCCCTGCCGGGGCTCCTCGGCCCGCCCGTGCGAGACACCGCTGCGCGCACGGCCTGGGCCGGGGCCGCCGGGCGGCGCGCCTGCAGCAGGCGGTGCAGCAGCGGCGAGGTCAGCAGCTCGCGGATGACGCGCTCGCGCAGCTCGGCCAGGCCCGGCCCGCCCAGCTTGAGGCACTTCTCGACCACGTTGCTGCTGAACTTCTGCTGCGCCAGGTCCGCATAGTGCCCGCACAGCTGCCGCATGATGGCCGCCATGGCCTCCACATGGCCCAGCTCCAGAACGTACTGCACGACGTAGTTCCCGAACGGGTCCTGCGCGCGCCGCCGCGGCCGCGCGTCGGCCGGCGCAGGCTCGCCGAGGCGGCGCCCCGCATGCAAGCTTGCGATCTTCTGCTGCAACCCTTCCGGCCCCTGCCCCAGCCCTTTGGCCCTCTGTGTCGACGCAGCTCTATGCTGAGCGGGCGCGCCGCGCCGGGGCAAGGCTGATCGTGGTACATTGTCAGGTGATACATTGTCGGGTGATACATTGTCAGGTGATACATTGACTGATCAGTGCAAAAGTGATGCTACCTCGTCAACGACCCCCTCAGAACACTACACTGTGGTGGCAACAAAGTCACGAGCTGAACATACCGCCCCTCCCAATTAATATATATATATATATATATATATATGCTCGCGCGGCGGGGCCGGGCGGCGCGCCTGGCTGAGCGGCAGCGCGTGCTGCGCGATCGTCTCCACCAGGCGCCGCTTCTGCGGCGGCGTGGCAAAGTCGATGCAGCGCTGCAGCACGCAGCAGCCGTGGCGGTGCGTCGCGATCTCCAGCGTGTGCGCGGCCGCCGCGTCGTACACAAACTGGCTGTCCTCCGGGCCCAGGCGCTGCAGGCAGCGCTGGATCACGTGGTTGCCGTTCAGGTCGCGGATGAGCGAGACCACGCCCCCGCGCAGCGCGTCCGTGACCAGCGCCACCTGCGCGCGCCGCCCGGGCGTTCGATCGCCCGGCCGGCCGGCGCGCCGGGCCTGCGGCGCGCGCCCCAGCGCCGCGCAGCGCCGCCGCGCCTCCGCCACGCTCGCGCCGGGGGTAGGGCTGGCAGGGACGCGGACAACAGGCGGCCAATACGGTCAATGCCGCTGCTGCCCCAGCCTGCTTTAGAGGCCCCTCGCTCAATACCAAGCCACTGCGGAGCCGCTGCTCGACACATTACCACAATGCGCGACAGAGCGCGGCCACGCAGCGAGCGCGCACTGCCCCGCAGCGCGACGGAGGGCCCCGGTCGCGGGGGCGCGCGAAGCGCGCCTGCTCGCGGCTGGTGAGCGTCTCGATCAGCTTCTGCACCGCGCGCGTGCCGTGCGTGTTGAGCGCGACCGTTACGAGCTCCCGCCGCTCCGCCGCCTTCTGCAGCACCTGCGCGCGCGCGGCCGCTGCTCGGGCGCTGCGCCTCGGGCGCGCTGCAGGGGGGCGCTGAGCGCGCGCGCGGCTGGCGCGCGTCGCTCCTCCGGCGCGCCGCGGGGGGTGGGGGAGGAGGAGAGGGCCGCTCAGTGCGCGCGCGGCCAGCGCCGCTGCTCGTGCGGCAGGGAGACACCCAGTGGGACACGCCTGCGGCCCGTCGCTCGCCGTGCGGCCGAGCACTCGCGGCACGCTGCGCTTGCACACGGCACAGTGCAGCTCCTGCGGTGCTAAGGTGCAGGGTGCCTGGCAGAGCGGCCCCAGGACGTCGCCCACCACCCTTGGCCCCGACCCCACACCCCTTGCTGCCTTGTGTCTGGCAGCGCACCTCTGAGCTAGGTCTCACTCTCGAGTGCGCCGGAATGTGGGAGCTGCGCAGCCTCCAGGCTGATAGGGTATAGGGTCGGATAGCCTAACCCTATACCCTATACACGCCGGCCGCCGCAACCCCAATCAGGCCCCACGTCGGGCGCCGGGGCGCGGGGTGCGCACCGCCAGGCGCTGGTCCTCCGTGCAGCGGTCCAGCAGCTTCTGGATGAGGTAGTTGCCGAAGGGGTCCATCATGAGCTCGATCAGGTGCTCCAGCACCTCCGGCAGCACCGCCGCGATTGCGCCGCCGCCGCCCTCATCAAACTTGCGCTGCAGGAAGCGGCACCCGTTCTGGTCCTTTGCCACCACCAGCACCTGCGCCGCCGCCGCCCGTGCTAAGGGTTGGGGTATAAGCCATATGCAACCGTTGCCTCGGCCCGCGCCAAAGCCAGCCCAGCCCAGCCGCCTTCTTGCACAATAAATGGAGATCTTGAGGGCGAGCTACAACCGTGCCGCCGCCTCGAGGCCCCTCTTGTGTCAGGGCGTGCCTGGCGCGCAGCCGCGTTGCTGCCAAAAACAGTGTGAAAGCACCCGGGAGCCAATCATTGTGTCCCGCCTGCCACCCAGCGCCGCCTGCCGCCCGTCCGTCGTTGAGCGCGCGCGGACAAGCAGGCCCGCGCCGCTCGCGCCGCGCCCGGCCTGCCCAGGCGCCCTGGTGTGCGACGCGCCTAGCCCAGCATCTCCTCCCTCTGGCTAAGGTACGCTTAGGGCGTAGGGCGCGTCGGGCCCAGCACCTCCTCCAAGCTCATGAGGATAGGGTAGGGTCAGGGCGCGCCTGGCCCAGCACCTCCTCCAGGCTCTGGAAGCGCGAGCTGAAGTGCCCCGCGGCATCCTCCAGGTCGCGCTCGCGCTCGCGCTCGCGCTCAACCTCCCGCCGGTCGCGCCGCCCGCCGCGCCGGTCGCCGCGGCGCTTCCCGTCGTAGTCGCGCTCGCCCAGCAGGCCGCCGCCGCCGCCTGCGCCGCGCAGCAATCATCCCCTCTGGTGCACAAAACAACATCATACATGCGAGTGCCCCTGGACGCTTCACAAAACACTGAGCCCACGGCAGGCTGGCGCTACCTCCCGCGCTGCACGCTCCGCCTCACGCTTGATCTGCACACTGACAAGCACGGGCATCGCCGGGAGCAGGCTTCTGCAGCCTGCAAACATGTGCCGCCTCAAGCGTTGCCCTTCACGGTGCAGGTGCATGCACGCGTGCACGCAAGGAGTGCCGCTGGCCAGGCAGCCTGGTAACTGCCAGCGCCAGGGGAGCCCACGAGCTTGTCATCGGCCGCATCCTGCTGGTTCACAACCTGGCAATGGCCCCGCTCGGCTGGGGCGCCAGTCAAGCTTGGGCGCCGCGGGGCGCGCGCACCCATCATGTTCTGCACGGCCGCGGCGGCGGCTGCGGCGGCGGCCGCGTTGATGTTGGGCCCCGGGTAGTAGCCCTGCTGCATGGCCAGCTGCGCGGCGACCTGCGCGGCAAGCGCGCCCTGCGGCCCGCCCGGCCCGCCCGGGTAGCCCATGCCCATGTAGGGCCCGCCGGGGCCCCCCGCCGGGCCCATCGGCGGCCCCACCAGCTGCTGCGCCAGCGCGGCCTGGTACGCGGCCTGGTATGCGGCCTGCGCACGCGCTGCGCCTCAGCGCGCGCCGCCCGTGCTCGCGCTGCGCCGCGGGACGCGCGTGCGCAGGCGCTCGCAGCCTGGCCTTTGCGGGCGTGCTGCAGCGCAGTGGCACCGTATAGCCCCGCTCCACGCACTGTACACCTGCCAGTCCAGGCGGGCCCCGAGGGGCGGCTACGGCCGCTCCATGCGCTGCTCAGAAGACGCTCTGCCGCAGTCAAGCTGGCGCTTAGCAGGGGGCCCCGCGGCGCGCGCGCCTGGTACTCGAGCGTGTTCACCACGCCGCCGTTGAGCGCGCCCGGGTGCACCGGCGGCATGCCCATGCCGCTGGCCGCGGCGGCCGCCATGGCGGCTGCGTTGGCGGCCAGCGCCTGCGCGTGCGCGCCGCCCGGCGGCCCGCCCATGCCGCCTGGGCCGCCGCCCGGCACCGGCGGCGTGTGCGGCGGCAGCGGCGGTGTATGGCTGTGCGGCGGAGGCGTCGCGCTGGCCGCGCGCGCCAGCGCGCCTGCCGCAGCGCGTTTCGGCTCTCGCATTGAAATTACAAACCTAGCAGGCCAGTGAGTCGCGCTGCAGCCTGCCAGCTCGACACGCGCTTCAGCCATGCCAGGCAAAGGGCCGAGCAGCTCTTTACGCTGCTGGTGCCGCAGCCAGCCTGGCACTCTGGCGCAAGGTAAGTGCATACGCGCAACTCCCCGGCGCCCCACGGCACACCAGGCACAGCACGTGCGGCGCCCCGCGCCGCGCGCGCCGGCGCCAGGCCCGGGCGCAGCAGCGCAGCACAGGCGCGCGGCGGGGCCGCGGCGCGCACGCAGGCCGCGCACACAGGCCGCGCGCGCAGGCCGCACACCGTTCTGCGCGAGCTGCTGCAGCGCGGCCAGGTTCTGCATGTCCACCGCCTGCTGCGCCTGCGCCTGCGCCAGCGTGGTCGGCGCGGGCGAGGCGCGCCGCTCCTGCAGCGCTGCGCGCGCGTCGCCGCAAGCCATGCGTCAGCTTACGCAGGCAACGCCCGGCGCGCGCACGGCGCGCGGCGCGCGCGCGCAAGGGCGCCGCTGCCACACAGCGCAGGGCGCGGCGGCGCACCCAGCTGGCTCATCATCTCCTGCAGCGCGTCCGGAGGGATGGCGCCGCCGTTGACCGGGCTCACGCGCTGCTCATTTATGGGCTCCAGCCCTGCGAGGACGTGCGGCCCTCTCTGCTCCGGATACGCTGCGCTAAGCAGTGTCGGCGCAAGGCAGAAACGGACGCTGCAACGGACACGGTCCGACGCCCGTCGGCGGGGCGCACCGCCATGCTGCATGGCCGCGCCGGCGCTCATCCGCGCAGCCAGCAGCTGGTGCTGGTGCTGCTGGTGCGCCTGCTGCTGCTGCAGGTGCAGCGGCAGCTCGCTGTAGCCCTCCAAGGTGCGCTGGTGCAGCTGGAGGGGCGGGGGCAGTTTGCGCCCGGCGCTGAGCTGCGCGCGGTAGAAGGCCTCATAGTCCTCGTCGCAGCGTATGTCGGCGTAGCCGTCGGTGGGCGTCCACCGCCCGTCGCTGCCGCCAGGCCCGCTGACCGCTCCATGCTGGCCCAACGATAATGCCTCCGTTAGCCGGGCCCGGGGGCGGGCGCTGGGACGTGTCGGTGCACAGGCATGCCGAGCGTCGCAACAATTGGGCGTGTCGGAAGGTGCAGGGCCGCCATGCTCCGGCTGCAGGCAGCAAAGGCGTGATGCCCACCACAGAACTCCAGCGCCCCTCCTCCTGCAGGTGCGGCGGGGCAGAGGTCGCCCGAGGAACCTCGAAGTCGTCCACCAGCCGCGCCACGTTCTTGTCGAACTCCCTCCTGGCCCCCGAGAGTGACCCCTTGGCACGAGCAGCTGGTTTCATATGATGGCATATGCTGGGGTACAAACAGGCCACCCAGGTGTGCCCGGCGCGCCAGCGCCCGGCCGCGGAACCCACCAGTTCGGGCTGGAGCTGAGGACCGAGTCGTTGCGCAGCGCGCCCGGCCCAAACATCGGGCGCCCTATGTCGCGGCCGCGGCTCGAGGCTGCCCAGCGCTCTGCGCTCACTCCATGCCAGCCCGAGCGCTGTGTACACACTTCACCGGCTTGCAGTTGGCATTCATAAGTCGGTGCTCACGCCTTTCCTGCTGCCGGCCCTGGATGACAGGGCACACACCCTCGCTCAGACGTCTGATTGAGCCCAAAGCGGTCTCAGACTGGTCTGGACAGTAGCAGTCAACTCGATCGCGGCTCAGCCTCTCTTCGCAGTGCCCGATGAGTACGCAGCAGGCGCTGTCGGATGTCCGGCACGCCATCCACACCGTGTTCAAGGGCGCGGTGGAGAGCGTGATGCCGCTGCGCACCGAGTCCGCGTTCAAGGAGAAGGGGGTGCGAGCGCGGCGCGCTTGCCTGCACTGGCCGCTGCCAGCTCGGCAGCAGGGGCGCGCGGCAGGCCTCACGGCGAGCTGCGCGCGCAGGTGCTCACGCCTGAGGAGTTTGTGGCGTCCGGGGACTACCTGGTCCGCACGTGCCCGACCTGGTCCTGGCGCGCCCCCCGCTCCCGTCCTGGCCCGGCTCGGCGCCCTCCTGCCTGCCTCCTCACGCCTTGGCGCTCGAGCAGCAGCACGCCCGAGCACGCCCGAGCCGGGCCAAAAAGTGTGGAAAATGGGGTGCGCTCTTGGCAAGCCTGCTGCTCGGCACGCTCCCGTGACGGGCCTGAGCAGGCAGCGTCGCAGCCGACGGGCGCCCTGTCTCCCGCCGCCGCCGTTCAGGCAGTCGCGCGGCGCCGCAGGGAGGCCGGCGACCCCAAGAAGGCGCTCGGCTTCCTGCCGGCCGACAAGCAGTACCTGGTCACCCGCAACGGTGCCGCGCCCAGCCGGCCGCCCGAGCGCCTGCCCACTGCTGCCCCTCCCCAAAGCGGCAGGCTGCAAGGCGGGGCCCTGCGGGCGGCGGGGAGCCACACGCGCACGTGAGGCGCCCTCACACCGGCACTTCCTGCGCGCCTGGACCCTATCCTGACCTACGCAGACGAGCGCGCAGTGCCCTCGTACAAGCGCGCGGCCGCGCTGGAGGACTTCGGCGCGCGGCCGGACGTGATGCTGGAGGCTGACGCGGACGGCGGCGGCTGGGTCGCGCCGACGCACGAGGGCGGCGCGGCGCGCCCCGAGGACCTGTCGGCGTCCGGTGCGGGCGCGCGCGGCAGCGCGGCCGCCGAGCCGCCGCAACCATCCGCTGCGCCGCACGGCGCCGGCGGGGGCGCGGGCGCCGGCAGCCGCGCAGAGGCGGGGGGTGCAGGCGCGGCGGGCGCGCATGGCGCCGCCGGCGGCGGCAGCAACAGCGGCGGCGGCGGCGGCGGGACAGGCGACGGCGATGACGACGATGATATCCCAGACATCGACGACCTGGAGCTGGAGGAAGCAGAAGAAGAGGACGAGGCGCGCCCGGCGCGTGGGTGGTTGCTATCGAGCCGCCGCGGGTGCACGTATCGCGCTGCGGCGTTGCAGCTCCTGCCTTCTGCAGCGCGGCTTGCTTATGCGTGCTTGCGCGGCGGCGGCCGAGCTGCTCCCGCCGCCTCCCAGCCTGCGCAGCACGGGCCAGGGGCAGGCCGGCAGCGGCCTGACTGCGCAGCGGTGCACGCTGTCGCGGTGCTGCGTTCAGCCTGCCCCGCCCATGCACGTGCTGCGCAAAGCAGAGCAGTGCCTGCCAGCTGAGGAGCGGCAGGGGTGTGCAACCACGCTCATGCATGCAGCGGGCTGCTGCTCGGGTGTACTTTCTTGGCGCCTCAAGTTTTCACGGCCAGGACGTCGCCATCCCCACTCATGCACGCCGCGCCTCGCGCGCAGGCGGCGCTGCCGCAGACGGCGGGCGCCGGCGAGGCGGAGGGCGAGGACGACGGCATCGTGCGCACGCGCACGTACGACCTGCTGATCAGCTACGACAAGTACTACCGCGTGCCGCGCTTCTGGCTGATCGGCTACGACGAGGCGCGGCAGCCGCTGACGCCGCACCAGGCGCGGACGGCCGCCGCCGTCTGATCCGTGTTGCTGCAAGAAATCGGCATGCCGCTGTAACTGCTCTGTCAGTGCAGCATGCTGTACGGGAGCTGTTGTCGCGCTGAGCTGAGCTGCTTGCCACGCTGCCATTTGAGGTGTGAATGGTCATATTATGTGTTTTGACAGCTGGAGCTGTGTGCTGCGTAGACCAGGTGGACACCTCTACAAGCGTGCGCGCATGGCGGAGCGCCAGCTCCCGCCTGACAGGGCTGCGCGCGCGGGGGCGCGCAGATCATGCAGGACGTCAGCGAGGAGCACGCGCGCAAGACGATCACGGTCGACCCCTTCCCGCACACGGCCGTGCGCTCGGCGTCCATCCACCCGTGCAAGCACGCGGCGGTCATGCAGAAGCTGGGCGCGCTGGCGGAGACCGGCGGCAAGCCCTTCCGCGTGGAGAGGCGCGCGGCCCGGGCCGCGCCGCTGCTCTCCTGCGCGTTCCTGCACAGCTCCTGCAGCTCTGCAGTCTTCTGCAACACTGCATCACACGCTGCTGCCTGTTTGCATTCCGAGCAGAGTCTGGCCTGTTTTGAGGACTGGTCGAGACGTTGTCGAGGCGTAAGTGTGTTGCTAGGCAGCGGCGGCGAGCAAGGCGGAGCGGACATGGTTACTGCGCGGCTGCTGTGACGACACCGTGCTGACGCGGCTGCTGTGTGCGCCGCGCAGCTACCTGGTGCTCTTCCTAAAGTTCATCGCATCGGTGATCCCTACCATAGAGTGCGTCCCAGCTTCTGGCACCTCATGCGCGCATGCGGATACCCTGATAAGAGCGAGCTCTGCCAAGCATGGGCCCAAGCGCTTGGAAATGGAACAGAACTGAGAGCACACAGGGTTCAGAGTCTATGGCAGCTGCAGACGTGCTGGCTCTGCTGTGCTGCGCTCAAAACCGACTCACTGGGTGGCGTGCAGGTACGACTACACAATGGCTGCTGGCTTCTGAAATGGCGCCGGCGCGGCACCGCGACATATAGGTGTATGGCATGGCTGTGGCATGGTTGCACATTGCTTTCGCAGCATGCAGGCTTCTGTATGTCTGTAATATGCACCGAGCCTGGTCCTAGGCGCTGGCAGGGCCCCTGGGCCACACCGACTGGCACCGCTCTGCAGGATGTGACGCCCACCAGCATGCTGAGCCGACCTTGTGCTGAAGGTCACCCACGCGTGTCCTGCACCGCGCAACGCAGCATCGCTGTATCAGAAAGGTTACCGAGGGTGGCGGACAGGGCTGCTGCTGTGACAGCAGGCTGGGGAGGTACAGGCGGTCGCTCTGACATGTGGCCTGTGTCACGAGGCCCACAAGGCACCATCGCGCATCAGCCAGGCGCCCGCAAAACCGTGCACATCACGCCAGGCAGCATGTCCATGCGGCGTGCAGCAGCAGTGACAAAGCCTCGATGAGCGCTCGGCACCAGCCAGGCGTTCAGGCAGCCCACGAGCCCACGCCACGCAGCATGTCGAGGCGTGCTGCTGAAGCTGCCCGCGTGGCCGGCAGCGGCGCGGGCGGGCCCCGGCGGGAGGCCGCTGCGCACCAGCGAGTCGCCCGGGAAGCCGACTTTCCAGAATCCGGGCGGCGTGTCGGGCGGCGCGTGGCGGTAGCGGTGCCGCGAGCCGTCCTGCCGCAGCTGCTGCCGCAGCGCGCCCGCGCCTGCGCCCGGCGCGCCCGGCGCGCCTGCGCGCGCGGGCGCCGCAGATTTGGCCGCCCTTGCGGGGCGGCATGCGAGGGGCGCCTTTGCGCCGGCCGCGCGCGCACACCCGGCCGCCCGGGCGCCTGCCATAGGACAGACCTCCTGGCGTCATGAGGGGAGCGTGGCGGAGGCGAGCTGCACGCACGCGCCTGGCGCAGCATGCCCGCAGGCGGGCAGCCCGCCCGGCGGCAGCCCCGGCAGCGGCCCCCAGCTCTCCAGCGCGGTGTAGAAGCGCGTGCAGTCGGGGCACTCGTAGCCCGGCAGCGCGGCGCGCTCGGCGCGCTTGCGCACTACCTCTCTGTACTTGTACCCTGCGCCCTCCGGCCCGGCTGGTGAGGCCGCCGACCGCAGGCGGCCCCTCTGTGAATGCGCCATGCGCCGCATGCTTCTGCCTGCCGCGTCCGTATGCTGCGACCTGCGCAGGCAAGGGCAGGCAGCATGGCAGTCAGACTGCTTGGGGCTGAAAGATGCTCTGTCAAGTTGAGGCAGGCAAGGCGTTTCAGGATGCTGCAAGGCAGGTGTGCACTTTACGTCAGCTGCGGAGGATATATTCCGGTGACTGTGAGGCTGGGCCTCGTGTGTACGCATGAGCGGGGCGCGCCTGGGCTCCCAGGCCGCGGGGCCGCGGCCGCAGCTCCGGCGGGCGCCTCGCGCGGGACTGCGGCCGCAGCGGGCGCGCGCGGCGCCGTCACCGAGGCCCGGAACGCGTATGCAGCCTCAGCCTCCGCGCGCGACTTTGGTGGCTTGAAGATGTCCGCGCGCCTGTCGAACGGCGCCGCACCTGCACAGCAACCGTGCCGTGGAGCTTCAAGCCTGCCGATCGAGATTTTTTCTCATATGGCAGCAAAGTGGGGGCGCGCCAGGTGGCCTGCCTGTCTCCTGATGAGGCTGCCGCGGCTTCTCGCGGCTTCCTTCTACCCAATGCAGGCCCCAGGCCTCACACAGTGCTCGGCTACACATGCGGGGGAGGCAGAGAAGGGCATGCAGGGGGAAGGGTGCTTGCCTGCAGGCCTGTCCGCTGCAGCGCCCGTGCATGCGCCGCGACTAGCAGCCGAAGCAGGGTACAGTCGCGCTGCGCCAAAAGCTGCAGGCTCGCCTGCTCGCCCAGCAGCCGCCGTGCCGGGACCGCCGGGCAGGGTCTCGTCATGGCCGGGCGCCGCCGCCTGGCCGGGCGCGCCGTCCACGATGGCGGGCCGCCGCGGCGTGCGCGCCGGGGACGAGCGCGCAAG
>JAABUH010004387.1_pt1 | contig 11465 bp, 7 predicted proteins | sample 5559121 | NCBI WGS metagenome assembly JAABUH01 (sample SAMN10711871, study PRJNA513364) | rock metagenome | isolation source: Antarctica rocks | place: Antarctica: Victoria Land, Battleship Promontory nord | collected 2015-12-28 | reverse complement strand
CGTGCCCACCTCCTTCGTGTCGGTCGCCGTGCTGATGCTGCGGTATGAGACGAACGATCAGCTCCACTCGAAACCCCTCATGCGTGCCCACCTCCTTCGTGTCGGTCGCCGTGCTGATGCTGCGGTATGAGACGAACGATCAGCTCCACTCGAAACCCCTCATGCGTGCCCACCTCCTTCGTGTCGGTCGCCGTGCTGATGCTGCGGTAAGACGCGATCAATCAGCGCCACTCAAAACCCCTTATTGATGATCACCTCCTTCGTGTCGGTCGCCGTGCTGATGCTGCGGTAAGACGCGATCAATCAGCGCCACTCAAAACCCCTTATTGATGATCACCTCCTGTAGTGTCCGAACCGTGGCGCCACAGCCGGCGGCGGGCACCGCCCCGGGGAGGGTGGCACGAATCCGACGAACTGGGGGTCACGGTCAATGATCACCCAGAATGATCCTGGTGGCGATCTTCGTCGGCTCTCGCCGGTTGGGCGGGTTCGTCGCTGGTCGCTGTGGTCCCTGCCCCGCCTCGCGCTGAGCTACATCCTGATCGTCGAGCTGGTAACGGTGTGCCTGATGACCGCGGCGCTCAGGGACACGCGCCTGTCTCTGCTTGATCTGGGTCGCTTCGCGGTGCTCGGCGGGGTGGCCGTCCTCTACGCCGAAGGTGCTAATCGCCTCGAGCAGTCCAAGCGGTACCTCGGTCACGAGCGGATCTGGTCCAATCACACCTCGGTGTGGGCGTTCGCTGGTGTGCTGGTGTTGCCGGGTGCGTACGCCGCGGTGTTGGTGGTGCTGGTGTACGCCCAGCACCTGCTCCACGGATACCGCTACCACTCTGTCCGGCCGTATCGGACCGTGTTCACCACCGCGACGATGGTGCTCGCCACGCTCGCGGCCGCCGCTGTGCTGCACCTCGGTGTGGGCGGCGGTCTGGGCGACAGCGGTCTGCCCGCCGCGCTGACCATCCTGGCCGCTGCCGTGATCTTTCCGATGCTCAACCTTGGTGTCCTCCTCGGTGGGATGGCGCTGGCCACCAAGCCCGCGCGGATAATGTCGCTGTTCCCTGACCGGAACACCCTGGGCTTCGAGGCGACGACCCTGGTGCTGGGTTTGCTGACCGCCGAGGTGGTGCTGCACACCCTGTGGTTGACGCCGGTGGTGCTGGTGGTGTTCGCCGGGTTGCACCGCAGCTCGTTGGTGAAGGGACTGCAAGTCGCCGCGAGCATCGACGTCAAGACCGGGTTGCTCAACAGCGCCACCTGGCAGGACCGTGCCCGCCAAGGCCTCAGTCGCTCTGCCCGCGCCCACCAGCCGGTCGCGGTGGTCATGATCGACCTGGATCACTTCAAAGACGTCAATGACACCCACGGTCACCTCGCCGGGGACAAGGTGCTCTGCGAGGTTGCCGACGCCTTGCGCGTCGAGCTGCGCGGGCATGACCTGCTCGGCCGGTTCGGGGGCGAGGAGTTCGTCGCCTTCCTCGAAGGACCCACCCTCGAGCACGCCACCGACATCTCTGAACGCCTACGCCAGCGGATCGCCACCCTCACCACCATCGACGCCCTCGTGGTGACGGGATCGGTCGGTCTCGCGCACTGCACCCAAGCACGCAACACCAGCCTCGAGGACCTCCTCCACATGGCCGACACAGCCCTCTACAAGGCGAAATCAGCAGGCCGTAACCGGGTCGACATCGCACACGTTGACGCTCAAACTCCCGGCAGAGCCCGCCAGTAGGGCACCGCGTGTAACGCGGGGTGGGGCAGCACATGGGTGCTACTGCTGGAGCGAGTAGCCACAAGAGGTACAGCACACATCCCCCGGTCAGTGATTCGATCGTGCCCGCATCCATCCGTTGAGTCCGTTGCGGGGAGCCGCGGTCGGGTGATAAAGGGCGTGGGGGCCATTGGGCCGCTCAGTAGCTCGCTTTGAAGCTCGGGGGGTCGGCGCGGTGGCGGTCGGTGTAGCTCTGCCCGTAGCCGTAGCCGCTGTTGTCGGTGAGACCGTCGACGTCCACGCGGCGGCGGGCAGTGCCCGCATCGGGGGTATTCGCGTCGCTGTGTTCCAGCATCGGGGGGATTGCTGGGGCGTTGGTGTCCGCCGCCGCGACGTGGTCGGCTGAGGGCTTTCCGGCGGGCAAGGTGGCCACTGCCCATTCCCGGGTGAGTGATCGGTGCGCCACCGCTCGCTCGCTGTCTGGGTCGGGTGTCGGTCCCAGCGCTCGCGCGGGGTCGGTGATGGCGTAGGTGCTGCGGTAGGTGTCCACCATGGACACGACCGCATCCCAGTGTTGGGCGCGGGCCGGTTCGGTGGGGCGCGTACCCAGTGCTGCCCGCCACCCCGCCGTTGGTGCGCCGACGGCTGGGTCGACGGTGGCGGCGGGGGGGTTCTGGACTGCGGTCATGCGCGCGGTGATCTCCTGTTGATGGGTGCGGACCGCGGCGAGCTGGTCGGCTTTGGCGAAGGGCATTCCGAGGCGGGCTTGGGCCCGGTCCCGCTCGCTGGTGGTGGCGGTGATGGCGGCGCGGGTGTCGCCCAGGGTGCGGTCCATGGCGGTGAGACTGTTCTCCAGGCGGACGATCAGTCCTGGTCCGGGTTGGTGCAACTCGCCGGCGGTGTAGGCCACCGCCCGGGCGGGGCAGTCGGGGAAGGACAGGACGGCGGGGGTGCCCTGCTGGGTGGGCACGGTGGCTGCGGTGAGGGTGAAGCCACCGAGGGTGCCGATGTTCCCGAGTTCGTGGCGGTAGTAGCTGCGGTCGCTGGCCAGCGCGGTGCTCAGGTGCGTGGCCAGCGCCGCGGCCGCCGGTGCGCGCTCGGTGTGCCGGGCACCATGGACGGTGGCGGTGAACGCGTCGCCCTTGGTCGACACCCGGCGCTCGATCGCCGGCTCTCAGGGGTGGGACCTCGGTGTTCAGGGCGGTGAGGGTGGCGGTGGTGGTGTGGACCCGGTGGCGCAGCATGGCCTGGCCGCGGTCGTGGGCGCGGCGTAACCGTTCGAGTTGGCCGACCTCGGCGTCGACGGTGGCCTTTTCCAGCAGGATCGGGTCCCCTGATGCCAGTGCTTTGACCTCCGCGTAGGACAGGGCGTCCCCGCCGATGTCGTCGATCTCGCGGGCATCCAGGCGACCCTTGGTGACTTGGGCGATGAAGGACGCTTTGCGTTCCACCGTTTGCCTTCTGGCTCGATCGTCAAGTGAAGGTCTCGATCTGCGGTCATCGGGAACTGGGCGGATGCCAGGGGACTGGATCGTCCTTCCTGCGATGCAGGGTGACCACGGCGGTGGTGCCGTGCACGCTCTCGATCACCGGTCGCTGGATAGATGCGGACAGGTCGGAGCCGACCATGTCATGTGTGGCCGTTCAACGCGGCAGAAGATGACGAGGTCGGGCTGGGGAGCGATGCATGAGTATTCGCGGTGCGGCGCCGGGTGCGTCAGCTCAGGCCCAGGGCGGCCCGTAGTCGCGCCGGGCTCATCGTGCCGGGGCGGCCGTCGTCCTCGAGGAAGGAGTCGAGCAGTCGGATCAGGTCGGGGCGCCGGGTGGGGTCGTGCGCGCATTCGCGGGGTGTGTGACCGGCCAGCGCGGGAATCGGTTCGTCGAGCCAGGCCGTCTCGTAGTTGCGGGCCATCTCCTTCAGCGCCGCGGCGATCGCCGGATCCGCGGCCGGGTCGAGGAAGGTGGTGGCCGGTGCTGCTGCGCTGCGCGCGGCGAGGCGCTGGACTGCTCGGAGGTCGCCGGCAGGGTCGCGGGTCTCGTGGAGCACGGTCGCTGAGGGGTCAAGTTCGCCGATCGTGGCCAGGACGCGTTCGAGGCGGGCCTCACTGTTGGCGTGGACGTGCAGCTCGTCCCCGCGCAGCTCGATGTTCGCGCGGATCCGCTGCATGCCGTGGGTGATCACGTGCTCGTACCAGGCCAGCGTGGCATCCGGCTCGTCCTCGTCGCGGTCGTATTCGTCATCCAGCGCCTTGGCCAGCCGGGCCGGGTCTGTGATCCGCAGCGTCGCCTCGCACATCACCAACGACTCGCCCTCGGTGTTCTGCAGCACCGGTGGGGCGAATCGGCGGGACAGGAACGCAACGAGCTCGACGGAGTCGGGATCGTTGTCGAGTAGTGCAATGAGCTCGTCGCGTTCGCCGAGGGACACCGGTTCGATCCCGCCGAAGATCTGCATCGTGTCGCCCGCCGGGACGACCCGGGCGCAGTACAGCTCGCCCACCTTCACCTGCCGGCTGCCGGCTCGCTCGCGCACCTCGTGGACGTCGCCGGTGCGCACGTCTCGGAATGTGATCTGCTCGCCGCGCCGCACGGCGACCACCTCGTGTACCGAACGCTGGCCGAGCATCCACTGCTCGCCCAGCAGCCGCTCGTCTTCCGGCAGCAACGAGCCACGCACGGCAAGAAAGTCGGCGAACGCGCCACCCTCGAACAACGTCACGTCACAGGCCAGGCCGTCTTGGACCGCCCGCTCGAGCGCGTCAGGTGCATCCCAGTACAGGGCCCGCGCCTCGGCGGCTGCGATGAGCAGCGGGCCGAACGAACCGTCGAACAGGTCCGCCCCCGCCTTCTGGTATAGCCACGCGGCCCGCTCGGCCAACGGCAACTGCTCGCGGTGCAGGTGGCACACCTTGTACTTGCGGCCCGAGCCACACCAGCACGGGTGGTTGCGGCCCATACCCGAACGCGGAGCCGGCCGGAAGTGTTCGAGCAGCTCCACCAGTTCGTGATCCCGAGGCGCTCCGGCCCGGCGCAGCAGGGCCAGCCCGCGCTCGGCGTCGCCCCGGTCACTGGCGTAGCGGGCCAGCGACATCAGCGTCACCGGCCACGACGGGTCCAGCGACTCGGCGGCGCGGAAGGTCTGCTCGGCCCGCTCCAGGTCACCGAGGCGCTCGTAGGCCTTGGCCCGCAGCCAGCGCAGTGCCGGTCGGGCCGCGCGCGGTGCCAGCGGCTCGACCGACTCGGCGAACAGCCCCAACACCACGCCCGCCCGATCGTCTGCAGAGTTGGTCTCGGCCAACACGGCGGCAGCGACAACGGGTTCAGCGAGGAACTCGAGGGTCGCGTGCACGGTCTTGCGGTCAACGTCCGGCGCCTGATCGCCGGTCTCCGGCGCCGCATCCACCGGTTGCGGCAGCTGCGACAGCAGGCCGGCGAGTTCGTCGTCCTCGCTACCTTCCTGAGCAGCCATCACGGCGTCAACCAGCTCGCGCGTCTGCTCGTAGAGCCGCAAGGTTGCCAGCACAGCCAGCGCCTCATCGCCGTGCAACTCGTAGCGCGCCGTGATCGCCTTGATCCGGTCCTGGACGCGCCACCGACCGAAATCGAAGCCGCCGCGGGCAACCCAGTCACCCTCCTGGGCCAGCCCGCCGGCTGAAAGCAGCTCACCGAGCGGCGCCGCTGGTCCGCGGAACAGCCCGTCGTCGCCGGCGCAGGCCGTCCAGACAGCGACGTCGAGCATCTCGGGTCGGTCCGGACGCTCATCGAGCAGTGCCGACAGTGCCGGAACGAGATCGCACGCCGTCAACTCCGTCGCCGCAGCAAGCTCGAACCCGTCACCGGTGACCCGCAGCCCGACCAGCCCACCGGCCGCGACACCCAGCGCCGCGAACCGACCGGCCTCGAACAACACCGCGCCGTCGACACCGATCGCCAACTCGGGCACGCCTCGTTCGGCAAGGACATCGCTGTCCAGAAACGGTGACACGTCCGCGACCGGCGAGCCGTCCCTGAGCTGCTGGTAGATCTCGCTCTCGGTCAACATCATCAGCGGCGCCAGATCGGGTCCATACTCGATCAGGTCGTGCTCGGCCTCCACCGCATTCAGGCGATGCGTGAAGATCCGCCCATCGAGCAACGCCGGGATCCAGGCCCACCGCTCGTCGGCCAGCGGCAGGACCAGCTCAGCGGACTGGTCGAGAACGTCGACGAGCACGTCTTCAGGATCAGGTCCGAGGTCGACGCCGTCCGCGACCAGCACCCCCACCAGGTCCTCCTCGGCCATCGGACCGCGCACCAACAGAACCTCTCGCACAGCAGTGCCGATCGCCGCAAAGGAAGCGCCAGACATTGCTCAAACGCTACCCGCCGGCATAGGGGCGATCCTGACAGCCACCGGGGTTCATGACGCGCGCCCCACAATTCCTCTGGATGCGCGCATGGAGTCACTTGTGGAGGCGCTGAGCGGCCACCCTCACGTCTCCGCTGCGGCGGAGCGTCAGGGTTTCGGTTTGAGCCGCGGTGGACCGAGTTCGATGACGGTTGTTCGGCGTTCGGAGCGTTCGATTTCGTCGAGCTTGTCTTGGATTCCGGCGAGGATGTAGGTGAGGCGTTCGATTTCGCCGCGCCAGCCGCGCTCGCGTGCCTCCTCGACCTGTTCGAGCAGCCCGGCGTGGGTGCGTTGCAGGCGTGGTTTCGCGCCGGCGTCTGGGCGGGCGAGTTTGCATTGCTCGCAGGCGTATTCGTGGACGCAATTGGTGCCGTACGCGCGCATGCAGTCACCGATCGCGATCTTGCGCTGCGCGAAGTGGTCCTCGAACTCGCTCCACTCGGTCTCGGTGACGTCGCGGTATTCGTCGGCCGGACGCAGTCGTCGGCGGTTCTGGATGAACGCACGGTGGGAGCGGATGACGTCCTCGGGAAAGATGGCGGTGTAGCCCTGAGTGGTGGCGATGGAGGCGTGACCCATGAGCTTCTGAATGATGTGCGGGGGTAACCCGGCGGCGAGGGCATCGGTGGCGAAGACGCGCCGGAAGTCGTGCGCGGTGTAGTCGATGGTCGCGCCGTCAACGCCGACGAGCCCGGCCGCCGCGCATACCTTGCCCAAAACCCGGCCGACGTAGGCGCGAGTAATCGGCCTGGTGGTTCCCTTGAATCCCTTGCCCGCGGTGCGCTGAAAGAAGAACGGCAACGATTCGCTGTTCTGGCATTCGGCGTAGTCGTAGAGAACCACCGAGGGCAACGCGGACTCGGTGCTGCCGACCGCGTGTCGGATGCGGCGGGTCATCGAGGCGAGGGTGGCGGCCAGTTCGGGGGCGATGACGAGCATGCGTTCGCGGTCTTGCTTGGACGGGTTGACATGCAGGAGCAGGACCTTACCGACGGCCGGGTCGCGATGCTCATATTCGTGCACGTCGAGCTGGGTGAGCTCGAGCATCTCCTCGATGCGAATGCCGGTGTGACGAAGGACCTCGACCGCGGCGAGGCCCCAAAATGCGTCCTCCTCCTGCTGCACCACGTCGAGGTTCGTCGAGCCGAGGATCCCGTCAGGGCCGATCGTCTTCAGCCGCGGGTGCGCGAGCGGGTGCGCGGCGGAATCGGCTCGAACGTAGGTCACGTCGGCGACGCTGATGCGGCCACCGGTAGGCAGTGATTGCGCGGCGTCATAGACGCTGCGGGCGTGGTGATACGTCCGTTCAGCGGCGTCGGCGAGGTCGCCTATCTTCACGGCCCGGACTCGGGTGCGTTCGTGCATCTCGCTGCGCAACTGGCTGCGCCACTTGTGATACCGCTTGACCTCGTTCGCGCTGACCGGCGCGGTGCAGGGCCACTGCCCCCACCGGGTGGGCTCGTCGTAGGCGAGCTGCAGCAGATCGGCGTAGAAGCCTCGCACGCTCATCAACACGTTCATCGCGTTGCGGCGCGGGACCCGCTTGCCGTCGGCCTGATGACGCCACCGCAGCTGTTCCTTCCAGGCGGTGGCGACCTCGGGCGGTAGGTCGATGGTGTCGATACCCGGCGCGATCGACTCGACGGCCAGCCAGTAGAGATTGCACAGACTGGCCACAAGGTCGCGCACCGTGGAGTAGTCGACGGTGATCGACCGCTCGGTGAGATAGGCGATCAACAGGCCCCGGACTCGGCTGCTGCGGATTGGGTAGTTGTCCACGAGTTCGGTGACGCTCTTCTGCCCGGGACGCAACGCTTGACGCAGAGTGCCCTGCACCTGACCGCGCTGCTGCAAACAACTCCACAGATGTTCCAGCCCCACGCTCTGGTTCCGGCGCTGCAACACGGCGGACCGGTAGGTCAACACATCCGTGGCGGTGAGCTCGGCGATCGGACGACCGGTGAGGATCAGCAGACGACCCAGGGCGCCGGCGGCATGGGAGCGGCTCTGCTCGCTGCCCGGTGCCGCGTGCAGCAGACCGGCGTCCGGATCCAGACGCCAGGTGATCAGCTGGGTCCACAGCTTGTGCAGCCGCAAGCCCAGCAGGTAATCGAAGCCAGGACGGATCACCCCCAGGGCCAGCAGCACGCCGAGCCCGGCGCTGACCTGGTAGGCGCGAGCGAGCGTCGGCTCCAGCCCGAGCACCTGACAGACGATGACCTTGATCGCCAGAGGGCCGGCGTCCTCGAGGCCGCTGGCGATCCAACGCTGCTGCCAGGTCGCGCCGGGGAACCGCGTCAGGTAGGTCAACAGCCATTCGGTGCCTTGGGCTCGGCGCTTGATCGACTCCGGGTCCAAGCCGTCCTGCGGCAGGTCACGCGCCAACGCGACAAGATCGACTGCCGCCGTGCCTTGGTGCGGTTGCGGTGGCGTTGCGAACCGGGGGTCACCGGCAGGACGCCCGCGCCTGGCAGGTGTTCGCGTGGGTCGTGCCGATGGCGGCGTGTCGGCGGCGCGGTCATCGGCGCCCGTCTCATGCAGGTCAGGCTGCACCGCGGCCCGAGCCTCGCTCATCATCGTCCCCGGCCGAGCAGGTCATCGAGATCCTGCTGGGCGTAAGGGCCCGGACCGGATGGCTGTGGGCGAGGGCGGGCTTGTGCCTCGCGGTGGGCCTCGATCAACTCATCCAGCCGCGGGCGTAGATACCTCTGTGTCGCGCTCAGATGCCGATGCCCCATGATCTCCTGCACCTCGTGCAGCGCCATGCCGGCATCCAGCATCCGGACGCAGGCAGTGTGACGGAGATCGTGCGGAGTCCAGTTGGTCCCCAGCCGTCGGTTGATGCGGGAGAACACGGCCCGGTAGGCGCCGTAGGTCATCGCGCGCCGCTCGCCGCGGGCAAGCACCCAGGCCGGATCGTTCTGCCCGGCCACATAACCCGATTCCACCTGGTAGCGGCGGAGCCAGATGATCGCATCCCGTGAGACCGGAAGCCACTGGGTGCGCGCTCCACCTTTACGCAGCACATGAACCAACGCATCACCCCAGTCGATATCCGCTCCGGTCATGGCGAGCAGTTCCGAGGGCCGCGCACCACAATCGGTGGCCACCTTGATCAGCGCCCGGTCGCGGTCGCAGCTCAGCTCGGCCCAAACCTGCTCATAGTGGCGCTCAGGCAGGTGGCGAGGGACGCCTTTCGGGTCGGGAGGGTCGTACCGCTTCCGGTGCCGGCGCGGCCGGTCGAAACCCCCGAGCGGATTGTGGTGCGGGAACTCGCGCAGCTGGCCGCGCTCCCGACGCCGTGAGTGAGGAACCGGATTGATCAACGGACGCTGTCCGCGGTCGAGGAGGAACTCGTAGAACTCATGCAGCACGATGCGCGAGTGCGCCAGCGTCGCCGGGCCGAACTGCCGGTCATCGGGCGCCCTCTTGCCCGTCTCACGATTCAGCCGTCCACCGCCCGGATTGGTCCGAGCCCTACGTGCTCCGCCGGACTTGCCTGCAGCCAGCAACCAGCGCACATAGTTGCTGTAATCACTGCGGACCGCCTCGTCGAAGGCCACACCAATCGCGGCCAGGAACCGAAGCCACCGCAGGATGTCGTAACCGTAGGAGCGCAAAGTCGACGGCTGCGCGAACGTGTCGCTCAGATCGGACAGATACGAGTTGCTCGTAGCCGCGGCGCGGGCGTCAGGAGGAAACACCACACGGTAAGGCACCGGAGTGGCGGGCCCGAGGACAGCGCCGACCAACGGCACGCGCAGCGAGCCGACATCCCGCACCGGACTCGCCCGCGGCTCTTGCTCCGGCCGGTCCTCTTCGGCTGTCGCCACCACACCGCTCCTCGTCGCTCAAGGCCCAAGCAACCCCCCGACCGATGGGGGGTCGCACCGAGCGTGACAGCGATCGGCGACGAGCCCGGGAGCCTCGCCGGTTAGTACGGTTAAGAAGCCACATCACCGTGTCGAAGCTGCCCTCAGTGACGTAGTTGAAGATCTCCACACTCGCGTTCTTGTTCCCCTGACGCAGGATGCGGCCCTCCCGCTGCTCCAGGTCCGACGGGCGCCACGGCACATCCATGTGATGCAACGCCACCGCCCGGTCCTGGATGTTGGTGCCGGTGCCCATCTTCTCCGTCGACCCCATCAACACGGCCACCTTCCCGTTGCGGCAATCCCGGAACAGCGCCGCCTTGTCCACCGGTTTCGGGTAGTCGTGGATGAACCGGATCGCCTCCCCGGGCATCCCCCGGGCCACCAGCTCGTCACGCAGACCTTCATACAGCGACCAGCGACCGCCGGGCTGGTGCGGGGTGGAGCGGTCACAGAAGACGATCTGCAACCCACCCGGTAGTGGCTGCGGTGCCCCGGTGACGTCGGCGTAGACGGTGCCACGGTGCTCCTCCCACACCCGCGCCACCTGGGTGGCCACCAGGTCCACCCGGCCACCGTCCAGCGGCTCGGGCAGGTTGGCCATCCGTTCGTCCATCGACACGTTGCGCCCGTCGTTGGACACCTTCAACGAGTTGTCGAAGTCGGGTCGCTTGGGGTCGAAGTGCGCTCCCCGCCACGCCAGGTCGGTGATGAAGTCCCGCACCTCCTGCGAGGCCTGCTTGCTGATCACCTGCCGAGCCCCGGTCTCCAACTCGGGGATGCGCCCGCTGTGGGACACCTGCTCCCGGGTTACCGCGTCGGTGTACACCGAGCGCATCGTCACCAAGGTCTAACGGGACGTTCTGTGACCCTACCGACCTCGGCGAACGCTGTTCCGGTCTCAGATTCCGTTTGAGTCCTGGAGCGACAGCGGGTGGTGGGGTACGGTCGGCGCTCCTTGTTCGCGAAGTGTTGGCTTGCCGCGAGCGGCGCATTGGGGGCACGGTGGTGTCATGGCTAAGATCGTCGACCGCGTTGTGGTGTTCACGCAGGAGAACCACACCACCGACAACTACTTCACCTCGCTGCGGGAGTGGGGCGCGAACGTCGCCACCGGCTGGCCGACCCAGCCGAACCCGCCCGCGCACGACCAGGCGCACACCCGCGCGGCGTACGCGAAATGGCTGCACGCGCACGCGAACGGCACCCCCACCTCCGCCGCGCACACGCAGATCGACACCGATACGGTCCTGCCCTACTACGCGTGGCTAGCCAAGACCGCGGCGTTCTGCGAGAACCACTGCTCCGGGTTCGGCACGAACTCCACCCCGAACCACCTGCTGATCATCGGCGGCCAAAGCCCGACGTTGCGCAACCCGCCCCGCACCCAGGCCGACCCGGTCTGGGACATGCCCTCACTGCCCGGGCACGCCGCCGAGCATGGCCTGACCTGGAAGGCCTATACCGGCTCGTCGTCCTACCCGGTGAACTTCTA
>JAABUH010004384.1_pt1 | contig 11470 bp, 7 predicted proteins | sample 5559121 | NCBI WGS metagenome assembly JAABUH01 (sample SAMN10711871, study PRJNA513364) | rock metagenome | isolation source: Antarctica rocks | place: Antarctica: Victoria Land, Battleship Promontory nord | collected 2015-12-28 | reverse complement strand
AGAGGCATATCCATCACCTCCGCGTGCGCGGTCCGCATCCCACACCACAGCCGAGGGCACAACCAGCACACCCATCACCGGCAACGCAAGCACAGGCGCCCAGCCCTTCATCAACAGCAACCCCGCAACAGGAAGCGCAACACAAGCAAATGAGCCGCACAGAACATACGCCGCCATTACGTCTCCCGTACCTCGATTGTTCCCGCTCCCATGCCCATCAAGAACAGCTCCGGCAGCCAGCGCCAATGGCAGCAGCAGCAACACCAGGTCGTAGACCTGCAAGTGATAGCTGACCAGCATCGCCGCAGGAAGCGCCACCGCCAGCGAAGGTCTTTGCCGCGAAGCCCACACCAGCGTAATCGCCGACGCAACGAACAGCAGAATCGCTCCGCTCGCACTACCTTGCGTGACATCAAAGCAAAGACCGTGCAGGTTCGGCATCTCACCCCCGTACATGCCGTAACGAGCTTTGGCCGCAAGCGGATGCATCACAGTTGCTCCGGCCACCTCAATCGTGGCTCGCCCGTAAGCGCGCAAACCACTTACGCCGCACATCGCCAGCGAGACCAGCGCAAGTCCCGCGGCACCGCACATAAAGCCCGCCAACACGCGATAGCAGCGCCACACCAGAAACAGCAGAGCAACAGGAATCGCAATCTGAAATTTGACCAGGCAGACCGCCAGCACCACCCCCGCCGAAAGATCTCTGCGTTGGGCCAGCAGGTGTTCCATCCCCACATGAAGCAGCAACAGCAGGATAGAAATCTGTCCCTGGATCAACACCTCTGCCAGAGGAAGCATAGCCGCAACCAGCCCAACCCGCAGAGACATGGGCCGGCGCCGCAGCGCAGGAACCCGTTCGCAGAGCAGATAGGAAGCAACACATAGCCCTGCGATATTCACAAGGGTAAACAGCAGATACGCCACACCGAACGGCAGCAGCCCAAAGGGCACAAACAACAACGCAGCATAGGCCGGATAGAGAAACGGCAGCGTCTGTCCAGACGCACCGAACAACGCTTTCTGCGCGTGCCTCTGCGCCTCGTACGAAAACATCTCCTCTGCTCTGCCCTGCAGGACCAGGTGCGCTGCCGTATAGAAAACCCTGAAATCCGTATTTGCATGTAACGACGCAGGCAGGCCGCACCAGAACAAGCCCACTTGCACCAACAGCAGAACACCTGCAACCGCCCGGAGCAGCCACGCACCGCGAACAGGCGAGTCCACTCTGTGTGAAGGCCTTCGCTGTAGCGCGTCCGACACCCGTTGCATTGCGCTCCCACTTTCCATCGCGGTGGACGAACAAGCGCAGGTCCGCCTGAAGCGTCCTCTGATCGCACAGGACCCTGGCAAGTCGGAGCAGCCGCGCGTGGCAGATACATCTGCTATCGCTACATGCTTCTTCGGCTGAGAGTGTCCATTCCTTTATGCGCGTCGAAGGTAAGCCCGGCTTAACGCGTAGGAGCCCAGCTACACGCCACCGCAATAGTAGTCAACACAGTCATCACCATCACAACGCTTGAATAATATTCCATGACAACTCCTTCCCATGTGCTTCTGGTTCATGCTGCTTCTAAACGCGCAGTGCATTCATCCAAAACGCTTCCTTTTGTAGGTCTGACGCGAGATTAGTCCTGCCCTCTGAATTGGGAATGACCTCCACGCTCAAGAGCGCAACGAAAGTAATAGGTGCCACCCGTGCATTCAAGATTCCCGGCAATTCGCCGAAAGTAATCTTGTAAGTGAATCCAGATAACCGGGCCTAACCTCGTTTACTTCAGCTTGCGTCCGCATACCTCTGCGCAAGACCGGGTCAATCCAGCATGAGCTATCGCATCATCGTCGCAGACAATCAGGAGATGTTTCGAGTCGGCACCGCACGTCTGCTCGGAATCGAAGATGACTTCCGGATTGTAGGTCAGTGCGCCGATGCGCCACGCCTGCTGAACGCCGCCGAATTATTTCCCGGATCAACCTTGCTGTGCGCCGCCAGCATCACTCACGATTGGCCGGCGCTGAAGGCAGCACTGTCCGCCTTCGACTGCCTCATCGCCGTCATGCTCGAAAACGCAGACGATGCAATCGGGTTTGTGGAGCTGGACTTCCCCGGCGTTCTCTATCGCAGCGTATCCGCGCCTGAGCTCGCTGCCTGTGTGCGCGCAGTCGCGTCAGGTCAGCGGCACATCCAGTCCACGTCCGCCAGCCACCCCGGCAACGCAAAGCCCGACGCACTCGGCGAAAAGGCGCGCAATCGCCTCACCCGTAAAGAGCTTGAAATCGTGACGCTCCTCGTCCAGGGATACAAGAACAAGGACATCGCCGACGAGCTGGGAAACACCGAACAGGTGATCAAAAACTACATGCGCACTATCTTCGACAAGACCGGGGTCACGGACCGGCTCGAGCTCGCACTCTTCACCATCCACCATAAAGTTCTCCTGGACCCGGTGAGCCCTCTCCGCCCCAGTTCACCCGAAACAGATCAGTTCCTCCAGCGCACATCGCTCACCACATCGACAACGGCGTGCTCTCCATCAACACCACTCGCTTCCGCAGCGCCCGTGAGCTAAGGCGGATTTGCAGATGGTGTAGAGAACCAGTAACAGCAAGAACAAACACAGATTCCCTTCGGGAATGACAACCAGAGCACGGAAGTGGCCTTTCTACATCCACTTACTACCTCGTGGAAAACGATCTCGCATTCGTGTAGAGTCGTCATCCTGAAGTAGTGAAGAGCCTGCCCTGTAAGGTATCCCTGTATTTACCAAAAGCCGCAACGCTGTACACCATTACAGAATCAGCTATAGAGTTTGCCTATCGGGTCACGTTCTAACCCAGACTCACCGTCCAGCCGCTGGAGCGCCGTATACCCAGACAGTATGCAGCGTCCCTTTCTTGTACCTTACTCAACCAATCTCAAAGGTCGCCGAGTTAATGAAATACTTGCTTGAAGTGTTGGTGCGCTCTTCCTCTTTGGTGCCAAAGAACGCAAAAAGCGGGACGTCTCATGGTGGGCCTGGTGAAGTGCAGCACCGATTCCGCATCTCTGCCACGTTCTGCAAAGCTGTTGCCTGCATGGTTTTCATCTGCTCTACCTTTACATGCACGGCGCAGACGGCGAAGCCTGTCATCACCAGGATCGATCCCCCAAACTGGTTTACCGAACTACCGGACTCCTTGCTGCTGGTGCATGGCGAACACCTGGAACGCACGTCCTTTCGCTTGCGGAATACGGCGGCGCGCGTGACGGAAACCTCAACATCTACGAATGGACATTGGGCTTTTCTGACGCTCTCTGCTGCTCGTGCCAAAGCCGGAAGTCTCGAGATTGTAGCGTCGAACGTTCATGGCAGCACGTCCGCTCCTTATATGCTAGTTTCCCGGCGTGTTCGGGCGCAGCAGCCGAAGGGCTTCAATGGTTCCGACGTGATTTACCTGATCATGCCGGACCGGTTTGCTGATGGCGACACGGCCAACGACACGCTGAAAAATTTCCGCGATCCCGATGACCGGCACGCGGGCCGCGCGTATCACGGCGGCGACCTGCGCGGCATTCAGAATCATCTGGATTACCTGAAAGCTACCGGCGTTACGACAATCTGGACCACACCGCTCTATGACAACAGTGCCGGACAATCAGGTCAGAGCTATCACGGGTACAGCGCCACGAATATGTACGCGGTCGACCCGCACTTTGGTTCGATGGCGGACTATCGCGCTCTGGTGGACGCAGCCCACGCACGCGGCATGAAGGTGATCCTCGACACTGTGCCCAACCACGTCGGTGCGGCCAACGTATGGGCGAGCGACCCGCCGACACCGGACTGGCTGCACGGCACACCCGCCGCGCACATCAAGGTGGATGACGATTTCGCGAGCGTCACCGATACCGCGGCTTCCGTGGCGCGGCGCAAAGTTCTGCTGAATGGCTGGTTTGCAGACGTGCTGCCGGACCTGAACCAGGACAGTCCGCTAGTCGCGCAGTATCTTGCGCAGAATGCAATCTGGTGGATCGAATCGGTTGGTCTGGACGGCCTGCGGATCGACACGTTTCCCTATGTGCCGCGCAGCTTCTGGGATTTCTACAACGGCATGCTGCACGTCCTTTACCCGCACTTGACCGCTGTGGGCGAGGTCTTCAATGCCGACCCGCACGTCACCAGCTTCTTCGCCGGCGGACGCGCGAACACCGGCAGCGATGGCACCTTCGACACTCTGCTGGATACGCCCTTCGACTATCCGCTTTATTTTGCGCTGCGTAAGTCGCTGACGCACGACGCACCCATATCTGCCATCGCCGACGTGCTCGCGCAGGATGCTTTGTACCCGCATCCGGAGCGTCTGGTCACCTTTATCGGCAATCACGATGTGAAGCGGTTCATCTCAGAATCCGGAGCTTCGCAGGCAGCACTTCACCTCGGCTTTGGCCTGCTGGCCACATTGCGCGGTACGCCTGAGTTGTACTACGGAGATGAGATTGCGATGCCGGGCGGCGATGATCCAGACAATCGCAAAGACTTCCCCGGCGGCTTTGCGACAGACCAGCACGATGCCTTCCTCAACTCGGGGAGAACACCGGAGCAGCAATCTCTTTACATTTGGGTGAAGACAATCTTCCAGTTACGTGCGCACACGCCCGCGCTGCAATCAGGCCAGCAGAGCACCGTGTTTTCCGATGCAAATACGCTTGCCTTCGTGCGCAGTCTCGACCCCGCGACACTGCTTGCATCACGTAGCAAAGTTGCAGGCAATTGCACGTCTCAGCCCCATGCAGAACGTTACCTGATTGTCGTCAACAACGCTGCCAAGCCTGAGGACATTGCGATTCCCGCGTCATCCGCCCTCGCTGGATGCACGCGATTCACCTCGGCTCTGCCGGATAATGGCACGTTCATCGTGCTCAAGCCTGGGTTGCAGGTTCACCTTCCCGCGCAGGAAATTGGCATCTTTCGCGCCCAGCCTTAGAAAGGCTATCCGCTTCCAGGTAAGGTTCAGGAGTCTGTCCGTCTGCACGTTGTAAACTGCGTACATGGACCTTCTCGTTTACTCGGCCAGCTGGTGCCGCGACTGCCGCGAAGCTAAGCGTTTCCTCACCAGGCACAGCATCCCCTTCCGCGAAATTGACATTGAGACGACCCCCGGCGCAGCCGATGAGGTTCTACAGAACGTCGGCAAGCGTGCCATTCCGCAATTCGTTCTTGACGGCAAATGGGTTCAACCCTATCGCCCGGGACAGGGTTTTCTGCATGCAGAGATGTCGGAATTGTTCGGCGTCAGCAACGCCTGAACGTTAGCCCTGCAGCGCGGAATCGCCCTGACCCACCAGCGGACGCAACGCATCGAGCATCTCGCCGCCCGAGCTCTCCAGGTACTCCATGTGCTCATCAACCAGACGAAGTAAAAGGGCCTGCCCAGCCTCAGTCAAACGCACCAGAGACTTCCTCTGATCCTGCACATCGCCGACGCGAACCACCAGGCCTGCCTTTTCGGCACGGTCGACCAGCTCGACCGCGCTGTTATGGCGCAGCAGCAGACGCTCCGCAAGCGAAGAGATCGAGTGCTCCGAGCTGCCGCCTGAGGCAATAACCTGCATCAGCTGATATTGCTGCGCGGTGATGCCGGCTATCTCTGAGCGGCTTTCGCTGAAGCTGAGAAACTTCCTCATCCGGAAACGAAACTCCGCAAGCTCATTCAAACGTTGCTCAGCCGATTTCATGTTCAGTCTGTGCCTCCAACGCTGCAATCAACCTGCGCGCCTCACGCATGAAGATAAACTAAAAACATACCCGTTATTAAGAAGGTTGTTCGCATGATCGCACGTTACACCCGTCCCGCTATGGCCCGCATATGGTCTGACGAAAACAAGTATCGCTGCTGGCTGAAGGTGGAGGTCGCTGCATCCCAGGCCCTCGCCGCAGCCGGGATGGTTCCGCAGCAATCCGCAGATGTGATTCGTGACCGTGGCGGCTATACGGTCGAGCGCATCAACGAGATCGAAGCCGAAGTCCGCCACGATGTCATCGCGTTCACCACGTCGGTGGCCGAGCATATCGCCGCGCCCGAGCACTCGCGCTGGCTGCACTTTGGGCTCACCTCAACCGACGTCGTCGATACCGCACAGGCCCTGCAACTGCGTGAAGCTTCGGCGCTCATCCGCGCTGGTATCGTAAGCCTCGCCGAAACCCTGAAGCGTCGCGCGCTTGAATTTCAACACACGCCCATCATCGGCCGCACCCACGGCATCCATGCCGAGCCCACCACCTTCGGGCTCAAACTCCTTCTCTGGTACACAGAGATGCAGCGCAACCTCATCCGCTTCGACGCCGCCGCCGAAGACCTGCGCGTAGGCAAGCTCTCCGGGGCCGTCGGAACCTTCGGCCACCTGAAGCCTGAACATGAAGAAGCCATCTGCACTGCACTCAATCTGAAACCCGTCGCGATCGCCACGCAAGTCATTCAGCGCGATCGCCACGCGGCCTACGTCGCTGTGCTGGCCGTGCTCTGTTCGACCTTGGATAAGATCGCAACCGAAATCCGGCACCTTCAACGCACGGAAGTCCGCGAAGCCGAAGAGTTCTTCTCTGAAAAGCAGAAGGGCTCCTCCGCCATGCCGCACAAGCGAAACCCCATCACCAGTGAGCAGATCAGCGGCCTTGCGCGCGTTGTCCGCGCGAATGCGCAGGTTGCTTTTGAAAACATCGCGCTGTGGCATGAGCGCGACATTTCGCACTCTTCCGCCGAACGCGTGATTCTGCCCGACTCCACCACGCTTGCCGACTATCTGCTTGCTAAAACCACCAACCTGATTGACAAGCTGCTGGTCTACCCGGCGCGCATGCTCAAGAATCTCGAAAGCACCGGCGGACTAATCTTTTCCGGTCAACTGCTGCTCGATCTGGCTGAATCCGGCATGAGCCGGGAAGATGCTTACCGCCTCATCCAGGGCCATGCCATGCGCAGTTGGAAAGAGGATCTGGTCTTTCGCGATGAGGTCGCCAAAGAACCAGTAATTACAAGCCGCCTGACGCCGGACAAATTATCCCGCGCCTTCGATTACAACCGCCAGCTAGCCAATGTGGACGCCATCTTTAACCGCGTCCTCGCCAGCTAGCACAGTCCGCCTTCTGGGTGTCATTCCCGCTGTCATTCCCGCAGGGGATCTGCGTCTCTCCTTGCCGTTGTCTTTAGCTGTCATTCCCGCAGGGAATCTGCGTTTCGTCTTCCCCCCGCCACCCATGCCCACCCTGATCCAGATCGTAAACTCCGCGCTAGCCTCCGCCGTTCTGCGCGCTGGAGCGCACCTGGCCTGCCACCCGGGCTGCTCCCAATGCTGCCACGGAGTCTTCGAAATCTCCGCCACCGATGCCGCGCGTCTGCGCCAGGGACTCTCGTTTGCGGATTCCGGCAAGTCCGCCCGCCTACGCGCACGCGTTACCGGCGCTCGACAGCACCTCGCACCGTTTTTCCCGGGGAACCCCTCAACGGGCGTCCTCGCCGACGACCCCGACGCAATCGAGCGCTTCGAAGAATGGGCCAACGCGGACGCATGTCCCGTCCTCGATCCAGCCACGCAGACGTGCGACCTCTACGAGCATCGTCCAATCCTCTGCCGTACCTTCGGTCCACCCATCCGCAACGTACACGATGACGTAGACGCCGGCCTGGCCATCTGTGATCTGTGCTTTAACGAAGCGTCCGACCAGCAGATTGCCGCAGGGGAAATGGACTCGTCGTTCCGTCCAAGAGAAGAGCATGAAGATCAGCTTTTTACGAACGGCAACTTGGGCTCCGGACCCACAATCATCGCGTTCGCCTTGGATTCACTCTGAAGCTTCCCGCCCGCGCGTAGCAACCCCGGACAGCCGCTTAAATGTCGCGCCAGTTGTCACCCAGCCCCACATCGGCAACGATCGGCACAGAAAATTCGGCCACGTGTTCCATCTCCTGCTTGACTAGAATTGTGAGTTCGTCGGCCTCTTCGCGCACAACGTCGAACAGCAATTCATCGTGCACCTGGAGCGTCATGCGCGAACGCATCCGGCGCCGAATCATCTCCCGGTCGAGCGCAATCATCGCCAGCTTGATCAGGTCCGCCGCCGTGCCCTGCAACGGCGTGTTCACCGCCGTGCGTTCAGCGAATCCGCGCATGTTCGGGTTGCGCGATTGTATGTCCGGAATGGGCCGTATCCGCCCGAAATGCGTACGCACCGCCTGCTCTCTCCGCACTGTATCCAGCGTCTCGTCGATGAACCTGCGCACGCCCTGGTAGCGCTCAAAGTAAGTCTCAATGTACGTCTTCGCGACCGACTGATCGATGCCAAGTTGCGCTGCCAGACCGAAAGGGCTGATCCCGTACACAATCCCGAAGTTCACCGCCTTGGCACGCGCGCGTGTCTCCTTATTCATCGTCTCCGGGTCTACCCCGAAGACTTCGGCTGCGGTCAGCGTATGAATGTCCTGTCCCGTGCGATAGGCGTTCAGCAGCAGCGGATCCTGCGAGAAGTGCGCCATCAACCGCAACTCAATCTGCGAGTAGTCCGCTGACATCAGCAGATTGCCCGGCGCAGCAATAAACGCCGCACGAATCTCGCGCCCGATCGATGTGCGAATCGGAATATTCTGCAAATTCGGATTGGTGCTCGATAGCCTGCCCGTCGCCGTGCCCACCTGGTTGAAGGTCGTGTGAATGCGCCCTTCAGCATCCGCCAGCGCCGGAAGCTGATCGAGGTAAGTCGACTTGAGCTTTTGCAGTTGCCGGTGCTCGGTCACCAGCGCCGCAATGGGATGGTTTTCGGCTAACTCTTCCAGCACATCCTGCGCGGTAGAAACCACCTTGCCCTTGCCGTACTTCACCGGCTTGGGCAGACCCATCTGGTTGAACAAAACATCTCCAAGCTGCTTCGGCGAGTTGATGTTGAACCTATGGCCTGAGTCCGCATAGATCTTCTCCGCCAGCGTGTCGATCTCAACCGCCAGGCGGCTGCTCATCTCGTTCAACACCTCGGGCGAGACCCGCACACCAGCCTCTTCCATCCGCTGCAACACCCCGACCAGCGGCAGATCAATCGTTTTGTAGACGTGGTCGAGCGGCACCGTTATGGCTTGCCTCGTGGCCGTAGGTACAGGCGCGTCAAAGACCATCTCGCGCGTCATCGCGCCGCCCAGCTTAGGCTCGTCCGCAGGAATGTGATGCTCTACAGGAGTCGCCCCCTCAACCTCGGTGCGCAACAATGGCGCAAGCCGTCCGATTACCGCAGCCGCTTCCGCTAGACGCTTTGAATCGTCAGGATTTAATTTGGTCGGTTGATGCGTCAGCGCGCGGCTCGTAAACCGCGCCGCAATATCCGGGAGTGTGTGTGAACCATGCGTCGGATTCAGCAGATAGCTCAGCAGCATCACATCCGTCACCTCGCCCGCAAGCGTCACGCCATGTGGAGAAAGCGCACGCAGCACCGCCTTCAAATCATGCACGTACTTCGGCAGCGAAGCGTCTTCAAGCGCCGCGCGCAAGCCCGGCGCATCCAGCGCAAATTCGAACGCCTTGTCCGGAGCGGCCGCAATGCCAAAGCGGCAGGCGATATCTTTCGGAGCTGGCATCTGCTCCGCCGCCGGGCCCGGCTCAATTCCAAACAAGGACATGTTCTCCGCCATCGGCGGTTCCGGCGCGTCTTCACCCTCTGCGGCGATTTCTTCCGAGACGGCCCGCGCATCCTCAAACAGAGCTACGGCGAGACCCCGCGCAAAGCCGGCGCGCTGCTCTTTGATTCCCTTCACCAACTCCGCGAACGCGCCCGGCTTCGGCGATAGCTCATACTCAACCGGCGCATCGTCCACCGCTGCCGGCGCGAGTTCCTTAAGCAGCGTCGTAAACTCCAGCTCCGTGAATAGCTGTCTGCATGCGGCGTTGTCCACCGGCTGCGTGCGCATCGCCTCCAGCGAATACTCAATCGGAACGCCGGTATGGATGGTCACCAACTCCTTCGACAGCAGGATATTGTCGCGATTATTTTGCAGGCTTTCGCGATAGGTCTTGCGCTTTACTTCGTCGGCGCGGTCAAGCGCGGCCTCAACTGATCCAAACTGCTGAATCAATTCGACCGATCCTTTGTCGCCAATCCCCGGCGCACCGGGAATATTGTCGATCGCATCGCCACGTAACGCCATCACATCGACCACACGCTCGGGCGGCACACCTAACGCGGCTTCCACACCCGCAGCGTCCAGCACCAAATTGTCCTTCATCGGGTTCAGAATGACCACGTCGCGGTTGACCAGCTGCATCATATCCTTGTCTGACGACACGACGTAAACCTTGTGGCCCAGCGCGGATAACTTGCACGAAAGAGTCCCAATCACATCGTCCGCTTCGAACCCTTCGTAGTACAAAATGGGAATGCGAAACGCCTCGAGCGCGCGCCGAATATACGGCTGTTGCTGAATCAGATCCGGCGGAGTCTCAACGCGATTCGCCTTGTAGCCGCCGTACTCAATCGTCTCGAACGCCTGCGTCTTGATGTTGAACTTCTGCACGTCTTTCATCTGCAACGCCATCTCGTTGCGATGCACCGGCGCGCCCACGTCGTAAATCGCTGCCAGGTACTCCGGTTGGAAATCCTTACGCAGCTTGTTGATCATATTCACGAACACATATGTAGCCGCCGTAGGAATTCCCGTGCGCGTCGACATCGGCCGTTGTCGCTGCATCGCGTGATACGCACGAAAGATGAACGCCATTGAATCCAGCAGGTAAATCGGCGATTTTGTCTGATCACTCGGCATCCCCTCGATTGTATTCCGCACACCAAGACATGCAGATTCCCCCGCTTCTTGGTTGTCATTCCCGGAGGGAATCTGCGTGTACTTGCTCTTTGCTTTTCCTGGCTGTCATTCCCGCAGGGAATCTGCACTTGCCTTCGTCTTTTACAGGAATGGCGAATCAGCCCTACAGGATCAACATGCAATCTCCGTAACTAAAGAACCGGTACCGTTCGCGAACCGCATGCACATACGCCGCCAGCGCCCGCTCCCGTCCACGGTCCGCCCCCAAAAACGCGCTCACCAGCATCAGCAGAGTCGACTGCGGCAGATGAAAATTAGTCAGCAAACCATTGACCACCTGAAACCGGTGCCCCGGGCGCAAAAAGATATTCGTAGCACCAGAAACATCCTTATCACCACCAAGCAGACCAGCCGCCGCACAATGCTCCAGCGTCCGGGAAGTCGTAGTTCCCGCTGCGATCACACGGCGCCTTTGTGCTTGCGCGTCCGCAATCGCCTTCAAGGTTGCCGCAGGCACGGTGAAGCGTTCCGTATGCAGACGAATCTCATCCAGCATCGCCACCCGCACCGGCTGAAACGTTCCTAGCCCGACGTGCAGCGTAACGCTCGCGATCTGCACTCCACGCGCCCGCAGCCGTTCCAGCATGTCCGGCGTAAAGTGCAGTCCAGCAGTCGGCGCAGCCGCAGACCC
>JAABUH010004383.1_pt1 | contig 11472 bp, 13 predicted proteins | sample 5559121 | NCBI WGS metagenome assembly JAABUH01 (sample SAMN10711871, study PRJNA513364) | rock metagenome | isolation source: Antarctica rocks | place: Antarctica: Victoria Land, Battleship Promontory nord | collected 2015-12-28 | reverse complement strand
CTCGGCGGCCGCCTCCTCGGCCGCGCGCGCCTCGTCCGCCACGCGCTGCTCCTCCGCCTTGCGCTTGGCCTCCACCTCGGCCTCGATGTTGCTCTGGGTCACCATCTGCGCCATCGCCGCGCTCAGCTGCTCCTGCGCGCGCGCCTGCGCCGCGGCGCGCGCCCGCGTCACCGCCCCCGCGCGCGTGCGCCGGGTCAGAAGGTGGCGCACGTGCGCGCGCGCGCGCGTGCGCGCACACCCCTCCACAGTCAAGCCGCGCTTGAGGGCTGTTCCAGGTTGGACCCGAGTGTAACAGACGGACGTCCTAGAGCTAAACAGGCTTCATGCATGTGTACGCAGCGAGAAGGCACACAAGCACAGGACTCGGCATAGAGCGCCGCCGGTTGGCAGAGGTTGGCAGACCTGCGCGGCCGCCTCGGACGTGTCCGTCATCCAGACCACCTCATCTTCGTCGTCTTTGCCGTTCGCGTCGCCGTTCTCGTCGTCGTCGTCGTCGCCGCCGCCCGAGCCGTCCTCGCCGTCCTCGCCCTTCTTCTTCTTCTTGTCCCTGCAGAGCATGCAAGCTCAGACCGCATGCACTTTGTCGAGTGCAGGCCACAGCACATGTCTACACACACCAGTTTTGACTCAGCATGGCATGCTGTTGTCAACCATGCAGCCGTGCTCTCATGCACTATGGTACTCTCACGCGCTGTGCTGCTGCGCCACTGTTGCGCGAAGCGCGCGGCGTGCGCGCACTTCTTCTTCTTCTTGTCCTCCTTGTCCAGGTTCTCGCCGGCCGCGTCCTGCATGCGCTCCTTCTCCATTTTCTTCAGCCTGCGCGCGCGAGCGCTCGTCACCACGCCAGCGCCTGGCGCTTGCCCTGCTCCACACCGCACAGCAAGCCTGCTGGCTCAGCACTGGTCACACGTACAGCTGCTGCCAGCCACCCTCGACGCGCTGTCCACAACAAGCACCTGGCCCCTGCGAGCGGCATGGAACAGCAGGCATGTGCTGCGGAGTGTTCTCAGTGCCCGTGCGTCCAAGCCTCGTCCTGCAGGCAGCTTGCGACGGCACCACGCGGCCCAGCCTTCATACGCAGGTCGTGTGAGGCTCGCGCCGGTGCTCACACACGTGACGCCCTCCTGCGCAGCTGCCCGAGGCGAGCAAGGAGCGCGGCGCACTTCTTCTCAGCCTTGCTGACCTTCTCCTCGGGCGGGTTCTTCAGGATGTACGTGTTTAGCTTGTGGCGCGCGTCCACGTCGGACACCGCGCCGCACGCCTTGCACTTGAGCGAGATGTTCTCCTTGCGCACCTTGACCACGGTCTCCGGGTTGCCGCACGAGTAGCACTGCACATACTTCTTGATGAAGCCCTGCGCGCCGGCGCAAGCCAGTGCTGCAGCACACAGGCGGCGCTGCTGCAGGCCAGAATGTGCCCCCAGCACGGCACTCTGCCGCTGCTCACCACCCCACAGAGCCTGCATACAGGCACCGGACGAGGCCGAGGGGCCCCACCTCGAGCAGCTCAACCAGCTTGCCGGTGTCGTGAGCCCCGTTCACGATCGACGTGCCCGTTTTCTTGTCGAACTTGGTCTGCGCGCCCAGCTCGCAGCCGTAGAACTTGACGATGTCTGCCGCAGGCACGGCCTTGCCGTCAGGCCTCCGTTCCCCACCAGCATCTGCTTGGACAGTATGTGCAGGCAGCTCGCGCGAGGCAGTCCCACAAAGCAGCGTGCCGCACAGTCTGCAGGGCGCTCCAGCGCCTTGGCCACCTCCACGTTGTTCACAACGTTCGTCTTGATGCCGTTACCGCGGCCCTCAATCTGCAGCGCGCGCGCCAGATGGATAAGGAGCAGAGCGCCGCCAGTGCACACAGACGACAGGCAGCGCCACCGCAGGCAGCACGTGCAGGACGTGCCACCGCCACGCTGCCCCCGCCGCAGCTGGCAAGGGTGCGCGCGACAGCACCGCCGCGTGCCCGCACCCGGGCCTGCAGCTTCGGCATCTTATACCTGCGACGGCGGCAAGCACCCTCAGCCCTGGTTGGTGTCCCTGGGACACAGCGGGGCCGGGCGGCCGCCCGCCGAGAACCAGGGCCCAAGGCGCGCAGGTGGCTGCACGCCCCGCACCGGTAGAACTGGTCGCTGGCGTTGTCCGCGCCGATGTTGACAGCCGCCATGTTGCCGCGTGCGCTGCGAGCTGATGCGACGCGTGCTCGTCCCGACTACTGTTCGTGCATACGGCGTGCAAGCGCTGCTGCTGCGCGCTGTGCGGCTGCGGCAGGGCGCTGCTCTGCGACGTGCTGGCGTGATGCGACGACGTTGCAGGCTCTGGAAAGGGAAAATGCATAACAGGGCGCTCTCCCCTGTGCTCGCCTGCGCAGCGCGACTGGCGTGAGCGCCTGGGCTGGCTCGGACACCTGCTCGTGAGCTTACTAGGCAGCGGCGGGCTGGAGTGGGCAGGAGAAGTTCGAGGCTGCGCTCATCAGAGGGCAGCGAGTTGAGCTCAGGACCCTACCCTCCTGCTGGACAGTTGTTTTTCCTTGCAAAAGGGACGTCCTGACCATTTTCAGCAAGCACTGTTCAGCTGAGCCCAACAGAGCGTCTGGTCGCGGACTACAACGTGGCGTTGCCCTGGTGTGAGCCAGCTTGCGCTCCAAGTGCTGGTGACAGGAGGCCGCGCTGATGGCAGCGGGCAGAGCCCAGTGCGGATGACTTGCGGCCGGGGATGTTGCCCACGACCACAGTCACTGCAAATGGGGGCAAGCGCAGCGCCTCGCAGCGCAGCGCGCTGCCTCTGTACCTGCGCAGGATCATCAGGCCCAAGCAGATGGACTTTGAGTGCGGCCCAGCCTGCAAGCTGAGGCTCAAGAGCCTGCTTGCGTGTGCGCTGACAGCCAGCCTGTGCCGTAGGTACACGTTCTGGCTGATGCAGCAGCTGTGCGTCTCGCCAAAGACAGCGTGCGGACCCGCGAGCCCATCTTGGAGCACAGCACTGTCGCGTTGCGTGCTGGCAAACGCGTGACAATCTTACCTCCCTCCCTGCGCGCGCAGGTATCGGCACACCTCCTATCAGAAGCAGACCAAAAACCAGTGGGCGCGGGATGACCCAGCGTTTGTCGTCATCTGCAGCCTTCTACTTGCCGTGGCGGCCGCGGCCTACTGCGCCACGTGCGGCGCCCTCCCGCTGCAGCGGGAGCGTGCCTCTGTCACGGGCTCTTTGTCAGCCGTAGAGCGCAGGCAGGGCCACCTGCACCGTGCAGCAAGCGTGGGACTCTGGTCTTTGTTTGCAGTGTCGCCTGCCCAGTCTGCAGACTCAGCGCTGCCCTGGCACTTTGCCTGCAGCGTAGCAGGCCCGGCGGCATAGCCGCGAAGCAGCAATGCGGTCCTGCCTGCCGCGCGGCAGGTTCAGCGACGGCGTGTGGCACTCGGTGCTGACTGTGCTGTCGGCTGTCCTGGTCGACTTCCTCCTCATCGGCATGGCAATCGCCACTGCGGGCTGGTGCGCGCTGCCAAGCTCCGCAAGGAACGCTGTGGTACACTTGTGCGTACTGCCGGCATGGCGATTGCCACTGCTGGTGCGCGCGGCCAAGCTATGTAAAGGAAAACAGTGGCACACTTGTGCGTACTGCTGGCTTGGCAAATGCCACTGCGGGCTCGTGCGCGGGGCCAAGCTATGCCAGGAGTGTCATAGATGATCTGTGTGTGCACTGCGCGAGCAAGCGTGAGGGTCGACCCGCCGCTGGGCGCAGGTTCCTGGCCAACAAGTTCCTGCGGAAGCGGACGCTGCACAGCCACGCCATCGAGCAGCACGTGGAGTGGTGCGGCCGCCGCTCGCCTCCTCCTGTGGCGCATGCGTGCCTTGTAGCGCATGCGTGGCCACGCTGTTAAGCAGCACGTGGGAGTGGTGCGGCTGCCCCTCGACTCCTCCTGTGGCGCATGCGTGGCCCGCAGCGCATGCGTGCCCGGGCTCAGCCGCATGACACATCAGGCCCCCGGGGGCTGACAGCCGCTGTGCGGCTGCAGGATGTACGCCTTTGACGTGCACTGTAATTCGTACTTTCCGCTGTTCCTGCTGCTGTATGGTGCGCACGGCTCCCGCCAGGGGCAGCTCGGCATGGGCTTCGTCCGTGCACTTCCTGTGCAGCGCTCAGGCAGGTCACTTTGCACCAGCGTAACAACACCGCATGTAGCGTTGCACTCACAGACCATTCTCAACTTGCAAGCGCCCTGTGCCCTGTGCCCTGCGTCCGTACAGAGCATGGCTGGTTGCATGGCACGCAGCACGACTGCAGCTGCATGGCAGTTGTGTCGCAGCTGTTGATTTCCTGTGAAGGCTAAAGGCGTGCATCTGCGGTTCGTTTGCAGAAGTGCAGGCTGTGGCGCCGCCGTAGCGCCTTTCTATCGTGTGCGTGGCGATGCGCCTGTCTGTCGTATGGGTGGTGAGAGTCAAACAAGTCTGTCGCATGTGTGGTGAGAGTCATATAAGACATACCTGCAAGAGTCAGCGAGATGTCAGTGCTGCCCCACAGGAGGCTCAACCATGTTCCGTGCGCGGGTGCGCAGTGCTGCAGCTGCTCCTCGCGCCGCTGCTGCTGTGGCGCAGCGTGGTGGCCGCGCTGCTGTCCAACGCGCTGTACGCGGCCGCGCTGGGCTACTACCACTACCTGTCGTTCCTGGGCTACTCGGCGCTGCCCTTCCTGGAGCACACCGAGGCGCGCCGGGCTCGCTGCTCCAACGCTTGGCCAGCAGCAAGCGCATGCTCGGCTGCAGTGCATGCAGAAAGGAGCCTGCGCACTGAGGCTGTCCCTGATCAAGTGCATGCCTGTTTGCAGTGCATGCAGAAACGAGCCTGCGCACTGAGGTTGTTCTCGCATCCCTGGCAGGTGTTTTTGTGGCCCATAGCGTTGATACTGGTGGTGCTGCCGTTGGCGGTGCTTACGGGGTTCAGCCCGACGCGCTTCACGCTCAACATCTACTTTGGATGATCAGGCACGGTGGCGGCGGCTGCGAGCAGTCATTGTGCAGCGGTGAGCTTGCGGAGGCAGGCACCACCTGACGCACCAGTGAGGGCGCTGCCTGACTGAGGGTTTTGTGCGAGCTGCACAGCATGCGTACGTCGCAGCACTGCCGTCGTGTACTTGTTGGGTGAGCATAGGTGCTTGTCAGAGTATCTGCACATGCAACGTCATTGTGCAGCGCAGCCCTGCCTCTGCCAAAGGCCTCAAGCTGCCTGACTCAAGCAGGCCTGTGTGTGCTGCTGGGCCAGGACTTGCCAGAGTCGAGGCAGTGCTGTCCGTCGTCCAGTGGCAAGTGGTCTTGTGCATGTGAGAGTAGACTGCAGTTTTCAGTTTCAGCTTCGGTTTGCCACACACATACATCTTGTGCAAGACACACTGTACTCACAAAACACAAACATACAAACCGGGAAAACTGGTGCGGACCAAACCACTCTGTCTTCTACAGTTGCTTCGGGGTTTGCAGCACGCCGTGCGTCGCTCTGCTGTCTGCTGTCCTGTCAAGGACAAGCACAGTGTCAGCGCGCTGCCAGGCCTGCATCTGCGCACTCCGGCAGCAGTGTCTTCCGCGGGAAGCAGCGCAGAGCATTGAAGCCGACACGATACACTGGCAGCCCGCCGTCGTGCACGCACCTGTCACCGCGCCTCAAACTGCACCACCCGCCGCGTCCGCTTCTTGTACAGGATGCGGTAGCCGCACTCGCGGCAGCGTATCACGTCTGTGTGCTTCAGCACGTTCTCGACGCCACACTCGCCGCAGATGTAGGACACCCCAGGGGCTGCTGGTGCATACGGCTGCGAGCCTGGCGGCGCACTCATTGCAGTCCCCGCACAGTGTATGAAACAGCTGCCCAAGCTTGAGCGTGTAATGGACTTGTCACAAGGCACGCAGGCAGAGGTACCTCGCTGTGGGACTCTTGTTCCAGCTTGGAGCTCTGCAATTGTGCCCAGCGGCAGAGCTAGCTGAGCGCTCCACCCTGCCCTGAAAAGGGTGCGAGTTGGTGAGCAACGCCGCATTAAACATACGTTATCCCATGAATCCATGTTGAAGAGGAGCCATCTATAGTCCAGGCCAACAAGTGAACATCGGTGCGTAGAGTCATCGCAGGGCGCAAAGGAGTTGCAAGTGCGCACTCTTAGCCACGTAACAGGCTCTGCTGCAGTGAAGGTGCCGCATACTTGTCATAACACAGCAAGCACGCGGCCACTGTACGCAAAGTGCCCGTGCAGAGAGTCACTGACTTGCTGCAAGTGGCTGAAGTCCAACGCATGCCCTTGCTGAAGCAACAGCAAATCCCACCACAACTGCAACACCTCGCCCGAATTTCCAAGGGAGTGTGTCCGTGTCCACACCGAAACACCTTTGACAGCACACACGCAGTACATACCTGTGAATACGAGGTGCGTTCTTGAAGCGCACGCTGCTGCGCAAGCCATGGTGGCTGCAGGCCTCTCGGCAGACACCGCCATGCCGTGCGACCCCCAAACGGTCAGTTACACTGCGCCTGCGCTGCTACCCACTGCGCCTGCACTGCTACCCCCTGCCAAGCTGCCGCGCTAGCCAAGCGCTCAGACGCATATAGCAACCCACGTTGCGCGACTCAGCTGCGCCTGCTGCGCCTGGCCTTGGCGCCCCAGGCGGGCAGATCGCGCGGGGCGCTGCGCTTGGCGGACGCCACTGCCGCCGCCGCCGCCTCATCGTGCGTCCCTGGCGACGGCGCGCGGCTGCGCGCCCGCTTGACCTTGTCGCCCGGAGCCTGCGCGGCGGGCGCGGCAGGCTGGGCCCCAGCCGCCGCTGCCGCGCCCAGCGCCATGGGCGCCGCGCCGGGCACGGGTGACGCCGGGGGCGCTCCCCGCTTCGGCATCGTCGCGAGGATGCTGGCGGCTTCGAGGACGTCAGCCGTCAGCCGCGGCGCGCTCTCCGCCGGCGGCGCACCGCTCGCTTCCGGTGCAGCGGCCGCAGGCGTGCAGGCGTCCGCGCGCAGGCAGGCCCGCTCCAGCTGCGCCACGCCCCACAGCACCGCCTGCGCGCGCGCCCCCGGCCACGCTTCAGCCAAGCATTTAGGCGGACCACTCCCCGCTCTGCAGAGCCTGCACAGCATGCCGCACATGCTTCCCCAGTGCCTGTGCCTGAAACGCGCCTCTCACGCTCACCATTTGGGGAGCGCATGTCGGCGGCGCTGGGGGGCGCGCGCACGTGCACCAAGCCGTGATACGTCGTCACTCCTCTGGCTGCCGTGGCCTCCGAGTCGGACGAGCCCGGCATCTTGTCCTGCCAGTGCGCGGCCTCCCGGGCCCTGCGCGCAGTGCTGCAAGAGCGTGATCGGCAGGCCATGGCTCTGTGCGCGCTGCATGCCACGCTGTCAGTGCTGGGCACGGTGTACAAGCCTGTCCCGAGCAGGCAGGTGGTGCGCTTCTGCCGCACGCAGGTCTAGCGGTGAGCGCACAGTGCGCAAGCACACCTCTGATACAGCCAGTCCAGGTACGCTGCAAGCGACTGCTCGCTGCCCAGCCTGGCGTCCGCGCCGCAGCAGCGCCGCGCCAGTCGCTCGAGGTCCTGACACAGGCTGTACGCGTCCGCATCGGCCTGCGCTCACGGCGCTGTTCAGCGAAGGCACCCACACCATGGTGCTGCAACCGCTGTGCTAGGCCAGTCCCTCGCAAAGCGATCGGCACTGTCGAAAGGACAGAGTGTGGGTGCCTGAAGAGCGCGTAGCACAGGCCGCACCGCAGCGGACGCCTCAGTGCTTGGCGGCAGCGCGGCCTTGTCATCGGCGAGCAGCCGCGCGTCCTCAGCAAGGTAGTGCGCGGCCAGGGCCTCCAGCTCTGCGAGCGCCGCCGCGATGTCCGGGCGGGACACCAGCGTGCCCGCCGCCGGGCGCGCCGCGACGGGCGCCGGCGCGGCTGGCGCTGCCGCGCAGTGCTGGTCGGCGGCCTGACCAGGCGAGCGGACGGCGCAGATGCGCCAGCTCTCGCCGGGCGCGCCGCCAGCGTCCAGCCGCCCGCGCTTGGGCTGCCGCTCCGGCGACGGGGAGCGCGCGGCCTCTATGCTCCCCTCGGCGCCGACCCATAGCACGCGTCGCGCGGCGGCCTCGGCCCAGCCGTCTGGAGCGCGGCGCCCGATGGCAGAGGGACTCGCCATGGGACCCGCCCGGTTGCTCTGCGCGGGCTCCCGGACAAGCCCTCCCTGCCGCCGTGACCCGCCCTCGTCAAGTGCTCAAGGCATGGTAGCCAAGTGAACAAGGGGCAAGATCCTGCCGTGCATCAAGGCAGGCCGGTGTTCGTATACGACATGGTCGCCCGCAAGCCCGTCACGGCCAGGCAAGCTGCTGAGCTGGAGCAAACAGCACGCCTTCCACGGAACGCTCTGTGCCGGCAGGGTACTGCCACCACCGTTCGGCAGGCATGGCTAGGGGGAGCAGGGATGCCATGCACGGGCACCTCGCGAACCTGGCCCACACGCAGCCGCCTTCAGCAGCAGGCCAGAGCTGGCCGTGTATATCCTGCCCAGCGGGTGAAGCAGGACGCGTCGAGAGTCCTGGGGCGGATGCTGCGTGCACCGGCTCGCACGCCTGGCGTGAAGATGCACACCAGCCTACAACGTCTGATCACACTGGATGTGTGTGCACAAGCGCGCAGGTTTTGTCGCTATACGGCCCTGGCTGCTTCTTTAGAGCTTAAGTTCTAGGGCTTTGCTTGGGCCTGCGAGAGGGGGAGCAAAAGACAGGAAGAAGAATTGCTTGACAAAATGCTGTGCCATCACTTACAAGGCAGCTTCCGTCTTCCAAGGGCAACACTGGACACCCACATATTGCACAGCAGTGTCACGCACAGAAAGAACCCCGGCTTTGTACGCGCAGCGCCCTCACCGGCCGTTCGGCGGCACCGGCACCAGAGTGTACGGCGGCCACCTGGCGGCGCCCAGGGCGTGCGCCTGTATAGGTGTGTCACGGGCATGAAGCAGCGTCGCGGCGTCTGCGCCGCCCGGGCGTGCTTCGCCGTCGTCGATCGGCTGGGCCGCCAGACAGCCGCCAGCGCTGTGTGGGGCCACCGCGGCGCCAGCGCCCCCGGGCGCGCGCCCGCCCGCACTTGCAGCGACGTTGCCAGCAGCATCGGTCGCCAGACCGCTGCGCCAGTCATGCAGAGCGACGCCGGCGTCGGCACATGTGCCGACGCCAACGGGCGCGCCGGCTACCAGACCGATGCTCACACTGTGCGGCGGCGGCGGCGCGGCCCCGGCATCTGCAAGCTCATGCCTGGCTGTGCCCGTAGCGCCGCCGCCAGACGCCACGCCTCCCCCGCCAGTATAGCTACCGCCTGCAGAGCCCGAGCCCAGCGCAAGTGCGGACCGCACAGACGTGCCGTTCGCGAGCGGCGCACCCGCGGCGGCCGGCTCGCGCGCCTTTACGGCACCGGCAATTGCGCCAGCACCCACGCCGCCGCCGCCGCCGTACGGCGTTGCTGCGCCCCCGTCGCCCGCAAGCACAGGCCTGGCTGCGCCGGCCGCTGCGCCACCGCCGTTGGCAAGCATGTTGTCCTCAGGGCCCGAGCGCGCCACCGGCGCGCCGGGCGCAGGCGGCCTGGCGGCCAGGCCCGCGACGGCAGCGGCCCGCGCGGGCAGCAGCGGCCGCGCCTGGACGGGCGGCGGCGGCGCGGGCAGAACCGGCACCGCATGTGTGCCGACAGGCCACGGGCTGCGGCGCCGCTCCGCCGCTGCTGGGCCGGCAGGCGGCGTCGCGGGGCTCCGGCGCGCGTGCGCGCGCGGCGCGGGTGGCACCGGCGGACGCGGCGGGCCCGCGGCGACGCCCGGCGGCATCTGCCGCACGCACTGCAGCAGCGCCTGCGCGCGCCGGGGCGGGCGTTGGCCCCTGCGCCAGGCCCCGCTGTTGACGCATTCGTGCTGGCCGGCCGTTCCCACCGTGCGAGATACCCCACGGGACGCGCTGCGCTCGGCATGCTGGTCACCGACAGACGCGCGCGCCGCAAGGCCGCATCCAAGGAGCCCACGCCGTGCGAGCAGGCCACACAAAGGGGGCGGGCGGCTGCCTGCAACGCTCTTGATGCGCCCGCAAGACCGCGCACGCAGCGAACGCGTCTGGGGCACGCCCGGCGGCGCCCGCCCAGCGCGGCGAGGCGCCCACCCGGATGAGCTGACTGCATCGCTGTCAGGGGCAGTAGACACGCAAGCCAACGGGCCCCGCCAAGCCAAAGCGCGGCGCACCTGCACCGACGTGCGGTACATGCCGGCCTCGCGCTGCGCGACCGCGAGCTGCGCGCGCAGGCGGCTGTCGTCGAAGGCCTTGTCGCGGCCGAGCCGGTAGCCCGCCTCGAACGACGCGCGCACGCCCCTGCAGCCCGAGGCGGCCCGAGGGCGTCACGCGCCGGCGGCCGCTCGGGCGCGAGCTTGCACTGCACACCGGGGCGCGTGGAGTGGGCGGGGCTGGCAGGGGGAGCCGCAGCGCATGCGGCTCCCCGGAGTCGGCCGCACGTGCTCAGCCAACCACAGCACAGCACTACACACACAAAGGCCACCCGACGTCGTGGGGACACGGCGGCGCGAGCGGAGGCCGTGGCTCGGGGAGCTCCGCAGTCATGGCAGGTCAACCACCTTTGTAGGAAAATCAATTCTTAAACGTATCTGTCCATCCAGCTGGGGCGCGCCGCTGCATGAGGCCGCGCACGATGCCCGCCACGCGCTGCCCGGCGGCGGCGTGCCCGGCGTCCGGCACCGCCAGCCGTACGAAGTCCAGCAGCACGGCCTCCACGCGCGGCGGGAACACCGCCGTCGCCGCTTGCGCCTGCGCAGCCCGCGCGCATATCACTGCCTTGGGTCTACAGCCCTGGAGCCTGCTGTGAGGTGGCACAGTCGCAACTCGGCGGCGGCGCCTTGCACGGCGCAGGCAGCCGGCGCACAGCAGGGAACAAACCGAACAGTACAGCCACCACGACTACACAGACAGATGGAACATTCAAGCGCAAGGCTGCGAGACTGATTTCAAGTGCATGCGCGGCCCAAAGCCAGCATGGACTCGCAAGAACCCCCTGCGGCGGGCTCAGTCAACCCAGCACCCAATCGTCTACCGGCAGCCACCGCGTACGAGCCCAGCCCAGGGCACATTTCGCGTCTGCCGCCCCCAGCGCGCACTGACCTCGGCCACGCGCGCGTCGTTGGGCGGCAGCACGTGCACCGCAGGCGCGCCGTCGTCGGCCACAAGGCCCGCCTGCGCCGCCGCCGCCATGGCCGCCGCCAGCTCCGCCGTGCGCATGAGCTCGCGCAGCGCGGCCGCGATCTGCGACGCCGGGCGCTCGCCGGCGCCGCTCGCGGCGCCCGCGGCTCCGGCCGCGCCGGGGTGCTGCGCCGCGGCGGGCGCGTGGCCCGGCAGCCCTGCCGCCGGCGAGGAGCTCAGCGCCTGCAACACCGGGGTGCCCACCGCGAGCGGCAGTGCATGCGCCATGAGAGCGCCCAGACGTGCA
>JAABUH010004379.1_pt1 | contig 11480 bp, 8 predicted proteins | sample 5559121 | NCBI WGS metagenome assembly JAABUH01 (sample SAMN10711871, study PRJNA513364) | rock metagenome | isolation source: Antarctica rocks | place: Antarctica: Victoria Land, Battleship Promontory nord | collected 2015-12-28 | reverse complement strand
CCACGCGCGGCGGCTGCTCCGCGCCCACGTACACCGTGGCCTTGGCCTGCGGCGCGCGCCGCCGGGTGTCAGGGTTAGGGTAGGGTAGGGCGCCGCGCGCGCCCGCGCCGCGGCGGCCGCGGCGGCTGCTCCGGCACTGCGAGCGCCCGTCGCGAGCGCGCTCGCGCGCCCCGCGCGGCGGGCAGCGTCCCGGAGCGGCCGCGGGGGCCGCGCCTGGCGCGGCGGCGCCGGCGCGCCGTCGTCCAGCGCGGCCAGCGCGTCCGCCTTGGGCGGCGGCAGCAGCTCGACCATGAAGAGCGTGTTGGCGGCCATGCCCGCGTTGTCGGGGTTGGTCAGGTTGAGGTCCGGCTGCGCGAGCAGGTAGTCCCGCACCTGCGGCGCCCCCGCACTGTGATAGGCCCTCCCGCGCTAGAGCGGTTAGAGACAGAGAGAGCAAGGGACTCGAGCGGAGCTGGAAACGCAGAGCAGAGAGCGACCCGCCCGGCCCCCGCCCTGCCGCGCGGCCCCCGACGCGCCGCCGCGGCAACCGACCCCCGTCCGTTCTGCTCGGCGCCCGGGCCGAACGGGCGGCGGGCTTTGCGGCAGAGAGCCCAGGCAGCAGGCCCCCCAGCGCGACCGGGGCACGGCGGCGGGCTGCGCGCGCACCGCGGTCACCTCCGCCGCCGACAGCTCCTCAAACAGGTTGGGCTGCGCGGACGCCGGCCGGCGGTCCGCCGGCAGCGTCGCCTGCCCCGGCTCCACAAACAGCGGGCAGGCGTGGGCCTCGGCATACGCGGTCGCATTGTTGAGGCGCGCGGACTCGCGCTGCAGGCCCTTGCGGTCGCGCGCCACCACCGCCAGCGCCACTGTGAGGCCTGCGCGGGGCGCGCCGGGCGCGCTCGCAAGCACGCTGTGCATGCGCTGCTGCCGGCCGCAAGGGACGCAGTCGCGCGACCCACTTTGCTCCAAACACAACCCATGAGGCGTGAGAGCGTGACCGCGCCGCCCTGTCAAGAGCCGCGCGCCGCGCCCGGCCCGCAGCAGGGCAATAGCTGGCTGCGGCGCCGCGCCGCTCCGCGTGCGAGCTCAGGGCGCCGGCGGGGCGCACCCAAGACCGCCAGTATGAGGAAGTAGCATGCCAGGCGCCAGGCGCTCAGGACCTGCCGCGCCGTGGCGAGCTCGGAGCCCTCCACGCGCGCGGGGGGCTGCTTCTGCGCATGCTGCATTGCCGGCCGTCCCGCCCACAGCCCGCGCCACGCGCGCTTTGCGGCCGCCAAACGGCCTGTCCCGCTCGGCACGCGCCCGTGCGGCTCACCCAGTGCGCCCTCCTTGACACCATCTGTCATTGTACACCATTCAGGCGCGCAGGGCGGCGGGCTGGCACAGAGACGGGCGCAGAGACGAGCACCTGCGCTGAGAGTGCTCGAGAAATGGTCTGTGCACCGAGTCGACAGTGTCGTACATGCGGGCCCGGCCGTGCGAGTTCAGAGGTTACAGAACGGTTACCCTCCCTGGCAAATCGAGCCTTGCATGGCTCGCTGGTGCACTGTGACGCATTGGTGGCGCATGTTTACCTTCGGCACGCCCAGTTGTCAATGCACAGTGTTCTCTCGCCCAGCATACAAGCAGTTGCGGGCTGCCAGCCGAGCAGTGCTCGCCTACACAGAGCAAACAAAGCAAAACGCGCTCGCGGGTCCCTCACACCTGCTGCACATACACTGCGAGCGCGCCCTTGCGCACAGAATACATTTGGACAGCAGGGGCGCTCGCGGAGGGAGAAGGTTCGCCGCGGCGGGGCGGCGGAGGCGGCGCGGCGTTGCCGCTAGCCGCCCAGCACGCCGTACGAGCCCACCAGGCCGGCGCCGCTGCCATACGCGCTGGCCGTCGTGCGCGCGCCCAGCGGGCCCTGCAGGCAGACGAACGGCGTGGGTGTTGCAGCTCGAGTGTCTGCATGGGGCGGGCGTGCACCACAGCCCCTGGCACTCGGGCGGCCGCCTCTGGGCCGGTCGCAGCGAGAGTGCAGGGGTGTATATGCGGCGTGCAGGGGTGCATGCATGGGCGGGCCGCATGCACAGACCGTGCGCGCCGCACAGCGGGCGCGCCTGCGTCTGGGGCCCGGGCAGGATGCCGCGCGTGTCGCACGGGTTGACGATGACAGCGCTGGCGCCGCATGCAGACAGCTGAATGGCCCGCGCGACTGCGCGCGCACAGCACGGCTTGCCCCGGTGCTGTCCCGACACGCCGGGGGGCCGGTGCGCGGCAGGGCGCTCACCGACTGCCATGGTCTGCGCGTCAAACCCGCGCGGGGCGGTGGCCATCGCTATGAAGAACTGGTTGCAGCTGCAGCTCTGCGCGCGCGCGCACGGTCAGCGGCGCAGCGCAGGAGGGGCGCCCTGCACTGAAGCGGTTCTGCGCATGCGAGGCCGACGCGCGCACCCTGCTGATGAAGTCGGTCGCGTCGGCGCAGCACCTGCGCGGCGAGCACAGCGGGCGTCGTCGCGTGACGGGCGTGACACCTTGGTTCGGCGGGCCAAACCCGCGAGGTCCCGGGGCTGCAGGCGCGACGCAGAGCAGGCCGGGCCGGGCGCGCGTGTCACCGCGGAGGGCCAAACACTCGGCCGCCCGTCGTCTGGGGCAAGGCCAAACAGGGGCATAAGGCCAAGCAGGGGCGTGCGCCGCGGGGGTGCGCCGCGCGCACTGTGCGCTGGGCGCCGGCGTCTGGTTCACGTACGCCTGCAGCTCGCTGTTTGGCCGGGAGTAGTAGAAGTTGCGGGAGGCCTGCACATACTCGACGAACGCCGGGCACGAGTTGCTGAACATGGCGTCGCCCACCACGGAGCACCCGCCTGTGGCACCCCGCGCGGCAGCCCCTCAGGCCCGACACGTGCGCCAATAAGCAGCCGGCGCCGCGCTGTGCGACCCGCCAGCAAGCAACCCGCGATTGACGCACCTTGGCCGCGCACAGCTGGAAGCGCTGCCAGCAGCACCGCGCAGCTGAGCCCCGCCTGCAACCCAGCACGCGCGCTGCGGGTGGAACCCCTTCGTGCCATGACCCCTATGCGGCCAAGGTGCGGCGCTGCCTCCTGCGCAGCGGCACAGCATGCTCACCCAAACACCTTGCAACTCGGCACGCCCCTGGTCACCGTGCTCCTCAGCAGTCCTCTCCTGAAAGGATCCGTGCCTGCCGCAGGCCCTCCTCTCGCCTCCCTGCAGCAGGCTGCCCCAGCCCTGTAATGCAGCTGGCCACTTCCGGGTCTGACCCGCTTTGGTACAGGTGCGATAGCCTGCGAGTCGGCAGCCTTGCAGCACCACGACAGCCGCTCGGCAGCCAAAATTCTCGGTTTGCCGAGTCGAGTCGGAGCGCGGGGATTCCGAATGCGTAACCTGCCCGGTCTAGGGCTACGAGGAGGCGGCTGCTGAGTGCGCGGCTTGGTCCCTGAGCAGGAAAGAGTGGTGGCCCTGACCGTGCGCGGGCGCCAGTAGTTAGCTGCTTGCTGGTGCGGAGGCTGCGGAGGTGCTTGCGGCCTAGTTGCCACTCCAGCGCCGGCCGTCAAGATGGCGGACCAGAATGAGAAGGCGAGCGCTCGCTTCCCCTGCTGCGAGCTCGCTCGCGCTCGCACCGCGCCTGCTCCGCTTGCCGGAGCAGCGCTCGAGCTGTTCCGCCATTCCGCCCCGCTGAGCCGGGACGCTGCGGCGCGCGCAGGCTTTCCAGAAGCAGCTGGGCGTCAACATGGGGTGCGCGCCCCGCCTCCGTGTGCGGCGAGCTGGGGCGCCCGGCGTGATCAGTGCACTGTGATGTGCACACCGCAAGGAAGAGGGCCATGCTCAGCACTGCTGCGTGAGGGAGGCTCGGGCTTGGCGATTGGGTAAGAGCCGCCGCTCCTAACCGGCAGGTTCAGGAAGGTGGACAAGAGCAAGCGGATCCCGGGCAAGGCGGGCCAGCGCTACTACAAGAACGTCGGCCTCGGCTTCAAGACGCCCAAGGAGGCGATCGAGGGTGCGCCCGGGCCTGGCCAGGGCGAGCGCGGGAGCCTGCTGTCAGCATGTGGTAGGCAGGGCTGGAGCGCAGGCCTCTGACCCGCTTGCTGTATGCAGATGCGCAGCGCCGGCACCTCTGCGGGTCTGTCTGCTGACGGGCGCGCCTGCGCAGGCCACTACATCGACAAGAAGTGCCCCTTCACGGGCAACGTGTCGATCCGTGGCCGCATCTTGACTGGTGGGCGCCCAGCCCGCCCCTGCTCGCTGGCGTGTGCGACAAAGCTACTGTCTCTGTCACATACTCTCAGGGCCCTTGCGCTCAGGTGTGCTGTGCGGGTGCAGGGATTGTAAAGTCGACAAAGATGCACCGCACCATCATCGTGCGGCGCAACTATGCGCACTACATCAAGAAGTATGCGAGGCGCGTCTGCACGCGCCACCTGCTCCTGGAATGCGCACCCCATGGCGCCCTGTCCCTGGAGGCGGTCACGCAACAGCCGCTGCCCCCGCTGCAGGTACGAGAAGCGCCACGGCAACATCCCGGCGCACGTCTCGCCCTGCTTCCGCGTCAACGAGGGCGACACCGTGACCATCGGCCAGTGCCGGTGCGGCGCGGCGCTTGCAGGCCGCCGACATGCCAACCTCGCTCTGGGCGTTTCTCATAGCGACAGCAACGCCCGTGTCAGCTCCGGCCTGCTTTGAGGCCCTGCTGCAACCGGCGCGGCCTGAACCTCTGGCGGCGCGCAGGCCGCTGTCCAAGACGGTGCGCTTCAACGTGCTGCGCGTCGTGCCGGCGGGCACCGGCGGCAAGAAGGGCTTCGCCTCCTTCTGAGCGGCCGACGCGGCTGCGGCCGGCGCGGCGAGGTGTGTGGTCTGCGAGGCCGCCTGCCAACGTAGGCGAGAGGGTCGTTTTGGTGTGTCCAACGTGCACTGTTTGCGGCAGAGTGGCAGCGTGTCATCACACCGGTCCTTTCCACGCACGCGCAGCATCTTTCAAGCGCTCCAATACGGCCGCTTCATACAAAGGCTGCTGGATACAGAGCTCGCTTGCCCGTGGCATACAGAGCTCGCTTGCCCGTGGCATACAGAGCCCGCTTGCTCGATACAGAGCTCGCTTGCCCGTGGCATACAGAGCTCGCTCTTTCAGCAGAGTATCAGCATGTGTTCACACGGATTCTTACCACAGTCGCGCAACATTTTTAAGCGCTCCAATACGGCCGCTTCATACAGAGACAGCTGCTGAATCAGGGACCTTGCCGGAGCGTGCTGCTTACTCCTGCCAAACAGAGGTTAGGCCAATCATTCCAGAGCCAATTGGCAAGGCTTGCAAGTCTGAGACCCCAAGTCCAGGGTCTTGCCGCTGTTACGCAGTAGCGCCTGTAAGCGAGTAGCCCCCCACTCCTCTCTCCGGCACCTGGCGTGCAAGCGGCGCTGCGGCTCAGGGCGTGCGCCTTGCGATAACTTTCGAGCCGCCACTCACGCGGTGCACCGCGCTCGGATGCCTGGCCGCACCTTCCGCGGCGTTCACAGCATCGGCCTGAGCAGTCACAAGAACCAGTACAGGTGCGCGCGCAGCGCCGCGCCCGGCTCTCCCCCACGCCGGCGCCCGGCGACGTTCCCTGAGGTCGCCTGCTGCGGGCCCCAGGCCGAGCGTGCTGCAGGGCAACTGGGCCGAGGAGCGGGGCGCCGCAGACGCGGACCCAGCTGCAGCCCCGCAGCCGCGCTTTGCGGGCCAGTCCGCGTCGCACGCCGCGCACGGGCCCCAGGTGCTGTCCGCACTCCGCATAGGCGCACCCAGGGGTGAACCAGCTGCGGCCGTGCGGATACCTGCAAGTCAGGTCCGCCGCGCGCCGGCGCAGGGCAAGTTCGGGGCGGGCATAGCGTGCCACCGGCACGACGGGGCCCGCCGCGAGCCTGCGGGGCCGAGCGCGGTAATGGCGCACGCCGACGCTCGGCAGCCGTGCTACACCACCCTCTACCAGCTGTCCTTTGGTGCGCCGCCCGTGGCCTGGACAGGAGCCGGCACCGCTGCCCGGCCCCACACACCGCATGCCGCACGCACCTAACAGGTCGGGCAGGGACCAGACGGGCCTGCGGCGCTGCAGCGGGCGCTCAGGCCCGGGGTCGCGCGCGCAGGCGAGCAGCCGGGGCGCCGCGTGCAGGAGATGCTGTGGGCGGGGCGCAAGGCGATCGACTTTGGGGTGCCCCGGCAGACGCCGCACACCGCGCTGGTGGAGGCGCGGCACGCGGCCTGGCGCGCCGACGCCGCCCGCAGCCCCTGGCGCGACCCGGTCGCCCTGGCTGCCCCGGTCTGCGCGTGCGCATGCATGGGCCGGTGCCCAAGGCGCGGCCGCAGGTATACAAAGTCATCCCGGGATGGTGCTGTCATGGGGTCCCGCGCCCGGCGCCTGCACTGCATGCGATCAGCCTGTAGCAACTGCCGAGCGTGTGCTGTAGATGCAGGGAGACGACGGCGTCCGCGGCGGCGCGGCTGGTGCGGGCGGGCGCCCGCGCAGCCACCGGGGGGCAGCCAAAGGGCGGGCCCTGCACCCGCCACTTTGACAAGACCTGGCTGCGCATTGGCCTGCGGGGCTGAAAGCCGGCGGCGTCAGCATTTGTGGCGGTGAGAGCGCTGTGTTTGGCAAGGGGCCTGCTGCGTGCGCGGCACATGCAGTATCATGAACCTTGACTGCATGTCCCCGCCCGTCCGTGGGTCCCTGCCGTGGCTTCAATGGTAGTCGCCGCTGCCAGGTCCGCATAGCGCAGCAGCGCCCGGAAGCCGGAGCTCTGGAGCCATACTCACATGAGTGACACTGCCATGATGTACGCACAGGATGCGATCGTTACAGTTTAAGCATTGAGCATGGTCGTCTTTGCATGATCCAGTCGGATGCGGCCAGGCACGCGCAGATCAGGCAGCCCTCCAAAGGCGGCGGCAGGCTGCGCGAGCACCTACAAGGCCCAGCGCGCGCAAGCGGCTTTAAGAGCTCAGCCCGCAAGCAGTGAGCCAGGCACAGAAAGTCCATGGCGGCAGCAGGACAGCGGCACACGCCTGCGACGAGGGGGTGCGACATGCAGGGCCTGGCTGGGAGGACAGGTGTGCCTGCTACGGGCATAGCTGCTGCCCTTGGGGGTGCGGGCGCGGCTGAATAGAGCAGGCTGCTTCGCTGTGGCACCGCATTTGACAGAGGCAGGCATGGCAGGCCGCCTGGGCCCGCGCGCCAGCACTGCTTCGATCGGTGCGGCAGGACATGCAGTGCGGTGGCACGACTGCTGCAGGGGAAGCCAGGGGCTGCGCAGCGAATGCGTTGCTGCACCTGGCAAAGCAGAGGCAAGACTGCCGCTCCTTGCCCGCTTGCAGACCAGGTGTAGCGCGCGTTGGTGCACTCGGCAGCCCCTGTTTATCTCGGCACCAGGTGCGTGAGTCACAGCCGGCAGTGCCGTCATTACAGCTGAGCTCAGAACTTCACTGCGGTCTGCTCACCCGCTATTTCAGACCGTCAATGGCGTGTTGAGCAGCCCTGAAGCTCTCCGAGTTTACAGGCCTTTTGACGGCGCACTGAGCAAGCCCTGAAGCGCCCAACCTCTGAACTCTGCCTGTGTTACAGCTGTCTGCAGCAGTGCCGGGTGAAAGCACACTTGACGAGGAGTAGGCAGCAACAGCAGAAAACTGCGACAAACACTATGGAGCACGCTTCTGTACATGAATATATGATGGTGGGGTCAGCAGCACCATGGTCAGCAGCACTCACCTGCTGCATGCCAGTGTATGTGCCGGCGGCCGGGGAATGTGGCCTTCCAGGCTTGGCAACTGTCCTACTTGCCGTCCTCAAGCGAGGCTCCGCAGCGCAGGATGCAAACCGCATGCAGTAGCTGGCGGGGTGTTGCCTGCGCCATGGTGTGCTGAACTATTCGCGGAGACAGGTCCAAGTTCTGCAGCAGCATGAAAGAGGCTGTCAACGGTTCCTGGTCACCTGCGGTGCTTTGCGGACAGCAGCTAGCCTGGCCCATGGTGCACGAGAAGCATGCGTTGGTACACACTGCACCTAACATGCCTACGTTCTTACTGTCAGGACAAGTTATGCTGTACAGCGCCGTCCACCAGGCGTAGAGTGCTCAGCGTCCGCCCTCCACCAGGTGAATGTTGTGAAGAGTGAGGAGGGAGGCCGAGGCCGCCAGGCAAATGTCGATGAGTCGACCTTGTCCAACTGCTTCCTATCCCTGGCCACATCTCCTCCCCTTGCCTGCCCAGCATCACAAAGCCATGGTGTGACATGCAATCTCCTACTTCTCGCCTCGTCATGCGCATGTAACAGACTAGCGTGCTCCTGGCGCGCACGGCGCCGGCTTGTGCCTTCACACCATCGTCATCAAGCCCCCTCACAGCCAAGCAGCCTCTACACACTGATGCACTCACAGACGCCTCTCAAAACACAGTCAGAGGTAGCACCTACCATGCACGCAAGTGCTACACCCAACAGACGGTTAACAGCCCTACGCGCTCTGATACAAACCCAGCTCACTTGGAGTCCCCGCTCTGCCTCGTTCATACACTGCACGGTCGCGCAAGGTGATTACCGTTCCAGAGCGGCTCACGCCGTCCACCATACGCGCGCGCGCGCGCCTGCACACCCGTCAGACCCTGCGCGGCTGCTCGCGCATCATGTACAGGACGAGCCCCGCCGCTGCCCCGACGGCGCATGAAGCTGCCACCCAGTGGGCGCTGCTCCAGCGCTCGGGATGCAGCCACTTTCCCGCCCAGTCCCCGTCACGTCCGGGAGCGGCTGTGCCGTTGCTGCCAGCTGACCCGTTGCCGGCAGTGGCTGCTGCTGCGCTCCGGCTGCCTGCGGCGCACAGCACAGCTCCGCGGTTGGATGCAGGCTACATCTGGCACCTAGCTCTTGCCAGCCCTGCCCACAGCGGCCGCAGGCTGCAGCAGTGGCAGGCATACAGTGCAGCCAATGGTAGTGCTGCATGGTACGGCTAACGGTAGCAGCATGCAAGGACAAGGCAGCACGAGGGGCGGCGCACCCGCTGCAGAGCAGTCCTTCCCGAGCGCCGCAAGGCTGGCCTGCACAGCGGGCGGCGGGGCGGCCCCGCCGGGCTCTGCGCGCGCGCCATCGCCGGCGCCCGCCGCAGCCTCGCGAACACCGCGCGCCTCGCGGGCGGCCGGGTGCCGCCGCGGCGCGCCGGAGCCCCTGGCGCGGCCCCGGCCCCGGCCGCCGGCCGCCGGCGCGGCGGGTGCGTCGCCTTCCGGGTCCCTGGCGCCGGCGCGCAGCAGCACGCCCTCCGCGTCGCACTGCTCGTACCTGCGGGCCACCTGCGCGCGCGCGCAGCGCCCCGGCGTCGGCCCGGCGCGGTGCGCGGCATGTGTGCCCTCGCGATGGCAGGCCTGGACAGACGCAGCGGGGGCGCGCGCGCGGGTAACCAGGGCGGCCAGGAGCGCCAGCGCGCCCGGCTCGGCTGCCGCACGGTCCGGGTGCAAGGGCGCGAGCCCGCGCGGCGCAGCTCTCAGCACCCCGCAAGCCTGCCAGCCGCAGACAGGCGGGCGCACGAACGTTGAAAGCGACCATGACCGCGACAACAAAGCCCGGAGCCCCGGCGCCGCCGGCGCCGCGCGCCTGCAGCGCGGTGAGGCCGTTGCCGTCGGGCGCGTCCACGGGCGCGCCGGCCGCCAGCAGCGCCTCCAGCGCGGCCGGCCGCCCCGCGCCGGCCGCCGCCTGCAGCGCGCCGCAGCGCGTCGCGGCGTCGAACGCGCCCGCCGCCACCGCGCCGCCCGCCTCGGCGATCGCCGCCTGCGCGCGCGGTCGCAGGCTGCGCCTTGCACATGCCACGCATCTGCGCCCGCTCCGCGCGGCACGCGCTGCGGCACCCAGGCGGGCGGAGCCGGGGCGGCGCGCGCCTGCAGGGCGGGCAGGTCGCCGCGCATGGCGGCGGCCACGAGCGCGGCCACGCATTCCTGCTCGGCCGCCTTGCGCGCCCACAGCGCCGCCAGGTCGGGCGGCAGCGCGTCGGCCGCGACCATGTGCGCCGCCTCGTCAATGCTGAGCTGCGCGGCGCCCGCCTCGCGCGCCCACATGCGCAGCCAGGTCGCCTTCTGCCTCTGCGCGGCGCTCAGCTGCGGCTGCGCGCCCGGCCGCGCGCACGCTTGGAGCGATGTGTGCTTACGTTCGCACCGCTCCTCCTTCAAGTTGAGCGGCACGCTCTGGGGCAAAGAGTGCGGGGCAGTGGATGCCGCGTGCAGGCCGGGGCCGGCACCTGCGGCCGCTCGCCGGCGGGCGCCCCCTGCCGCACGACGGACACGTAGCGCTCCTCGCCGAGCCCGCGGCTGACGGTCTGCAGGCCGCCCAGGCCCGCCGCGCTCGCCGCCGCGTGCACCTGCGGCCGCGCGGGTGGGCTTGGGTCGCCGCGGCGGCGCCTGCAGGAGGGTGGGGGGAGGCGCCAGCGCCGCGCCCGGCCGCGCCTGCGCGCGGTGCTCCTTGGACAGCGCGGGCGAGAAGGCGAGCTCGGCCGCGGCGCAGGCGGAGCAGCCCTCGCGGAACCAGGCCAGCACGCGGCCCAGGTCGCGCCAGTCCGCCAGCCGCAGGCGCCGCTCCTGGCCGCCGGCGCCGGCGTTGTCGAGCAGCTCCGCGCCGCTCTCTGCGGGGAGCGCGGGCGTCTGACGCGCGCTGCCAGCGGTGCAGGGCGCAGGGCGCTGGGCGCAGGGCGCCAGGGCCAGGTGCGACCGTGCGCGGGCCCGGCCTGCCCGCCGCGGCGGGGCTGCATCACCTGTGTCGCCGACCTTGTCGTCGAAGTCCGGGCCCGCGGCCAGCAGGCGCAGCTCGAGCGCCGCCTCTGCCGGGGGCCCGACGTGCGCCGGGTCTGCTGGCGGCGCCGACCCCCGCCCGCCACGGCCACCCCAGCGCCCGCCGCGGCTGCGGCCGCGGCCCCTGCCGCGCCGCCCGCCGCGGCCCCAGTCGTTCGCCATCCCTGGGAGATCACGCGGTCTCTCGATTGCAGGACGGTTCTGTGGCCCGGTGTGGCAGCAGGCTGAAGACCTGCACCTGCCAGCCATCTGGCTAGTCAGGCCCCGCCTCAGTGCTCAGACGGAGCAATACATATTGGGACCTGCAGCCTCAGAGAATCAGCCAGCGTTTCCTGACCAGCTGCAGAGAAGCCAACTGCGGAGCTCCCTGCCTACAGCGCCATGCTCCCCGTCCCAACGAGCCACTCGCCGGCGCTCGGCCCGGGCTGCGCGGGGCCATCGCTCGCCTTTGCCACCGCGGCAGTGCGCAGCGATGGCGCGCAGCCCAGCGCGCAGCAGCCCACGTGCGGATCGGAGCCGTTCATGGTCGACCCCGGCGCGGCCGCGGCGCATGGACCGCGGCGGCACACCGAGTGCGCTCCACCGTTCAGCTCGCCAGCCCCGCCTGCTCGCACAGACTGCGTGCAGCAGGACCGTGCTTCTGGTTCTTACACATGAAGGCGATTGAGCGCAGCCCCGCCCGTGCTGCGCAGCACGCCGTATGTAACAGGCACCTCCG
>JAABUH010004378.1_pt1 | contig 11481 bp, 16 predicted proteins | sample 5559121 | NCBI WGS metagenome assembly JAABUH01 (sample SAMN10711871, study PRJNA513364) | rock metagenome | isolation source: Antarctica rocks | place: Antarctica: Victoria Land, Battleship Promontory nord | collected 2015-12-28 | reverse complement strand
GCTCAAGATCATCTCGCCTTTACGGAGGACCCTTGGCCCACCTCTATGCCTTTGACAACGGATGCTAATCCGATAGCCATGCAGATGTGTTCAGTAGCCCCTTGATGACACCGAAGGCTGACGCCGGCTCGCCTACGCCCCAAGTACGGGATCCCGGCGAGTCGGCCACCGGGAGCGGTCACAAAGGAAGTGAAAACAGTATCGACCAAATCCCTTTACTTGATTCGCAAAGCCACGGATCGACCGGAGCGGACGACGCTGCTACCTACGGTGTCCGCGAGAGGAAGTAAGCTGGGAATGGCGACGGAAGGCCGAAGGGGCTGCCGCTTGACCTGGCAACAGCAGGGCGTTCGGCGTCATAGGCAGAAGTTGTGGGTTGTCTCCAGTGCGGCCTCGTGCGACGGCCCAGAGAGGAGGGTATGGTGCATACGGATGCGTGTGGCCCGGCCAGGAGGCTGAATCTTGATTACTGCTGTTTGGCATGGGTGGAAGCCTATGAGTCCTACACCTTGTTACCCCTAGGATCGAAATGAAGCGCATCGCACACCACTCAAATGTCGCAATATTACCCTATCAATGTAACAGAATCGAGGTAGGCTTGTTCTCCTCCACACCACCTTGGGCAGACCTCGAGTGGCTTGGGGAGTGGCGGATAGTCACGTGTCCAATCTAGCCCGATGCTTGCAAGTGCTCTCCAAGCGGTCCTCCGCCAAGAGAGGCATGCTAGAATCTACCTAGATCTACCCCAGAGCATGTTGGTCGACCCTTCGAATGTGAGCGGTCTGACTTAAGGCTTGATCTTGGCTTTCATGTTCCATCGACGATGCTTCCGGCCGCTGAGTGGAAGCAAGCACCTGAGGTGCTACGTTTGTACGGCCGTCTCATCAATCTCCAGCAGCTAGCGAGCTTGGATTGAGAACGGGGCATCTACCCAGCCTGGGCGCGTGGTGGGCTCGAGGCTCTGTCGAAGATGACGCGCAGGATTGTATGTTCTCCAACATTGGACCCAAGAGAATGCTGCTTACCTCGTTTTCCCAACAGGTCCGTACCACCACCCAGCTTGGTGTACTTACGCTCACCATCCTCCTTTTGGTCTTCTTCCTCGATAACCGCTTCAACGTCCTTCCCGATGCCATTCACAATGCACTGCCTGCTCATCACCCGGGTCTCGTGATTACCGACATAACCATTGCGACCTGTTCCACATTGAACATACTCTCCACTTGCAAGCTTGACCCGAGCAAATGGCACCGAGTGGAGAAAGACCTTTACCTGTCCCGCGGATGGCTTACCCATGCATTCATACACATCGAGCGCAAAAGAGAATCTGAGCTGACTGAAAAAGATCGGGTGATCCTGGATGTTCGGATAGGAAGCTTGGACCCCGTTGTCTCGGAAAGGAATCAAGGTGCTGAGCACTGGGAATCACGACCGGGGGGCATCTGGTTGAAGCGCACCGCTAAACATCGGGAATCCGACAATCTGAAAGCTGTGACTGCAGTTGACGTTCTTTTCGGCTCTGACGCCGTCGAAGCTCGGCCGGGATGGGAGCTCGGACGGCAGCCTCTCCTTCTACCGAACGTTGGAGGTGAGAATCAAGAGGCTTACCTGAGCATTCGCCGAGGCCCTCCTGCTGCCATCGAAAAGCCCACGCTCCATGTCAACAAAGACGGCAAGTTCAAGATTGTTCAAGTGGCGGACCTACACCTTTCTACGGGCCCCGGGATCTGTCGGGACGCTGAGCCTGCAGCTCAGAATGACGGCAAATGTGACGCAGACCCGCGCACACTCGCTTTTGTATCTTTGGTCATGGACAGCGAGAAGCCAGACCTTGTTGTGCTCTCGGGTGATCAAGTCAATGGTGAAACAGCTGCGGACGCTCAATCCGCTGTGTTCAAATTCGCCCGTCTCTTCATCGATCGCAAGATCCCATTCGCGACCATTTTCGGTAATCATGACGATGAGGGATCACTCTCACGCGAAGCGCTCATGCAGCTCACCCACTCGCTGCCATACTCCCTCTCCGAGTTTGGTCCCACCACAATTGATGGTGTAGGAAACTATTACATCGAGGTCCTCGCCCGAGGTGGATCAACTCACTCGGCTCTTACGCTCTATCTACTGGACACCCATGGTTACAGCCCTGACGAGCGTCAATTTCGCGGATATGACTGGCTTAAGAAAAACCAGATCGACTGGTTTAAGACGACTAGTGCAGAATTAAAGAAGAGTCCTTCTCATACGGCATACACCCATCACCACATGGACATGGCCTTTATACACATTCCGCTCCCAGAGTATCGATTTACCGACGATATCGTCCCCGCTACCGGCAGCCAGCCTGAGAATCCCACAGCGCCAGGTTTCAACAGCGGTTTCAGGGATGCCCTGGTGGAAGAAGGCGTACTAGCGGTAAGTTGCGGACATGATCACGTGAACGATTATTGCTCTTTATCAAAGTCTTCAGCCGGTAAGCCAGAGCTATGGATGTGCTATGCCGGTGGCAGTGGGTTTGGAGGTTATGGTGGCTATGGAGGCTACCATAGACGGGTGAGGGTCTTCGAATTCGATATGAACGAGGCGAGGGTTGTGACTTGGAAGAGACTCGAGTATGGAGAGACGGAAAAGCAACTGGACCGGACCATTATAGTCGAAAGTGGAAGAGTCGCTACTGCGTAACATGGAGTAGAACACATGACGTTATCTCTCGTGCATAGTTTAGCGATGATGGACAGCATGGGCAATTTTGGGAGGCTGTGTGGGATATATTGGCAAACCATCCGGCGCAATCAGCGTTAATCAAGGGCTTCCTGCAACAATGTCGATTATGACATTTCCAAGGAGACAATGGATGGTTGGTGTCTCAAGGTGTTGCATCTGCCCTGTGATCAACAATGCCAGAGATAACAAGCGCCTTTAATATACAAGATGCTGATTGGCAATAATAATGACTAAATGGGCGGAGAGCCATTTCATTCCTCGGTCTCGTTCGTCGCAGTTGCTGCTGCCGCTTGCGGGATATGATCTTCTGGTGTTTGCTCCGGAGCACCTTGGTGCTCGGCTCGTTGCTCACTGCTCGGCTGTTGATCTTCTCGCTGTTGTAGAGGTGGCGACGTGACGGCAGGCGGTTTGAAGAATGGTTCACCATCCTCATCGGCATCGAGCTGCATCAGGAATGTCTCCCAAAGCTCAATCAACTGTAATTCAGATCAGCGGTCAAAACTGACGATCAAAGGCACCAACATACCTCCTTCTGAGCCTCAATCGCTCCCTCCAAGAAGGTTTCCACCCCACTCTTGAAATCTTCCACCTTCTCTTTCTCGAATCTCTCCAACTCCCCTCTCATCAATCTCCCCATATCCTCGAACAAGAGCCGCGCCTGATGACTTCTTCTCTCACCGTCCGCCACATCAGCCTGTAATTGGTTCAATCGATCTTGCTGCGTCTTTCCCGATCTTAAGACCTTCTCCTGCGTAGCTCTTCGCTTCTGTAATTCGGCCTCCGCACTATGCCAGGCATGAAAAGACTTCTGCCGCTGCGAAAAAGCAGTCTTGATAGACGCAATAAGGCGGATGTATTCATCGACGGTGATACCAAGTGTGAGTACGTCCTGTTGGGCCTGACGCTCGTATAGTTCACGAATGCGGAGTTGAAGATCTGACAAGCCTTCTAATGGTATCGAGAGAGAAACGGAAAGCTCGACAGTCGAGAGTGCATGCAAAGATGCTGAAAAGTCGCCTGCGGCCTCGGCGAGCGCTTTTCGCTGAGACACAACAGAATCGATAGATTTGAGTAGCGCTTTCAATTGGTTCTCGAGAGCATCGAGATATATCTTGCGGTCATGGAACCAATCGTCGTGCTCGATGAACTTACCACCAGTATTTCCGCTGAGGCCCAGGGAGCTAAACATACCTTTGCTCTCTCCCAGACCAGGCTCTTTGTGTTCTCGATGTTTGACATCCACATTGAATGCATCACTCTCGAGGAAGATCTTGAGATCACCGTCGTGTTGGAGGATAGGATGAGCGGCGGTCTTGTTCAGCATTTTCTCCAATGCTGATCGTCTGGATTCTACGAAGTTGCTATCGAAGCGGCCAACAGCTTGTTTCTCTGGTGGTGGAGGGACGACTACGCCTGGATTGCTATTGTGCAACGAATTGTAAAGCCAGAGAAAGTCGCGATACCGGCGGCTAACGGCAAATTCAGATTGCTTGTACGCTTTTGAAGACGTCTTGGAACAGTCAGCCAGACTAATTAATGTCTCGTTCAGTCAATTGGTTCATCCTCACCTTTGTCCGCACTTGGTAAACAATGTGACTGCTTGTCAGATCTCCAATTTTGGTTGGATCTCCAACGGTGATATCGAAGCTAGGTCTTGCAGCCTGTTCAATGCTCACACTGGGTTGAGTCTGTCGCCTCGAGTTTTCATTTCCTCCTGGAAATGTCTGACCTTGGTGTAGATACCTCTGTCTCGAGGCGATGGAACCTCTGTCGCCGTCGCCAGCATCCGACGTCTCCGCCATACTCCTACTCATGGGTGACTGGGATGCCGGTGTTGGTCGAGAATTTCGGACAGGCAGTGACTGCTCCTTCGAAGGTGGTGCCGGGGGGAGGTCGGACTCGGGTATGTTCGAGCTGTCACCCAGCGGGCCAAGGGGTCCGAGGGAGTCATCTATAGCTTCAAGTCGCGTAGCTTGCGGCCCAACCTTTCGCGGTGTCCGAGGATTCCTTCCAACGGGAGATCGAGGGGACGAAGACGCGGGAGGAGCGGAGGTCGGGGATTGTTTTGTTTCCGATTCTGAATCTAGTCATCCTAAGCCTAGAGAACAGATCAGGGGAATGAGGATCGAGAGACAGACCTCGATCTTCGACCTCGGCAGCTTTAGGAAGGTTGGCATTCGAGCTCGAACGTGAGGGAACATCTACAGCTTGTCAATTTGGATTTTGCAAGGACTGACACCTTAAGCGCCGTGACCTACCTCCCCATGGTGAGTCTTCAGTATCCATTGGAAAGACAATCTTTGGGATGTTGTCGCTGATGTCGAGGCTGCAAAGAGTTTCTATTGAGGCTCGCGGCTCTGCTGGCTCGGTTGCTAGCTTGTCTAGCGACGCAACGTGTGGCGCAACCAACCCGCGTTTGCTTGGCTCGACAAGGATCCTGTCGGGCTCTTCCATGGGCACATTTTCCTTCGGATATCCATGATCCCTGGTCATTACCGCCGAAGTATTAGAGTGTTGGAATGTTTAGATATTTCAATGTTATTCCAATGTTTCGCCAAGTCTAACATGCATTTCCACTGCCCCGAGGGAGGTCGCTACGGGTCGCCCCTACCGAACTGGCACCTTACCCTGGATCACAAGTCTGAACACGGAATTCCTCCGTGTTACGTGATGGGCTGCCTGATCGAGTGTTGGTATGCATAGAGCCACTCAAAGGCAGATTGTCCTACGCCTGTACCCTCCCATAATCAAGCTACGTCCCTCATCCCGATGGTAGGACTACAATGGGTCGCGATTGTCTGGATTTCGGCCATCTGAAGAGAATGACGAGTGTCTGCTGTGTGTCTACCGTGTTCTAGAGGCCTGCATTAGTGCAGAGTTGTGCGATATGAACTAGAGAGTGGGTAGTCCGTGCAACCGGTATGCTGCTTTGGGACTGATGGAGTGAAGCTGTGGCCTTGCCTGACTCCCGTCTCTTCCATTTGTTCCTTATCATGGGGGCCGCAAGGCTGAGCCTACTCATGCTTTCCACTGCCATTTTGAGCCCTCCTTTCTTCGGCCCTTTCCACAAATGTTTGTGCTTCCTCCCACAGTTCTGCCTCCTTTTCCTTTCCGACGTGGTCATTTCTGCTGTTGAGCCAACCGACATCCAAATTGCCTAACCCTCCTGCAACAATAGTCCCCTTACCAGTCGATTTGGGCATAGGAATGTTTGGTACCCCTCCCATTACTGTGAACGTGGAGACATTAGGGAGACTTGTCGGAACCTCTTTGCTAGATACATCTGTTGGCACAATCTCAGCTTCCTCGAGCGCGTAGATTTGCCTGCGTAATCGAACATCTAGGGAAGAGAGGGTGGAAAAGTAGTCAGATGTTGCAGCTGCGAAAGATTCCTTTTGTTGGTCTACTGAAAGAGTTCGGTCTGTCTGTGATTCATCGTTAGAGGCAAGAGCCGAGCTTGTAAGAGCTTTGACCGCGAGGCCTGCTGATTGAAGTAACTTGACAACGTCCTGGACCTTGTCTTAGCTCACCATCGTGGCCAAGACCTCACCATACCTTACTTTGTCAACGTCGTTGAGCTGTTTGATGCGGTCACTTGCAGTAAAAACAGCATCACTGTTTCCTGAAGCCATCATGGAAGGGGTGGACGTGTGATCAGACACGCAACCTGGTCGGCCCAGACGGAGGGGTGTTCCGAAGGCACTTCACAGCTACATTTACAATTGCTCTGCGTTAATAGTAAGGTATGGCTTGCATTGAGGCTTACCACCAAGGTAAGGTATGCTTATCTAGCGTACCCGAGAGGCGGCACGGCTCGGCATGTTCCATCTTCCCGGCCTAGCCGTTTGTCCCCAGTACCTACATACATTATCTGACAGAATTTCCTTTCATATCTACATCAGTACCTCAACGCTCATGCGATACTGGACCACCTCTCATAGACAACTCATACAATCTCTCAATACCCATGAGTATCCTACCATGATCTTGACGGCTTCTAAGCCCACCACATTCCAAGGTCATTGCCATGTCGGGACCAACCTCTGGCAGCGCTTCCTCAGCGCCTCGCCCAGCCACAAACGGAATCACGAACGGGAGCAGTGGGAGCGCCCAACAAAGGGCTAATGATTCTCAGGTAGCGTCCAGCTCGACAAGTAATGGACAATCCGCTAGCGTGTCTCAGTCAAATCTCAACAACATTGTAAGACTACAGTCTTCTTTTTGAGTTCACCTTGTTTTAACATCCTTGAATTTATTGTATCACTTGCCCAATCGCAATGTTGTGAGACCTGCTGGTGCTGGATTGTGGGCGAAGCAAGAATCGTGGTGCTTGACAAACTCGTACTGAAGTGGCTATGCGCTGGTGGTCGTTGTTGTTGGTTTCGATGGACTGGCGGACTGGAACATTTGCTCTTGGATGCTAGCGCAACATAGCCTCCGAGCTAGCAACATCAATCCAAACTGGGAATCGTCACCTTCGCTGGTTTGGATGGCTACTGTAGCGATGCTAGAGTATTATCCTTCCCCTAAGACCATCTCCAAGCTGGCGGCCTACCTCTTCTGATCGAGATCCCTTCCTTAGGAAGTCTTTTAGTTTGTACCGCCATAGCAAAGCAACAACCCAGTCACAAGTATGGTCCGACACTCCTAAATCCTCAACCAAATCCCAAAAGGAGTGTCCGGGTCGCATTCCGTATGTCTTCTAATACCCAAAGACGCCCAGTGACTACACCTCGAGAAGCACAAGAGTCGATAAAGTTCCGCAACTCGGAGACTGCAATACTGCACCTATTAAGAACGCGGTCGGGAAAACTTCAATCACGCCGGTTTCAAGCTCAGAACAGGACCACAGTCCAGAATGCAGAGTGAGCCATAAGTTGCCCATAACGAAGAAAATGTCAGCCAACACAAATCGTTCTTTGAGAAAGCCCTTTGTGGTCGTCCCTCAGCATGAGCCTATCCAAGAGGAAGGCGACAGTATTACCGCCCTAAATTTATCTTCAGGTCCATGGCAGCCCACGTTATCGGATGGATGGCATATCATTCATTGTGGCGGCCCCATAATATTCCATACGGCTAACCAAATGTTTCCGAGTCTCTTCTAAGAGTGGATTTCGACTACGGAAAACTGCGAGATTGAGCCTTTGGCGCCAAGTCGTAACCCAAAGCATTCAAGCAAAGTGATGGAAAGCATGCTTTGTGCACAGATAGCCTCTGTGAGGCGTTCGAGCTCGAAAATATCACAAATCATCAAAGAAAGAAGAATCTTTGAATTCAGATAGTAAAGCCTGGAAGTACACAAAAGCAACTCGCAACATGCACAATGCATGTACTCCCGTCATCGATGCTGCCAGCCCTACCTCAAATCATCAGAGCCGAGATCATATGGCAAATACACCAGTCGTCGGCCAGGCTGGGGGTTTCCCTGACGACTTCATTGTGGACCCCTTGTCAATCCGTGCTTTTCAACCAAGTCTGAATGGCATTTATGAACATCCGAAACATGGGATGTTGAGCCATGAGAGAGTGTTCCGTCCACTCGACAATTTTGATTGCTTATCTCGTCAACACCTCTCCTCGATCGTCACTTCCCAGTTTCCTAGCTCCTTCCAAGATTTTGCTTTTATCTCCATTTTGTTAACACCCGAATACCGATCATGAATGAAGCTAATGTCGTTCGTAAGGTCATTGAATATCTGTCCAAAAAGGGCTACAGCAAGACTGAGGCTATGCTACGTGTTGAATCTGCAAACCAGGATGTGGAAGGCCGATCCATCAGCACAAAAACAGAAGAGGCTGGGGGTGTGAAATATCTCCGTGCGTTTGGTGGGTGCCCGTGTGAAAAGCTCCTTCCGATCAGTATGCTAAATCTGCTTCAGAATTAATGCGGCGATGGATTGATGAGAGCCTCGACATCTATAAGGCAAGCAATCTCAACTATGACTATCACTTGATCTAACGATCTTATAGTCTGATCTTAAGCGCCTTCTTTGGCCCATATTCGTCTATTCATTTCTCAATCTAGTAACAGATTTCTTGCCCAAAGATAGTCGCAATTTTTTCAACAAATTCAAAGCCGACTTCGAGAATGAGCATCAAGACGATGCTCGAGCCCTGGAGCCAATATCTCTACCCGAACACGTACAAAGCAATGAGATTGCCAAGATTTATCGCGGCAACAAATACCGCATTACCCTCAGCCAAGTGGCATTCTGGAACTTGGTGCAATTCCTAGAGTCCAAAGAAAAGGATGGGGGAGCAGTGATCGTGGGTGTAATACAGAGCCATCTTAATGTCGTCACAGTTGAGCGCGCGGCGGACGATCAATACAGCCTGGCACGATTGATCAATCGGGCAAGAAATGCGGAAGACTTCCCAGCTGAAGACGAAGGAATACCAGGCCATAATCCTGGGTCAGCCAATCTGGACAGGACCGCTGGCCCACCGGTCCTAACACGGTTGCGACTAGGCCCTATGCCCATGGAAACAGATCTGATGGGCGATGTTCGAGCAGAGTTGGAGGACGAAGATGCCAAAAGTCCACCTGCCGCTGGCCAAGACTCTTTAGTGCAACATTTTGACCAACGGATTAAGCGAGAAGAAAGTGAGGATGCCCCCACTCGCACCGAACTTCAACTTCCACCCTCTATTGCCCGTGACGTTGCGATGGAGGTGCAAAGGGTTAAAGAAGATCGCGATCGGTTCAAGATCGAGGCTAGAACAGGAGGTGTTGGTCCTGGTGTTAGCGTCACAATGTTCACTTTCCACAACACTTACGACAGGTAAATTGCCTACTCCCATCTTGCATGCCTGAATCCGAGTAAAGTTGACCAAATAACTTGAACCTAGTATCAATTGCATAGATTTTTCGGAGGACAACTTGCTTGTAGCCGCTGGCATGAGCGAATCTTACATCCGGGTGTGGAACCTCGACGGTAAAGCCCTTCCTTCGTCCGTTCCTCCAAGCACCAGTGCCCCCCCGCCGTCTCCATCTCGTCGTCTCATCGGACACTCAGGACCTGTCTACGCGTTATCCTTCTCGCCTTCTATCGCCTCGTCGAATCCTCTGGTCTCCTCAACCAATTCAAAACACCTTCTCTCTAGCTCTGCCGACAAATCAGTACGCCTCTGGTCCCTGGAAGCGTGGACTTGTCTAGTCGTTTACAAAGGCCATGACCACCCAGTGTGGGATGTCACGTGGGGACCCTTTGGCCTTTATTTCCTAACAGGCTCCCTTGACCGGACGTCTCGCCTATGGAGAACAGACCACATCGAGGATATTCGTATGTTTGTGGGGCACGACAAAGACGTTGACACCGTCTGTTTCCACCCCAACAGTGCATATGTCTTCACAGGGAGCAGTGATAAGATTGTGCGCATGTGGGCAGTGGCAAATGGCTACCCAGTCCGTATGTTCACCGGACATACTGGAAACGTCACATCACTGGCTTGCAGCCCTAGTGGCAAGCTCTTGGCCTCTGCAGATGATACTGGCATTATAATACTGTGGGATCTTGCCCTCGGCAGACTCAAGAAGCGAATGCGCGGCCACGGCAAGGGAGGAATTTGGTCGATGAGCTGGAGTGTCGAATCTACAGTCTTAGCCTCCGGTGGCGCAGATGGCACTGTCCGTATTTGGGACGTCGCCGTGCCGAACGATGCCAACGGACCAGGGAGGACTATTGGAGAAGGAGGGGCAGGGCCAAAGATCGATGGGAGTGGCGCACAAATGCAAGCCGTGGCTGGCGCTGGTACGAAGAAAAAGGGGAAGGATGTTGTGGTCACGTCGGATCAGATCAACGCCTTTCCCACAAAGAAAAGTCCGGTCTACAAGGTCAGGTTCACTCGTCAGAATCTGGTGGTTGCTGGCGGTGCATATTTGCCTTGATATGGTGCATGAACCTTTTCGATGGCGCTGAGATGGAAGCTTTTGGGCCGTTCTATACTCATCTACGGAGCAACGACTCAAAGCAGACCTCGTCTGTTCGTTCGAGACAAATCACTCGGCAGGATTCGCGATTCCCTTAAAGACGTACTTCCCACCGGCCATCATGGCATTGGTCTTGTACATACTCAGAAACGAAGCAAGATTTACTTAGACAAGGAGCCGAATTTTCTTGGGCTAAGTAGATACTTTGGAACACAGGGCCCAAGTAGCTGGCGGTAGCTTCGTAGCCTGGACTTAATGCAAACGAACTTGAACCCATTCTAGTCAATCGCCTTTGCCATTTTTCATCGCGTCTCCAGTACGATGCGCCAGGAACCCTAGCAGTTTCCAAAGCTCGAGCTGGACTTTCACTGTCGGACGCTTTGCCTTGATTACTGCAAGCTTATCCCCATATTGAATTGGGGCGGTCTCTCGTAAGGTGCGTAAGTGGGTATGCTCGAGCAAAGCGACTAGGTTGAAGCAAGGAACCAAGCGATCCTTGTAGTGGTCCATTGCGTAAGGTGGTGGGTCCGGCTCCTCAGGATTGGCCGCACCATCCAAAGGAGGCCCTTGTGTTGATGTATCACCATTTGGTCCCAACCAAAGGACAGCAGCGATCTGATCATGCGCGGAAATACGCTCGTGAATCTCGCAAGCGACTATGTAGGCTGCTGGTCTCGATGCTAAGTACTTGAGATCTTGGGTGATGCTTTTGCGCAGCATCTCGAGTACAAAGGAGGCCATATCCTCGCGCCACACCATGTCCGAAACCTTGAGACTGGAATCTTCCTTCCAACGAAAAGGTATTAGTTTCCTGTAGGCTGGTTTAGCCA
>JAABUH010004377.1_pt1 | contig 11481 bp, 13 predicted proteins | sample 5559121 | NCBI WGS metagenome assembly JAABUH01 (sample SAMN10711871, study PRJNA513364) | rock metagenome | isolation source: Antarctica rocks | place: Antarctica: Victoria Land, Battleship Promontory nord | collected 2015-12-28 | reverse complement strand
AAGCGCGACGGATTGGAACCAGATACCCATGAACGGAGAGTAGCCATCCCCACCCGTGGAGACGCCGAACCAGCCGGGGCAATGCGAGATCCTCTTGACACGGACCTATAGGAGCGTCGTTGGGTATGGGGTGGACCGGGCGCACATCCTGCGGTCCATCGGCGGCGTCGAGTTGAACAAGCTCACCCCCGAGCACATCGAGCGGATGTATGCGGAGATCCTGGCCTGCGGGTGCGGCCCGGCCACCACCACCCACGTGCGCGCCACGCTGTCTGCGGCTCTCACCGCCGCCGCCCGTCGCGGCCGGATCACCCGCAACCCGGTGCCGGCCGCAACGAGCCCCCGACAGGTACCGGCCCGGGTGGAGCCGTTGTCGGAGGCCGAGACCCACAGGGTGCTCGCCGCCGCGGCCGGGGGGCGCAACGCCGCTCGGTGGGCGCTGGCGTTGCTGGTCGGACCGCGTCAAGGCGAGGCGCTGGGGCTGCGGTGGGAGGACGTGGACCTCGACGCCGGCACCATCCACATCCGCCGATCCCTGGCCCGCGCCCCCTGGAAACACGGCTGCGGGTCCGTCCCGTGTGGCGGCAAGCGGGGCGCGGACTGCCCGGCCCGGTTTGGTGGCGGCCTGGTCGCCGGGCCGGTCAAAACGGCCGCCGGCGAGCGCGTGATCGCGTTGCCCGCCGGCTTGACCGCGATGCTCCGTGCCCACCGCACCACCCAGGCGGCCGAGCGGCTGCGGGCCGGCAGCGTATGGCGTGACTCCGGGCACGTCTTCACCGACGGGCGGGGTGGTGCCCTGGACCCACGGCGGGACTGGGGCGCGTGGAAAAAGCTGCTGGCGGTGGCCGGGGTGCGGGACGCCCGGCTGCATGACGCCCGCCATTCCAGCGCCACCTTCGAGCTCCTAAACGGCACCGACCCGGTGGTGGTCATGGCCCGGCACGGATGGGAGAGCCGCGTGATGCTCGATCGTTACCAGCACGCGGTGGTCGAGGCTCAGCGGAGCGCGGCTGCGAGGACCGACGCCCGCTTTTTCGGGGCCGGGTGAATCACCGTCGTACGGGGTGATACTCCGGCGATTATGCATGGTAATGCCTTGCCCTCAGAGCCCGACTGACGTCTGACCTGCCCGCATAGCGTTCGCAATCGCACATGAACACGTCTGACTGTGGTAATATGCACCTAAATGCATAATAATGCACACAGACGGGGATACTCATGGCTACTGATACACCGCTGACGAGCGTGGCGGAAATGGCTCGTCTCCTCGGCGTCCGGCCCGCGACCATCCTGGGGCAGGTCCGGCAGGGCACTTGCGCAATCACGCCGGTCGTCGTCCGCAAGCCCGCCCGGGATGGTGGTCGCCCGAGGTATGCCTTCCGCACGAGCGATGTCCGGGCACTCCTCGGCCTCGAGGGATCACCGTGAACCGCCTTCGCGTGCTCGCTGTGGCGCTGGTCGGGGTGCCTCTCGCACTCGGGATCGGTGCCGGAGTGGCTGTGGCCCAACCGCCGGCGGTTGCTCCGCCGCTGGGTGCCATCGCTGCACCGATCAGCAGTGCACCGACGCTCCCCGGATTCCTCGGGTGGGGTTTCAACGATGCCACCCGACTCGTGGCCATCAGCTGTGCGCGCACCACGGACCGCCCGGCCTGGGTCATGCCCCTCACCCAGCAGTCGATGCTGAACGGCGGTGTGGCTGGATTCTCCAAGACCGTCCCGATTCTCAATACCGACGCCACCGGGCCGGTGGAATGGGCGGCCTACGGCAACAATCTGACCGTCCCGCTGCTGCGCTCCGGGTGCCTCGATTCCGCTGGTCAGCGCGCGCTCAATTTCGGCGATCCGATCATCAGCGAGCGCGCCGTCGTGGTTCCGCCACCGGCCGGGGCGCAGTTGGCGATCCTCCCGGGCGAACCGGTCACCACTCCTATCTACGCACCCGCACCGCCCACCACGGCGCCGGTCCCCACCACGACTGAGACACCTTCCGCCACGAGCGCGGCAACCGCGCAGGCTCCGGCAGCGCCGGTGTACACCGGCGCCCCGGGCTATTCCGCAGCCCCCAGCCAGGCAGCGTCCGATTCCGGTGGCGGCACCCCTTGGGGCGCCATCATTTTCGGGGTGTTTACCCTGCTGTTCGCCGCCGTGTCCCGGCTGACCTCCTGGCGGGTGCGCAGAGACGTCGACGTCGAAAAGATCCCGCTGCGCGCCCTCCTCTACGGCGAGTTCGCCGCCCTGGCCGGGCTGATCAGTGCCTCCAGTGCACCGACCTCGCCGGGCGGGTTCGCCGGGGCGGCGGTGTTGGCGGTGATCGTCGCGCTCGTGCTCAGCGCGCAACGCGCAGCCGTAAGCGGGCACAAGGTGAGCCTGGTGGCGCTGATCAGAACCGCGCGCACCGATTGGCCGGGCGCTGGTGTCGGTGCTGGCATCGGATTCATCATCGGATACCTCGCGGGCAGCGGCGTAGTAACCCCCGGCACCCTGTATGGCGTTCTCGCCGGTGCGGGCATCGGGATCGGCGCCGCGCATCTTCGCCAGACCCACGCCCGGGTCGCGGGATGGCGGATCGACGCCGCGGCGGTGGCCGACATTCTCTCGATCCCGGAGAAGGCGATCACCGAGCTGGGCGAGGTCACGTTCGTCACCACGCCGGACGGCGGCTTCCAGGTCACCACGCTCAACCAGTCCGCCCGTGCTCATCTGGACGGCATCGAGGACAGGTGCGCGGCCGTGGCCCCGCATCTGATGGTTACCCGCGCCGACCGCATGGGGGTCGAGGTGGGCCCGGTGGACGCCGCGACCGCCGCACACCGCGAGGCCATGACCGGCTCCGGCGGGTTGGTCGGCGGGGCACACGCAGGGGCCGATCCTTGGGCTGGCGGAGCACCTGCTTCAGCGCCGGATAACGGTGCAGTGGACATGCACAAGCCGGGCACCACCGGGACAGCCCCGGATGCCCTCGACCTGTCGCAGGAGTGGGACTGATATGTGGCTGTCCGAGCCCTACCCGTCTTCGCCCTCCGGCGGCAGCATTCAGGATCAGGTCACCAGCTACCTGAGTGGATTGGTCCCGCCCGGTTTGATCGACACAGGGGTCAGCGCCTTCTTCACTGTCATGACCGTGATTGTGGCCGCGCTCGGGTACCACCACGCCCGCCGCGGTAAGTGGCTCTCTGGTTGGTTGAGCGGCCCGAGCGCGGTGCTCACCGCCCTCATCGCCGCGAGCTACGGGGTTTCCGGATTGCCGGACTTGTTCGGGGTCGACCCCTCCTCCCGCGAACCGCGATCCCTACTCGTCGCCGCTGTGGTGGCCCTGCTGGCTGCCGTCCTGGTCGCCGGGGCCGCCTGGCCCGTTGCCGCGCATGCGTCTGCCTCTTCGGGCAGCCCGATCAGCGTGCAGGACCTGAGGGAGTGGGTTTTCGTGGAGCGGCTGCACGCCGGCGGCGGCGGCGCGGCCGGTGCCGCGGTGGCCTGGATCGTGTTCAATCCCCTGCTCGTCCTGGCTGGGGCCGTGATCGGGCTGTTGGTCACCGCCGTGGCGGTGACCCTGCGCGCCCCGGCCGCACGGCCTGAACAGACGCGTCCCCCAGTGGTACCTCCGCCCGCTCCCGTGCCCCCGGTCGTCTCCGACGAGGGTTGGTGAGCATCGTGGCACCGTCCCCGCTGTCCGGTTGGCTGCCCGAAGAGGTCGAGGTGTTGACCCATGTACAGCAGGTGCTGGACCACCAACTGCTGTACATCCGGCACGGGAGCCGTGCCCGCCGGGTTGCCGAAGCCGAACGAGAGCAGACGCTGGCCTCCGCCGGGCTGGACGAGGACCTGTTCCAGGCCTGGTCAGCCGGGGGTGTGCATCCCGGGCGGGGCATTGCCGTGGCGTTGGCGGTGGACGAACAGCTCGTGGCCCTACCACCGGGGTACGACGATACGAGGGACCGCGGGAGGCTTGTGGCCAAACTGGCCGACCGCATCACCGGTGATCCGCAGGTGCAGACCATTGTGCAAAGCCCCGACCACACCCGGTGCGCGGCCATCGTGGGAACCCGCTCTTGGCGGCCCCGTGGCGAGGCACGCGCCATCCCGGATGGGGTACGCGACGCCGGGGCGGTGGATGCGCGGCTGCGGGAGGGCGGGCAGTGTCTGCTTGCCTTCGACCCACCCGCGCACCGGATGCTCGTCGGGAACCTCGCACCTTTCGAGCTGGGGCTGAGAGACAGGCTGGCCGGCGTGCTCAAGCGCGCCCCATGGGAAATCCGGCTGAGTACCCGGTGGGCAGTGGACCCGGACACCGGCGCAGGCGTGCTAGTCGAGGTCATCCTGCCTAACGCCCCCGTGCTCGCCGAGGACTCCGGGAAAGCCCGCGAGCGGTGGACCGCGATCGCCCAGGGCACCGTTGGCGGTCACTCGGGCTGGCGCGCGGAGCTCGACGGGCTCACGCAGACGGTCACCCTGACCGCCGGTGCCGCCCTGGACCTGCCGGAACTCGCGGATCCCATGTGGGCCCTGATGGACAGCCTGCCGAGGGAGACGATGGCGTTCGCGACGGACGGTTTCGGACGACCGGTGACCATCGACCTGGCAACCAACGGCGGCTCGCTGGTTGCCGGCAAGCAGGGCTCGGGCAAATCCGTGTTGCTGCAGATTTTGCTCTACAACGCGCTGATCAGCGAGCTCGACATTGCCATTGTCGACCCGGTCAAGGGAGGCTCCGATTTTGCTGTTTTTGAGTCCTTCGTTCGCCCCGGAGGGTGGGGCTGCGAGTCCTACGACGAGGCCCTGGCCGTGGTCGAAGGGGTCTACGCCGAGGGCCTGCGCCGCAAGGCACTTCACAAGAAGTACGGCGTCGGTAAGTGGAGCGAACTGCCGGCCGAGGTGATCGCGGCGGAGAACATTCGACCGATCTTTTTGGTCGTCGACGAGGCTACGTCACTCGTACAGCAGGATTTCGTGCCCAAGTCCCTATCCCACACAGACCCGCGCAGGACGGCGATTGAGGAACAAAATGGGACCAAAGAATTGATTGTGAGTGAGCTCGCCAAGATCGCCCGCGAACTGCGCGCTGTCGGTGTGCGACCTGTTCTCGGCACCCAGAGGTATGAGGCAAATGCCTTCGGCGGTGGTGGTTTGCGAGCGAACTTGGGCAATCGCATTCTTATGGGAAGGGCGAACGCCGCCTCGATCCAGATGGCCGTGGAGGACCCCGGCGATATGGCCGAGGCGTACACCATGGCCCACGGCCAGCAAGCCAGTACCGGGTCGGATGCCGGTCTGGGCATCGGCCGGGCGGGGCGTGGTGTCGCGGAGATCGACGGCCGCGGTCACATCCCGCTGCAGGCCTGGTATGCCAGCCAGAACGACCTCGCGGCGGCGCTGCGCGAGCGCGGGGTGGTCCCGCAGCGCGGCGGCCGGCCCGCCGGAGCTGCGGATGCGGACCGGGATGAAGTCCCCGAGCTGACCCCGGTCGCGCAGCCGCCCGCGGTGGTTGAGATCGGGGAGATGAGCTTCGAGCTCGAGGATGAGGAGCCCCAGGGTGCTCCGGCACCCCCGGCCGACGACGATGATGGTTGGACGGACTGAGGTGGCCGGGCGCGCGCGACAGGTTTTCCAGACCCATGCGGAGACCGCGGGCTTGGAACCCCCCGGGCAGCGGGGCGGCCTGCAGGGCTACGCCGAGAAGACACTGGGCCTTACCCCCCGATTGCGGTCCGGATGCAGCGATGACGACGAGGAGAAGATGCACGCCTTGCGCGAGATGGAGGCAGCCGCCCGAGGCCTCCTCGCCTGGGTCGAGCAAGAGGCCGCGGCGCCGCGGCGCGCGAAGTCAGGGCCCTCCCGCGCCGCGAAGACACCGCCGACACCCGCCGCCACGCGGCTGGCCGACCGGGCCGCCGCCCGCCGCGCCGCAATGCGGAGCCGACGATGACCGGGCCCGGCGGGTGGGTACTCGGGATCGACCCCGGAGCCGTTCACAGTGGCATGGTCCTCTGTCGGATCGAGGACACCCTGGATCGCGGTGGTGTGCCAGAGCTGGAGCCTGTGGACGGATTGACGATCCACCGGCTGCCGGCCGAGGACCCGGTCCGGGTCGCTGGGCAGGGTCTCTACGCCGCGCGGGTGGCGCAGGAGATTCTCGGTCTGCTCGATCTGCACGCCGTGCCGGAGGACCAGGTCACGCTCGTCTGCATTGAGGGTTACACCACCCCCTCAGGGTGGGTCTCCCATCAGGCCATGGTCGACTCGCTGCACCTCTGCCGGGTGCTGGGCTACCTCGAGGCGGTCTGGCCGGAGCACGCGCTGGTCGCGCCCGCAGGCACCTGGCCGTCCGGCAAAACCGGGTGGGACGCGGACCCTGAGCCGGTGCCAGAGTGCCTCACCGGACGCCGCCCGTCCGCGTGGAGTCAGGGCGCGGGCAGCCGGGGAACACACCAACGGAGCGCATTTTGCATGGCCAGGTCGGGCTGGCGGAAATGGCACGCGCAGGGCGGCAGCGCCCCCGCTGCTACGGCTGAGTCCATGACCGCACCGGCACCCCACCCCGTAGCCACTCCGGCACCCACACCGGTCGACCGCGTCGCCACGCTGGTCCGGGCTGGCGGCACCATGAGCATTGGTGCGCTCCTCGCCGCCGCAGGCCAGATCTGGCCGGATGGCACCAGCTCAGACCGAATCTCGCTGGCCGTCGCCGCGGCGACGGCGCTGCGTCCCGAGAGCGACCGGGACCGACTGCACGCCCGGCTGACGGCCCGAGCGGCTGAGCTCGAAGGCACCCCGGCTGAGAGCTGACCCACGAGCGGTGACACTGAGCCCATGACCGAACCCGACCCGTCGCTGCGCGAGGTCGCGCTGGCCGCGGCGCGAACCTCCGACGCGGGCGCCGAGTTGCTGGCCTCGCTGGAGGTGCTGGGCCATAGCGTCCGGGCGGCACGCACGGCCGGGTTCTCCATCGAAGGGGTAGGTCGGGAGCTCCGGAGGGGCCGAGCCAGCGCCCGGCTCCGGCGCGCGCGGGCCCTCATCCGGCCCTCGGTACGGCTCGCGGAACATAGCGACGAGGTGTCAGACCGCAGCCACCGCCTGCGGTCTGCCGACATTCGGGTTTTCGGCAGCTGTGTGCGCGGCACCGACACCCGGCTAAGTGACGTGGACCTGCTCGTAGACGGTGGCCCAAGAACCTCGCTGCTCACCATCTCGGCGTTCGTCATAGCAGTCGCGGACCTCCTCGGCCTCGAGGAGGAGCGGGTCGATGTGGTGACCCCGGGCGGCCTCGTGCCGGGTTCTCACCTCGAGCGGCAGATCGCCGCCGAGTGTCAGCCGCTGGCTGCCTGGGCGGCCGGGTGGCCCCGGCTCGACTCCCTGCCTGGGTGGCGCCGCGCGCGCGGCCGGCGCATCGGAGGAGGAGCTCGTAGAGGCCGGCGAGTGCGGGCTGCACCCGTGGGGACGGACCGCTACGGCGCTCCGCAGTCGCCCCGAGGGGCGGCCCGCCGGCGCCACGCTGGTTGACCCCGAGGAGTTCGTCCGGGTTGCCGCGGTGCTCGACCGCTACGCCGCTGCGCGGTCCGGTGCCGGGCTGGATCACGACGCAGCGATTACGCGCGCGGTGACCACTCCTCGGCCGGTGTGATCGCCATGACCGAGGTCGTCCGGCGCAACGTCACGCAGTCATCGCGGATGCGCAGGAGCAGCTGCATCGGGTAGCCGACCTGACAGCGCACGAGCTCGAGCAGGGGCGTGATCTCGCGGTCGCGGCGCAGCGCAGACACAGTGTGTTCGGCATCGGTGGTCGGCTCGCCGGCGCCCTCGATCCGGGTGACAGTGAGGGCGTCGAGATCAATCAGATGCGCCGAGGTCTGTGTGACGACGCGCCAGGATCCACGGTCGGATTCGTGGAGACAGCGGGGCGGGAGCACGCCCCGATCGTGCCAGGCACCTCCGACGATTCGGGCGGAACGCGGCAGCGGCCGGAGGGTCGAAGGCACACACGCGGCAGCGATGGAGGCTTCGACCGGGAGGGAGAAGGTGAACATCCCGGCAGGGGCTTCTTCCCGCCCGGGCAGGTGGCGAATCGGGTACGGAGCGCAGCGTTCACCGGCAGGTGTTCGCGCAGCGACCAGAGGACGGGAAGGGTCGCGGAGTGCCGTACCGAAGGCAAGAGAACGGGCCGGATCGGGCAGCCCCGCGGCGGAGTCTTACCGGGTACGGAACCCAGCTGGACGAACGATGCCAACCAGGCTGGGAGGAGCAATGTGGAAAGGCTACATTGGCTTAGCTTCGCGTGGATGCCTGCCGGCCTCGCTACGCGCCAATGTAGCCTAGCATACTCTTCCAAACGGATGCATAATCATGCAGCTGCAGCCGGAGCGGAAAGAAGCGCCCAGGCCCCCGAACGGACGGTCCCGGCCACGGTCCAGCCCTCGCACACGCCCGACCCCGGACGCCCGCTACCACCGCCGGAACGACCACACTCCGCCCCCGGTACGCGCCGCCTCGCGGCAGCAATCTTGGATGTCGAGGTTGGGCTGCCACCCAGCCTCTCCTGCCCTGCCTCGGAGCAAGTTCGCAGGCGAACCTTGCACCGATCAGCGACGAGTTCGGCGAAGCCGAATCGTCTCTGAGGGCGGTCACGGTTGCGGTCAAGATTTTGCTGCCTGGCGGGCACGGTTGAGGGCCGGTAGGGGACACACGAAGTTCGGCAAATCAGGGTTTCGTGTGCGGGCAGGGCGGGGCCGTGGGCGAAATAGCGTTGGCCTGATTTCCGATTTCGCTGTGTGGCCGGTCTTGCGGGATGGCCGGTCACGCGCTCTGATCAGAGGATGGACTCAGAGGTGGCGGCGGGCCAAATAGCCGAGGTGTTCCAGTTCAGCGTCAACGAGCTGGGCGCTGTATTTGGAGGCGCCGCACAGGACGCCACGCGGTGGCTCGCTAACGGCTTCCCCGCGGATCAGGTCGGCAAGGCGGCCATCATCCTCGAGATCGCCAACCTGCTGACCCACCACCTGCGAACCGACCGGATTGGCGCGATCGCGCGGCGGCCGGCGGCGGCGTACGGCGGCCGCAGCATGCTCGAGATGATCGAGGCCGGCGAGCACGAGGCGCTGCTCGCCAGCGTCCGCGCGTCTTTCGATTTCTGCTGGACCGCTTGAGCTAGCCGGCGCGGTTCAAGGGGACACACCAACATCAGGCACCCGGGTCAGATCTGTTCACCGAGAACGGCAGCCAGCTCGAGTATCGGGGACGCGTCGCCGCCTCCGAGCAACCAGTCTTGGGGACTGACGAACACATCGTCGTGACGTAGGGCCGGGTCCGGGGTGACCATGAAAGCCCGCAGCGTGACCGGGTGGGTGCCCGAGGGCAGTGCCGCCACGACCGCGGCGAGATGAGGTAGCGGGTGGCCGCCGGCGAACTGCCAGTCGGGCCACCGGCCAAGCCCGCCGGCGAGCGTGTGGGCGTACAGGCTCCCGGCCGCCGTCATGCCGAGCACGCTGTGCTCGCTCGTGCCCAGGAGCGCGGCGACCGCGGGCCGAGTCAACGAGTGTGTGAGTTCGAGGGCGTCCCGCGCCGCCGTGCGGGCGTCCAGGGCGGCCAGCTCATCGGGGGACGCGGGGCGGACACCGGAGTGCCGGCGCAAGAACATCTCATCGGCGTCGGTGAGGTGGCACACGGGCTCGGTCACGAGGTCCATCATCCGCCGCGGTCCTGTCGGCAGCGCGACGGCTCCCCTGGGGACACACCACATTCGGGATAGACTCCAGCCGTAACCGCACCACCGATGAAAGGGGCTCCGCCATGTGTCGCGATCTCGGTCACGGCGGCGCGCGCTGCGTGCGCACCGAACCCGCACCCGGCTCCCCCGCGTCCAGCCCAGAACGCGCGGTGACTCGCGCCGAGCGTGTCGCCGAGGAGGCCAGGGTCGCGTTCGCGGCCGAGGGCGCCGCGGCGCTGGACCGGCTTTTTACACAGGTCTCCGAGGCCGCCGCGCCGGCGGAGAGGCCTGTACCACTAGGAAGGTAGTGGTACAGGCCTGGTGCCAGCCGGAGACCCAGTTATGCGGGTGCTTGCGCCTGCTTGATTAGACAGACTGTTGTGACAGCTCCAGAAGCTCCGAAACACCCCCTCCACCCGCCCCGGCACAGCACCACCACATGAATTGTTTGTGGTGTCGCCGCGATTCCCGGTGTCCTCCTGCAGGCATCCGGCTCGACGCGCCAGCAGTCCGGAGTCAATGCGTAGGCGCGAGCGCCGACGCTGCACCTGAGCTCAATACTCAGCCCAGCGAGTCGATCGAGGACATTGAGCGACGAGCGGTCGCCTGGGTCGAGGGACTCGACAAGACCGAGAAAACTGGCAGCAGGCACCACACGGTGCCGCGCTTCTATCTCGCTCGCTTCGTCGACAATGATCGTCTGTGGGTGCGCGATCGGGCTTTGACGGGGCGGTTTTGTACGGGGCGAGGGGGACCCCCGACACCAGGACTTGAGGCCCATCTGCCTCCGACCCCCCTGGGCTCCGGCACGATAGGCGAGTGCTGACAGCAGGCGTGGATCTGGCGTCCCAGCCGGCCAAGACGGGTGCGGTGATCGTGGACTGGTCCACCGAGCGGCCCTCTGTAGTGCACGCGGCAACGAAGGTGACTGACGAGCGGGTACTTGCGCTGTGTCGCGAGGTGGCGGATGCGCAGGGACGCCTAGGAATCGACTGCCCTCTCGGCTGGCCGCGGGGGTTCCTCGCCTTCATCGCCGCACACGCGGCGGACCGGCGGCTGCCGACCGTGGGTTCAGACACCCGGTCGCTCCGATTACGGGCCACAGACATCGCGCTGTCTGAGCGACTCGGTCTCACCCCGCTGTCGGTGAGTACGAACATGCTCGGGGTTACGGCTCTGCGCGCCGCCAGGCTCTTGGCGGCGCTCCGGGAGTGCGGCATGCCGGTGGACCGGGCGGGCCGAGGGACGGTCTGCGAGGTGTACCCGGCCGCGAGTCGCATGGCTTGGGGGTTGCCCCCGAGAGACAGGAGCCTGACCGGGTTGCTCAACCAGGTTCCGCTGATCGTCTCGCCCGCTGAGCGGGCGCAACTCGAGAACGAGCACACGTTTGACGCGCTCATTGCCGCTCTTACTGCCCGGGCCGTAGCCCTCGGTGCTACCGACTCACCCGCGGCTGGGCAGGAGGGTTTGGCAGCAGAGGAAGGTTGGATCCACGCGCCTTCGCAGGACCACCGGCTCGCCGAACTCATAACCCGCTGACCACTCGCGTCCGACACGCGACATGTACGCAACGCGCAGCACCGGGACTGAAAGCAAATGCCGCCGCGAAGTCCACGACAGCAGACGCCAGTGGGCAAGTACGTCGAACCTGGCACCCACTCTCGTTTGTGGCCGCCAGTCTAGAAGAGATTGAAATGTCCACGAACGTGCATCGGTGGATCCAGGCTGCGTAGGTTCAGCGCATGGATTACCCGCAGGAAACCGTTTGCCGGTTCGTCGTGGCGG
>JAABUH010004376.1_pt1 | contig 11483 bp, 10 predicted proteins | sample 5559121 | NCBI WGS metagenome assembly JAABUH01 (sample SAMN10711871, study PRJNA513364) | rock metagenome | isolation source: Antarctica rocks | place: Antarctica: Victoria Land, Battleship Promontory nord | collected 2015-12-28 | reverse complement strand
ACAGGCCCAGCAAGCGGCGGGCTGGGCGGGCGAAAATAGGGCGAGAAAATAGGGTAGGGTTGATGGGGCATCGAGTAGGGTATAGCGGCGCGCCTGGTAGCGCAGGTTGCTGCTGACGGCCATGTATACGCCGTACGCGGCGCTCATGCTCAGCACGTCCTGCGCGCACCGCACGCCTCAGCGCGGCCCTGGAGCGGGGCTGGGGGCGCGAGCGCGCCGCGCGCGGCCGGGCGCGCGCCTGCGGCGCGTTGGGCGGCGCAAAGTTGGGGTCCAGCATCTGGCGCGCGGTCACGATCACGTTGGTGACCGTGACGCCGATCAGCGAGGAGCCAAAGCCCACGCCGGCCAGCTTTACGCCGTTGCGCAGCACCGCGCCAAAGCGCTGCGCCGCGCTGAAGGGCGCGTAGCCCTTTGGCACCTGCGCGCGGGGCGCCGCGGCTCCGCGCGGCCCAGCAGAGCAGGGCGCCATGCATGCGACCCAGGAGCGCACGGCCCCGGCGGTGCGGCCCGCGCCCGCCGGGCACGCGCCTTCTGGAACGCGTTCTCCGGGCAGGACGCCAGGAAGGCGGCCACGCCGCCGCGCTTTGCGGCGGAGCGCGCCCTGCGGCGCCGCGCGCATGGGCGTCGGCGCGCGCCGGCACACATGCGCAGGGTGCCCGGCGGGCCGCGGGGGGCGCGCACGCGAACGAGAGCGTCGGCGCGGGCAGCCAGACGAGCATGAAGTCGGCGACCAGCGCCATGATGATGTTGGCCGCCACAAAGTCCAGCTCCTTGGAGAAGTTCTTGCCGCGCTTGGTGTACTCGGCGCTGCTCTTGGTGAAGATGCCGATGCCCACCTGCGGCGTGCGCCTGCGGTCTGCGCGCGTCGGGGCGCGGCGTGCAGCGGGGCAGCGAAGCGGAGGAGCTCGGGCGCGAGCCGCCAGCCGGCCGCGCTGCACGCCGGGCGGCCTGCGGCAGCGGCCGCGCCGGGAGGGGGCCGCGCCTCGATGCCCACTTTGACAAAGAAGGAGGGGTCGGCCAGCAGGCGCTCGCGGAAGCCCCTGCGGCGCGCGCAGCCCCGCCGTCAGCGCGCGCTCGGGCCGCTGCGCCGCGAGCAAGCCGAGCGCTGCAGCTCGTGAGCTCGCTCGCGTGCCGCGCGCGGCGCACCCCAGCTTCATCAGCGGCCCGAGCATGCCCTCGGAGAGCCGCAGGTAGCGCTCCAGCACCTCCGCGGTCAGCTTGCCCGCCGCCAGCGCCTCGGCCAAGTCTGCGCCAGCCAGAAGGCTCAGGCGCGACGCTGCGCCCGGCCCAGCGGCGGCGAGCTTTGCATGCGCGGCGAGGGCGGCCACCTGGGGGCAGGCTCTCCGCGGTGCGCCCCGCGGCCTTCAGCAGGTCCTCCGCGCCGTCCCCGGCTCCGTCGCCGCCGCCGCCGCCGCCGCCGCCGCTCCAGCCGTTGCCCCCTTCGCTCCCGCCAAACCCGGCGCCGCCGAGGCCGCCTGCGCGCCGCCGCCGCAGGCTCGCTGGACGCTCGCTGGGCACGGGGCTAGGTCAATTGTGCAGGAATACGCGGCCCGCACCGCCGCCCGTCGCCGGCAGCACCGGGCTGGGATCGTTTGCCGCGGCGCGCGGGGGCAGCCGGGAGACCGCGCGGGCGTCGGCGCGCAGCGGCCCGGCGGGAAAGTCGCCCGACGGCCGGCTCGGCGGCGAGGCCAGCGCCAGCGGCACCACAGTGCGCGCCCGTCGCCTGGCGGGCCCGGCAGGGCACGCCCGCAGCGCCGTCGGGCGGGCGCCAAGCAGCCCGGGCATGCCTGCGACCGCGCAATGCCTCACAGGTCCGGCCCTCACAGGTCCGGCCCTCATGGCGACGTCTACCTCTGCGTGCGCGCCAGCTCTGGCGCTCCAGTCTTGCTTGGCCAGTGCCGATCACCCATGTGGTCTCAGCTGTGCAGGGTTCACAACCCTATATATCAGCACTTTGTCCGAGCTGGAGGCGATCGAGAGCCTTTCCTGTATATCCAGGACGGTGTAGAGGGGTTGTGCTGTGCAAAATTTTGGAGTCAAGGCAGATCAGCGCCACGCATCGGTTTGCACACACCGTCACGTCTCCATCGCCGCGTGCACTTGTTGTGTAAGATGTAGCTGCGCGCCGAGCAGCCAGCGAGCAATGCTGCGGAAACCGCGCCTGCGCGCTGGTGTCGCGGTTGCATGCATTGTCCTTGCTCTGCAGCACGGTGCTGTAGCGGCTGCCGAGGAACAGGATGCCGAGGCAGCGCAGCCGCCTGGCGCAGCCGCCGAACCCACTGAGCATGTCTGCCCAGTCACGGTGCGCGGCTCCGGCAAGCGCGGCTTGCCGGCGACCCGTGCGAGGGGGCAGCGTGCAGGCGTCCTCACCGCACTCCTGTGCGGGGCCAGGGCGCGGCGGGCGACGGCCGGACGGTGGACACGGCGGCCCTCCAGGCTGCCATCGACGCGTGCGGGAAGGAGGCGAGCGGCGGAGTGGTGGCGCTGGAGGTCGACAGGCGGTACCTGACCGGCACGCTGCGCCTTGCGAGCGGCGTGCGGCTGCGCGTGCCGGCCAACACGACGCTGCTGGCCTCCCTGCAGGTGCGGGCGCACAGTGGCGGCGGCGGGTCGGTCTGCTGCTGGTCGGCGCGGTGGCCGAACCCGCGCGTGCTGTACCGGGCCGCAGCGCGCGCACTACCAGGCGCTGGACGACGACGACTGGTATCTGGTGCTGCTCCACAAGTGCACGCGGTGCTCGGTGGAGGGGCGCGGGCGCATCGACGGCCGGGGAGCTGCCTGGGGGTGCGCCGCCGCAGCCGTCCTGCTTTTCTGAAATGCACGTTGCGGCAAGCTTGCGAGAATGCATTCACGTGCACACCCATTTCAGCAAGGCGGCTGCTGCCTATGCCAGGCAGCCCGCGGCCGGCGACGCGGCCGCTGCGCAGCCCTGCGACGGCAGCCGGCCGTGCGGGCCCAAGCTGGTCGGCGTGGTCGAGGCGTCACAGGCGCGCCACCCGAGCGCGCTGTGAGTATTTCGTGTCCTGGTGCCGCCTCCTGTGCGGCGATCGCGTCCGCCTCTGCATGCCGCGCGCGCGCCGCAGGCCCAGCGCTACGCAGATCCACCGCAGACCCCGTTTTCGGCGCCGCATCCTGCGCGACGCGCGCCACACCGACGGGCGGCACGCGCGCAGGTCGACGTGCGCAGCCTGCGGCTCGAGAACGCGCCGCGCGCGGCGCTGGAGGTCGCGCGCAGCGACTCGGTCGCGCTCATGGGCCTCAATGTGAGCGCCGGCCACGGCGCCGGGGTCGTGGTGGACGGCAGCCAGCACGTGTACATCGGCGGCAGCGCCGTGGACACCGCCGGCGACGCGCTGCTCGTCCAGGCCTCCACGGGTGCGCGCCGGCGCCTGTGTGGCTAATTTGGGACGCCGCGGGGCTGCCGCGGCGTGCGCATGGCGCGTGCGCTTTCGCCATAATGAAGCAGCGTGCTTGTGGGCGCAAGCACGGGGGCGCGGCCGCTCCGGCCGAGGCGCTGCGCGGGTGCGCAGTGGGCCGGCCAACAAGCTTCCTGTTCGTGGACGGCGTGATGCTGGCGTCGCGCGCCGCGGCCGTGCTGATCGGCGGCGACGCGCGCGCCGACATCAGCTCGCTCGTGCTCCAAAACATCGCCATCCTGCCCAGCCGCAGGCGCGCGCCCGCCGCGGGGCGGCCTGCGCGCCGCCCGCGCCCCAACCGGCGCGGCGCCGGCGCTGAGCGGCGCCGCGCCGCGTGCAGGGGCCTGGCGATCCAGCTGCGCGACGAGGGCCACATCTCGGCCGTCCAGGTCACCAACGTCACGATGGAGGTGCAGTTTTACGACGGCGACGGCGCGGGCGGCGGCGAGCCGATCCACGTGACCGCGCTGCCGCGCACCACGCTGACCAAGGTGCCGCCCCCCCCGCGCGCCGGCGTGCAGGACAGGGTTAGGGTTGCAGGGAGCGCCAGAAAACCCAGAAACCGCCCAACCTGGCGTGCGACGCGCGGCGCCGCGCCGCAGGTGGGCGCCGTGCGCAACGTCGCCTTTGTCAACGTCAGCGCCCAGGCCGAGGCCGGTGCGGTGATCGCCGGCTCGGAGGAGTCCACCATCGACGCGCTGTCGCTGGAGGGCGTGCGCCTGGAGCTGCGGCGGCGCACGGCGCTGCCGGGCGGCACGCGCGACCTGCGCCCGGGCCTGCGCGGCGTCGTGCGCGACGTGCCGGTCGCCGCCGTCTTCGTCGAGTGGGCCAACCACGTGCACCTGGCCGACGCGGCGGTGCGCTGCCCTGCGCCTGCGTGCGCGCGGGGCGCGGGGGCCGCGCGAGCGCTGCCAGCACCGTGCCAATCAGAGCGGGCGGTCGACAGGCCTGCGTGCGCGCAGGTGGTCTGGGGCCAGCCGGCGCGGCCAGAGTGGGGCCAGGCGCTCGAGGTCGCCCCGCGCACGGTGCACTCGCTGTCGGTGCAGGTGCCGTCCCGCCCGCGCCCATGCCGGGTGGCTCCTTTGTGCCACAGGCGCAGAGCCGCCGTCTGCGCAAATGCTCACAGCATCTCGTGCCGACATGGGGACCCCGGGCGCCAGGGCCTGACGGTGCACGACGAGAGCGCGCACCCGCGCACGGACGCGCCCGCCGGCCCGGGCGCCCCGGCCGCCGGCGGCCTGGCCGCGCGCGTGCTGGACTGGGCGCACGGCGTGCGCGCCAACCTGCGCGCCGGCCACTCTGCGTTCCTCTCGATGCGCGAGAACGCGGCCGCCGGCGTCCAGGTGCGCGTCCCAATACATAGCGTTGGCAGGCTCCGACGTGACCGCTCCGGCGTGGCAGCCCTGTGGTGCGCCGTGGCAGGCCACGGAATTATGGTGTGTGTGGGAGCAGGGCCAGCGCGCGGCGTCCTCGGCGTCGACCGTGCTCGTGGCGGCGACCGCCGTGGCCTTTGCCGCCCTGCTGCTGTTCAAGTGCTCGCGAGCCGCGCGCACGGCGCCCGCCGGGCGCGCACACCGTGCAAAGGTGGAGGTCTAGGGTCGCCGCGGCCGGGCCACCCAGGCTGCAGAGCTGGGAGCGCATGCCAGGCATGCGTGTGCCGGCCTGTTTGCAGCGGCTGGCAGCAGGAGGTGTGCGCCGTAGCTCGTCTCACTGTAACTTAGCTATGTCATGCGGACCGACCGCCTGCCCACACATGCGCGTGCTGCGGCCACCTGCTCGCGCAAACTGTCGAGAAGCTCCGGCAGGCCCAAGCTGCCCTTTTCAGCCGGCTTTTAAATGCGCTGCGCGGGACTCAGTGCGCACTGTCTGACTGTCTGACACACCCACACCACCGGGACACATGGGTGACGCCACAAACATGGCTACCCAGAACATCACCTAAAGGAACCCTGCTTGGCACTGCGCCTGCATGGCCGGAACAGGGACCGTGCGCATCGGCCGCATGCGGCTGCATCACTGTACCCGTCAGCTTCTGGCTTCAGAGCCCCTGGCTCCAGCCCCAGCGCTGGAGGCAACCAGGCTCAGCGCTCTCGGGCGGGCGACCAGAACATGTTGCAGTAGGCGCCGACAAAGTGGTCGGAGATGGGCCACAGCGGCGGCGGCGCGCGGAGCACGACGCGCAGGACCGTCTCGCGCGGCGCGCGCGCCCACATCGGCGGCTCGCGGCCCAGCGCGGCGCACGCCGCGCGCAGCGGCGGCAGCGCGGCGCAGCATACGACGCCCCAGGCCACCTTGCCCAGGCCAAAGCGCAGCGCGCGCGGGACGGTGATGCTGGGCGGCTCGCGGTCGCGCCCGGCGGCGGTGTGGTCCACCGGCAGCGGCTCCGGCGGCTGCGCGCGGCGCGCGGTCTGCGCGGCGTCCGTGCCTGGGGGCAGCTCGCCGTGCGGGCCGCGGGGCCGCGCGCCTGGACGATGCGCTCGGCCAGGCGCGAGGTGCCCGCGTGCTGATAGTCGATGATGGTCCGCCCCAGGAGGCCCTCCAGGGCGCCGAGCGGGTTGCGCGGCAGCCAGGTCGAGCGCGTGGGCGGCACGCGCGGGACGATGTCGATCGCGTTGGCCACGCGGTAGTGCCTGCAGGCGCAGGGCGTGGCGCTGGGTGGCGAGCGCCTGCACGCCCCGTCGGCAGGCACGCCGCCCCGGCGCCGTGCGGGCAGCACGCACCTGTGCAGCAGGCCGTCGCTGGTGTCTGCAAAGCGCCTGTCCCCGATGCGCGGCGCCGCAAACGTGTACAGCGTGGCTAGGCGCCTGCTGAGCAGCGGCTCGCGGCGCGCGAGCGCCACGGCGAACAGGTGCGCCATGCCGCCCCCCAGCGAGTGGCCCGTCACGTAGATGGGCGGGCCTGGGACCCTGGCGCGCGGCGGGCGGCAGGCAGGTGAGCGCAGCCCGCACTCGGCGCGCCTCCTCTCTCGGGTGCTGCGGCGATGCAGCGCACCGGGCGAGCGAGCAACGGCGGAGCACATCGACGATGATGCTGAACGCACTCGCCGCCTGCCTGTCAACCCTGGGCTTCTGGCTGGCGCCGCAGACGTAGCGGAGGCGCGTCGCCACACCCGGCAGGTCGCCCAGGTCGGCGCCCAGGCCCAGCCCATAGCGGAAGCCCTGGTGCACGTGGCCCACGGCCGGCGCATCGCCCCGAGAGGCGGCAATGAAGTCAAAGTCCATGAACCAGTCCGCCTGCGCGGTCCTGCCGCGCGCGTCGGCGCCGGGCCGGGCCGGGCCGGGCGGCTGCGGCGCGGCCTGCGGCGCGGGCGCGCCTGCACAAAGGGCTCGCTGCCGCGGAAGGCCACAACCAGGGCGGACCGGGCGGCGTCGGCCGGGTCGGCCAGCCTGATGACGGCGACCTGCACGCTCTGCAGGTCCACGCCGCCTGCACCCCGGGGGCCGGCTCAGGGCTAAACGCGGCCGGCACGCACCGCCGCCGCGCCGCCGGGCGCACCGGCGGGCTGCCCCTCAAAGTCGATCGCCCTGAATTGGAAGCCGGCCACCAGCTCGGCGTCCAGCGGGAGGCCGCGCAGGAGCGTCTGGCAGACCCGGGCGTCCAGGAACTCCTGCGGGGCGGCGCACACGGCGTTCGCCAAGGACCGCAGCCGGCCGCGCGGGACTGCGCGGTGCCAGGGCGCCGCGCCTCATACGCGACCTTGGAGAGCATGCAGAGCACGCGCGCGGCGTGCGGCGACCACGGCGCCTGCCGCGGCACGGCCAGGAACGCGCGCGCCGTGCCGGCCGGGAACGTCCACTCGTGCGTGCCAAAGCCCAGGTTGACGTTGGAGTAGCGCGCGCCCTCGCCAGCCTGCTCGGGCGGGTAGCCTGCGGGGCGCCGCTGCCGTCGGCGCCGCCGTCGGCGCGGACCAGGGCGTGCGGCGCCGCGTGTGCCTAGGGGCGTCGGCGCGGGGGCGCGCGCACCATACCAGGGCGACAGGACCTCCTGTAACAGCGCGTCCAGCCAGAGCAGGACTGGGTTGGGGATGAAGAGGATCGGAAAGATGGGCAGCAGGGCGAGCGCCTCGGAGGGCACGCCCTTGACGACCTGGCGCCCGCAGCGCACAAGGTTTATGACTAGTGCATAAGCAGGCGCGCGGGCGCAGCCGGATGCAATAGTGTGCAGAGTGCGCCGTGGCAGCAAAGGAGAAGGGCGGGCTGCAGCTGGGCAGGCCGTACCGTATAGACAAAGAGCGAGGCAGCAAAGCGCCCGAGGGACCGCAGGTACCTGCAGATGCCTGCGACGCAGACGTCCATGGTCCTGCGCGGCCGGGGCGCTGGGCACCAGTGGGTGTGCAACCGTGCCGTGCCAGGCTCTTCGCGCAGTCCCAACTCTTGCAGGCGCAGGCCATGCAACTGAGCGCACCGCAGTCCTGCGGTTGTGCTTCGGGGCCTATGCATGCGCGGCGCAGCGAGGCCGGTGTGCGCTCCCTATGAGCACAGAGAGCGCCGCCAGTGTCTTAAACCACCCCAGACGCAGCGTATTGCAGGATATTCCAGCCCCAGGCGTCCAGGCGCCGCACCGCGCTTGCCTCGGCGGGCGCCCTTGCGACAGTCACACACCCCGGCGAGCGCTCATTACACCTGCTTCCCACAACACCGCTATCCGGTGCGGAACCTGTTCGTACGGGCACTTGTGTATCGAGGACCGGTTGGGTAGTCGGGAAACTCACAAGCACCTCGGAGCACTGACCCTGCTGGGGGCTCCCAGTTGGCTGGCAGTAGGCTGTCCCGGCCTTGCGCTCGCCCTTGCGCAACAGGCCCTTGCTGTGCGGCATGGAAGACGCAGACGGGCGGCCGGCGCCCACGCTGCAGAGCGTCCTGGGGCACAAGTGGATTTTCGTGGGCGGCAAGGGCGGCGTGGGCAAGACCACGTGCTCCAGCAGGTGCGGCCGGCGGGAGCGCTCGGCGTTCTGTAGCTGCGTGCGTGGTTGCCACTATTTCAACGGCCCGCCGCGCCGCAGCCTGGCGCTGCAGCTGGCCGCCGTGCGGCGCAACGTGCTCATCATCTCCACCGACCCGGCGCACAACCTGAGCGACGCGTTCCAGCAGAAGTTCACCAGCGCGCCGTCGCCGGTGACGGGCGTCGACAACCTGTTTGCTATGGCGCGCCCTCGCCGCTGCGGGGCCTGCACGCACGTGCCGCCGCCGGCTTGCATCGGCGCCCATTGTAAACAGGTTGGCCGGCGCGCGCAGGAGGTGGACCCGACGCTGGAGACCGGCGCGCCGGACGGCGAGGGCGGTGGCGGCGTCCTGGCCGAGCTGGCCGGCTCCATACCCGGTATCGACGAGGCGATGAGCTTTGCGGAGGTGATGCGCCAGGTGCAGACGATGGACTACGACTGCATCGTCTTTGACACCGCGCCGACCGGGCACACGCTGCGCCTGCTGCAGCTGCCCACCACGCTGGAGAAGGGCCTGGCCAAGCTGATGAGCCTGCGCGGCGCGCTGGGCGGCGCGCTCGGCCAGGCGCGCCGCGTGCCCGCCGTTGCCGCTCCACTGCCGCCGCCCGGACGGGGCAGCGCTGACACGGCGGCCCGGCCGGCCGCAGGTGAGCGCAATGCTGGGCTTCGACCTGGACGCCGCGCAGGGCGAGCTGCTCGGCAAGCTGGAAGAGCTCAAGGCGCGGCGGCCCGCCAGTTTGAGCAGGCCGGCGCCGCCGCGGCGCACCCGCCGCCGGCGCCGCGGGGCCGAGCGCGGATGGGCGCGCAGCGCGTCGTGGAGGAGGTCAACGCGCAGTTCCGGGACCCCGAGCTGACCACATTCGTGTGCGTGTGCATCCCCGAGTTCCTGAGCCTGTACGAGACGGAGCGCCTGGTGCAGGAGCTGGCGCGCTTTGAGATCGACGCCTCCGCCATCGTCATCAACCAGGCGCAGCCGGCCGCTTCAGAGCCTGCTGCATGTACCTCTTGCCTGCTGCCTGCTGCCTGCGGAGGGGCGCCCGGCGACGGCCACCCCAGCGCCTGCGAGACACCCTGGGTGCCGCAGGTGATATACGAGGAGGAGGACGTCGGCCAGTCCAGGCTGCTGGCGGCGCGCGCGCGCATGCAGCAAAAGTACCTGGCCCAGTTCGACGACCTCTACGAGGACTTCCACCTGGCGCGCCCCCGCGCCCGCGCCGGCCGCCCTGCCCCGGGCGGGGCTGTCCGGACAAATGGAGGGAGAAATGGCGTCGCTGGCGCGCAGGTGCGGCTGCCGCTGCTGGAGGAGGAGGTGCGCGGCGTGGACGCGCTGCGCGCGTTCTCGCACAACCTGGTGCAGCCGTACCAGCCCGCGCCCGCCGGCAGGCGACCAGACGGTGCGCTCTGCGCTCTGCCGCTGGCAGGGGCCTCACCCCGCTCCTGCACGCTGCGTACGGTCCGCACTGTGCTGAGTTGGGGCGGCGGCGGGCTTTCGCAGGTGCTGCGGAAGAAGTGGCAGCGCTGCGTGCGCGCGTGAGGGAGCTGGAAGCCCAGCTGGCGGCCAGGGGGTGAGCCGGGGCTGCTGCTAGCTAAGGAACGCTGCGCCGCAGCCGAACGCCCGTACATGAACACCCCTGCCTTGGTCTGGAAGTGTGAAGTCGCTAGAGTGAGACGTGGCAGGTCGACGGAGCCGTTATGGGTGCACATGCGCTTGTTAAATGCGCTCGAGCGCCTACCTACGGTTCCCCGCGCTGGGCCGCACTGGCACACAGCACGCCGCTTCCAGACTTGCAGCCAACCCGCACCTCCTGGCGCGAACCAGAAACAGGCACACACCTACCGCTTCTTCTTCAGGTCCTTCTTCGGGGGCTGGTTCACCGCGTTGGGCGGCGGCGGGCGGGGGATGATGGCCGACTGCCCCAGCAGCCGCGCGACCGTCTGGCTCGGCTGCGCGCCCACCGACAGCCAGTACTGCACGCGCTCGATGTCCAGGCCCAGGTGCTTGTTGCCGTCCTTGCCTGCGTCGCGCATGGAGTCGCGGGTGGGTGCGTACACAGGTTGCGTGGCTCCCTGCCTCAGCGGGCGCCGGCAGGCACGAGCGTGCGGGGCGCACCAGGGATGGGGTCATAGTGGCCCAGGATCTCGATGTGCCGCCCGTCCCTGGGCGCCCTCGCGTCCGCTGCGTATATCCTGTAGAAGGGGTTGTTCTGCGCAGCGCGGCACACGGTTACTGCCGTGTCTGCGCTCGCGGCGGCGTCGGCGCGTTTCAGCCGTGGCAGGAAACAGCTGCAGCGCGCATCCGCACCCGCTTGCCGTATCTCGCCAGGCGCAAGCGCACAGGCATCCCAGAAAACCTGCTGCCGGGTGTGCCAGGCGTCGACGCTGGCTTTAGCGAGCAGGTTTCAGCCGCTGGCAGCGGTGCGCGCTCGCAGGCGGCGCTGGAGTGCAGCGCACTGGCGTACACTGGGCCTGCACTCGGTGGCTGGAGCGGCTGGTGAGAGAGCCGAGGCCGTGGATGTGTGAGGCAAATGCGGAGAACTTGAGAGGCTCGTGCTGTTATTGCTAGGTTTACAAGCGGCCGTGCTGCCTTACAAGCGGCTGTGCTGCCCCACAGGTGCCGGCAGCGGCAGCGCCCACTCCGCCAGGCTGGCTCGGGCCGCCCGCGCGCCCGCGCGCACCCCCTCCGCACTCAGCGCGGGCGGCACGGAGTCGGCGGACTCCACCGCGTGTCGCGCTGCGGCCTGCCGCCCTCCATGCAGCTCACGCTTGCAGCAACAGCCCCGCACGCCGTCATGCTGGCAAGGCAGGGCGTTCATAGGAACCCTGCCGGTCGACAGAAAACACTGCCCTCAGCGCCCGCTCGCTCCCAGAGTGCAGGCCGCGGTCCCGCGGGCCGCCGCGGCGCACCAGGCCGTGCGCGAGCGCGTCCACGGGCGAGCCGCCCTCCATGAGCCGCATCAGCACGCCCGCCGCCAGGCAGTCGCCCGCGCCGAGGCAGTTGGCCACCTCGGCCGGCAGCGCGGGCATGTGCGCCACCAGCACCGCGCCGCATGCGCCGCGCCTCCCTGGGCGAGTGCGCGCGCGTCGAGGGCCACACGGCGCGCACGGCAGCAGGGCGGCCCATGGCC
>JAABUH010004375.1_pt1 | contig 11485 bp, 17 predicted proteins | sample 5559121 | NCBI WGS metagenome assembly JAABUH01 (sample SAMN10711871, study PRJNA513364) | rock metagenome | isolation source: Antarctica rocks | place: Antarctica: Victoria Land, Battleship Promontory nord | collected 2015-12-28 | reverse complement strand
CGGTGCCAGGGTTTCGCCGACAACTGCGCCTTGCAGTTGGAGGAGCGGTTGCATGGTGCTGACTTGCTGTTGCAGGAGCGTTGCATAATGCTGAGAGGTGCAGGGTGTTTGTTTTGGGGCCTCTTGAGCACGGAAGTGTGCTGCAAGCATCTAGGGCAGCATGTGCATCTTATGACCTGCAGCAGCGTGAGGAGTCGAATCTGGCATGCTTGCTATGCCAGAGCCTTTTCTCTACTCGTCTACGCACATGCCTCGACGTGGGTGGCTGCTGTTCTACTCTGCGGCGTGGGAGCATGGGCATGCAGCTGCGGGTCTGCAGCTTATGCACTGCCAGCAGCTGCCCTGGCAAGGTGAGTCAACCTGTGCGCTCTTGCTCGACCTATACGGATGAAGGGCGCAGTCAGTGCATCTGCTCCATGCCAAGAGCTGGTGTGAAAAGCCTTCGCACGCCATGCAACTAGGTGCTGAAGGGCTGTTGCTCAACATGCCTGCTGTATACAGCTTGCGAACTGGAGCACACCCTACGTCTCCTTCCAAATACCACTATGGCCACTGACCAGTCCCTCCAGCATCCGTTCTCAGCAGCGGCATCGCTGGGCAGACCGCACACTGATTACGCCATTCCTGACAACCGTTGCTCTGACTGGAAGGACAAATGGAAACCATGTGTGCGTGCCTCTGTCAGTGCTATATTTTACATGTGTCAGAACACGCTGACAAGTGTCAGTGGACCAGGGCATATGCTACAGCATACAGCACACTCGCTGGCAAGGCCATCTGTTCTGGGCACAAGGCTTGCAATGCAAACCACCGGGGCCCTGCTCTAGCGCTGAAACAATATGCTCCTGCACACCCACCTCTCTGTTGCACATGAATACAGAGCCACGCGACCGTGCAGGACAACACGTGTTGGCCAGGCACGACCGCGAGGGCGCACACACAAGTTCAAGCACGAGGCTGCAACACGCGCCCCAAAACTTGCCGCTCATAAAGTGGCATGGGCTGGCTCTAGCAGAGCGCTCGGGCCTGGGAAAGCAAGCAGACAGAAGCTGTCCTGGTGGCGCCGCGCGCCGAACTGACCCTGCTCCGCTCCTGCTTCGCATAGCGACAAGCTGTCGGCTGATGCAGGGCGCGACAGTGCTTATACAAGCCCGCTTGCAGGCCCGCGCACCCTCGCTCCACAGACAGGCACACTAGGTGCCCCACACACGCACATGCACGCGCCAGATACGCAGAACCAGAACTCGGTCGTTGGCTTCGTGCTCGTCAGCTGCGCGCGCCGCCGGGTCGCCGGACGGCGCGGTGCTCGTCGGCGCTACGGCTCTGACTCGCACCTGCGCGGGCGTCCGCCACAGCAACTTACTAGTGCGCATTCCTCTGCGTGAGGGCAGCTCACAAACACGTTGTACGCGACCCCCCCCCTAAACTTGGAAGTCGCACAGGACACAGACTGCCTTTGCGTGTGACACCCAGGCAGCCCACACAGCGTGCGAGCGTGAACAGACACAGGTGCCTGGATAGTGCGGTAAGTGGCGCCGCCAGGGCGGGCAATCTGGCCGGGTCGCATACGCACCACGAGAGCTCGGCCTCCTCCTGCTGCTCCAAGAAGGACAGGTACGCCTGCAGGCTGAGCCACTCCTCGACCTCCTCCAGCTCTTCAAGGTCCTGCTCGCTCATCGGGCCCTGCGCGCCGAATCCAAGGTGTCAAGGTGTGCAAGGGGGCGCCGCAGCGCCCGCGCCACACCAGACAGCCCGCCAGCCACCAGCAGCGTGGCTGCCAGGCTGCAGGCTGGCACCAGAGCACAAGGCTGAAGGCACTCTTGCACTAGCTGAAGGGGCAACCCCTCTTCCGCTGGCAGCCGGCCCAGAGCAAGCACGGCACGCCACAGGCGGGTGTCAGGGGACGCGGGTCGGCCCGGTCAGGCCAAGGCACAGGCTTCCGTGCCAGGGTTGTTTCGACCAGATGAAGCATGGGGCCAGCGAGAGCTGTCAGGCCCAGTGTTCACACCTCCCCAGCGTCTTCCCAAGCGTCCGGCTCACGCGGGGTGAACACTTTCGCCGTGGCACTCAGCATTGGGCCTCCCTCTTGACACAGGAACTCAATAGGCAGGTAACCTACACGCCGTTCTTTGATGTGCCAGAGATGGCAACGGAACTGCAAAGCAGGAATGCACGAGTACAGGCAGTTGCAGAATCAGCTACTGGGAGCATCATGATGACCGTGTGCTGAGGCCTAGCTGTGCCCTACCCTGGCAACTTTGAAACTTCATCTGGACAAGCTCAGCTGGATGAGAAACGGACTGATGCATGGAGTCATGCATCCATCTTTTAAAGGCAAATCCGTAGACGAGTGCGCCCCGCCCTGACACTTCAGGCATGAACTGCTGGCCACCGCACAGACAAACTCGCAGGGCCTACAGCAGCTGCACAAGCCGGTGCACCCAGCGGTCGATCATTCCTGCGCCACGCCGCGAGCGTGTCAGCACTGCGTCGACTGTCGAGTACAGAATGCGCCAAAAGGGACTCTGACACACTGAGCAGCCAGCTGTGTGGGCCGATGAGGCGGCCCGCGCGCGCACCTGTGACGGCAAACACGCCGCCAACGACCGCGCAGCTGCGCACGGCCAGGTGCGCGAGCGAGCGGCGCGCGCGCGCGATGGACACACTGATCGGCGAGATGTCGTACACAAACCACACCGCGGGCATGCTCGCGTCGCCCTTGTGCACGGGCGTGTAGTACTCGGTCACCGCGTACTGGTTGCCCTGCACCGCCCGCCCTACGCGCGGCATAGGCTGAGGATTGCATCATACCGCGTGTCCGGGGCGGCGCCGCGCGCGGACGGCACGGCTGGCGCGCCTGCCGCGCCGCTGTGCACAGGCGCGGGCCGTGCAGGGCGCGCCCCGGCCCGGCTGCCCTATCAGAGCGTACCCCCAGCAAGCAGGACAAAGACACTCGAGAATACGCGCAACCTCCACGCTTCCACAGCGCCAGGCTGCCGACGCAGCATGCGCCAGACCACATGCCCCGGGTTCCTGTCTAGAGCCCGGCCATGCCGCACGGGGGTCGGGCCCCGGCAACAGGGTTAGGGTAAGCACGCGCCTTGCAGGTCCACGTACTGCGTCGGGACCACCTTCAGGAAGTACTTGAAGGTGCCGCTCTCCGTGTCCACAAACCGCCGGAAGCCTGCCACCCCGCGCCGCTGGCCCTGTCAAGCCATGTGAGCGTGTCTCATGCGCCAATTCATCAAGACCCTGCGGCTTGCCCGAGGCCGCAGCGTGCGCGGCTGCTGCCCGGGTGAGCGGAAAGCGGCACACAGACAGGCGTGTTGGCCTGCGGGGGCTGCAGCCAAGCGGGCTTGCTGCGCGCGCGCGCGCACCGTCAAGCGGGTTGGCCTGGCTGGGGGTTGGGTTAGGGATAGGGCTATAGCCGGGCGCGGTGCCGTGCGCGCGCGCGCGCACCGTCTAGCGGGTTGACCTGGCCGGGAAACTCCGAGCTGCCGAACGACAGCTTGTGGATGACGTGGCTGCTGTTGATGCCGGTCGTGTCCGACGGCAGCTGCGCGCGCAGCGCGCGCGGTGTCAGGTAGGGTAGGGTGTTCGACGGCAGCCGCGCGCCCGTCGCGCGCGGCGCCAGGCGCGCGCGGCCGGGGCGCGGCGCGCCAGCTTTGCGGCGGGCGAACAAAGGCCGCTGTGGAGCAGGAGGCCGGCCGCACGCAGGCTGCGGGTCGGGCGGGAGCTCTGCAGCCCTGAGCAGCCGTGATGAGGCGGACCAGCTGGCTGACCCATGTGCCTGCTGAGACCCTCCGCGAGTGGCCGCGATGGCGGTCCCGTGCAACACCACCAGACTGGGCAAGCAGCGCCGCCCTGCCGCACAGCTTGACAGGAAAGAGACCCCGCCGTCGCGCCAGCGCCAGACGCCACAGAGACCGCTGCCGCCGCTGCAAACGCCGAGCGCCTGCACACTCAAGCAAGCACGCGCAGGACGCCAGGCAGGAGGGCCACGCTGCGGCGGCGCGCGCCTCGAGCAGCTGCTCCGAGTGGCCATGCTGCTGCCGCTCCCGCTCCATCTTGGCCAGCTGCTTCTGCAGCGCCGCCGCGATCGACTCCTGCGTCTGCGCGGCGGGCACGCGCGGCGCGCGCGTCAGGCGCGGTCCCGGGCGCCGCGCCGCGTGGCAGCAGAGTTGGGGCAGGGCCTCGACCCGCGCGCAGGATGCGCCACGGCGGCAAAGCTGGGCAGCTGTGCCCGTATGCTGTCCAGGACGTAAGGACCGTCGACGCGCTCGCCCGGCGCGCTAGCAGGCGAGCTCGCCCGGCGCAGTGGCTCTGAACCTAACCCTACACCCAGGCCTGCCGCCGCGCAGGTGGGGCCGGGCGCGCGCGCCTTGGTGAGCAGCAGGAACTCCTCGGCGTGCACGCTGATGTGGAAGTTGCCCGCCACGCGCTGCACGTCCAGCCAGCCGGCCAGGTTGCAGCCCTCGTGCGCGTCCATCGCCTGGTTCAGCGCGTTCACCTCCTGCGCGGGGCGCACAGGGACAGCGCATCACCACACCGCCCCCCCACAGGCGCATGCGCCGCTCCGCTGTGAGCCGATGCCTGCACCGCTGGTGTCAGGTGACAGGCACAGCACCTCTGGCCGGCCAGGACGCAGCGCGTGCTTTGCCTGGCCACGGCGTCACGACTCCTACAGAGTGCAAGCGGGAGGGATGGTAAGAGCAGAGGTGAGCCGCTACATGTTCGCGAGGCCTGGACATGCGGCTTCCGAGGATGCGCCAGCAGGGCACAGACGCTGGCCACAGCGCGCACGGCCCCCTTGCGCCGCATCCGGACAGCGCGCTGCCGGCACGCGCAGGGCGGTGGCAGACAGAGCGCGGTGTGGCTCCATGCCGGCGTCGGCGGCTGGGCACATGCCGGCCTGGGTACAGGTGCGTCTCAGCGCCGCGCGGGCCGGTCCGCCGGCGTGCAGAGACCCTAACCCTATGAGGCCTCCACCTCGCGCGGCCGCCGCAGCGTGAAGCCCCACCGCCGCGGCGGGATGTACTCGCCCAGGCCCACGCGCCGCCCCTCCTTGTCCAGCCGCACCTGGCCACGGAAAGGGTTAGGGTGCCGCCAGATCTATGAGCCAGTAGCCCCCACCGCCTCGGCGGTATGTACACACTCTGACCAATGCGGCACCCTTCTTTAATTGGCCGCCGCAGAAAATGCTGGGTGTGGTTTGGCCAGGCCAGCACGGCGCCTGAGACCTCTGATGCGTGCCCAGCACATGCGCCCGCTCAGCCGAAGCCGCAGCGGCAGCCTGGGTCCACTCCGCCTCTGCTCAGCCGCGGGAGGGCGGCGTGCACGCGACAGCCTAGCGTACGCACACAGCACGCATGCACATTTCATGTGACGTCGTGCTGATAAGTCGAGGCATGCAATGCGGTGAAACACCACAGGATGATGCTTTCGCCCTACCTGCATGGCTGCCTTGCTGCTGACGATGAGTGGCGCAGTGTACATGCACGGATAACAGATGGAGAGCGCCGCCGCACCTTGTGCACCTCGCCGTTGCTGGCAAAGTCCGTGTTGTGCACGCCGGACATGTCGGCCGCGTCCAGGCTGAGCACTGCGCGCGCCTGCCCCCAGTCGGCGGCGTGGCCAGCAACGGAGTGCGGGCCGCACACCCCCACACCCCCCAAGCGCTGTTTTGACCTTGCGCGCATAGCAAGGCCTGGCGTGAAGGAGCTCAGAACTGGAGCTCGGAGCGGCTGTGCACTCGAGGGAGGGCACAGCGGCACGACGCCCCCGTGCAGCGCTTGGAGAGCAGGCGCGCAGGCAAGGGCACGAGGTCAGACATGCTCGCTCTCACAGGCAGCGTCTGAACGCCCCGCCGTGACACACACGCTGCCCAGGAGCCTGCACGTCGCCAGCGGGCGTGTCCCCGGTGCTCACAGACGCCCTGCCGAGAGAGGCTGCTCGCACGCCGCCGGCCGCCAGGAGCAGGCGTATGCGCGCAGCGTTCTGCTCCTTTGACAACCCCCCAGGGCAGGCGCGCACCGTGGCAGGGCAGGGACGGGAACGTTATGTTGAAGTTGACCCTGATGAACTGCTGCCGCGAGACATCCACAGACATCTGCGCCTCCACACAAGTCAGCGGCCCTAGGAGCAAGCAGACGGTCTGCAACGAGAGCAAAGGCGGACCGCAGCGCACCTGCTGCACCACATATGGCGTGAGCTGCTCCCGCAGCTCGGACGTGAAGAGGATGATGGCCGTGATCACGCCGATCACGGTCACTGCAGCCGCGGCCAGATCACGTGCGTGAGTTGCCGCACGCAAGACGCGGGCGGTGTGCACGGCCGGCGGCCAGCAGCCGGCCGCAGATCTCACCTATGGCGCCATACGACGTGTGCTGCAGCAGGTGCGACTCCGCCCGCGCGTACGCGCTCAAGCGCCCGAGCTTGTTCCACTTAAACATGCTTGGCTGGCCTATGGCCTGGCTGGCGTGTCTGGCTCCAGCATCCCGACGGCGCGCTCGCGGTCAGCAGCTCGCGAGCGAGCCTCCGACGCTGCTCCAAAAGCTCGTGTGCTTGAGAGCGCCTCCACCGCCCGGCGACCAGTCACCTTCCTGTTGTTCCAGGCAGCAGCGTGAGCTGAGCGACTTGAAAGTATCCTTCACGCAATGGTGCAAAAGCGCGCCCATACGGCAGATCTTGACTGCTAGGCAGCAGGGTCTGCCTCCTGCCTTTTGCGAGGGCAAAGTGCTTTTCTAAACCGAAAACATCCGTGGGAGTCCCTGATCGAGTCCAGCGCAGCTGCCACCGCCGCGCAGTCAATATGGCGCAGGTTTCACCACTGGGTGCTACCGTGCGCCCCGTGTCCCAGGCATGGCAGGCGAGCCACGTGTACGCAGTGGCAGCTGAGCCGGGGTTCATGGCGCGCAGGTGAAGCTGCGCAGCTCAGACAATGAGATGTTTGACGTGGACGAGGAGGTCGCCTACCAGTCGCTCACCGTAAAAAACATGATCGAGGGTGCGCGGCTGGCGCCTGTGCGCTCCTGAGCGCACCAGGCCCCTGACGCCTGCGCGCCGAGGCCGAGGCCGTGCGCGCGCGCGCGCCAGACACCGGCACCGAGGCGGCCATCCCGCTGCCCAACGTCTCGGCCAAAATCCTGTCCAAGGTGATCGAGTACTGCAAGTTCCACGTCGCGGCGGAGGAGAAGGTGGACGACAAGCCGGCCAAGACCGAGGAGGAGGTCAAGAACTACGACGCCGAGTTCGTCAAGGTGGACCAGGGCACGCTGTTCGAGCTCATCCTGGTGCGCGCACGCGCCTGGCTCTCGGCACATATGACGTACGACACTTGCTGAAGTCGTATGTGCGAGCGGGTGTGAAGCCGGTCAGCGCAGCTTTGCCAGCCAGCTAACAGCGCGTCCAAATAGAAGTGTCGGCCGCGCTCGCCAGCCCGGCAGCGCCTCGTTGCTGCCTTGTTGACAGAGAGGGGCCTCCAACGCCTCAGCATGTGTCTCCAGGCTGCGCAGCGCGGCTGCGCTCCGTGCGCATCCGCTCAGCCGGGGCTCGCAGCCGCGGCCTGCGCCTCGGTCCTTCACCGGTGTGGGCGCTGCGCAGGCCGCCAACTACCTGAACATCAAGTCGCTGCTGGACCTGACCTGCCTCACGGTCGCCAACATGATCAAGGGCGCGCACCCGCGCGCCCCCTGCTTGCAGCCTTGTGTCGAGTGTCAGTACAGTCGCCAATATGGTTAGCGGCGCGCACCTGCGTGCCTCCTGCATATGCAGCCTTGTGTGGGGTGCCTGTGTAGGGGACACGGCCAAGTGGTGTGCTGCGCGCGCACAGGGAAGACGCCCGAGGAGATCAGGAAAACTTTCAACATCCCGGTGCGCCCTGCCGCGCGCTCACCGCGCGCTTTGGTTGCAGTGCTGCTGCAGAGGGAGCGAGCAGGGCTAGTCACCTGGCAGCGGTGCAAGCTGTCCGGGGCGACCGACGCACAAGCGCCGAGCAGAGCAGGAAGAGCGGGACTGTGAACACCACAGCGAGACTTTGAGCACCAGGGCGCTGCTTGATGAGGAGAGCGTGGTGGCAAGCGCGCCTGCATGTGCTGCAGCTCCCCCATCGGTGCTAATACCAGCAGCAGGGCAGGGCCGCTTGCGCGCAAGGTGGTTGCACGTGCGAGGGTCGCTGAGGGGACGAGGCGGGAGGGGTGTGGACAGGCAATGCAGGAGGGGCATGGGGATGGGGGCAGGCATCCCTGCACGTGGGCGGTGCGCTGACAGGCGCTGCGTGCGCGCGCCCGCAGAACGACTTCACGCCCGAGGAGGAGGAGGAGGTGCGCCGCGAGAACCAGTGGGCCTTCGAGTAACGCGCCCCAGCGGGGGCACACGGGGGGGGCGGCAGCGGCGCCGGGGGCTGGCCGTGCGCGGAGCGCCGTGCGGCCCCCTTCAAGCAGGGGCCGGCGCAGGCGGCCCCTGGCCAGCGACAGGGCGCGGGCGGGAAAATGCGCCGGGCGGTTTGCGCGGCGCAGGCCGCCACGCCCCGCGCCGTCGGGGCCAGCAGCGGCGGCCCGGGGCGGCTGCATGCGGCGCGCTGGCGCGCTGTGCGGGGGCGGGAACCCTGGGCGGCGTGCTGGGCTTGCCATGGGAGGGGAACCAGGACAGTCGTCGGGACGGGCGGGCGTTCTGGGAGGCGTCACTGGGCTTGCCGTAGGGTGAGGACGGGGACTGCCAGCGGGCCGGCGCAGGTCCGCCGGCCGCTTGGCGAGGCTAGTCCTCTGGCCATGCTGCAAGATGGGGATGCGCTGCTGCCAGCAGGCGCGCAAGCGGGGTGGCTTTGGTCAAGGCTGAGCCACGCAGCTGCTTGAATGCAATTGGGACATGGTGTGTGATGGCTTGCATGTGCATCTCAGCTTGCGCTTTAGTTTGTGGCCTGCTGGTGCGATGGGCCCTTTGCGTGCGCGCATGCAAGTCGCTGACCAGTCAGGACACTACTTTTACTGCATCAGTATGTCGTCTGGGCATCTTACATGGGAGGCGGACGTGCAGCGCTGCAACCCTGCATCCTTGCATAGCAGACGCCGGCCCTGGTCTCACCCGTGGCAGCTGCGGAACAACCTACTCCACACACGCTGTGGGCGCACGTCTGCTCGGTGCAACAGGTCATAAAACGATCAAGTGAGTGGGGAGTTCAAGCAGCCAGGCAACTAGCAGCAGGCAGACACACCGTCAACCCCAGAACATGAAACAATATCACAAATCAGGTCGAACTAAACTTGAAATTTAGCTGCAATACTAGCATGGCTATTGGCTGCACACTGACGCGCGGAGGCCCCCTCTGCATCACCCGAGGCTTTGCACTGCGGCGTGTTCGTCCCAGCCAACGACTCGCAAATGCGCACAGTCGTCCAGGCATAAAAGACACCTCCGCGGGGGTGCCAGCACATCCCAGCAGTGGTGCAGCCGAGCACCACTGCCGAGTGCCAACCGACCAGAGACACCCGTACCGGCTCCATGCGCTCAGGTTTCTCACACAGACAACGAGATGCCTAGGACAGGCCCATGCCCTGTGTCATGAACCTGATGCACACAGAGTCAGGGCGCCCCGATGCTTGCTCACTGCCCATCCTCTAGGCACCTTGCAGGCTGCGTCAGACATGCAGGGTCATTTCAAAAAAAGGGCTGCATGCCGGGACGCCCCCGAGCAGGCGCATGCGCGCTGGATGCTCAGGCACGGTGGCCCGCACACTTTGCACTAAGCAGCGCCCGACCAGTGCAACGCATCCTGACACACCCTGGGGCGACGTGGGGCAGAAGTTCCGAGGGTGCGACGTGGACGGTGTTCCGTAGCCTACCCTAAACCAAGGCGGCGCCGCGCGGGGCTAGGTGAAGAGCGTGATGCGGGTGCGGATCTCGGCGCGGCAGAACGGGCACTGCTGTACAGACGCGCCGCACGCCGTGCAGGTCTGCCGCACGCAGCAAGGCGTGTGAGCGACGGCGGCGCAGCGCAGCAATCTGCGCATGCCCGGTGCACACACCGCCTGGCGGCTGCGCGCGCAGCACACACGAGCCGCCACAGGCAGCCATAGGGGGGTGTTGCGCATGACCAGCAGGCCCCGGCAGCTGTGCGCCTGGGGGCTCGGCTGCATGCGCGCGCACATGGCCACGCATGCAGGCGGAGCAGGCAGACCCTACCCGGTGTTAGATCGGGGGCGGGTTGCGCGGGCGCGCCTGGTGCCCGCAGTTAAAGGCGAGCGCGCGCGGTGCATCCATGCACAGCGCGCATGTCGCGCCCTCCTCCACCGCGCGCTCGCGCTGCGCCAGCTCGGCCTCGCGGCGCGCCAGCGCGGCCGCCGCGGCGGCCGCCGCCGCGCCGCGCGCGCGCCGCCAGGCTGCCTCCAGCGCGGCCTCCAGCCTGCGGCGCGCCGCGGCATCCCCGGCGTCAGGCCCCGCCCGACCGGTGCCACCCTGCGGCGCCCGGGCCCGCGGCCGGCGCTGCCGCCGGGGCGCCCTGCGCCGCCGCCCCCCGCGCCGGCAGGGCAGCTGCCTTGCAGCCTCCTGCCGCATCCTGCAGGCCGCAAGCGATTGACAGCACCCACAGTGCATGGCAGCATGCTGTGCATTACCTGACTTGAGAAATCAAAGGAATCTCCGGTTGGTGAAGGGTTTGGGTCACAGTGCTGCCCACTCAGACCACGCCCAGGCCATGCACGCACACGCCTTGCTGACGTGTGAGCAGGCCAGCACATGCAGACCCAAGAGCAATGGCGGGTGCACTCCGCCATGGCGCGGCCCGCGGCGCGCGCCTCTGCAGCTGCGGGAGCGCGCAGCCCGCCAGAGCGCCGTCCTCGCCGCGCAGGCACGCCAGCGTGAGCTCCGCGGCCGCATCGCACTGCGCCGCGCACCCGCGCGCGTCCGGCCCTGTCCCCCCCGTGAACCCCGCCCCGCCGCCGCTGCCATGCGCGCCCCCCCGCCCGCCGGCCGCCTCCGCGGGGCCGCGCGCCGGTGCGCGGGGGGCGCCGGCCGGCTCGGAGCCGAGCCTGCCTACAGGGCCGCGCGCGGCAGCGAGCCGCTCCTCAGCGCGGGCGCTCTGCTCGGCCATGGCCCGCTCGTGCGCCTCCTCCTGGTCGCGCGGCGCATGCAGTGAGCCGGCGCGCGGGCTGCTGCTGCAGTACTGACCTTTTTTTCTGTGGCCGACAGACGCGTCCCTGGTGGCTCGCTCTGGTGGCGGCGGGCAGCGGATGCGACCCGCCGACAAGCAAAGCGTACATGTGTCGACCGATCGCTGCGTTTTGATGCGGTCTTGATGCGGTACGTCACAAAACACGCAAGCCCTGGTCAGGTGGACCACATTTCCTCCGCCCAAGCTAGCAAACTCAACTGCAAGGTGCCTCAGACGACCGCCTGGGCCGGGCACACGGGCGCGCGCCTGCTGCCGCGCGCGCAGCGCGGCCGCGCGCGCCTGCGCCTCGGCCGCGGCGGCGCGCGCCTCCTGCGCGCG
>JAABUH010004374.1_pt1 | contig 11490 bp, 20 predicted proteins | sample 5559121 | NCBI WGS metagenome assembly JAABUH01 (sample SAMN10711871, study PRJNA513364) | rock metagenome | isolation source: Antarctica rocks | place: Antarctica: Victoria Land, Battleship Promontory nord | collected 2015-12-28 | reverse complement strand
GCGACGGGCCATGTGACGAGCTGTGCTGGAGGCTCGGGGCACGCGCCGCAGCTTGCAGAGCGCGTCGAGGAGGCAGGGTGTCGGGTTGGGGTCAATCGTGAACTATCGCGTGTGCGTGCGGCTGCAGGCCAAGGCGTCTGAGGGCCGCCTGCACCTGCTGGACACCCTGGCGCTGGACGCGGGCAAGACCGTGCGCCCTGGGATTCCTGAAGGCACCTCGGCTTGCTCTTGCACCTGCTGGACGCGCTGGCGCTGGGTGCCTGGCCAGACACCGCGCGGCCGGCTTGGTGGCTGCAAGCCTGTAATGTGCGTGCCGTGGGGGGTGCGCCGGTCAGAAGAGGCTGTCAATGGGCTGGCCGGCACGAAGCCCTGCTGCACAACGCTGCTGCTCTGGCATGGGGTCATCATAGGGTGTGGAGAACAGCGGCAGCCACCACACTCCAGGATGCATGCACAAGGCCGCCGCACCTGGCGCCCCTGACGCGCCCGCCGCCCAGACCGGGCCGCATCGAGCTTCATGGTGCGCCGCGCGCGCAGAGGCTGCTGGACAAGCATCTGGACACGCTGATGGCCGACGCGCCGCGGCGCTCGGTGCTCTTCGTCGACAGCAGCAAGGTGGGCGCGGACGGCGGGTGCGGCCCTCCGTCCCTGGGCGCCCGGCGGTCTGGATACACATGGGCATGGCGTGTCAGTGTGACCCAGGGGTACAGGCACTTGCTGGCGGCTCTGCCGTGTAGGCCTGCTCGGCAGGCGTGCATGGCCGGGGTCTGCGCGCGGCAGCGGGCAACCTGTCCTGGGTCGCTTGCCGGCGGACGGGCTGGCACACAGCTTTCTTGAGTTTAAGCTCAGGGCGCACGCCTGTGGCGCGGCAGAGAGGCGCTGCGGCTGGCCGCGGCCAACCTGCCCTGGGTCGCTTGCCGGCAGGGGGGGCTGGCGCACATGCATTCCAAGTTGAAGCTCAGGGCGTCTGCTTTGGCGCGGCAGGGAGGCGCTGCGGCTGGCCGCGTCCAACCTGCCCTGGGTGGACGTGCTGCCGGCGGAGGGCGCCAACGTGTACAGCATCCTGCAGCGCGACCAGCTGGTGCTGTCGCGCGCCGCACTGGAGGCGCTGGCCGCGCGCCTGCGGCGGCCCATCAAGCGCTAGCGCTCTCGCGCGGCGCGCTGATAGGTAGGGCACTGTCGCGCGCCGCGTCCGAAGTGCTGGCCGCGCGCCTGCGGCGACCCATCAAGCGCTAGCGCGCGCGGCTCAGCGCGCCGGCGGCGCGCATCGTCCCGGGCGCCCGGCTCTCCTGCGGCGCCGCTTCAGGCGCCGGCGCGCACGCTCAGCGCGCCGGCAGTTCCTGGCAGCTGGCGCCGCCGCCGATGGTCGGCGAGCGCCGCGCCTGCCCAGCCCCTGCGGCGGGCCCTGGAGGGCCGGCGCCCATGCGCGTTGCCGGCGGCCCAGGGCGGAGCGGGCGCCCCGAGGCGCCTGACGAGCGCCCGCACCGCCGCGCTGCCCAGCGCTTGCGCAGCGCCGTGCGCGACGGTCGCCTGTCGCCAGTCAGCGCCTGCGCTGCGGCGGGCGCGCTTGCGCAGCCCGGTTTGGATGCTTGCGCGTGTGGTTGCAACCTGGGCGAGCCGCTGTGTGGCGCAGTACTGCGCCTGCTGCGAGTGAACGCGCACTTGTGCTGCGCGAGGCCACCTAGCCTGAAGTGCTGCTGCTAGCACTAGAGTGCCTGCTAGCCCCAGCGAGCGCAGCACCAATGCAACGCAGCCGCACTTGCTCCAATGCGCAAGCCCATCACACTAGAGTTGCACGTAGGTGTTGACGGCCTCTCTCAGCGTGCTCAGGCGTGTGCATGCCGTCATGCCGACCGCAAGGTACAGGGCCATGCATGCTGGGGACCCTGCCATGCACCAGACCCTGGCTAGCAGCCACCTCATCAGATGATCTCAGAGGAAGACAGGGAGGCAGGCTGCACGTGAGATAGGCTGCATTGGGACCCTGGCACTGTGGCCTGCCCAGCTGCACGCGGTATCGGACCAGCGCTGCGCGCTTGCACTTCGCCCATTAGCCGCGCTGGACGTGCGATATGATTCAGAGTAGCAACATCTTTGCTGCCCTCGACACCAAGAAGAAGAAAAAGGGCTCTTCCAAGTCCCAGGAGGGCGAGAAAAAGAAAGAGAAGAAGGTGTCAAAGGCAGAGCGATCGGCGGAGCTCGAGCGGGCCATCTTCTCGGCCCCCAAGGTCAGCATCTCCAATTGGGCTGACACAGACGATGAGGACGAGTTTGGCGCCGACCTGCCGGACTCCTGGGGCGTCCCGGTACGCCAGGCGACACCAGCAGCCTGCAGAGCTAGCATGTGCACTGCGGGGAGGCCTGCTGAGGCCGGCGGGCCGGGCGCCGCAGGTGCCGGGCGCTCCCGCAAATGGCCCTGCTCCCGTCGTTGAGGAGGCGCCGGACGAGGAGAGCGATGAGGTGCGCTTATGCGCGGGCTGCCGGGCGGCCGCTCGCAGGTCCTTGTCGTGCCGGGGGCAGCGCAGGGGCGCCCCGTGTCGCTGGGCGAGCTGCCTGCGAGTCTGCGGTATACCAGGTTGCCTGCCTGCCTGCCCTCGGCGGGTGCCGCCAAGCTGCGCCCAGCTGCTTGGCGTTGCGGAATGGGTGCTGCTGTGAGGGCGGTGCTGCGGCTGTGCTGCGAGCTCCCTGCGTAGCGCCTGGGGCTGGGGCAAGGCCGTTTCGGAGGCCTGGCCCTGGTGTCCACTTCTGTCCTTGTTGCATGCCGTGCTCGACTTCGCAGCATTGCTTGACCTTGTTTCAGCCGCAGTGCTAACTCGTCCTTGCCTCCTCTTTATCTCGTGCGGCTGCTTTACGTCTGGGTCGCTGTGAAGTGTGTGGTGCAGGGGTGTGCACCCTGTACACCGCGTGTGGAGGCTAGCAGGAGGACCTGCAGCGGAGCGGAGTTGAGCGTATTTAAGTATTGGCGGCGCTCGAAGCGCGGGGGCAGAGCAGCGCTGTGACCACGGCGCCACGCAGCATCGTAGTGTCAAGTGGAGTGCGCTGCGCACGGCGCGCGCACACGTCCCTCCCGACCCGCCTGCGCGCCGGGCGGGCGCAGGAGGACAACCAGGAGGAGCTGCAGCGCGTGCTGGGCGTCGAATTCGCAAAGGACGAGGAGGAGGAGGAGGAGGAGCAGCCCGCCGCGGGTGCGCGCCCCCCGCGCCGCCCGCCGGCGCCGGCAGGTGCCAGCATGCGCTCCGGCGGGCCTGGTCGCTGCCTGCATGCTGGCGGCCTCTCTGCGACATGAAGCTCTGCACTTGTGGCCTGGCTGCAAAGCACAGCCACACAGCGCTTGTTGTGCTGGCCGCACCCTTTCGCGCGAGCAGAGGGAGGCACCAGGCAGCCTGCTCGCAGTTGCGGTGACCCATTGTGGAGCTCGCACACGCGCACGGCTGCACCTTGTCGTGCATAGTGCGGTATGTGCACCTGACTGACCTGCGGGCGCAAACATCGCGCCTGGTGGCCCGCCGGACGGTGCTGCGCGCTGCGCACCGACCGCCCGCCCTGCGTTCGCAGAGGAGCCGGAGGCTGCTGGCACCGCGGCCGCGGAGCAGGGCGGGGAGAAGGAGCAGGAGAAGGAGGAAAAGGCCAAGTTGGTAGAGAAGACGCTGTCGAAGAAGGTGCGCGCCTGCAGCCGCTACGGTAGGGCCTACCCTAGCTCTGCTTGCGCACGTCGGCGGCGCAAGCGCGCGCCCGCACGGCACAGCATAAGACGACGGTGGGGGGAGCTGTGCGCTAAGCCTTGAGCGACGACCGCTGGCGCGTGCGCTCGCGATGTTTGCAGCGGGACAGAGCTGAGGGTGTGAAGGGCACGCGCGCGCGCCAGCTGACAAGTGGCTGTGACGTCGCTGTTGTCCCGAGCGAAGGCCGAGAGGGTAGCCAATATCTTGAATTGCCTGGGCGAGGCGGTCGGCCTTACAGGCGCACAACGCGCGCGCTCCGGCAGGAGAAAAAGGCTAAGGAGCTGGAGGAGCTGAACGCGACGCTCGCGGAGCTGGGCATCGAGGCGGCGGCGGCGCCCAGCGCGGACGCGGAGGCCGAGCAGGAGAGGAAGCGGAAGAAGAAGAAGGACAAGTGCGCCCCGGCCCCGCGCCGCGCCGCCCGCCCGCCTCTGCCCAGGGCCGCCGCGAGCGCGGCCGCGTGCACTCAGGTGACGCGTCCCTGTATCTGCAGCTTGGCGCAGTCACCACAAGGGATGTGATCCCCGTCAGCAGGGATGTGCTCGTTCAGGGCGTGCACGTGTCTGATCGCAGACTATCGCAGGGTGTATGTGACGTTGCTTGATGTTGCACCTAACAGGATGCTCGTGCGTGAGCTGCGAGGGCAGGGCGCGCGCTCAGCCTCAAGGACGGCACGTGCAGGTCGCCCAAGGCGGAGGACGCGGCGGACGTGCCGAACTGAACGCAGTCGATCTTAGGATCTGTTCGTGTTGCACCCAGCAGATGCTCAGCCGTAAGCTGTCAGGGCAGGGCGTGCGCTTAGCCTTACAGACGACTTGTGCAGGTCGGCCAAAGCGGAGGACGCGGCGGACGTGGCGGTCAGCGTGGAGGCCAACGGCGCGTCCGCCAAGCCGCACGCGCCCGCCAAGGCGCCGGAGGCGGCCGCGCCGGCGCCCGAGCCCGAGGAGGCGGTCGAGATCATGGACCCTGCCGAGGCGCGCAGCGCAGCAGCATTCCATGGGACTTATACGCATGGGCTCGGGGATGGTAGCCAGTGCGCCAGGAAGCCCTCTATTGTGTCTTCATCTGAGCAGACATGAATGGGCATAGCGCTCTCGGTGACATTTTGAGAGCGGCATCACTGCTGCATGATCAGCTAGAAGCAGCTAGAAGTCAGCTAAAGTGCCTAATGGGTTGTGGAGCGAAAAGCCATCAATTGGGAGGCATTTTACCTCGAAGCAAGGCGGTTCGTGGTGGTTGTGTCCGGCGGCATGAGCTGGCACATGCGCTGGTTCGATGCGGCTCTCGCGAGCGCTGCCTCATGGCCCGCAGCCCGCTGCGGAGGCGGCTGAGCGGGCGCACGGCGGCGCGCAGGCCAAGAAGGCGCTGGCGCGGAAGAAGGCTGCGGCCGCGGCGAAGAAGGGCGCGAGCGGCTCGGCGGCCGCCGCGGCCGCGCGAGAGGCTAAGGAGCGGGCCAAGAAGGCCAAGAAGAAGGACACCAGTCACTTCAACCAGGCGCGCCGGCGGCCCGGGTGGGGAGCGCGCGGGCGGATGGCGCGCGGTTGCCTGGGTTGGCCGCAGGACGGCCGGGCGGCGGACGGCTTTGCGCGTGCCTGCACGGCATGCATTGAGCTGTGTGTTGGCGCTGGCGCATGCGCCAGCCCGTAGCTTGTATGCGATGGTGCCATTGCGCTGAACAATCCCGTTTCCATGCACGTCCACACTCTGAAGTGTTCTCGAGTCCATTTTAAGTGAGTGGTGTACTTTTTGGTCTGCACAGCTAACACTGCTCTGGTGTCCACGCAGGCACCCACACGCTGAGCGGCTGAAGGTGTAAGTCGCTTACGCGGCTCTGAAGGAGCTGCACATGCGTGCGGGTGGTGTACAGCTGGTGTAATTGGTGTAACTGCCCCCCAGAGAGCTTCCATCGCCCAAACCCTGGTTCCCTGAACGGCCCAACTCGACCTGACCGCACAGCTGGTCGTAATCAGGCCATACCGTTGACATGACGCACGCACTGCACGCTGCATTGCAGCGCCCCCTGCTGTGCAGGGCGGCGCTGCCGAGCGTCTCTGCTCGCGCCTCGCCGCGAGCAGCATGCGCGCATCAATTCTCGCGGCCCGCACATTGGCTTGTAAAAGAGCCTCCAGCGCCTTTGCAAGCTGCTACAGTCAGATGTGAGCGGAGGAAACGCCGCACCGTCTGCGCTGCGGCAGCTGCCAGTGATGCCGGTGAGCGCAGGGACCAACGCTTTGGTATCTTGTGTCAGGAACTGTCTGCTGCCTTTTGCGACAGCATTGGCACTTGTGCAAGAGGCCTTGTCGTGCCTGCTATCAAGAGTGGCACTGGCGGCATCACACTCTGACATGTGGCCAGTCGCACCGTGCGCGCAGGTGCAGCGTCAGATGGCGGCATGTCAAAGACGCTCACGCTGGGGGGGCTGTTTGGTGGCTGGTACCTCTTCAACATCTACTTCAACCTGTGCGTGCCACTCCTCACCACTGCAGCACACCTCCTGCGCCAGGCTTGCCAGCAAGCCTTCACTCACCTTAGCAGGCGCGCTGCAGATACAACAAGCAGGTGCTGAAGGCGTTCCACTTTCCGTTCACCTGCACGAACCTGCAGGTGCGCCAGCACACCCCCTTGCTCTTCCACTCATACATAGTCGGGTAGGCGCAGTGTGCACCCATCGCTTCCAACGACCCGGCAGCGCTGCTGGTTGCGCTGTACTTGACGCGTTTTACTGCGCAGTTTGCAGTGGGCAGCGTGCTGGCGCTGATCATGTGGACACTCGGCCTGCACGGCAAGCCCAAGGTTGACAAGGACCTGGTGCCGCCCCCCACACGTCCATCGTTGGCTCAACTGACACTGCTGCTGTGGTCTTGCATGCCGCATGGGAGTAGCTATGGGGAATGTTGACTCTTTGATTGCATGTTGCAGGTTGCTCGCAAAGCCAATGCAGTCACATGCATGCGGTGCATGGTGTTCATACTGAGCGTGTTAGACAGAGCTCCGCCCGGCCTTGAGCCAGAGCCTATGCACACCTGCCGCTTGGACAGAGTCCTGCGTGACTGGCAATTCCAGTGGGCTGAGTGGCTGGCCCGCACGCACTGCAGATTGTCTCCGTGCTGCCGCTCGCGGCCGTGCACACGCTGGGCAACCTGCTCACCAACGTGAGCCTGGGCCACGTCGCCGTGTCCTTCACGCACACCATCAAGGCGCGCCCTCTGCTGCACTCCGGCAGTGCTGCGCTCGCTGTGCGGCCATCACTGCAGGTGATTCTACCATCTCTGCAAAGCTGTGAACCTCCCAACAAGGACCTGGCGTCGAGCTGCGTGACGCGAAGAGGAATAGAGAAGCGGGGGGAGCAGGGAAGGCTGGCCTCGCGCAAGTGCATGTGGCCGCACAGCCACTCTTTTGCCCCCATCTGAGGCATGCTGTGGCAGTGCTTTTAACTGTGCTTAAATGCTCTTGCACAGGACCGCGCACAAACACCCATATGAAGCATGCTGTGGCAGTGCTGTCGCTTTGCTTGAGCGTTGATGCGCAGGCCCGCGCAAAGCTTCGCACAGAACCGCGTGCGCCGCAAAGCTTCGCACAGAACCGCGTGCGCCGCGCCGCAGGCGATGGAGCCCTTCTTCAGCGTGGTGCTGAGCGCGCTGTTCCTGGGCGAGGCGCCGAGCGGCGCGGTGCTGGCGTCGCTGCTGCCGATCGTGGGCGGCGTCGCGCTCGCGTCCGCCAGCGAGGTCACGTTCAACTGGCCGGGCTTCCTGGCGGCCATGGGCTCCAACCTGACCTTCCAGTCGCGCAACGTGTTCTCCAAGAAGTTCATGACCCGGTCCAAGGCGCGGCCGCCGCAGCGGCGCCCGGCGGCCGCGCTGGGCAGTCGCATGCTGCCCTCGCAGAGCGCGGGGGTCGTGGGTGTGGGCATGGCTCGGAGGACGGGCGCAGGCCAGCTGCGCCGATGTGTGCATGCGATTGTCCTGTGCAGGCAGCTCACAGCCATCATCGGGGTCAGAGCGCTTGCGCATGCACCAGCGCCGATCAACGCAGCCCCTGCTGTAACTCCTGATGTCAGGGGAGTCACGCTGCATCCGGGCGTCAGCGCGGCGGGCGCGCGCCGCGCAGGGCTCGCTGGACAACATTAACCTGTTCTCGCTGATCACCGTGCTGTCGTTCTTCCTGCTCGCGCCCTTCACGCTGCTGCGCGAGGGCTTTGTGTTCCGCGAGTCCGCCATGCGCGGCATGGGCATCCTGGCGCCCGAGACCGTCATCCGCCAGGCGCTGCTCGCCGGCGTCTGCTTCCACGCGTACCAGCAGGTGACCAGGGTTAGGGTCGCCGCCGCAGGCCCGCCGCGGGCCCGCAGGCGGAGAGGGGTGCAGCAGCATGAGCATCGCTTGTATGCAGGGCTGCCTGCGCGCCGGGAGCAAGGTTCACACTTCTACCCTTGTTGAGGCTGCGTGCTGAGGCTGCATCGTCTGGTAGCCACCATCTGCCCACCGCTGCTGTGTGGCGCGACAGCGCATGCCCCAGCAGGCGCTTTGCAGGTTGCTTGTCACGAAGGGAATCCGCCTGAGCTTTGCTCACAGCTTGCCGGACCTCCAGGCTTGCTTTGTAGTGGCACTAAATTTGGATACACAATGCTTTTGCACAAAGGTGCACTGCAGCTGCAATGTCCGAAACGCCGCGCTGGTGTCGCAGGTGTCGTACATGATCCTGCAGCGCGTGTCGCCGGTGACGCACTCCATCGGCAACTGCCTGAAGCGCGTGATCGTGATCGTCGCCTCGGTCATCTTCTTCCAGAACCCCATGGGCCGCCAGAACCAGATCGGCGCGCGCCTGACATGCCTGAGACAGGGCACCTGCCTGTCTCCAGCTGAATGCAGCGCCGCGCTGCTTGTCGGAGGGCCGAAGCGCGCCTGCCGCGGGCGTGGCTGCTCGGCCGGCGGAATTGGTAGACCTGCTGGCAAGTCTCCTGATGGGAATGGACGTGCTCAAATGGCGCCTGAGGCTGGCGCGGCTGCGTGCAGGCACCGCGATCGCGCTGGCTGGCGTGTTCACCTACTCGCAGGTCAAGCGGCTGCAGAAGAAGCCGGCCGCTGCGTGAGGCCCGCTCCATGCTGCGGTGCATCGCCATGCCTGCCGCCAGATTGGCAGGCCTGCAGGATGCTGCCTGCACATAAAAAGCGCCCGCAGGATGGTGGTAGGGGCAGGGCGGGGCTGCCATGCCAACCTCCAGCTCTTCCCCAGCTGCATAATGTAGGGAGAGGGCTGTTGCACACGAGGTGCTGCTGCAAGGGTGGAGACAGGGCAGAGTAGTTGCGCTCTGCCCTAGGCCGCTGCCAGGCGGGGCGGCTGCCCCATCTGGGTATACCTGAGCACCTGGCCCTGGGTGCAAAGCCGTGGCCGACATTCACGAAGTGAGCTTGACTGCCGTGAGGTTACGAGGGTCATGGGCATTGCCCATCGAGCAACTCCAGCTGCGCATGTGATGTGCTGTTCGAAGAGGTAACACGCCCAATGAGTATGGTCGCGTTTGGGAGCTTCCAGCAATGGACATGGGCCCGGCCGTATGGGACGCCGGAATTGACTGTGCCAGCTGTTCCCAGACGCGCCCTTCTGAGCCATGATGCGAGCATCAGCTGAAAACGCATGGTTGCTGCGTTTCCAGCGCCTAGCATGGGCACTGCTTTTCAGTCTGCTGGTCGTCATACCTGTTTTCTGCTTGTGAGAGAGGGAGACGGACATTCTGTGCTACTTTGCAAAGCACTCACTCTGACACATTGCTCGGTGCAATACAATCTGCACATTGCATCATGCATATATTGTTACTGCTGTGTAGCGGGTTTCTGGCTGCTTTGTGACTGCCTGTGCTGTTGTAACAGGGAGAGACAAGAGCCAAAACGTCGAGAGTGGTCGCACTGGCCACTCTCCAGAGCTGCTTGCTTGCTTAAGCAGGATGCCAGCACCCTTGCATCCTCTACCGCAAGGCATGGCTGAGTTGGAGATATTGCAGATATTGCAGTATCAAGTTTGTCGGCCGCGCCATGCTGCTTTCGCTGCTCTCTGTGCTCTGACAATCGCCACATGTGCTAAGAGTGTTACTGTCGCGCCTGTGGCCTTGTGTGGCCTAGCTGCTTCCAGACTGACATCGTCAGGTCACGCCTTTTTGCTTTTGCGCCTCGAGCAAGAACAGCGGCGTACACACATGCTCAGTCCTTCTTGATAGCTCTACCTGAGCGCGAGGCCCTGCACTACTGCAGCATCTCACTTCATGCTCTGCAGTGCTCACAAACAGAGCTGAGATGCTGAGTACGCATCTGCCGCGCGGCCATGTTGTCCTGTCCCACGCACAGAGCGGCCATGCACGCCCAATGCAGCTTTGCCACACTCCCCCCGCACAGCCGTGGCTGCCACCCTCACACCATGTCCTTCACGCCCATGAATGTTGCATGCATTCAAGGTTCTTGCGCAGCAGGACCAAGTCTTCATCGTTGCAGCATGCGCGGCGAACGGGACGCTTGCGCAGCGCCCAACCCCATGCTAGCCAGACCCGGCGCCAGCCTCCATTCGACTGAGTAGCCCCGCACCAATACCTCAACCCCAGGCCCCCCATCTGCAATGCGCTTGGTCAGAGAGCTTTATACTGCGTGCGCGCTGCTGGCGGCAGCCTGGTTAGGACAGTCTTGCTGCGCCCCACACAACATGCTAGGAAGGGCCCGACTGCAACCAACATGGTCCTGGAGCATGTCCTATTACCAAGGCGCCAAGACACCCAGTATGTTCAGTAGCAGCACCATATGCTGTCGCGACCGCTCGCGCCGCTCGTGTGCAAAGCCCGAGCTCAGATCCAGGCTACACATGCGGCTGCGCAGATGCCCCAGCCATGCACCACATCCTTTCAGGTCGCCTGGGACACGCTGCAGCGGAGACATGCGCGAAGGGTGCACACGCACGCTAATCCTCAAGCGGAGCGCCCATGGCCTTGCATGCGCCAGCCGCGGGGTGGGCCAGAGACCACCATGGCCCTGCGCGCCACCGCGCTCGTGGCAAGGGCGCCCGCAGCGGCGCGCAGGCGCGCCGCGCCCTAGGCGGCCTTGACCAGGACCTGCGCTCTAGGCGGCCTTGCCCAGGCCCTGCGCCCTAGGGCGGCCTTGACCAGGACCTGCACTCTAGGCGGCCTTGACCAGGCCCTGCGCCTCGCGCTGGCTGTAGCTCTTCAGGTTGGTCATGGGCGCCAGCAGCAGCAGCACGATCGCGCACGAGGCGATCATTGCGATGAAGAACGCGTCCCAGCCATAGCGCTGCACGATCATCGCCAGCGGCACGCCCGCGTTTGCCGCGCCTGCGCGCGCGCGCGGCGGCGGGCGGAGTCAGCGCGCAGGTGGGGCCAGGTGCGCTCGGCGCAGCAGCGCAGGGCAGCGCCAGGCAGCACGAGGGCGCACATGCATGGCGCCGCAAACATGCTGCTTGCAGCATGAAGCAGTGGTCAGAGCGGCTGCACGTACTAAGCTGCGCAGGGTGCCCGGCCCTGTATACGAGCGAGGTGCATCATAAATGAGCTGGTGATGAAGCAGGGGCTGCAGAGGCGCTGCCAGGCTGCTGCGTGAAGGTAAGAGGCCCAGCCCAGCACGCCGCTGGCTATACCTCAGGACTAGGGTCTAGGTAGGGTCAGACCCTGCGCGAGGCCCAGGGCGCACCCAGGTAGGAGATCCAGCCCAGCATGCCGTTGGCGGCAGACACTGACGGCTTGGGCACGACCTCCGCGCCGCACAGGCCGATCAGCATCTG
>JAABUH010004373.1_pt1 | contig 11493 bp, 11 predicted proteins | sample 5559121 | NCBI WGS metagenome assembly JAABUH01 (sample SAMN10711871, study PRJNA513364) | rock metagenome | isolation source: Antarctica rocks | place: Antarctica: Victoria Land, Battleship Promontory nord | collected 2015-12-28 | reverse complement strand
TGTCCTCCCTCACCGAGGGATGGGAGGCAATCGGCATCCCGCCTCGCGAAAACATGAACGTCACGGTGCTGAGCGACATAGAGCGCCGCGCCGTCGACTACGCCAGCATGTCACTCCGCCAGACGGTCGCCGAGGTGTCGTGCGTGTTCTGCGCCATGAAGCCGACCTGACATCCCGGCCCGTCCGCACCGCGCGGGCGGGCAAGCTGCTTGCTCCGGAAGACAACGTGCTCCCGCAACCGCTGTCCCGACGCGCGAGGGGTGAACATCACTGTCAACGTTGCCAGTGAGCCGGGCAGGTTTTCATGGACGAGCTGCCTTGCGCGCGATCGGTGGGGGTGTGGCGGAACACGGGGCCGCATTTTGCGGACGACGACCTGGATGTGCTTCGCAGGAGGCATGAGCGCCAGGCCTTACAGTTGCTCTAGCATTTACAATAATATGAATTGCACTACTTACAATTGCAAGACCGGCTGCTTCTGGCGCCTGCGGATCTCGTAGCGGAAGATCGAACATCGTTGGGATCCTCGCTAAGAATTCCCTGCTCCGACGTCTATAAATTCCCTGCTCCGCACCTCCGAATTCCCTGCTCCGCACGGCGAAATTCCCTGCTCGCCAAGCCATCATCCCGGCTCTGCGTAGCCCGTCGGTCCGGCTTTCGGGCCCGAAATGGAGCCGAGTTCGCGCGTGACTCCCCCCACCGCCAAAAGCTCTTCGTAACCTATTGTGTTCATTGATGTTTCCCGCCTTTCGGTTTACTCGTTCCTAGCCTGGTTTACACAGGCTTCATTTCTTCGATCATCGCGACAAGGGCACGATACGGGGCTGGCGGTCCATGAACGTGAGCGACCCAGACCATTCGTGAATGAGCGCTGGTGGGTATCGGGCTTGCAGATCGACTGGGCTGCTGCCGCGAACCGTCCAACAGCCGGGCGCCTCCCTTGCGGGAACGCTTCGATACTGAAGGGCATGTAGAGCCATTCCACAAGAACCGGTGATCATTTGGCACTTGCACGCCGGAAAGGCTGCTGTAACATCGCGCGGTTCACATCTGCGGACGCTTGTTCATATGGATGAACTTTCAGCGACATCATCAAGCGATGACATCGTGGTGAAGTCTGCATCGCGTGCGCTCCAGCTTCTTGAATTGCTCACCGGGCACGCGTCTCCGCTGTCGTTCTCTGACATTCAGCAGCGGTTGCGATACCCCAAAGCCAGTCTGCACGGCCTTCTTCGCACGATGACCGCTGCGCGTTGGCTGAACTTCGATCCTGTCGCGAAGCAGTTCACGCTCGGGGTCCGGGTCTGGGAGGCCGGCCTCGCCTACGCGGCCACGGTACCGCTTGAAGCTCGCGCCCGTCCCTTCATGATGCGCTTGCGGGACCAGACCACGGAGACCGTGCATCTGGCCGTGCTGGACGACGGCGATGTGCTCTATGTCGGCCGCGTCGACGGGGAGCACATGCTGCGGCTGGAATCGTCCGTCGGTCGTCGCATGGAGCCGCATGCTTCGGGCGTCGGCAAGATTCTCCTCGCCGACTTCGCGGAGGTCTCGCTCCGCGCTTGGCTGGCGAAGCATCCCCTCAAGCGCTTCACCGACACCACGATCACCGAACCCCAGAGGTTGTTGGTCGAGCTGCAGCTGACCCGGGAGCGAGGCTACGCGGTCGACCGCGAGGAGCGCACGCTCGGGGCCGCGTGCGTCGCGGTCGGGGTGCGCGACCACACCGATACGGTCGTGGCCGCCATGAGCGTGTCGGCGCCAGCCGTCAGGTTCGGCGAGGCTCAGCGGGAGGCGGCCCTGGTGCATCTACGGGCGGCCGCGGAGGACCTGTCGCAGGCGCTGGGTCGGACCCCACCGGCCTTGCAGCCCGGCGAACGGGGCGTGCCACCGCCGATGCAGAGATCGCATCACCGCAAACGAGCCGCCAAGGCCGCCTGACGACAAACCCGGGAGGATACGATGAACAAGGCGAACAGCTACCCCAAGCTGCACAACGCAATGTGGCCGGGCGTCGTCGGCAAGGGACCGGACTCCGAGCCTTCGATCGATCTCGATACGATGCTCGACCTGACCGCGAAGGCAAGCGTCGATGGGGCTAGGTTCGAAGGCGTCGACCTGTTCCTGGCGTCCCCGCACACGAGCATCGATTCCACCGACGATGAGATTAAGGCTCTCGCGGATAAGGTCGGTTCGCGCGGACTGGTGATCGGCTCGGTGGTGGCGCCGGTCTGGCCGCCGGTGGGCGGCGGCTCGGCCATGGGCGGCGAGGACGAGCGGAACCGCTTCATCGCGGCGATCGAGAAGTCCTGCCGGATCACGTCCCGGTTACGGCAGCTCGGCGTCAGACCTTACGGCGTCATCCGGATCGACACCGCCACGGGCGTCGATCCATGGGCCGCCGACCCGGCCGGCAACACCGAGCTCATGGCTCGAACGATCGAACGGGCCTGCGATGTCGCCGAGGCTCATGGCGAACGGCTGGCCGCCGAGGGCGAGATTTGTTGGGGCGGCATGCATAGCTGGAGGGCAATGCTGAACCTGCTGGAGATGGTGGACCGCCCGCGCACCTTCGGGTTCCAGGCCGACATGGCGCATACGCTGCTCTACACGCTGGGCGTCAACGCGCCGGAAGACCGCATCCTTCCGGACGACTTCCAGTGGAGCGAGACCGACAAGCTCTCTGCCGCGCTCAAGACTATGATCGACGCCCTGCGGCCCTGGACGTTCGATTTCCACGTCGCGCAGACCGACGCGACCGTCAAAGGCTTGGGGTCGCACGACAAGACGGGCCGGCACTGCTTGGCGGACGATCCCAATGGCAAGCTCGATATCGTGCGGGACGCCGGCTACTGGCTGCGCGGCGAGAACGGGCAGCCGACCCGCGTCTTCGAGCACATCTGCTGGGACGGCTGCATGTTCCCGAACGATGTCATGACCCGGCAGAAGACCTGGAACGACATCCTGGCCGTGATGGTGAAGGTGCGGGACGCGCACGGCTGGCGAGCCTGAACCAAGCAAGCGGGAAAGGGAAACGCGATGGCAAAGAAGGCGCTCAACATTGGGCTTGTGGGCTGCGGCTTCATGGGCCGCGCCCATTCCAACGCCTATCGGCAGGTCGGCCAGTTCTTCGACGCACCCCGCACGGTCGTGCTCAAAGCGGTTTGTGCTCGCAAGGGAGACGCTGCCCGGGCTTTCGCCGACACGTGGGGGTACGAATCGTTCGAGACCGACTGGCGTCGTCTCGTCGAGCGGCCCGACATCGACCTTATCGACATCGCCAGCCCCAATGACACGCACGCCGAGATCGCGATCGCGGCGGCGCGGGCCGGCAAGATGGTCGCCTGTGAAAAGCCGCTCGGGCGCAATGCCGCCGAGGGATGCGCCATGGTGGAGGCGGTCGAGGCGGCCGGTGTGCCGAACATGGTCTGGTACAACTACCGGCGGGTGCCCGCCGTCACCATGGCCAAGCAGCTGATCGACGAGGGGCGCCTCGGCCGCATCTTCCACTATCGGGCACAGTTCCTGCAAGACTGGACGATCTCGGCCGACCTCCCGCAAGGCGGCGCCGCGCTGTGGCGGCTCGATTCGGCCGTGGCCGGCAGCGGGGTCACGGGCGACCTCTTGGCGCACTGCATCGACACGGCCCTGTGGCTTAACGGCGGCATCGATATCGTCTCGGCCATGACGGAGACCTTCATCAAGGAACGCATGCACAATCTGACCGGCCAGGTGCAGAAGGTCGGCATCGACGATGCCAGTGCGTTCCTGGCGCGGTTCCACAACGGCTCGCTCGGGCTGTTCGAGGCCACGCGTTACGCGCGCGGGCACAAGGCCCTCTACACGCTCGAAATCAACGGTGAGCACGCCTCGATCCGTTGGGACCTGCACGACCTGCACCGGCTGAGCTATTTCGACCATGGCGACGAGGGCAAGCTGCGCGGCTGGCGCTCGATCCACGTCACCGACGGCGACCACCCCTATATGGGCAAATGGTGGGTGCCGGGCCTGCAGATCGGCTACGAGCACAGCTTCACCCATCAGGTTGCCGACTTCCTGATGGGGCTTGAGTCAGGCCCCGTGTCGGTTCCGTCGTTCCAGGATGCCTTGGCAACCGATAGGGTCACGGACGCGGTTCTGACCTCCGCGGCCAGCCGGCAATGGGTTTCGGTGGCATGATCCGGCGGAGCGGCAGGCGCTGCGGTGCGCGTACGACCTGCCAGTCCTTCGCTGTACTGTCGCATGGCAGAATGGTTCTCGCCCGCCAGTATTGTCGGGCATTCACGAGAAACTATTGCTGCGACGGTAGTGATTTGTATAGTTCGACTCACGAGTTCAGAATTATGAATTGCAGTTCAGGTACGTGAACATGGCGATCGAGCGTGGGCTATCCTGGGAGGTACGAGTGTCGACACGGTCAGCGCCGTTGTGCGCGCCGATTTGGGCCCTGCCATATCTGCCGAGCGCCGTGGCCGACCGACCCGGCGTCCAGCTTGTCAGCCGGCTTGGCCCCAAAGGGGAGCGGGCATGAAACGCCGTCCGCTCAACGCCGAGAGGCCCTCGCCGAAGCTGACGCTGCTCGGCTTCGGCTCCGCGCCGCTCGGCAACCTTTACAGCGCGATCTCGGACGAGACGGCCGAGTCTGCCGTGGATGCCGCCTGGGCGGCCGGTATCCGCTTTTACGATACGGCGCCGCAATATGGTTTCGGCCTCGCGGAGGAACGCATCGGCCGCGCGCTCGCTAAGAGGCCGCGCAGGGAGTTCGTCCTTTCCACCAAGGTCGGTCGTGTCCTGGAGGATTGTGCCCCGGAGGAGGTGCCGCAGATCAACTTCATTGACACCCCGAGCCGCACCTTCCGGTACGACTATTCCTACGATGGCGTGATGCGGTCGTTCGAGGCGAGCCTCGAGCGCCTTGGGCTCGATCGCATGGATGTGTTGCTGGTCCACGACGTCGACGCCTATACGCACGGAAGCCGCGAGGCCTCGGATGCGCGGGTGCGCGAACTGTTCGAGTCCGGCGGGTACCGGGCACTGGCCACCCTCAAGGAAGAGGGAACCGTGGCCAGCATTGGGGCGGGCGTCAACGAGTGGGAGGTCTGTCAGATGCTGCTGGAGCGCGGCGATTTCGACTGCTTCCTGTTGGCGGGCCGGTACACGCTGCTGGAGCAGCACGCGCTCGACAGCTTCCTTCCGCTCTGTGAGGCCCGGGATGTCGGCATCATCGCGGGCGGCCCCTTCAACTCGGGGATCCTGGCGACCGGTCCGGTGCCCGGCGCCCATTTCAACTATGCGCCGGCGCCTCGGCCGATACTTGACCGTACCCGCGCCCTGCAGACCGCCTGCGAGCGACACGGCGTGCCTCTCGCGGCCGCCGCCCTCCAGTTCGTGTCGGCCCATCCCAGCGTCAAATGCGTGCTGGCGGGCGCCAACACGCAGGCCCAGGTCGAGGCCAACAAGCGGCTGCTCGAGTTGGCGATCCCGGCCGCGTTATGGGCTGACCTCAAGCAGCAAGGCCTGGTGCAGGCCGAAGCGCCCGTGCCGGTCGCGCCACCGCTCGGGCCCGGGTCCTTACCCACGCCGGACAGATCCTGCGCGCCAAACAGCAACTGAGAGGAACATCGCGTGGTTTTTTCCCAGCGTTTCAAGGGGGCCGGCGTCATCGTAACCGGCGGAGCGTCCGGCATCGGCTATACCACGGCCGGTCGGGTGCTCGCCGAAGGAGGCCGGGTCATCCTGTGGGACATCGACCGGGCCAAGCTCGCAGCCGCCGAGGCGAGCCTCGGCGAGGGCACGCATGTCATGGCCATCGACCTGACGGATCCCAAGGCGGTCGAGCGCGCCACGGCCGAAGCGGAGAGCACCCTCGGCCACATCGACTGCCTCGTCTGCTGCGCCGGCGTCGCCGGCCACAACGCGCCGGTCGTCGACTACCCGATCGAGGAATGGAAGCGGATCTTCGATGTCAACGTCAACGCCCTGTTCTACTGCAACCGCTACGTCGCGGCCCGCATGAAGCCGCGGGGCTATGGGCGGATCGTCAACGTCGCTTCCATTGCGGGTAAGGAGGGCAACCCGACGGCCTCGGCCTACAGCGCCTCCAAGGCGGCCGTGATCGGGCTCACCAAGTCGCTCGGCAAGGAACTCGCCAAGGACGGAGTCACGGTCAACGTGATCACCCCGGCCACGGTTGAGACCCCGATGCTGGCCCAGGTGTCCGACGCCCACATTGCCTACATGCGCTCGAAGATCCCGATGGAGCGCTTTGGCACAACGGACGAGATCGCCGCGATTATCTGCTGGCTGGCGAGCCGGGAATGCTCGTTCACCACCGGGGCGGTGTTCGACGTGTCCGGCGGTCGGGCGACATACTAAGGCGGTCGACACGAGCATGACGATGCACGCGGCACCACGGATCGAGCGCGGCGCAGACGCTCCCTTGCCGGAGCTGGCCATCCGGGCGGTCGGCATCGGCAAGACCTTCCTGGGCAGCCGCGCCCTCGAGGGGGTCGACTTCGAGGTGGCGCGCGGCGAGATTCATGGCCTGGTCGGAAAGAACGGTGCGGGCAAATCCACCTTCATGAAGATCCTGTCGGGCGCCCAGCCGCCCGACACGGGCGAGATCGTCGTGGGTGGTCGGGCCTTCCGGGCGCTGAGCCCGGCCGAAGGGCAGGCGGCCGGCATCGCGATCGTGTACCAGAACCCGGAGATGCACCTCGACCTTTCGGTCGCAGCCAACATCTTCCTGGGCGCGGAGCCCCGCCGGCGTTTCGGCGTGATTGACGACAGGGCCATGGCGCGCCGGGCGGCCGAGCTGCTGAAACGGCTCGGGCTGTCCCTTCCGGTCGAGAGCCGTCTTGGCGACCTCGACATCGCGCACCGCCAGCAGGTCGCCATTGCCAAGGCTGTGCGGACGAATCCGCACGTGCTGCTGCTCGACGAGCCGACCGCAGCGCTCAACAAGAGCCAAGCCGATTTCCTGTTCCGGCTGATCCGGGACCTCGCCCGGCAGGGGATCGCCATCGTCTACGTGTCCCACCACCTCGACGAAGTGCTGGCGATCTCCGACCGCATCACCGTGCTGCGCAACGGCCGGAAGGTCGCCTTGGTCGATGGCGGCACCTCCGACAAGGACGGGCTCATCGCAATGATCGTCGGCCGCGATCTCGATGCTCTGGAGGAGCACCGCACCGTCGCGGCCCGGACCGCTCCGTTCCTGCAACTGTCCAACGTTTCCCTGCCGGGCAAGCTCGACGAAGTCACGCTGACAGTCGGCAAGGGCGAGATCGTCGGCCTGACCGGCCTCGTGGGAGGGGGCGCCAACGCGCTCGCCGCCGTGCTCAGCGGCATCGAGCGGCCGACCGGCACAATGACCCTGGCAGGCCGGCCTTACGCGCCAGTTTCCGTCCGGGAGGCGATCGCGCGCGGGGTGCTGTTCATCCCCGAAGACATGCGCGGCCGGGGCCTGGTGATGCCGCTGTCCATCGCGAGCAACATCTCGCTTGGCGCCTTGCCGGCGCTGACGCGCGCCGGCTGCATCAGCCTCTCGCGTGAGACTCGGGCCGCGTGCGCCATGGCGGAGCGGCTCGACCTCAACCCGCGTGTGCCAAGCCGGGAGGTGCGCTTCCTAAGCGGTGGCAACCAGCGCAAGGCCCTGCTCGGACGGGCCATCTTCGCCGATGGAACCCTGTTCGTGCTCGAGGAGCCGACGCAGGGCGTCGACGTGGAATCGCAGCGGCAAATCCATGATCACCTGCGTCGTCTTGCTGACAAAGGCGCGAGCCTGGTATTCGTGTCGACCGACCTGGAAGAGTTGATCGCCCTCGCGGATCGCATCCTAGTGCTGCGCGAGGGCCGCATCGACCAAGAGCTCGGGCCTGCGGGACTCACGCCCGAACAGCTTCTGTTCGCCATCCAGACCCAGAGCAGCCGGAGGCCCGGATGACGTCGTCTCCCGCCGTAGTGGGGCTGAAACCGAGTGCGCCGAAGCGATCGCCGATCCGTTCGCTGGGGCTTGGCCGCTTCACGCTGCTGATCACCCTGCTGGCGATCATCGTAGTGACGGCGGTCGGGAACCCGCGCTTCCTCTCGCCGACCAACCTGCTCAACATCCTGTTCCAGGTGTCGGCGCTCGGCATCGTCGCCTCCGGCCAGACGATCCTGCTGATCGCCGGGGGCCTGGACCTGTCGGTAGGGGCGGCGCTGTCGGTGGCGGGTCTCGCCACCGCGCTGACCATTGTAGAGACCGGCTCCCTCCTGTTCGGCATGCTGGCGGGCGTTGTTGCCGGCGCGCTGATCGGGGCCATCAACGGCATGCTGGTCGCGACCAACAGGGCGACCCCGTTCATCATCACCCTGGGCACAATGACTTTTCTGCAGGGCGTCGCGATCGTGATGTCCGGCGGGAGCCCGATCAACGGCGCCGGTACGTTGTTCGACACCTTCGGCATGGGCAGCGTCGGCGGCGTTCCCTATCCGGTGCTCGTGATGCTGGTCGTGGTCGCCGCGATGTTCCTGTTCCTGCGCTACACGGCGCTCGGCCGGTACGCTTTTGCGGTTGGTGGCAACGAGGAAGCGACCCGGTTGTCCGGCGTCCCGGTTCGGCGGGTCAAGATCGCGCTCTACGCGCTGAACGGCCTGCTCGTCGGCCTCGCTGGCGTGATCCTCACCGGCATCCTCGATTCCGGTCTGCCCAGCATGGGAACCGGTTACGAGCTCCGCGCCATCGCGGCGGTGGTGATCGGGGGCACCCCGCTGCTGGGCGGCCGTGGCACGGTGATCGGAACGTTGGGCGGCGTCCTGCTGCTCGGCCTAGTCAGCAACAGCATGAACCTTCTCGGCGTCGGCGCGAACTACCAGAGCGCCGTGCTGGGATTGATCATAACGGCCGCCGTGCTGCTGCAAAAATCCCGCTGAACACGGGACTGCACGGCGTCCGCTCAAACGACGGCAACTCAGGAGGAACACCAATGAGACCAGTTCGAAGAGGCTTGACGATCCTGGCGGTGGGTGCCGGTATCGCGGTGCCGATGTGGGCGCAGGCGGCCGAAAAGACGATCGCGTTTTTGCGCGGCGGGCCCGACCCCTATTATCAGTACGGCATGAACGCCGCCCAGGCGGCGGCCGACAAGCTCGGCGTCAAGCTGGTCACCTACACGGCCAACAACGACCCGACGCAGGAATTGGCCAATGTGCAGGATGCGATCACCAAGGGGGTAGATGGCATACTGATCTACGCCGTCTCGCTGTCGAGCGAGAAGGCGGCGATCGCGCAGGCGAAGCGGGCCGGCGTGCCGATCTTCTTCCAGTACGGCTACGACCCCTCGCTCCTCAAGGACGCCGCCGGCTTCATGGAAATCGATCTGTTCCGGTTCGGCGAGCCGGTGGGTAAGGCGATCGGCAAGCTGGTTCCCGAAGGTGAGGTTGCCATCGTGACCGGGAAGCTCGGACGCGGCGATGCCGAAGCCTTCGCGCAGAGCTTCAAGAACGGGCTCAAGGATGCCGACTCCAAGGCGACCGTGGTAGCGGAAGTCGCCGCCGACTGGGATCGGCAAAAGGCGCTCGACGCCGCCACGCAGGTCCTCGCTGCACACCCAAACCTGAAGGCGTTCTACGCGGCCAACGACGACATGGCGGTGGGCGTGTCGATCGCGATCGGGCGAGCAGGCAAGACCGGCCAGGTGCTCCTCGGCGGCGACAACGGGGCACCCTACGGGATCGATCTCATCAAGCAGGGGAAGATGACCCTGACCAACGGCAACCCGCCCTCGATCGCGTCCGTCCTGTCGCTGCGGCTGCTGCTGGGCGTGATCGACAAGTCGGTTAAGCCGGGGCAGTTCTACGCCGCGCCGACGGGGCTGACCGACAACACCAATGTCGACAAGGCGATCCCGTGGGACGCCAAGCCCGAGCAGGTCGCGGCCTGGCTCGCCGAGCCGCTGCCGCAGCCATCCACGCCGCCGACCCCGCCGGCGAAGTAGTTCCGCACAGCCAAGGCAGCCCGGTCCACCGCCGGGCTGCCTTGCTACCCGCAACGCCGCGGATGTCGGCACCTGGGAGGACCGCTCATGAAAATCGGCTTCAATCTGCTGCTGTGGACCGCGCATGTGCAACGCGAGCACTGGCCGATCCTCGAGGACATCAAGCGCTGCGGTTACGACGGCGTCGAGATCCCGATTTTCGAGGGGTCCCCCGAACAATATGCCGAGCTCGGCCGCGAACTGGAGCGGATTGGCCTGGAAGCGACCGGCATTGCCCTCTTTCCCGGCGTCGACATGAATCCGATCGGCGCGGACCCCCGGCAACGTGCGGCCGGTCTCCAGCACATGCGCTGGATCCTGGAGTGCACGGCCGCGATGGGGGGCAGGCTCGTCGGCGGTCCGCTGCACTCGAGCCTCGGCCACTTTTCCGGCGAGGCCCCCACGACCGAGGAGCGGGAGCGCGGCGTCGCCTTCCACCGCGCCGCAGGTGACATCGCCCGGAGTCTCGAAGTCCGCATAGCGCTCGAAGCCCTCAACCGGTTCGAATGCTACTTTCTCAACACGATGGCCGACTTGACCTCCTATCTCGATACGGTCGACCACCCGAACGTGACCGGTATGTACGACACGTTCCACGCCAACATCGAGGAAAAGCACCCGATCGCGGCGGTCCGCACCATCGCGCCCCACCTCGACCACGTGCACGTTTCAGAAAATGATCGGGGTACGCCCGGCAAGGGCCACATCGATTTCGCCGCGACCTTCCAGGCGTTGCGGCGCGTAGGCTATGACGGCTGGGTCACGATCGAGGCGTTCGGCCGCGCGCTGCCGCCCCTCGCGGCCGCGACCCGCGTCTGGCGAGACTTCTTCCCGGACGCCACGGAAGTCTATCGCGACGGCTACAAGCTCATCCGCAACGGATGGCAGGATGCTCGGCCGAGCGATAAATGATTCGGCCAAAACCCGAATATGGATTCACTCCTACCATACGACAAGCCCATCTACAAAGCGTTCAGGCGCTAGCGCTATAGGACGATCTTCCTATTAAAACTATAATTTTCACGTGCGTTGCTATCTTGAAGTAACGCCTCCACGAATTAAGCTTGAGCCGAGCCGCAGGGAAATCTCGACCGCATCGACGAATGGATCGCCGAAAAGCCGCTCGCCCCCACCCGTCAGTCCGCCTTTGTCCGCATGGTGACGGCGACCGCCTGAGTGACGGCATTCGCCAGCAGCATCCGAAACGGGTGAATCCCAATCCTTTCCGCGCAGACACATTTGCATTTTGCATGCGATGTGCCAAGATAGACCCCAAGAGCTAAGGTGACATCAGGTCAGGCTGCGAAATTCGGGAGGGTTAGCAACCATGCAGAACAGTCGGATCCTGTCACTCATCGCGGCCGGCGCCAGCCTACTTGCGGCAACGTCGCTGTCGGCTGCAGATGACACAAAGGCGGCGCTGGTCCCGGGTGGGCCTCATCCGTATTTCTCGGCCTGGGAACAGGCGGGCAAG
>JAABUH010004369.1_pt1 | contig 11498 bp, 20 predicted proteins | sample 5559121 | NCBI WGS metagenome assembly JAABUH01 (sample SAMN10711871, study PRJNA513364) | rock metagenome | isolation source: Antarctica rocks | place: Antarctica: Victoria Land, Battleship Promontory nord | collected 2015-12-28 | reverse complement strand
CCTGATGGAAGGCTTAAGATAAGATGCCTTCTCAGGCAGGAAGACTGCCCAGTAAAAAAAATTGGAGGAGCCTCATGATGATTCATTCTCCTGTGTTTGCTTTTCAAATAAACATTGCTGAGCTCACTCCCGCATCAGACTGCCCCAAAATCTCATTGACCAGACCATTGACCATGTCATCAAGTTCCAATCAGCTTTCCACAAGCTTCAATACAACCTCTGGTGCTTCAGGAAGCAGAGGTGGTCCAAGCAACCTCACCGAAGCCACCAAGCATCGTCAGCAGATGGGGTCTCGAATGAAAGCTGCAAGTGATGAACAAAAAGGCGAGTGGGAAGCAAAATACAGCTCAGCAGACTCAGTCTGATCATTTGGCTCCACACCCTTCTCACGGTGGGAATACCTACCTTCACTCAAATGGACGTCGCTTCCATATAGATCCCCACGGCAACACCAGGTTTTGCTCATTTGATCCATCACAGACTTGACCGGCAGGTGGGTATGCATCAGTACAGTGCTGTCAAGTGTGGGTGATGGGGAGTTAAATTATATTTGACGTGTAGACGAGCATTAGTCTGAGATCATGAAGACTTTGAAAATACAACAGCCCTCGGAAGACTAAATACAGGAATCACACCACTGTCACTCCAATCCAGATTATGCATCGGTTTCATCCGGCACATCTTCAGCCCCAGGCTATGATAACAGCAAGCAGATCTTTCTCACTGTCAGTCAAGCCCACATCAACTGTTAACGATTCCTCTGCAAGGTTTTGACTCCATAGGATGGTGGAATCTTATCCACCGTGTAATTATCCCTTTTGTGTTGAGGCTCCTCAAACAACTCTTGTTATCGCGCTACACCCACCGACGATCGATCGAGCTACCGATATTCAGACCGTCCTTTGATCGATTTGAGTCATTTCTGGCAGCCTCGAGCTACCTCGAGTTACCTAGATCTCTTTCGAGATATCTCCCCTTGACAGCGTAATTGAGAATCACGTCATATAGTCGGCGGGTGCAAGCGCTCGGCAATTTGAGAATGAAATCACCTCATAGTATCCTAGAATAGCCTTTGCATTACTTTTGCTGCCCGACCATTGTACTATGGCTACTTTGTCGTATGACCCCAATAATTCTGGGGGATGTTGATCAATTGAACCGCTTTGTTTGACAACTTTTCCAACTTTAGCCTACCTTGGAATTGAGCGTTGGGATTTCTACTGGTTGGCGTAGCACTTCAACTGTCAATCCAGGCGATGGTACATTCTCGTCCTCTTCTCATCGGATCGTCGCTGAGAGGTAATAGGAGATACTCGGGATTGACCAGGCGCACCTGTTTTCTCAGGGTCTTTCAGTGCTCGGGCCGATGCACCTTGCTCTGAAAGACCCGGAAGTGGCCAAGTCTCTGACGCTCATCAACCTCGTGGTCGAGTCGGCGACTGTCTCGTATGGAGAGGTGTATGATATGGTGCTTGGGGTGAGCAGCTGCATCTCCTCTCTCCACCACTAGGACGCCGGTACGATTCGTGTCAGGCCATACACAATCCCATCGCTTCCACACTGCTCGGACCGACGCTGATGCGCAACAGTCATTGCGCAAGAGCTGCCGTGACGGTGACCACGAGGTCCACGAATACAGCATGTCCGCGACTACTTGGGGACAACTTGTCGGTCGAGCCGAATCGGGATCGCAAACGGAGGAGCTGTTGGAGAATCTGCTGGTAGATGGCTTCGAGGCAATAGACAATGACGTGGTAGGTCTCGCATATCACAAGTTGACTCAGGTGTCTCGCTGGAACCGCAAGCTGACTCGAGCAACAGCTCGTCCGACATTACCCCTACCTCGAGTCCTGTTTACCCGAAACCAAGTCGACTTGCTCAAATCCGAGCAGATCGGCCGGGTCCAATGTCCCGTCCTGTTCATATTGTGTGCCCACGTCGTAATGTCTCTGGAGCTGAGGCTGATCGCAATCGCAGACCGACATGGACGACTTTCACTCCCAGGGATACGTCGATTATCTTGATGCGATCGAGAGTCGCAATATGTCGACGGACCAGGAAACCTTTGGTCGAGGTGCGATGGGTGGAGACCGCCTATCGGTGGCTAGGAGTCACCATACCCCACGTGTATGTCCCGCTCTTCCCTTCCATGTTCCGCTCTCTCCTTTTCGAAGATGATCGGATCGGAGAAGCTGACGTGACGTTCGTGTGGGCAGTATCAATCCCCTCATCATCGAGTCGATTCAGAGCAGCACATCAATGCAACGTGACACCAGGCCGATCCCGATCGTGTTAAAACGAACCCATTTCCACCTTCAGGGGATCGCCGCTCGTCATCGAAGTCTGGACAGAGGACACCGAGCGTCTTTTCTCCGCTTAGAGGTAGATTCGATCCTGCGATCCGGAAGGAGGACACCACGGCCGTCGACTTGGTCAAGGTCGAGGTGACGGTCGAGGTGGAGGTGATCGCGGACGGCGTTCGATATGGTGCTGGTGATTTTCGGCCTGGGCCTAGCGGGATATCGGTAGGAGATTAGTGGGAGGGGAATCATGCGTCCGGTCCGGGAGGTGTCCGTTGGGTTGCTGTTGTGCGATAGGTCCGGGCCCATGCATCGATGCGCGTTCCGAGCCGGCAGGTAAGATGACAGAAATCGGTCTCGAGAGATCTAGTCACGTAACGTCTCTCGAGCCATCGCTCCGGCCAGAAACAGAGCCGCATCCTCGTTCGACATGTCCTCTTCTTGGCGCATGGCCGACCTACGACTATCAGCTACCTTCTTCAGCTCTCGTATGAGCAGACTCACTCAAGTCGTGAAATGTAAGCTCCAGTGATCTCCAGGTCGACTTGGGGTCCTCGATACAGGTTGTTTCGAAGCATGATCTGCAGGAAACCGTTCCAAAATGGATCGCCCTGTCGCTTCTTCAGCTGTGTATCACTCCAAGAGATGGCTTCCTCACCTTCAACAGGTTTGCATTGCCCACTACGACGAGGAGCTCCTTTGCACGGGTGATCGCCACGTTGAGCCTGTTCCCGGACATCAGCAAAGCGCAAAGAGAGATTGCCGCGAGACCGTACCTCTTCCGCTCATTGAAGAGCCCCATATTCGCTCTCCTATCGTCCGGCAGGAACCTCGCCCTCGACCGGACACAGCTGACGATGGTGACCCGAAACTCTCCACCTTGATATGTCTGACTCAAGCCTCAACCTCGACGCCTTCTAACGGCACAGTCAGACCCACCTCAACGTTTCCCACATCCACCCGGCCAAACCCCGCCAAGCGGAGACGAGCTCTAGTCCTCCACACCTGTTCTCGCCACGGCGTGATGACCGCAATCTCGTTTTGTTTGATATTCGGCCGTTCCGAAAGCAGAGTCCGCACGATATCGACTACTGCCGAGATCTCGCCATTGTTATACCACGACTATTGGTCTCAGCATCTCTCTGCCTCGTGAGTTCAGGAAGATCACTTACCGCACCCTTCAAGCTTCCATCAGCCGAGGACACGTTTACACTTATGGCAACGTACCTCGTCAATCCAATCCTCCTCAGTCTCGCAGCCGTGGAACAGAATCGGGATCTTCGGATTCGGTAGCCCACTCCATGCAATCAGGGAGACGTCTTGTGCAGCAGGCTGGAGGGTATCCTCGTAGAAGAGCGCGGCAGGGACCATGAGGATCGGGGCGATGGACCGGTAGTTCTGAGGTTTAGAGAGGCGAAGTCAGCGCTGGATCACCTTGGGCGGTCTCCACTCACCTTGACAAGGTTCGTGAAAGGAGGCTGTGGGATGTTGGCGGGCTTGAGCGTACTCTGGTTCCTGCGCGCGAGGGGATGAGCGGTGTAGAGATCTCGCTGGAAGAGTCTTTCCAGAAGCGAAACATCGAGCTCGCCATCACGAGCTGCTTGGGAAGGTATCACCGGACCGACTTCGGCGTCACATCAGTATGTAATCCATCGTTCGATGAATCGGCTGCGCACGCTGGTGTACATCACCGCACAACACGATCATAGGATCTTGTGATGCGAATCGCTCAGGTAAGGGGTGGGGGAGCACGACCGACAGAGGTATCAAGACCTCCGGCTCTGAAGCTTGTCCGGCCTGTGGAGGTGATCAGCACACTACCGTCTCTGCAGGAAGAGCTCACTTCATCGATCAGGAGATGCGACCAGTGTGGGAGAACAGGGGGAGACGCCCTTGTACCCGTCGGATGCAGAGTGGAATACAGCTCGACCTCCGCACGCATCGTCTCGGTGTTCGTCGTACGAGCGGACACGAGGATACCAGCGTCAAGACAACCACAGACCACCACTCTGAAGTTCATGAGTTCCTCGTATGGCGGAATGCCGAATTGGTCGTCCTTGATATCTGCGACACATCGTCAGATCTCCTTTCGAATGGTGCACGCGTTATACAGACTGCAGAATGCCAGTACTGATACAGCCTGTCAGCAACGCTGTCGAGGGATATTGTGGAACGCACCTTGATCCGGTACCTCTGCAAACGTCCGATTCGGTGCATTGAGCCGGAGCATCTCCGACCGGCTCAGGACCCTTCCAAGTCGGCGAGCGAGAGTATCTGCCGCGGGATTGGACGGGGTGCAGACCAGGATCGAGGCGTGCGGGTCGTGTTTGAGAATCTGGTGGACAGCTTCGACAAGCGTCTTTGTTTTGCCTGATAAGGGTTCAGACACCGTATAAAATGCGAAGGATGCGACTGACCAGTCTGACACATAGCGATGGAGTACCCCATGAGCTCAGTAGATGCTGATGGATGGGGAGACTCACACCTGGTGGTCCACTTATCAGGTACGGTATTCTAGCTTGAGTCTCTGAAACTACGGCCCGCACAGCATCCTACCGAGATGTCAGCATTTTGGCGGTACCAATCGCGAAGGACTGACCTTCTGCTCCTCATTCAGCGCCGAGTCCACCCAATTGAAGGGCGATTTTATGACCGATTCGAGGCTGTGACCCGCGACATCGTGAATGTGTGGGAAGAGCCATCGCCTAGCGATGTCGCTCCGCGATTTATCCAGCGCGAGACTGAAAGTGCGGACCTGCAGAATCGGCTCTGCATCAATGACGAAAGCAGCAGACTCACTGCGTCCTGCATCGCACACAGCGGAGCCGCCGCCACCATGAACTGAATCTGGTACATCGCCGCCGGCGGATTCTTCTGGCCCTTCGGAAATACTCTCGGCAGGGACGCATCCATCGCGGCGAGGTGAGGCGAGCGGACATACACCCAACCCTGGGCCTTCACCAATCCCACCACCTCCGCTTCCACCGCCAACGATGATGGCGCCTTGATATCAGGGTACAATCCCCTCAAGACCAGTCTATCCCCGATAGTCAGGTGAGGCGAGTCCTCTCGGATGCCAGGGATGTGAAGGCGGTAGGTCGAGTCTGCTGCGAGGTGGAGATGGAGTGGGACCATGAGGATCAGGGCTCTCTCCATCTCCTCGACTTGGGCTTGGAGGACGAGCAAGAGGAGGGCGGTGTAGTGTTCGGCGTAGTATCTGGGGTTGGAAGTGATGCAAGAGGAATCAAGGGGAAGCACAGCGATATCGAAAGGCGGGCGGGAGAGGAGTGATGGACAAACGAGCTGTAGGGGTAGTGATGATTGTAGGTGACGAGGTGTGAGAACGCCCAGGGCATAGGCGTCTGTGGGAAAAGGGGCAGCCGGAGGTAGGCGAAGTACCTGAAGAGGCGGAGGGAGCTGTCGTAGCCAGATAGGCTGATACGAGCTCGCCTAAAATTCATCAGCGATGGCTCATTGACCTGACGAGGAATTCGGGACGTACATATCGATCCAAGCCTTTCTGTCCGCCATCATTCCCGTTGACGGAGCCCTTGATCTGAGATTTCTTCCTATCGTCACCTCGTCTCGCAAGAAAGTCATGACCACTGAAGAAGATCTCGCTGGCGACGAGGGTGGAGGAAGTACCGGTTGATGTACTCCGCTCCGAGCCATTACCGGGTGAAGGCGGAGCGAGGACCGCCGAACACTTTCTTTGCGAGGTGAGAGATCTCTTCGGCTCTTTCGGTACTGATAGGTTGAATGGAGAGAGGACGGTGGGATGGGTTCGAGAGTATGAAGGGACGATCACGCCTCGCCAGTCTGGGTGGATGAGACCGAGTGGAAGGGCGGGACCTCCGGCTGCCGACACATCGAGACCTCTGCCTGAGCTCATCCAGCCTCAGGACTCGTTGAGAGCTGTCGGATAAGATACGAGAGGAGATCAGCCGACATGATGGGGCTGTGTGTCAAAACATCGGGTGTGTTGAAACAATCCGGTTCGGTGGAATCGGGATCCCCGCACAAACGAATGGCTGCCAACAATATTGCGGTTCAAGGTCTCGAATCTTTTGATCAAAAGTGCAAGCACACATCCTATGAACCTAAGACGTCAACACTCCTTCGCTCCTGATTCACCCTTTCGGTCTCCTGATACAAAGTCCCTAGATGGTGACCGTTCTCCTCCCTTCGACCTACAGTCGAAGCTCATATTGCGGTTCGACCGACAACATGACCCGCTGCCTCTTCAGCCCTGCCATCCCCACATCCCCATTCAATCCATGTGCATCCGCCAGATAATCCCCCATCCCATTGAGAAGAGCGATATTGAGTCCATAATGCCCGTTATGACCATTATCCGTCTCCCATGGACCTGGGTCCTCCTTCGGATGCGGGTCTTGTTCGGGTCGGGGACTGTATTCGTAAATCTGACACCCACAGGTCTTGCAGATCCAGTGCTGGTTCGTCTCAGGACCAAAGGTGTATTTGGTGAGTAGGGAGGGGAGAGGGATGTACGGTGTGGTGGGGGAGGAGGGGGTAAAGAAGGTGTCTTGTCGCTCGGGGTAGAGCCAGAGGACGCCGTTCTGTGAAGACGAGTGGGACGAGTGACAGGGGACGAGTGTCGCAGGAGGAATGAAGCAGGAGACGATGCGGACGGCGAAGGATGTGCAGAGCGAGAAGAGTAGGCGCAGTCAGCAAGGATGACCCGTCGACATCACGGTCCAGAGAGAGGCCGATATCACTCACCCCTAGACAGATTGAGCACGCGCAATCAATCACCCTTGCCTCCTTCATTGGCTTGCTCAAAAGCGCAAACTTGATCGCCTGGCAATGGCATGCTCCGACGTATATCTCCGCAGTGTTCGGATGATCCTTCGCTCGGGACTCGAAGTACTCCGTGGCGCCGGGTAGGTCGGATAGAGTCGGATGCGTGTAGGGAGGTTTGCGGTCGATGCCGGAGAACCTGCAACAAATGAGCAAGGAAAGCTCGGTCAATCTAGAAGCTACTGACAGAGTCGAGGGTACACCCCATAGATCGAAGTTCTTGTCTCGGATCGCGCGGAGCTAGGAACGAAATCATCCAAGAGTCGGTGGGGTGGAGATCCAGTAGTGGAGTCATGTACTCACATTATACATCATCTCTCCTTCTGAGTTATAGGCCATCCCGAGGAGGTGGGTGCCGCACTTGCCGCAGAACTGGAGAAAGTCCGGAGACGGGCGCGAGATAATGACCAGGAAATCCGATGTAATGACACGATAGGCCACAGTAGGAGAGGGTGGGACATAACGAGATGGCATCATCAGTACCGTCTGAGCTGGATATCCCGCTCGCGGAGCGACTCACCTGATGTCCCGCATTCTTGTTCCCAAATCGGTACTCCGTCAAATCCTCTGCACCATCCTTGGCCACCCCCCTCACCACCTCCAATGTCCCCTGCTTCGCACCACCCCAGACGATCCTCCTCTTCAAGCAGTGCGAGCAGTCACACACGCCTACATCCTCGAAGGATGGGTCGGTGAGCCGGAGGACGTGGGTCTGGCAATGGCATGCTAAGTGTAAGACTTTAGGAGATGATGTCATAGCTGGAGCGGCGCGATTGGTAGCGAGGAGATGTCGAGGGGGAATAAAGTTGAGTATGCGGCGAGCAGTAGGAGATTTTTAGACCTGGGAAGGGAGGTGACGGGAGATCCGAGGTGACTCAACCCCCGGTCAACTCGCGGCTATGACCGCCTTTTTGCGAGATGCCAAAGGGACAGCGTCTCGGAGATTGCGATTTTGCTCCCGTCAGGAACGACCGATTGACGTGGTTCATGTCCAGTCCTCGATTTTCCCATTCCAAAGGTTAGCTCTTCTTGTGGCCTTGTCGTCCCCGACAACGTTGCATCAATCTATTTCCGCTTTTCTTCCCCGTTTTGCCCGGTGTACCAGTTCGAAATCTGAGCTTAGCTTGGGTAACGCTCGCCCGACCCCCGAGATGTCGTCATCCTCTACCTCTCGCGACCCCCTCGCCGGCCACCTCAACCACCTCACCTCCTCCCAAGAACAAGCCTTCACATCTCTCAAAGCTCTCCTCAAATCCCGAGACCTCTACACCGACGAACCCACCCCATCACACGACGACTCCACCATCCTCCGATTCCTCCGAGCTCGGAGATTCGATATCCAAGGTGCATACAAGCAGTTCTCGGAGGCGGAGCAGTGGAGGAAGAATACGGAGGTTGAGAAACTCTATGAGGGGTACGATATCACGGAGTATGATGAGGCGAGGAAGGTGTTTCCGATGTGGACGGGACGACAGGATCGGACGGGTCATCCGTTCTACGTCTTTCGAGTCAAGGATCTAGATAAGAAGGTGGGTTCTACTCATGTTCTGACCAGTCCTGCAGATCCGTGTCATCATTTTCGTAATCTGATGGTGGAGCCAGGCAATGGATCGATACAACCACTCCTCTCCCACTGCGAAAAACTCCACCACCGATACCAAACGCCCACCCCCAGTCGTCGCGCTCTACGAGCACCTCACCCGCCTCGTCGCGCCCCTCGTCTCGAAACGCCCCAACCGACCTAATCCCGAGACACCGATCGTCTCGTCGGCGAACATTGTGGATGTCACGGGAGTCAGCTTGATGCAGTTTTTGAGCTTGAGGAGCCATCTTGGGGAATCGTCGGGTTTGGCAACGGCGCGATATCCAGAGACACTCAATAGCATCTATGTACGCCGCCGACAATCTCTCTTGTCTTACTGAACCCGGACTTCAGGTCATTGGCGCACCATCCTACATCGAGGTGATCTTCTCCTTCCTCAGCCAATGGTATGCCCCCCTCCCCTCCTCCCCCGCCCCCGCCATACCAATCTGATTGTTATGGCAGGTTCGACCCCGACACCCGCGCGAAGATCAACATCCTCCCCAACGACAAGACCACCTCCTATCGTCGACTCACCGAGGCGATCGACCCGGCAAACATCCCCAAATACTACGGCGGTCAGCTCGATTGGGATTTCCCCGATTCACCCAATCTAGATCCGGAGATCAACAAGATGCTCGGGTTTACTGCGGACGATTGGCCGGTCGGGCCGGCGATGTTGCAGGGGGATGACTTGGTGGCGGTTGGGAAGATGAAGGATGGGGCGTTGAGACGAACTGTCGTTGGGCGTTGTGGAGGAGCGGGGGCTGCTTGAGGGAGCGGAGCGCATGTGCGTGAGATAGCATAAGACTGATATTGGATATGCAGTAGTACAGCAAGGACGCTTCTTGTCATGGACCGGCTCGATGCTTGATACCGATTCACTTGCCGGTGCACCCACAGGCCGTCATACCTGCCTCTTGCCGCGTGAAGAAGAGCGATCAACCTGCTGATAAGCGGCGCTTCTACGCTAGACCAACCTGGATCCCACAGTTAATTTTCTCCCGTGGAGGGTGAAGATGCAGCGCGATGGCCATCAACGCGATCCCAAGGGCAAAATGCCCCCTCTGCGACACAGTGCGATACATCTCATACGTTACACCGCGAGAACTCCGAAGCAAACAACTGGTCAGTCGCCATCGGCAGCCCCTGAGGTCCTGTGACCGAGACTCTGAGTCCTCTGCCAGCTTGAGACCCATCGGCCGACATCCCAGATTTCCCCAGCAGCACTCACAATGGCTTGTTCGATGCTGTCGCCTTCCCCACCTGGTCATTTTGGTCTCCCGTCAACGACACCCCGTCCTCTTCGATCGGGATCATCTCCATTGCTTGATACCGTATCGACTGGACCAGCGTCCGAAAGCGAAGTCGCGGGAGGCACCCGGTACAAGTGCAAGTCTTACGGCTCACCCGGACAAGCTTGAACGTTCCGCCCAAACACCGAATCTCGCGCTGCCCGTCTGACCCAACTTGGTTGCGGAGAAGAGGTAGAGGGATTTGATGAATGGGATACCGAGAGTGACGAGGAGGACGAAACCGGTGACTGGACGGGCGGTTGGCTCTGTACTCGTACTCGGTGAGAGAAGCTTGTACGGAGGAAGAGGAAGGACGGGATGGTAGCTTTGGCCAACATGCAGATCTAGGTAGTGAGTGAGGCGTGGTTCAGTCAACTGAATCGCGATCCTTCATGAGAGAGGGCGGGAAGTGACAGGTTCGCGCGTTTAAAAGGACGTGCACCGATGCCTCCTGGAATAGGTATGTACAACCAGCATCGTGGCGATGTATACGGTCTACCGCCATCATGATGATACATGACACGTTCTAGGGTCGCCCCAGCATCCATCGACTCGCATGCTACCCTACCAAGCCAGTATACCGTTCGCCTGAACCGTCTTGCCAACATCCTCATCCCTCTTCCCCTCCACCACATCCCTCACGATCTCCCCTCCCAACCTCGCGTCCCCCGCACCCATCTTCTTCGTGACACTCGGATCCCCGCCCAACCCAGTGACCAGGAACCCAGGGTTGACCGTCCATACCTTCACCCCGTCTTTCCTCAACACCCTCTCCCAATCACGCATCAACATGTTCACGCCTACCTTCGAAGCCTTGTATGCCGGCAACTCGCGCTGCACCGGTTTCGGCCATCCAGCGGGCGGAGCTTTGTTGAGGATGAAATCCGGATCCAGGGTGAGTTTGAAGCTCGCCGTACCGGAGGTCAGGAAGAGGAGGCGTGGGGATGTGGATTTGAGGAGGAGGGGGACGAAGGTGGTGGTTAGGATGTGGGTGCCGGTGACGTTTGTGTTCCACGTTTGGGAAAAGAGATCGCGGGTGGTCATCCCGCGTTTGGGACCGATCACGTGGAGCTCGACGCCTGGATGTATCCCTATCAGTACCTACCAACTGATGGGATGGACTGACCGGCGTTATTGATGAGTGCATCGATATGCTCCACCTTCGTGCCCACGTCCTTGTAAAGCTTCTCGATCGACTCGTCCGACTCAATGTCGATCACAACTCCGGTGAGCTTTGACGTCGAGTTCGGCACCTCCTTCTTCAGCTTCGAGATCGCATCGGAAGCCTTCTCGGCGGAGCGGGCGCCGAGGAAGACGTGGTAGGCCTTGCTGGACTCGAGCAGGCACTTGACGGTCTCGTATCCGATTCCAGAGTTGGCGCCGGTGATGAGGACGATGGTCTCGGATGACATAATGCTTGGTTGAGTTCGTTTTAGGTTTGATCACTATCTGATTTGGTGTTGGTGAGTAGTGCAAACTGGACAAGGTATCGACGCGTTT
>JAABUH010004367.1_pt1 | contig 11504 bp, 6 predicted proteins | sample 5559121 | NCBI WGS metagenome assembly JAABUH01 (sample SAMN10711871, study PRJNA513364) | rock metagenome | isolation source: Antarctica rocks | place: Antarctica: Victoria Land, Battleship Promontory nord | collected 2015-12-28 | reverse complement strand
TCCAGAAAGAAAAGGGTCGCAACTCACCCATATATCCGCCTCACAAATGCGTACGCGGTCAAGAAGCCGACGGTGCCCGTTAGAAGACCATAGACGGTGCAAGCCAAGAGGCTGTAGGAGAAGAACAGGAGGCCGGAGACGAAGCCTTGGATGTGCAGTTTGGTGAAGTAGAACCAGACGCAGTAGAGGAAGACCCAGAAGGCGGAGCCGCCGCCGATGAAGATGGATTGCCACCACCAATTGTAGTTCTGTTCCAGCGTTAGCTTGTTGTTTCCAATAGGGATTCCTGTCTGGGGAGGGACTGGATAGGTTGGGGAGATGGACCTCGGCACATAGCTGAATGTAGGTTGCAACTATGGTGACTTCGATGACAGTAACGATGCACACCAGACTGACTACGCTCAAGAACCCGAAAACGTAGTAGTACCCGCTCTTGTCTTGCCACATACTCCTAAATACAAATAGCAGCTCTATAAAGATCACCGCAAAGGGTACGAGACCTGCAAGCAGTATACTGTAGATGCTCTTCGTGTACCAGGACTGCGTAGGGATCTGACGAGGTATGCTGTTGGTTTTTGTAGGGTGCTCGTATGGCTGGCTGCGATGAAATCCATACCAGTTGCCGACGTAGACAAGGGGCAGTTGGATAAAAAGCCAAAGGGCGAGGAGGCCGATAAGGGTGCCAAAGGGGAGGGCGGTGCTGGAGGCTTGGGCCCAGACGAAGAGGTTGAGTATGAACATTGTTGTGAAAAGAAGGCCGGGGAAAAGGAGAGCGGTCTACGGGAACCTCAGTTGGGGTTCCGAGATTTCTGGTGAGGGAGAACTTACCATTAGAGTGTTCTTCCTCCAGTTCATACCACCGAACGTCTTGTAGACTCTACCAGAGAAGTATCCAGAAAATGTGCCTGCAAACACAAAGAGACCCATGCCCACACTGACAAAGCCACCTCTGAAGCTAGGGTTGAGTATGCCAAGACAGCTGAGTACGAGGAGTCCTGTAGCCATGAAGACGAGTTGCATCCCTGAGCCGATCAGAGGAGCAAGGAAGCCGGCGTAAGGCGGGGCGCGGAAGACGTCCCCATGAAGGAGCTTCCAGCCAGTGATATCCTCGACAAATTCCTCGTCAGAAGACATATCGGCATCATGGTCTGCATCGCCCTTCTGCTCCAAGAGACCTGGACCCTTTTCTCTCAGCCGTGGAGATCGATTGCCATTTCTCGTTTTCCGCTTCATCTTTATCTTTCCCTCTTCTTCCTTCGGATGTCCCTTACCGTCTCCAGAGAACGTCCGATTGAGAACCATTACGACAACGGCGGTGAGAAGACCACAAATGACGAGCGAATTCCCAATAGCCAACCAGTGTATACTTGTGCTCTCTTTCTGATTGTTGAAGTACATGTCCCACCTCCTTGACCAATCGATTCGATCATCTTCGCGGAAATAGACCGAGTAGGAGTATGGTATCGTAAGAGTCGAGCCATCGTCGATATCATCTTCTTCAGGTAGGTATGACGAATGTGGGTATTTGCTGGCAAGGTTTGTGGTATTCTGCGCAATGTAGATTTCCATGCCTTCACTTTCGCCGTGAATATCCTGAGGGCAGCCCGTGCCATCTCTATGGCCGGCCTCGACGCTTTTGGTATAGACCTCGAATCCTACAATGACCTTGCCTCCATCATCACCTGCACGCCCTGGTGCCTTACGCCACCGTATCACAAGCGTAACATGGTTGTTGATGAAATATCTTGGCTTGCCAGTGACCAGCGAGATGTCTTTGTAGCCCATCTTGAATCCTGCTGCATAGTACTTGTGCGACTTGTCAACCGTTACAAAGCTCGTCGCTCCGGGTAGGTTATCAACGATCCACTCGGCGACGTAGCCATCTTCAATAAGCTGCTGGGCTCGCTTGACACCTTTACGGTCTGTAACATGGCTACACAAGAATTGGCATTCCTGGTCCTGGCCCATGGCAAGATCGTAGTCCGATGTCATTATCCTGTCTCCACGAAGAACCTCCCCAAGGTTGAGGGCGACGCTTCGGCCGCTTACGTGTCCTGCATGCTTCTGGCCCGTTGGTGGGCAAACGAATGGTAGATCGTAGTACGCATATTGCAGTTGAGTATTATCGGAGTAGACCTTGTTAACGTGTAATGGTATGGCTTCGTTCTCAACGTAGGTTCTAACCGACCACCCTGTTCGTATGTAGATTCAGCACTCGTTACAGATTTGACGATGAGAGTCTAGAGCATACCTGGTATGTAGAATGCTTGAATGGAGCTTATCGCACTTGCAAAGGCAAGAAGCGTGCCAAATCCGACCCCGAGACCTGCATGCATTTTCTCGAAGGACGGAGCTGAGAGTCACAGTGCTGTCGCAGATTGATACAAAGTATGGTCTTGGGGTTCATTGATTGGATCCGGGTTGCTTGTAAACGTGGATTGTAGTTGTTTCTTCGGTATAGCGAGAGTCTACCCTGAAATCGTCGTCTCAACAACTCTTCAGTGTCAGTCAATGCCAGGTCGATTACTTCTAACGAGTGTAACTGGCACAGAGTGCCTGGGTAATCAATTCAGGTGGTAAGAGTAGAGGTTGGGGTATCGATAGATTGTGGATGGTGGATGAAAACGCTTGGAGGTCTGACCTCGGGATGCTTTGACAAATCGGGATAAACAGATAACGCGGAAGGGTTTTATGCAGGCGGCCAATTAGGGGAGCCGCCCGTTGCAGATCGTCTCTTCCACTTGCCTCTTGCTTGCACCTCTGATGTCACGACCAACCCGATGGAATCCGAGTCTCATGATAGAAAGGTCTAAACTACATGAAAGTAAGTCTCTACTGTGCGAAACACCCACTATATGAAGCTTGAATGGTCTGGCAACAGTCTGCGCACACAGAGGGATGAGACAAATTGCTCCATCGGGGTGTAAACATTAATCGGTACCCTGTACGGAGCAGGGATATCCAATTGGATAACAGACCTTCCTTTGTTATGTTGTATAATTGTTGGCTCAGGTACAATTGCAGGGCTTGTGCAATAAGAAGAGTTGAGCGAAGGGACAGACGAAACTGGTCATTCTTGACTTTTTAGCCAAATTACATCTTGGTCTGATAGTCGGCGTGGCGAAATTGGTCGTTGTCTACTACGTACTTTACTTTCGACATCCTCTGGTGCGCATCCAACGTTGACCAGATGTCTTTCGCTACTTGCTTGATGATTTCCCGTTCGGTATTATAATGGTGCTATTGTTCGGACAGATAATGAATCCATAGTACAAAGCATTGTCTTGATGATCCTACCCTACAGAGGTCAATGTCCTTTCAATGTCACAATGGCTTTGTGTGTGCATGAAAAGCATCGGGCTTATATGAGAGCTGCTGTTGCACGTCTAGGTTCTTGATCAGTAGGACAGTGGAAGAGAGTATCCGGCAACTATCAACGTATACACTCCAAGATATTTCCAGTACCATCTTCTGTTCGACTCAAAGCAATCTCCAATAGTCTATTTCAAGTAAATGTCGCCTCCAATCTGTCATCCCGACTCCTTACCTTGGGCAGTCTTCACGACAGAGAATATCCGACGACTCACACTCAATACTCGAATGCACCCCGAGAATGACTCCGATCTCCAGGAAGAAAACATTGAGCTTATCCCCGCGCCACTCTTTGCTGGCAGAGAACTTCGGAGGCAGCTGTTACCGTCAGCAACGAACACACTTCTTGAAAGTCTGGATGCCATCGATGACGTTGACCAGTTCTTAGACTCTTTCCAACGGCACATCACAGAGCTTCGCACACAAGAAGCAGCGACTCTCCCGTCCGGAGAGCTTGAAGCAGTACCGGAAGAAGGTAGACGCTGCCCATCATCCGGCTCCCTTGACTTACAGGAACTGATTGATAACAAAGCTTTCTATACCGAAGAGGCCGATATCGGAGATAGCAGATTTGACAGTGAGACAACTGCTGTAGGCACGGAGCCGCTCGAGATCCTACGGCCAGATGTTTATGTTCCGAGACCTCTGGCCTTGCGCAACGAAAATCGGGCCAACGACAATGGACCCTTCACCGCGCCAATGCCCAATACGACGAACACTGCAAAAGTGCTGAAGCCAAAAGTTTCCAAACCAAGACCTTTGCTCATAAGCAAGGCGCCCATCGCCCACGGATGGAATGGTAACCGCTTAGGCAGCATCGTTCTCCCGCCAAGGGGCGGCATTGAGGTGGGCCGATCCAGTGCCAGCACCTTCATCGACTTCCAAATCCATCAAGAGCTAACACGATATAACATCTCAAGCGACCACGTACCCGCCAAAACGCCGCCGATCAGTCCAAAAACGCCTGTTTTTCACCCTTCACATTGAGGAAAGGTTTGATTGTCCAACATTGACGGTTTGGAGGTGAGTGGCCCTTTCGCGATAGTTGAAATTGATAGAACCAGCTAGCCGTTGAGATTCTGACCCAATGTAAATTTCTATCGCATACATAGAACGAATGAACTAGACGTGACTAAAAGTGGAAAAGAAACCGGAAAACGGGATGAGAAACCGATTGCTTGAGTAAGGTCTATATAGCCAAGCTCGTACCTCCGTATGGTCTTGGGGTGTCAACCAGACTTCAGGCGGGGGTCTCGTGTCGCGGTCACTTCATGAAGAGCTTTCTATTGCGAGGCTGGGAGTTTTCCCCACTATATAATAGCGCAGTGGCAATTGATGTGTGACTGTGAGCATGCTCTACATTTACGAATGCCCTCGTATTGAACGATAAGGTGGTAGCCCTAGGAGTGGCTAAAATGACCACACGATTGTCAGATACGGACCCGCTATCGGTCGGTCAGTGATATGCTTGCTTCGGATCACACCGAGTAGAGACCGCCAAGCAGTGATAGGAACAATCCGAAATGAGATCTTATTTGATGTAGGGAAACAACTGAAAAAGGGAATTGAATTGTCAGGCCCTTCACACCAGAAGTGTCAGATGTTAAGTAAGGTACCTACCTTAGTACTGTACAATCTCTCAGCCTTACTTTAAGGCTCGCCGTAATCACCACCTTAATTTGAAAAAGGCTGTGGCGCGGCGGCGGCGGCGGAGTTCACCCTTCACAAGTCCCCAAATAACCCGTCGCTAAAGATCACCTAACACCGCTACGGAGTACTCCGTATCTTACCTGGTGTATTCCGTACGCACAGTTCTTACTGTGTCGAACGTCCAATGCTTCGACGTCTTCGACGTCTTCGACGTCTTCATCCTCATCCTCATAAGCTGCTGTGGCTCAACACTACGGTTGCAGTGCCACGTCGCTTCTATTGTGGACATTACGAGCAGGGTCTCGTACTGCAGTCTGCACCATCGTACCTAGGATGTTGATTACTATCACCCCTTTACTTACTATGACTCGACCCTGCTTCAAGGGAGTCAAGGCGCCCTGACCAAATCTCCGCCACCGCTGCGCTCCCGTATTATTGCTATTCCTCATTTCTTCGTTCTCGCTTTCGGGCTGCTAAGGCAAACCTACTACTCTCTAGATCAAACAGCTATGCCGCTTTGGCCAGAGTTGGTGGATGGTGGTCGATGTTGCGGCTGACCAAGCTGATGAGGTCTGACCTGTCAGAGCCCCCGTTGCTCGTGATGGATCTTGTTGGATCGTATGTTTTGCTATTTGCACATCCTGCGTTCGGGTTCCCATGTTGCGATTAGATGTTCTCATCTCCATACCAAAACAATAGTCAACGTTAATAATCCTTGAGGTCCTGTTGTTACTCGTTTGCTATAAGATCCGTAGCCTTCCCTTTGTTTTATCTTATTTCTCCAGCAGTTTTTCAATCTTCAGCCTTTCTTACTCTTCTTGCTTGTATACAGGACACTCGTTTGGACCCTGATTGTTGATCACTTTTATCCTTTTTTATTTTTCCCATTCCAATAACACGAATCACCCTGACGATGCATTCTTCTCTCGCCATTGTTGTTGCCGCGTTGGCCGCATCTACGTCGGCTCTGGGTGTCCGAGGTGTCCCATATGGCGCTCTCCCTCCCAGCCAACCTTATGGTGGCGTGAACACCACCACTGATGTCGGACCCAGTGGCTCAGCTGTGTCTGGCTCGAGTCCTACTGGATACGTCTCCCCAACAGGTGGTTATCCTATGCCAACGGGCAAAGGACCTTACCAGCCTCCAGGTAGTGGGTACCCGCAACCCCCAGGCACTGGCGTCGCTCCAACAGCCTCCGGGGTTGGACCTACTGACACTGGCGCTCCCACTCCACCCTTCGGAAGCGGCACTCCAGGACAGCCAATCGGTAGCGGTTCAGGAATTGTGGGTCCTACGGGGACTGGATCAGGCGGATCCCCACCCGGCATCACACCTCCCGCTGGTCCTACAACAACCACTGTCTACGGACCTGGGACTACGACAATCACATCCATCTCTGTCGGCACCACCACGGTAGTCTCCACGATTACGACCTTCGTCCCTTGTTCGACGCCCATTGCAACCGCGGGCAAATCAACATATTACTCCACCTTCTTGACAGTCTCGTACGCGACCACAACTGTAACCTCGTTGACCACAAAGGTTCAGGTTATCTGCCCAAGTACAACAGCTGGCAGCCAAGCCTCCGGCTACCCAGGCTCGGGCTCTAGCAGCTCGGGCTCAAATAGCGCTGTCAACGGAGGCACTTCCAACTCTGGCTCCGGGTCATCAGGATCTCAAGGCAGCAGCAACTCAGGTACCAACGGTTACTCATCATCTGGTTCAAACAGCGCCGTAAACGGCAACGGCAACAGCAACTCCGGTACCAACGGTTATTCGTCATCTGGCTCGAACAGCCCCGTGAACGGCAACGCTGCCAACGGTCAATCGTACAAGCCAACAACTGTCTTCGGCCCGGCATCTGCCCCAACTAGTGGCACATGTGCACCAGCTCAAACTGTCTACTCCACTATGGTTGTCACTGTCACTGCAGGAGGCTCATCCCCAGCAGCCGCCTGCTCCGCTTGCCAGACCTATACCCTCACTCTTCCCAACGGCTCCCCCTACACAGCTGTCGTCTCTCCTACCTCCGCGTCTGGCAGTCAGGGTTCCGGTCAACCCGGCTCGAGCTCCCCACCTCACGGCCAAGGAAGCTCAGGACCTCAAGGAAGTGGCTCCTCATACGTAATGCCAAACGGACCAACCGCCGCACCAAGCGCAAGCGGTGCCTACGGATATGGGCGGAAAATGTACCTATAGAATGGGTGGTAGTCGGAAGTCGTTCATCGATTTGGCAAGCGAGCATATTAGACGGCGTCCTTGTTTTTCTTCTTGTTGGCCATTGTTCTTGATGCGGGACGCTCATGGTTACGAGCTTGGGATTGCGCCTTGCCTTTCTTTGAATTCGCTTCTTGAGAAAAGGTTTTTATAGAAGATATATCAACCATGATATCAGACCAACTGCATTTTCTACGTGACGGAATCTAAGAATCGTTTGATAAAGAATTGTAATTCTATGACCTTTTGACTTAACCCTGCAACGCCCCTAAGCATTTTCCAATTAGACAACTTGCTCCAACGCTCAACCGCTGTCTTATTTGTTCTCCCACATTGCCGGATATCTGAACGTGAACTCGACGGTCAGCCAAAAAGATTGGTACAAAGATTGCGTTGTATTCTGTTTTGTTCAAAAGACCATACACATCATACCCACGATACCTTTCCATCTCTCACACACTAACACCACAAACCACAAGCTCCTCAACCATGTTTTCAAACTCCAGATTGAAATGCCCTTAATCTGCTGCAGTATTGCAAATACTAACTAACCAGGGAACTCATTCCACAGAACTCCAAATTACAAGACCCAAGAACCAACAACGTGAGACCCGACAAGCGACATCGCAATACTTACTCCACATGCAAACGAACAGACATCGTTATCAATGATATGTCATCTACATGAATCGAAGTGGCTGTGTAATTAATTCAATCCGAAACATGAAACACGCCAGGATGGAGTCCTCGAAATTTCGCAGTCAGCGTGAAACAAGCTGAGCATCTATCTGAGTCAGACGCGAGATATGTTCGAGTAACATGTTGTTAAGCCCAATGGAAAGTTCCGCTGGAAGGATCATATTGGCGGGGTGAGGGTGGGTCGAAAGAAACCTGATCTGAGAACGGGGACTTTTTGATACAATGTGTGCCTCGCGTTCCGTACTTTCAAGGGCAAAGGGAAGGAATAAGGAATGGTGTTTTGAGAGGATGAATGAGGATATGGCGGAGTAGGGGAAGAGAGTTTCATGCGTGATGTTTGTGAGAGAGTGTCTATAATCTCTCTTCAATTCATGTATTTGGATGAACATGTCTCTTTCTCTGTCATCCCACCATTCATACTGATCGTCTCCCAACCGCATCTATATATTCTCTCACCACTCACCTCTCACCATCCTTCCTCACCCAAAAACCCACACTCCAATCACAAAGTACCTCTTCCGTCCCGCCCAAGATTCCCAAACCAAAACCCCAAAGTCGAAAAGTTAACCACCATCTCCAGATGTCCCAATAACCTCCACGAAAGGCATTCAGTGTCTGCCTCCACCACCTCACTCCAACATAATCCGCAGGCCGGTACTATATTCTAGCAACATTCGACTTGGAAAAGAATTCTGAAGTATCAAGGCAGGACCTGAACAGAAATGCTGGGACATTACTTTGGCTCATTCCTGGGAATTTGGGAGCTGCTGTGTGAGCTTTATACCGTTTTGCTCATTGTGGTGGCATGAGCAGGGTGAAGGTTTTTTAATGGGGTTGTCCTAGATGAAAGATGTGGCCTTTAGCAAGGCGTCTGGCGCTGGGATTGGAGGTCAGGTGACCGATGCGTGCACGTGGGTGGCAGTTTGGTAGCACATTGAACGTCGAGCAATTTTCGGAATTTCTGGTCAAAGCAAGCAGGTATAAAAAGTCTCAGGTGCTGGATCATGATCCATATATTCTGAATAGGAATCTCTTTGCCCAAACGCCCGCTCTCCGTTGGCTGCTTGACGTGGTTTCAGCTTCTAGAGCAATAACAGTTCTTAAAAATGGCAATTTCATCAATAGTCGAGTCAATTCGAGATCGCATACCAGAACGCTCTAGCCAAAATGACAACAACATCTTTCAAGGCATCCTTGGCGTGATCAAGACGCAATGGCATCTAGGCTTCACCGCCTTTGGCGGGCCACCAGTGCATTTCCAGATAGTAGGTTCCAATCCATCAATCTAATCCAGCAATAATAGAAAAATATCACACATACTTACAGAAATGAACAGTTCCATAAGCTCTTCGTAGACAAGCACAAATGGATCGACGAGCAGATGGTACGATGCTCGTCCCACTGAATAGAAAGATGGCTCTAAAGCAAATCACAGTATCAAGAACTCTTTGCCATTTCGCAGGCACTGCCAGGTCCAGGAAGCACAAAGATGCTGTTCTGCATCAACAGCATCCACAGCGGGTTTATTGCGGGAGCGTTTTCGTTTCTACTTTGGAGGTGCCCTACGTCCTACGTATTGACTAGATCATGTTTCTGATTCAAGGACAGTCTCCCAGGAGCCATAGGCATGTACGCCCTCTCCCTTGGGGTCCAAAATATCAAGACTGGGCTTCCCGATCCAGTGTACGCCCTCTTATCCGGTCTCAATGCAGCGACCGTGGGCATCGTATTGCTGGCAGCTGTACAATTAAGTCAAAAGGCCATCACTGATAAGCTAACAAGACTGTTGGTCTTTTTTGGTGGAGCTGTCGGAATGCTGTATACAGCACTTTGGTACTTTCCCATCCTAATGGTTGTCGGTGGACTAGCTACACTTCTATGGGACCTACGAGTCCCGCACAAGCTGGCCACGCCCATCGTCCAGAAATTCACCCGACGACGACAGCGTAACATCGACGAGCCCTCGCAAGACATAGAACTCAACCCAGCCGCCTCCGCCGAATCATCCGCTCAACCCGAAGGGTCTGAACCACGCGTTATCCCCGCCTCCTCCAACCTCCCCATGCGCCTCTCCCCCGGCCTGCTCCTCCTCACCGCCTTCCTCCTCGTCTTCGTCGCCCTAATGATCATCCGCGGCGTCCTGCACCCACTTCCGCTCACCTATTCCCTCTTCGCAAATCTCTACCTCGCCGGCACCATAATTTTCGGCGGAGGGCCCGTCGTCATCCCCCTGCTGCGCGAGTACATTGTCTCCGAAGGCTGGGTCTCACCGCGTGACTTCCTGCTCGGCCTCGCCATCATCCAGGCATTTCCGGGTCCGAATTTCAACTTCGCAATCTACCTCGGCGCGCTAACCGTCGCGAACCAAACCTCCCTACCAACTATCCTCGGCGCCATCATCGGCTACGTCGCCATCTTCCTTCCGGGAATCTGGGTGCAAACCGCCTTCCTAGGTGTCTGGCGCGTCTTGCGAGGAAAACTCTGGTTCCGCTACCTGCTGCGGGGCCTGCACGCCACAGCCGTCGGGCTCGTGTACACGGCTGTGTACCGGCTATGGCAGATTGGGTTGCTCGATCAGGAGAGCCAGAGTGGGCGGCCGTTGGGGGATGATGCCTGGTGGGTTGCGGTGACGGCGACGAGTTTTGTGGGAGGCAGGTGGTTTGGGGTGAGTGCGCCGGCGGCCATTTTGTTGGGAGGGTTGATGGGGGTAGTGTGGTATGGGGTGGTTAGGGGGTGACGGCGAGTAGCTTTGGGAGGGTTTAGGAGGGATGGTTCGGGTGCGTGCTAAGGTGATGATGTCCATAGGTTGGTTCATCTTTTTGGATATGTTGGGGAAGCAGCAATTACAGCCTATATCGTTTTCTTAGCCACTGCCCCCTAAGTTTCGCCCGACTCCCCTCTTCCCACCCCAAGCTCCCCCCTCTCCGCCCCTCTCTTTCCCTCTAACCTTCGAACACATTACTTAAAGTCCCCTCACTTACCACTCATCAATCCCCCCTTCATAAATCATCCAGTATTCGTCCCATCCCTCTCATCCACCTCACAATCCCCTTTCGGTTATCTTACACCATCCATCACACTATGCAACATCCCACCCCCACCCTCATCCTGGAACCAACTCTCGGACTAGCAAAACAAGCACGAAGAAAGAACCGTACAATCAATGCAAGAAAAAGGGAAAAGAAAAGAAAAGAAATAGTAGCCTAACGTGAATGATGGTAGAAAACCAAACCAAACCAAACCACGCTCAACTTCCCACAACCGCTCCTGAGGAGAAGAAAAAAAAAAAATCAAGACAACAAAAGTCAGATGTGCAAAAGAGCAAAGAAGATTGTTTGAGATTGAGACTGAAGAGCGGAGAAAGAAAGAAAGAAAGAAAGGAGAAAAGGCAAAGAAATCGCCAGTGAAGATAGCACCCAAACGACAATCAGAGAAAAAGGAAAAAGAAAGACGAACATGTCAGAGTAAAAAGAAAACCAACGAAACAGGGAGAAAGAAGCAGGGGTAAGTGAAGGAGAGAAAAGCAGTGCCAGAAGCGGTACCGAGACAATCATCAACCACCCTC
>JAABUH010004366.1_pt1 | contig 11506 bp, 17 predicted proteins | sample 5559121 | NCBI WGS metagenome assembly JAABUH01 (sample SAMN10711871, study PRJNA513364) | rock metagenome | isolation source: Antarctica rocks | place: Antarctica: Victoria Land, Battleship Promontory nord | collected 2015-12-28 | reverse complement strand
TTTGAGCGGGGATCACCATCTTTCCTCACGCCTCTCGCCTCCTGCCTTCCGCCCTAGAACTCCTCAACGTCTTTCGATCACAACCGGAAGTATAGCCAAATCGAAGAGGAGAGAAGTCTAGTCGGAGGTCTCGAGGTCGCCAAAGGTGTTCTCGGAAGCGTAGAGGACGTAGAGGAATCCTGTGATGTGTTTCAGCCTGGCGACCGTCAATCACTGAGTCAGGGCTCACCATCTTCATCCCTAACGTAGGAAGAATCAGTACATGAGCTTGAAAGGTTTTTGATCGCGTTGCCACTCACTTGTGCTCCTCGTAAATTGAGCTCATGAGCGCGGCAGTTGGAGGGAGGATATCGTCGACGAAGATGAAGATGGCCTTCTCGGGCGCCAGCTTGATGCGCTTCCTACAAGGGACAGAGCTTCGTCAGCACCCGGGGAATAGCTCAGAAAGACCAGTAGTCTCTACGTAGACGGCCAAGCACTGACCTGATGACATAGACGAACTGCCCTACTGTCAGGTCCTGCCAGCACACATAAGTTCAGTCCAGCCTGAAAAGCGAGACGCCCACCGCCGGCACAAGGTACTTCTTCTTGTCGATAGTCGGGATATCGCTCTTCTCCGCCTTCTCGCAGATCACCTGGAAAGCAAAACCAAACATGAGCACTCGTCTGTTGAACGGAAGCAAACCTCTTCTCTGTCGCAGAAGGGCGGCAGAACGACGAAAAGAGCACCGCAACTCACAGGAATTCTGTCCGCATACTTTTGGCGGATGCGTTCAGCCTCGGCCTTGCGCTTCTCTGTTCTCGCCAACGACAATGGATGACAAAAAGCAGTGGAGCGTGTCGGAGGTCAAGGAGCGAGGTGACAAGCAGTCGAGATGTACGGTTCGCGAGATGTGCGGTTCGGACAGACAAGGGGGCGGGGGACGTTATTGGAGGGTAGAGGCGAGCGAAACAGTGTGCGGTGAGAGGGGAGGGGAAGAACATTTGTCAGCACAAGGTCGTTCCCGTGAATTGCGGAGCTGACCGAAGGGGTGCTCATCCTTAAACTTGCTGCGAACCATGGCGACGAGAGGGTGAAATCAATCAGATCTGGGTACGTCTCGGTCAGCTACACAATGTAAGAATGAGGGATTGACGTTGGGCGCGAAAGTGCACTGACGAAGTGACGCGGCTGAGAGTCTAGTCGATAGGCGTACGCGCCGACGAGGAGGTCACGGAGAGGGATGATGACCAGGCGGAACAGGACAGAACGGCAGATCACTTATTCAGTACGTGTCACTCGACAATGAATCACAATGCTCACTATAACGAGGATGGCGAGGTTGAAAGGAAGGACGATGAGAAACGAGGTGTCGTCGTTTCAAGCGGGAGGGTGGCAACGACCTTGGGCAGGCGGGAATTACCGGAATTGTCCATTGTGGCGCAATGGCAAAGTCAGGTTAATTTTGAGAAGGACGGCAACCAGCAATCCAAAGTCATCCTAGCCTGACGAGCGAGCAACGACTGGCAGGAATGGGATATACGTCAGATGTGAAGGTGTCCAGGATGGCGAAACCTGATTCACGGTATGTCACGTCTTGGAGTCAATACCTCTCAAGTCGTCTGATTGGACTCCTTATAGACCGCTCAAGCGTCTACCAAAGCGAAACGCTCAGTCTCGTCAATCATCCTCATCGAGCTCATCGACCGGCGGGGGTTCGGACGAGCATGGGAAGATGCTCGCTGTGCTCCAAGCTCATGGACGGGCGATGTTTGGCCTGGCTGGTCCTGAGGACGCAGAGAGCAGTGTGCAAGCTGCGAGCAGATCACTTGGGTCTGGCCGATCAGAGCAGGATTCGGAAGGTGAAGGAGAGGACTATCAGTCAGACGACGGCTGGGCTGCGGAAGACGGTTTTGTCAGTGATAGCGAGGATGAGCTGGTGATGCTTCCGCCAGGTAAGCAGAATCTTCTGCCTCATCTTCGAGGCTTATGTGACTGTCTTCTTCAGTCGGCGCGACCAAAATGGTACCTGAGATATTTTTCGCACCGGCTCAGTCCAGTGCACCCGATGCTGTATCCAAAGCCGAACGGCGAGCCTTCCTCGTCAGTATCGCATCTCAATTTGCGGTTGAAGAGCTGAGTTCTCGATAGAACGGGAATTCCGCCAAAATGATGGGTCTCCCAGCTGAGCTCGACTATGGACCGATATCCGCAAAGCGAGCTCGGGAAGAAGGAGAAGAAGTAGCGGACGACCAGTACACGATTAATATCATTTACGGTCTTTCTGCTAACGACTGCCCGCAGATCCAACCTCAAGCTCGACAAAACCCTTCACACCATGCTCCTCACCACTCTCCTCCCTTCCGCAGCCGCCAACGCCGCTTCTCGACCCGTCGACAAGCGCAACGCTGTCTCCGGCCGACTACTCGAGCTCGCATCCTTCTCTCTCCCCGGCCAAGGCGCCAAATCCGTCTCCTCATCCCATCTCTCCAGGCATCCCGCCAATATCCGCACAGGTCTGGTTCACGCCAAGGCGAAGAGGGATGAGAAGGCGCATGCGGAGGCTCAAGCTGCGAGTGGGTCAGGGCGAGGGTACGACGGGAAGAAGATGAGGAGCGAGCAGGGGAAGAGATTGCGAGCGGGTTTCGGCGAGGAGGTTGGGAAGAAGAAAGGGATGGAAGGGAGGAAGGAGGAGAGAGGGAGAGGTCTGGCGATGGGCGTGGGGAGATTCGAAGGTGGGATGCTGAGGCTCAGTAGGAGCGAGATTGCGATAGGTTCGGGGCGGGAAGAAGGGAGCTTTCGGGGAAAGCGGGGGAAGCGGACGAGATGATCACCTGTGCGGTATTCGATCTGCCAGTATTTCACGATACGCGCTCTGACGTAGTCATGGATGACTTCTTGGCTGGATATCACTGACACTTCCCGGCTGATTGCATCTTACGCTCAATAGAATTCTCCCAAATGCGACACAGATGACAAGAAATATTCGATCTCCAAACAACTCGCTTCTAGGGAGAACAGGACGGTCATTCGAGCAGAAGGTCGAGCATTTCCGCAATTTCCAATCGGCCCTAGTGATTCTAGCTGTTCAGAAAGGATGAAGATGACTTGGTCATCAGACGGGTCCCTCAGGCCACTGCTGCTGCTTTCCTTCATCCTAATCGAACAATAAAATGTTTTACAGCAAACGGATATTCGCGACAATCCGAACAATCGTCAAAATTCGTCAAAAGCGGTGGTCTGCGTATCGCCAGCTTAGCCATCGCGGGGACCCTTCTCGCCGCTTGCAGTCGCCACGAAGGTCTCATCCTTTGTCCGATATCCATTCCAGACGACGGACTTACCTTACTCATCCCAGAAGCTCTTCGCTTTCCATGCAAGGCTTCAAATGCTATTGATGCTTTATCAGAAGATGGACTTTCCTTCGCACAGTCTCATTCAGGAGCGACTCGCGCTTTGAAGGCCTTCGATCACCGAACACGTTATATGGTTGCGCCTTCGTCTTGTAAGGGTGGATTAGAGGCGTGAACGACCGGAAGGAAAACACCCTTTATGTGCACATTGCATTAGAAGCAAGTGCTACTTTGTGAGGCTTCCAGCAGGTCTTCCAACATCATACAAAGTGCTCATTCCGCCGGGAGAGTCATAGGCTGCTCTCAAAGTAGCAATGCGGATGCTATCAGGTACCCGCACGGGATGGAGCAGAACGGATGACGCGTTGTATAGAGATGCATAAGACTGCGGCTAGATCAGTCGAGTTCATGCATCGCTTTTCCATCCACTTGTAACAATAAAGAAGGCTGCCGGAACATCCCACCAAAAAAGACCCAGCCTGGTCTTTTGTTTCACTTTTCTGTGGTCATCCAGATACATGAAGGCAAGCTCCAGACCCATTTCACTCTTCATACACTTTCATTACATTTCTGACTGATTTATGCCCCACTGCTTCATAATCTGTACCGTCATCACACAACAACATGTCCTCCTTCCAAAGCGGCAGCTCCTTCCCCTTGAGGACCATGAAGGTCAACGGGAAGACGAGAGGGCTCTCGAAAATCGGCACCATATTGTTTCTCGATCCTGAAGCGTGAGTGACGTTTGAAAAAGCCGTTGAGACCAGCCAGGTCCTCGGGCTGGGAAGAGTTGACATTTGAGGAATCTTGGATTGAGAGCCATTCCCTTGAATAGCTTGAGAGCTGTCCAATATGTTACACTCAGCAGGACATCAGAAAATCCTTTCCCTTCCTCCATTCAGATTATAGGACACAGTGGAGGAGGCAAGAATCGATCCGCAAATATCTCCACTTCTTTGCCACAAGACATCTGACTGACCTCAGGGAGACTGTACGGCGCAAGTATCACGGTGCTACGTCGATCAGCAAATAGGTCCGACGCTCAGCTCCTAGAATCGGCGACGGTCGTCTGAGCTTCGGCAAAGTTGGACTACCGTGGTCGAACTTGGAATAACTCGAGGACACGCGTGGGTGTAGCCGAGTTAAGTGCCGGTCGAGTAGCGTGGGCTAGAAATGCAGAGGCTATGAGTAGGCTAGGTAACGATAGTGACTTTTCAATCTCGAATCACTGGTACTCCCCGACTCTCAAGTCACTTTTCATACACCGTCTTCCAGGCCTATCTTCGGTGATGTTCGGCGATGTTCGGCGATGTTCGGCGATGTTATGGCGGTGTTCGGCGATGTTATGGCGGTGTTCGGCGGAAATCGCCGACTGTTGCCCCGGGCCTGCACCGCAGCGCCTAAGTCCCATCAGAAGGCAATCACCATGCGCCACACGGTCGTCACCGTGCGCTCCGTCCCGTGGATTTGAGCACTGCATCAGTAGCAAAGGCCTGCTCGCGAGCTATCGGCTCTTTCCTGAAGAAGACACTCTCAGCAGAAAAAGACTTGTATAAACGGCAGCTTGAAGCGACAATGATTCTGGCCCACAAATCTCGTATGAGCAGCGTTGATTAGTCCAAACTCATGAGTGGCATCAGTCCTTCTCTCACTCGCGTATTCCTTATTGAGACTTGTCACGAGAGTCTAGAGAAGCGAGAGCCCGCGTTAGAAGACGTGGTAAAATGGGCAGTCCCCCGAACATGCTGCCGACCGTAACGAACCTTGACATCATGATTAGTAGGACAACGGGGTAGAAAAACTACAGTAAAGTGAGAACGCTACAACCGGAGCTGAGAAAGTATCCAAGAGGGATTCAGGTCTAGAACAGCCTCAGCGCCATCCAGATCTTGATTGAACAGGCGAGACTTACTCGTAACTTGTCTTACCGACACGCATCAACGCAGAGCACGCCCGCCGTCTCGTTCCACGGGAATCCCCATTCGGCGAGGGACTGCTTGATCGAGGCGGCGAGTCGGATCTTTGACGCGCCTCGCGAGGGATCTTGCGAACCGACATGCTTCTCTTCGCCGACTAGCACGTATGCTGTACTTTTGTCAGCGAGTGACCCCTTGCTCTTTGGCGCGGTACGTACCTAAACCCCGGAAATGCTCTCGCTCGAGCTGAGGGTATCCATGAGGACGACATACAGACAGGGGAAATCCGGCGTACCTCTGCTAGGAACTGCCCGAGGATGTCCGCCCCTTCACTCCCATGCAACGTGTGCAAATCCAAAAGACACTCCGTCCTCTCATCCGCCGAAAGCTGCTCTCCGCCAAGTACCGATCTCGCCGACGTGACGCCCATGATAACCCCCAGCCCTTCAGCACACTCCCGCCCGCGTCGAGCTCGATCGCCAGGATCGTCGCTCCATGAAGGATCTCGTTCCCGGACTGCTTTCTGCGCCTCCTGCCGCCGTTCCCGGACCAAAGCCTGCGCCGCATCGGCCGACTCGTTGAGCATCCGTTCATTCAATGATTTGCCTTCTCTAGAGAATCGCTTGGCAGCTGCCCCGTCTCCACGCCGGAAGGCGTCAGCTGCGCGAGCGAGACATGCGTTCCGGGCCTGACCCAATCGAATGGAGGTCGCACGCGTGGACATATATTGCTCGTTGACGCTGGAACCGGTCCGTAGAGTAGGCAGAAGCATCGGCGGACGTAACTTGATCCGCTGCGATGGTCTCGGGACGACGAGAGCCGAAGTGCGGGATTCCATCTCTGGCGAATGTGGACCCTGATGCATGCCGGATGACTGGCGGGCACCTGTGACGTGCAAAGTGGGGATGGCAGCGGGTGCAGCACGCTTGACAGCATTGGCGAAGCGGTTGCGCGAGGGATCGAAGCGGGAAGGCCTCCCCAGACGAGCAGCGTAAAGATCAGGGAAGTCGTCAACAGGCTGGGGAGTAAGCCTTCCAGGGGAATATTGCGCGGACCCATCGGAGGAGAGCTCGACGTGAGACATCGCGCTGGCGAGAGCGCCGGGATCGACGTTTTGAGGGAAATGATGCAAGAACCTGGCTAGGATCAGACTGTATGCGAAGAAAGAATACCAGCTACCTACTCGCAGTTTGGGCCCTTTGCGCAATGGCCTCTCAGCCAGAAGCGACACAAAGCTCGATCCAGGTCGTGACTGCGAGCGAATCAGCTTTTCCGACTGGTAAACCATACTCAACCAACCTGAAGCGGCAGTCCGACCGCCTGCACTCCCCTGCGAGGTAATACCTACACATCCTCGTACCCGGCCCACCGGGACTCAGCGTCCCGCCAAATCCCGGACTGATGTTCCCACCGCCATAGCTTCGACCACCCTGCTGGAAGTACCCATCCCTCGGACCAGTATGATTGATTGGCAGAGCTCCTCGTCCTCCCATTCCGAGGAGCGGACGAGGTGAAGCGGTGCGTTGTGGGGTCGACGAGCCCGAACGTGGAAGGGTGTGCTGAGAGACAAGGAGAGCCATGGCACCTTCAAAGTCGTAGCCCGATCGGTGAAGCGCGTCTTCGAGCTCGGAGCGAGGGATGGATGTGAAGACGGAACAAAGGACGTCGAGAGGCGTCATGCCTGCTCCTGTATCGAGAGCATCCTCCGCAGCGAGGTCCTGCGCTGTGACCGAATCGCCAGAACCGTGGAAATTGTAAGACCGAGAGGAATCGGAATGGGGCATGCTTGACGATAGGGTAGGGGGTGACCCGAATTGACTGTCTATGGACGGTGTGCCGAAAGGCTCGAACGCCTTGGCATCGGTATTGAGGCCGTTCTGGTCATGATGGTGCAGCTTGGGCAAGCCGGAGCCGAATGGTGAGAACTCATCATCATCATCGTCGTCCGGAACGACATTGCGGCTCCCCATCCTTGGTGCTGAGAGGCCTGGCGAGGCGAAGACATCGGGTATCTTGATTGTCCCGCGAAGAGGGGTACCGAGGGGTGAATGGAAGGGACTGGTTCGATCGCTGAACAATGGAGCGGCAATCGCGAGGTTCGAGCTGGTTTTCGCCATTAGCGGACCGACCGGACCGAATGGCGATGCTGATCTTGGTGGATCAATCGGGAGGTCTCGCCATGGATCGCTTGGGGAGAAGGTTGGCAGAGCAGATGAAAGAGTAGCAGATGCAGCTCGTGGGGACGGATTGAACGTCGCTGCTTTCGCGTTGAGCATCCGGGGGGATGCAAGCGGTGAGCCGTGTGGAGGAAGCGCGTCGAGTGATGAGTTCGTCAAGCCGGAAGATCCATGCGAAAGAGTTGGGGTCTGCGTGCCGGATAGAGAGGGTGACTGTGGTCGTCCCAGCGGGGTACGAGCGCGAAACGAAGGCATTCGAGTTGGTGTATACGGACGCAGAGGAGCAGCGATGACCGAGGGAGAGCTGCGAGCCCGTGAAGCCGGAGTCAGATGGGGCGCAAAGGGGACTTGCTCGATGTCGTCTGCACAGGGTCAGCTCCGCAGCTCCCTGTTCTTTGCCTACGACCAACCTCTTCTACGATGCATACAATCCAGGCATACCTGCTCCATGAGCACGTCATCCTGTAGTCTCTATCAGCTCCACTACTAAAGAGACCGATCTCAACTGACCTTGCCCAGATCCCCCATATGCGGTTTGAGCACCTCCTTAACCTCCTCTTCCTCCTCATTATCGAGCATCTCGACGATCCTCCTCACCAGTCCATCCCTATCTAACCCATCCCTCGGCCCATTTCCATTCTTGCGAGCCGTCTTCTGCTCCAGATCCGCCTCGCTCACGTCCCGCTCCTCATCGTCGCTCGAGCTAGACACGCTCAGGGGATGATGATATGCCAAGCGATGGGGACTCGTCTGGATGGAAGCAAGTAGATTGAAGATGTAGTGACCGAGCTGAGGGTATGTGGTGAGTACGGAGGGAGTTGGACTTGACGTCAAGGAGGGAGGTAGAGCGAGACCGAGGACGTTGGAGGCGGTGCCTGATGAGGGTGAAGGCGTCCCGTTGAGACCTCCACCTCCTTCTAGTGAGGGCTGAGAGTCGATGATCGGTGGGGTAAGAGACATGATACGACCAAATATAAGTCGAGCGGAGCTCACATGGAGCTAAGATGAGGTGAGAGATAGGGGATGAACGTGCAGGGTTCAGCTTGTGAAGAGGTCGAATCCGAGGCGCCAGATTACGCAATACACGTAGATCAGCGAGGTATAAGTCTCAAGTCTCCCACGCTTGTGTAGAGTCCCGGTCTCCTGTTGTCCAAGTCCATGTCCTAAGTCAAATCCTCTTGTATCAAATTTCCTTCTGGCGCACCATGCCAGACCCCTCATCCACCCTAGCCGGCTCCTCTCCAGCTCTCCTACCACCAAACGGTACGAGCAACAGCACCACCAACACCAACGCTCAAGCCGGCCCATCCTCCCCACCTCGCAACACCTATACCACCTCCAACGACGACATCCCCATGAACGGCGAGACCACCCCTCGAACCAACGGCGATGGTACAGCAGACATGTCGCTGCTATTCACGGCTAAGCGCGAGGAAGAGTTGGCGAGGCGGGATAGGAGTCTGGCGGAGTTTCTGGTCATGCTGGATGGGTATAAACCTGTTGTCAGTCGTCGGGAGACTAGCGAAGCTCTTTCCAAGCTTTCTTAGTGACATTCAAGGCTGACGACCTGCGTTAGATACCCGAGGAGGTGACGGAGTATTACCTCGAAAGAGCAGGCTTTGAGTGCTCAGATCCCCGATTGTAAGCTTACTTCCTGTCGATTCTCTGTTGGCCGTCGAGCCAACCGATGGTCAGGGTTGAAAGCTGACCGTGCGGTTCCTCGCAGGAAACGACTCCTCTCCCTATCCGCCCAGAAATTCATCTCCGACCTCTCCCGCGACGCCTACCACTTCGCCAAACTCCGAATCAACGGGACTGCTGTCGGGCGGGGTCGACCGGCAGCGGGCGTGGTGAGCTCCGTCCCACCCAGGAGCATATCCTGATGATATCCATTCGGTCGCGACACGGAGCTCATGAAGTGTAGGATCGTAACAGGGTGGTATTGACCATGGATGACCTGAGTTTGGCGTTGAGTGAGCATGGGGTGAATGTGAAGAAGCCGGATTACTGTGAGTCGGGGCGGCCGTGGTAGAGCGTCTCTCGAGGTGTAGTGCCCACAGGACTCGCTGATGGTCGGTGCAGATCTATGAGCGCAGCATCGTCTCCAGCCTCGGTCTACCTAGAGATGATGAGGCGTCTCCGGACCGAGAGCTTCACGATGTATTCTATGTTTGTCATGAAGCCGATCTGACAACAGGGTCATCAATGTCATACGACGACATTCCGTCTCCGTCAACAACAAACGAGAGCGACACATGTCTAACGATCTACTAAGTCCCACAAACCAGCGTCGGTCCACCCTGGCTTATCGTCCTTCTTGACCCTCTCACCCTCCCTGCTGACCTCGGCGGTCACTGGAACCGCCTTCGGATGTCCCCTCCTCCACCTGTCATCGCGAGGATCTGCAGCATTCATCCACCCTTCCTCACTAACCACCGGACTCTCCGCACTCAACGCTCTCTGGCCCTCCAGTATCAACTCCCGCAACCTCGCCGTCATCGAGTCCAGTCGTTTCTCCATCACATCTTCGCCCAAACCATCCTCATCATCGCTCTCTGCAGCTCGCGGCGATGGTGTCGGGGGAAGGTCAACAGTGTGTGGTGGTGAAGGTGGTAAGTTTGGGTCGTGAAACCCGAAGGTCGGTATTGAGCTCGAGGGGATGTGTGATATCCGAGGCTTGGAGCGATGTCGACGATGGATTTTGAGCGGAGAATGTCGAGCGAGGTGCGCCAAACCAGAGGAGCTGGATTGTGAGGATTTGATGTGTAGGCTCCGTTGTGTGGACGCTCGCGATTCGGAGGGCGTCACCAGCTCAGGCTACAACCAGTCTCATAAGCTCAGCTCGTATAAATAGGAAGCTTCTCACGTCATCTACTTCCTCCCTTTTGTCGGAGTCTCCGGTGTGAGATGTCGTGAATGCCTTGGCTAGCTCCTCGTATGCCGGTGGAGGGGGAAACTCCGCTGAGAGTGGTCGAATCGTGCTAGGGTTTGGATCATAGTCGAAAACGACGAGGGCCGGCTTGGAAGAATCGGTACTGGTCACCAGCAGTCGATAGGCAGTCCTGTCGTCATATCAGCTCAGCTCAAGTGTGTTGAAGAAGACACACAGTCCCAGAGCAGCTCCGAAGACTCCAGCATCCATAGCTCCCTTCACTAGCTCTCCACCCCAGCCAACGCGCTTCGATCTCTCCCTCTCCCTCTCCCTCTCCACCTCCAGACCGATACCCAAACTTGCACGCTCGCTCATGACGAAGATTTCTCACCTATGATCAAGTCAGCGTAGTGAATGATATGAAGACACAACAATACGTACGAAAGGACAGTTCTCGCTCGAGATCCAAGTCCGTACCTCTCGAATCACTGGACCCTGTATCGGTCCGGATTTAAGCTCCGTTACGTCTGTGCCTGTGAAGACGGTGAATCCCGGGATTTGGCCAAGTGAAACCGCTTGCTCCCTGTTCCACTTGAGAATGATGGCTCGGAAGGGCGACGGTGGGATCATAAGCGATTCCGAGGGGCTGTAGGTAGCGCGAGACATGGTGCGGAGATCGAGGGTGGAGAGAGGGGGAAGAGTGCGGGTGGGGAGGGGGACGTGACGTGTGTGTCATGGGCTGCTCAAGGGACGCGAGGGTTTTTTTTTTCGTCGAACGTCAAGTTGAGCAATCACTCTTTGAGTTGAAGGAACCACAACGGACCCGAGTCGGTATCTATTCGTCGCGGTCACGACGGGCACATCGCGCTTGATTTTCATCGGTGGCTTGCTACACGGGGACGTCCGTTGTTCCTGCACCTGTGCTGAGCTTCTGAGACCGTTGTGAGACGTGTCTGGGAACGCGGTAAGGAGAATTCACAGACAAGCGCATGCAGGGACATTGTCCCCGAGAAGCAAGCAGCCGCCTTGAGGAGCTGGGTGGTAGAGTCGTCGAAGAAACGCAGTAATTCCAGGCCGCGGCTTCGATGCCAATGGCGAGCAAGGCGGAGAAGGTTACATCATCCATCCCCCTCCATATACTCCCCATACAGCTCCTCCTCGATCCCCTCCACTACCCCGGCGTGGATCCCCGTATCCCACAACGCCTC
>JAABUH010004361.1_pt1 | contig 11518 bp, 11 predicted proteins | sample 5559121 | NCBI WGS metagenome assembly JAABUH01 (sample SAMN10711871, study PRJNA513364) | rock metagenome | isolation source: Antarctica rocks | place: Antarctica: Victoria Land, Battleship Promontory nord | collected 2015-12-28 | reverse complement strand
CGCGCCGCATGCAACAGCGCCGGCGCCGCCTCAGCCCGATCGGTGTAGTGACGGTCGTTGATGGTGATCGCGAACGGCGCCTCCGCGGTGGCCCGAATCTGCGGCAGCGCCGCGTCGATCGCCTCCCTCCGCTCCGTGGTCGCGGCGACCTCACTGCTATAGGTGCGTTGCTCACTGCGGTGACGGGCCTGGGCGTCGCCGTAGGCATGTTTGAGTGCGGTCAACCGCTTCACATCGTCGTCGAGTTGCACCTGCTGCAGGTACCGCGGATCACCGGTGGCGACGGCCTTGGTGGCCTCGGTGACGTAGTTGCAGATTTCCACCTCGGGGTTCTGGTTGCCCTGACGGATGAGGCGGCCCTCGCGCTGCTCCAGATCCGCCGGACGCCACGGCACGTCCAGGTGATGCAACGCGATCGCGCGGTCTTAAATGTTGGTCCCCGGTGCCCATCTTCTCCGTCGAGCCCAGCAGCACCGATACTCGCCCGTTGCGGCAGTCGGCGAACAGTTGCGCCTTCTCCCCCGCCTTCGGGTAGTCGTGCACGAACCGCACCGCCGCGGGGTCCATTCCCCACGCGACCAGCTCGTCGCGCACCCCGTCATAGATCGAGCACCGACCGTTCTTGTTCGGTGTGGCCCGGTCACAGAACACGATCTGCAACGCACCCGGTATGGGTGCCGGCGTACCGGCATCGTCGCGGTAGACGGTGTCCTCGTTGGCGTGGTGGATGGGCATGATCTGCTCGGCGACCGCCCCGGCCCGACCACCATTCAGCGGGGCCGCGAGGTTGCCCAACCGGGGGTCCAGTGACACGTTGCGCCCGTCGCTGGTGACCTTCAGAATGTTGTCCATGTCCGGGCGTTTCGGGTCGAAGTGCTCCGCCCGCCACGCCAGGTCCACGATGAAGTCCCGCACCTCTTGATCGGCGGGCATGCTCAGCACCTGGCGTTGCCCGCCGACCAAGGTGGGCAACGCGGCCGGCACATCACCGCGGGTCACGACGTCGGTGTAGACCGAACTCATCGTCACCAGCTCGGGCACGTTGACGAAGCGCCCGATCCGGGTCACCGGCTTCAACTTCGACCCCGAGGCGTTCACCTCGATGGTGGACACCGTCCCGGTGAACGTCGCCCCCCACGCATCGATCCCCCCGACCCCGGCCGCCTCCAGCAGGTCCGGGCGCAGGTAGGACTGCATCACCCACATCTCCCCCAACGAGTTCGCCACCGGAGTACCCGTGGCAAACGTGGCCACCCGCTCCACCGACGCATCCGGGGTTCCTCCCGCCGCCCGGCGGGCGTCGCGGCGGCGCTCCCGCAACGCCTCCAACTTCAACGCCAGATCCTCGGCCTGCTGCGCCCCCGGGGTGCACGCCAACTCCGCCACCCCCGACACCCGGCCCCGGTTTTTGTACATGTGCGCCTCGTAGTTGGGGATGGAGTCGGCGTTGGCCCGTAGGTAGGTGCTGAACTCGCGCCGAGCCTTCAAGAATTTGGCCTGCTCCGCGTCCTCGGCGTCAACTTCGATGTCGCTGACCGTGCTGAGGGCCCGCACGAGGTTGCCGTGCCAGCAGAACTACTTAAGGCGTTGTAGACCTTCGGCCTCTACGGCGCGAGTCCTTTCTACTGCGTCGCGGCTACGGTAAGGAGATCGCGTGCCCGGCGGAGCACAGCTTCGTCGATCATGTTGCCCGCAGCGTCACGAGTCGCGGACATGGAATCCGATCCGTGATGAGAGACGATGCCCTTGGCCCAGCGCAGCTCTTCGGGTGTCGGGGAGAAGGCGCCGTTGGCCACGGCCACCTGTGCCGGGTGGATGCATGCACGACCTCCGAAGCCCAGGTTCCGTAGCGCGTGAGATGACTCTTGGAACCGTTCGTCGTCGGTGAGGTTCACCGAGACCGGGGCGACGGGTGCGTCGATCCCGGCCGCGCGGCTGGCCAACACAACCTGTGATCGGACGTAGAGCCATTCGTGCTCGTCCGCCGAGGGTGTGATCCGCAGGTCGGCTGCAAGGTCCACCTCGCCGAGGTGCAGCACTGACACTCGAGGCCCCGCGGCAATCGAAACGGCGTTGACCACGCCGACTGCTGACTCCACGAGTGGCGCGACGCGCGCCTTCGAGCCCATGGAGGTCAGCAGTCGGTCGAGGTCGATCAGCTCGTCGACGCGTTCGGCCTTGGCCACAACGAGCCCAGTCAAGGAGGACGCAACGGCGACCGCTCTGACGTCACCCTCCCGCAGCTCACCTGGGTTGATCCTCACCCACACCGGCACCCCTGGCCGGTCGATGGTCGCCAACCACTCGGCCACCAACTGGCGAGCTCCCAGCTTCGCCGCGGGCCTTACGGCGTCCTCGAGGTCCACAATCAGTGCATCGGCACCCCGGCTGAACGCCTTCGCCTGACGGTCGCCTCTGTCACCCGGAACGTAGAGATGGCTCCGTCCGTGCATCCTGTTCGCTCCCTACTTCACACTACGATGACCCAGATCAGCGGCGCGGCTTACTGGTCTCTCATTGGGAGATATCCTCAAGCACCGTTTTGGGAGCCACGCGCCGCATCCCCATGGCGCATGACGCGGCGAGGAGGGGGCAGAGGCCCAACCAAATCGCCAAGGTGGCGGGGGTGCCGATGGCCGCGAACATGCGCGGTCCGGCCAGAGCCGCACCCAAGAACCCGATCCACTCCATGCCTGCGAGCAGGTTGGCACCGGTGCCCCGAACGCGGGTCGGGAACACCTCCGATGCGAACCCGACCGCGGACGTGATGTGGCCGACGATGAAGAAGTAGATCAGCGAGTAGCCGATAGTCAGGGTGATTAGGGTGCTTCCGGCGAAGGCCATGTAGAAGCCAGAGGCGCTACCGAGCACCAACCAGATCGCCGCCGCCTCGCGCCGCCCGATGCGTTCGCCGACGAAGGCACAGAAGACGTATCCGAAGGCAGCCAGACCGGTGGCGATGGCCGAGGACAGATACGTGTAGGTGAGGCTTACGTTGTAGTGAGCATACACCGTCGGGAGATAACTGATAATGCCCGCAAAGCCGAAGGCATAGAAAAGGTGCCACAGTGAGACAAGAATGGCCGAACGGCGGAGATCCGGCGCGAACACCTGCGCGAAGTGGTTCTCGTGCCATGCGGAACCAGTTTCCTTGACCTTGGTGAATCGGTGTGACTCAGAGATGGCTCGCCGAGCCCAGATCATCATGGCGACCGGCAGAATTCCGAAGACGAAAAGCCACCGCCAGCCCAGGAACGGTACGATCACGAAGGACATGACCGAGCCCAGGAAGAAACCGATCGGATATCCGATCTGGGCGAAGCCGATGAGCCGTCCACGAACGGCGGCCGGCGATTCCTCGGCGACCATGACCTGCCCGGCCATCCACTCAGTGCTGGCCCCAACCTGGGTGAACCCCCTGGCCACAATAAGAATCAGAAGACCGGGCGCCCCAGCGGTCATGATGCTGCCGATGACAGCTGCCAGCAGGCATGCCTGGTAAACTGGTTTACGTCCTGCACGGTCCATAATCGGCCCGGCGACAAAAGTTGAGATTGCACCGACGGCGTAAACGATGGCGTAGATGTAGCCGATCTGATTGTCGCTGATGCCGAGTGAGTTTTGAATGAGCGGGTAGTTGAGGTTGAAAAGGCTGCCATCGGCATTGACCAGGGTCCACCCGCCGAGTGAGAGCAGAGTTACCCGCCAAGCTTTCCTGGGAATTCCCCGGATGAGCTCGGCATCGCGTGCGCTTGTCTGCAGAGTTTCCGCCTCGAGAGTAGCCGTCTCGCCCCCAGTGACGCGGTCGGCTGGGTTTCTAGCCATCACTTGCTCCTTTTGTCTGTAAAAACGTATCTACGGTCCAATTGGCACGAGCGGTAGGGTTCTCCGCGCCGGGGATCCAGAGGAATTTGCTGTTGGCGTATGTGAAGTGAGTTGGTTAGCGGGATGACGGCGCGCCGACGGTGGGTGTTCCCCCTTTCAAATGACCGCTGCGTTAAGGGTGTAAGTCGGAAGTCATCAGTCGTCGTAGACGACGACGCCGCGCACGTTCGTCCCGCTTTTCATGTCCGCGAAGGCCTGATTGATATCGCTCAGCTCGTAACGCTTGGTGATCATCTCGTCGAGGAGGAGATGCCCCGTGCGGTACAGGTCGAGGACTCGGGGGATGCCGGCGCGGGGGCTCGCGGATCCGTACAGGGCGCCTCGAACCTGCTTCTCATAGAAGGTCAGGTCCGCAAGGCTGAGGTCGGCGTCGACCTGCCCGGCAGGGGCGACGGAGACGACCGCGACTTTGCCGTGCTTGCCCACCAGGCTCAGGGTCGGGCCAAGGTATTTGCCGTACGCAAGATCCGTTGTGAGGATGGCCGCGTTCGCCATCCGACCCCACGAGATTTCGCGGATGAGTCGCTCGGCTTCCTCGAACGTGGCGACCGCATGGGTGGCTCCGAACCGTGGTGCGAGGTCGCGCTTGATCGCGACCGGGTCGATGGCGACGATGTAGCGGGCGCCGGCGATGCGGGCCCCCTGGATCGCTGCGGCCCCCAGCCCACCCACGCCCACGACAGCGACGGTGTCTCCCGCGCGGACCTCCGCCGTGTTGACCGCGGCGCCGAACCCTGCCGTGACACCGCAGCCGACCAAGGCCGCCTGCACGAGGGGGATATCACCGGCGATCTTAAGGACCTGCGACTCGTGAACGACCGTGTGGCGTGCGAAGGTGCCGAGCAGGCAGATGGTGGTGACGTCGTGCCCATCTGCGGTAAAGCGACACGTGCCGTCGGCGAGCGCTCGGCCCTCGCGGCGGGCGCCACCGCGATCGCACAGGTTCGACAGCCCCTTCGCGCACGACTCACATCTCCCGCAGGCGGGGATGTAGACGAGCACGACGTGGTCTCCGGGCTCCAGGTCCTTGACGTTGGGCCCGACTGCCTCAACCACCCCGGCGCCTTCGTGGCCACCGATGGCCGGAAGCGGCTGAGCCAAGTCGCCCGTGACAATGTGATCGTCTGTGTGGCAGATGCCGCTTGCGGCGAGCCGCACCCGAACCTCACCCTCTACGGGCTCTCCGAGATCGACCTCCTGAACCTTCCACTCGCCGTGCAGCTCCCACAGGACCGCAGCCTCGGTCTTCATCGCTTCACCTCAATATTGGTCGGTATACTTGTCAGCGCAACGTGTGCATGCCCGGCAGGCCGAATCGCGCCGTTTTTGGCCAAGTCGGATACCCGCAGTGGCCGTCCTTCAAATACACCTTCATGTGCCAGCACGGGATCGGTTGAGGGCCTAAGTTCGGGGTACTTCTCTTCAATCTTCATCTGCGCCTCGACGCGACCGCGCCAAAAACCAACGCCATCTGGCTTCGCGCCCCGAAGCGCCTGCCAGGAGGCAGGAATACCTCGCGCGGAAGCCGGTACGGCGACACCGCCAAGGGAGATGCTCCCGATGTTTCGGAGCATCGCTTTCCCGCAGGTGGCGCATAGCTGCTCGTTGTGGCGCTGAGCCACCGAGTGGACGAAGACCTCGAGACGTTGACCGCACTCGCAGGAGTAGTCATACAGAGGCATGGGTTCTCCTCGGGTGAGCCGGCGGGAGAGGTCGGCGAACTTGGTTCTGGGACATCACGAGTAGTACTTCGGGGCGAGCAGGAGATCTTCGGTGACCATGTTGTAGTCGTGCCCGAAGACGACTCGCGCATTGGTCCGCTCGGCGATTGCCCGAACCTTCTCGACGGATTCGAGCCAGTCGAGGGACGACCAGGCGATAGGCGAACCCACTGCCGGGGGGCCGTAGCTCTCGGCCATGTACACGGCATCCCCCGTGTACAGCAAGGGTCGGTCGTTGGCGAATTCGACCAGCAGCCCCATGGTGCCCCATGTGTGCCCAGGCAGGGACAGCAGTGTTACGCCGGGCAGAATCTCGACGTCGCCTTCGATCGTGTCCATCGGGGCGTTCTCGTAGTCCGCCTTGATGAAAGCGCCCTCGTAGGCTCCATTGATGGCCATCGCGCCGTCGAGCTCAGCCTTCTGCACGATCGACCGCACGCCCGCGTCGGCCAGGAGATTGAGGTTGCCCGCATGGTCGTAGTGGAGGTGGCTGAGGATGAGCGCTGACAGATCCTCGGTCGCGATACCCAGGCGACCCAATGATTCGTCGAAGTACTGGTCGTCAGCGACGTCTTCGTAGGGGAAGTTCTCGTCGATGCCGGTTCCTCTCCAACGTTCGCGCCAGTCGCGTGGGTTGGAGGCGTCGAACAGCAGGGTGCCGTCGGGGTGCTCGACGACGACGGTCATGTTCGGCAGCTTGTACCAGTTGGTTGTCGGCGCGGTGTCGCTGGCGGTGGCGTAGTGGTCGCCGTTGACGAGCCAACGTTTGTCGCATCCCTGGAAGCCGTGGCTCTGGAAGTAGACGCGCACGTCGTTATGTGTAGTCACTGCTGCGTTCCTTTGCTTAGCCGGTGGCTGGTAGTCGTTACGCCCTTAGCCGGGCGTCGCTGATCGAGGGCGCGCTCGTGGATGACGCTGGGGCTGCTTGGAAGCGCATCGTGACTGCCGTCGGCGGCGTCCAGCCCAAGCCATGCCAGGATGTCCGCCGTGTGCTCTCCGAGCTGAGGAATCGGGTCCATGCGCGTTTCCCAGTCAGACCCGGTGATCGGAGGTAACAAGGCCTGCAGCGGACCTACGGGCGAGTCGACGTTCGCCCAGCGGTGACGAGCACCGAGTTGCGGGTGTTGCAGAACCTCACCCACATCACGCCGGCGGGCGTAGGCGAGAGCGGCGCTCTGCAGTCGGTCCTCGACCGTCGCGCTTGACAGGGCCGCGAAGATCCGCTCGATCTCGGACTCGAGCAACTCACGGTTGGTGTTTCTGCGCGACATTGTGGAGAACCGGTCGTCGTCGGCCAGGTCGTCGCGGAGCAGGACGACATCGCAGAACACTCGCCACTCTCGTTGGTTTTGGACCGCGATAACGAACGCGCCGCCGTCGCCGACGTTGAATGTTCCGTAGGGAGCGATCGAGGCATGGCTTGTGCCGGCCCGCTTGGGTGGGGTCCCGCCGTATTGGGTGTAGTACAGGGGATAGCCCATCCACTCCAGCAGGCAGTCGAACATACTGACTTGGAGCTCCGCCCCTTCGCCGCTCCGCTCACGGTTGTATAGAGCCGTCAGGATGCCTGAGAACGCGTACATTCCTGCGCTGATGTCTGCCACGGGTATACCGCACTTTGCTGGGTCGCGCTCTGTGCCTGTGAGCGTCAACAGACCGGACTCGGATTGGATGAGAAGGTCGTAAGCTTTCGACTGCGAGTACGGACCGTTGGGCCCGTAGCCGGAGATGGAGCAGGTGATCAGCCGTTTGCGGCCGCGACGGATGTGGGAGGCGCCCAGGTCGAGTCGCTCCGCTGCGCCGGGGGCGAAGTTCTGGACGAAAATGTCAGCACGATCGAGGAGCCGCGTCATCACTTCCCGCGAGCTGGGGTCTTTCAGATCGAGCGCGATGCTCTCCTTCGAGCGATTGAGCCAGACGAAGTGGCTGGACATCCCTCGCACTTTCTCGTCGTAGTCGCGTGCAAAGTCACCGTCGCCGGGTCGCTCGATCTTGATCACGCGCGCGCCGAGGTCGGCCAGATGCCTGGTAGCCATCGGTGCCGCCACGGCTTGCTCGCACGAGACGACGGTGACGCCAGCCAGCGGCAGGGTCACAGGCCGACCGCTACAGTCTTGGTCTGGGTGTAGGCCAGAAGGCCCTCGAATCCCTTCTCCCGTCCGTATCCAGACCGCTTCCACCCACCGAAGGGCATCTCCACACCGCCGCCCGCGCCGTAGGTGTTGATGAAGACCTGGCCAGCTCGAACCTCCTCGGCGAGACGGTGTGCCCGACGGATGTCAGAGGTCCAAATGGCGGCGACGAGACCAAAATCCGTTGAGTTCGCGATGGTGAGCGCCTCGTCGTCGTCACGGAAGGTCGTGACGCCCAAAACGGGGCCGAAGATCTCCTGCTGCGCGATCGTCGCGGTGGCGGACACTCCGTCGAAGAGCGTCGGCTCGTAGAAGAAACCGCCATGCAAGTTCGACTTGACCGGGGGCTTGCCGCCGCAAACGAGCTCGGCTTCGCTGCGACCCGTCTCCACGAGATCGCTGACCCGCTGGCGCTGCTTGCTGCTAATCAGCGGTCCAAGATCGGCGTCGTCGAGGCCAGGGCCGGGGATGGCCAGCTCTAGATCAGCGTCCTTGAAGACGAGGTTGGGTGACTTGCCCCCGAGTTCCAGCACCACCGGGACCACGTTCTGCGCGGCGGCGGTCGCGACCGTGGTGCCCACCTGCCGGGAGCCCGTGAAGGAGAGGTGGTCAACACCCGGGTGCGCCGTGAGTGCAGCCCCTGCCTCATGGCCGAATCCCGGCACAATGTTCAGAACGCCGGGCAGGAAGCCAGCCTCGAGCGCCAGCCGTGCGATCTCGACGGTGGAGAGTGGTGCGTCTTCGGCGGGCTTGAGTACGGCGCAGTTGCCCGCTGCGAGGGAGGGCGCCACGGTGCGAGCCGCCATCTGCAGGGGGTAGTTCCAGGGGGTGATGTGGCCGGTCACGCCGAACGGTTCGCGGCGGGTAAAGGCCAGCATTCCGTCCATCGGCGGAAGCGTGTCGCCGTGCAGAGCCAGCAGGATGCTGGCGTAGTAGTCGAAGTACCGCGCACAGACCGTCACGTCGGCCTTCGCCTGACGCAACGGCTTGCCCACGTCGCGGGTCTCCAAGTCGGCCAATCGGTCGGCGTCCCTGCGGATCAGCGCAGCAAGCTGGTGGAGCAAATCCGCCCGCGACGACGCGCTGGTCTTCCGGTATTTTTCCGAGGCCTCCCTGGCCGCAGAGACGGCAGCGTCAACGTCACGCTCCCCGAGCCGAGCAACTTCAGCCAGCGGCTGGCCCGTGGAGGGGTCCAGGTCGACGAACAGGGCATTACCCCACACCTCGTCTCCACCGATGATTCCAGGCACTTTCAGCACCACGAACGCTCCTTCTGGTAGCTGGCTGGTCTGTTGCAATGAGACGAAACTAACATCCCGATCATGCATAGTCAATGAAATCCGGCATGATCGAGTAGTTTGATGCGTTGGTACAGTAGGCATCCTGTGATGCAGAGCGTCTGCTTGGCCGGACGGTCGTCGTGGCAGCCCGGCGAGAAGTCGCTCCCGGGAGAACAGGGGAAACGAGGGCCAAGGCATGGCTACAGACCCACAGACCAAACGCGACCGCATTCTCGAGAATCTGCGGCGACGGATCCTGTCCAACGAGTTCCCCCGAGGGGCACGTCTGCGGCAGGACGACCTGGCCCAACAGCTATCCTCGAGCATCACCCCAGTCCGCGAGGCATTGCGAATTCTTGAGGCCGAAGGACTGGTCGTCTCCGAGCCACATAAAGGTGTGCGAGTTGCCGGAATCGATCTGCAAAAGACCAAAGCGACGTACATCATCCGTAGGCTCGTGGAAAGCTACGCAATGTGCAGGGCAACGATGCGAGTGTCCCAGCTGGACATCAAGCAGGCCTGGTCATTTGTCGATGAGATGCAGAATGCTCTCGACGAGGGCGACCCTGAATCAGTCCGTCGGACGAACAAGGAGTTTCATTTCCACTTCTACGACCGCTGCGGCCTCCCTGCACTGTCTGACCAGATCGCAAACATGTGGCGGTCGTTTCCCTGGGACCTCTCACTCGACTCCCTGGAACGCGGAGCGCACTCGCAGCGCGAACACGTGGCCATCGTCAAGGCAGTCGAGACGGGTGACTTGAACGAAGTGGCACGCACCACTGAGGCTCACATCGAGCGGGGCTTAATGTCGATTCTCAGAAGAGCAGCTGGCGTCGATGGCCCCGATCCGTTCCGTCTTGAGGTCGACTAGAGGGCTTGGTCCGACGTAACTGGTCAGGTGCTTTGTCGGCGTGGCACTGACGGTTCCCTTTCCTTGGGGGACACTGGGTTTGTGGGCTGCCGCTTCGTCGAGGTACCCCCGTGTCCATCCAACCCCTAACGACCAACGCAGGGCAGGACACGGCACGCGTTACAAACCTGACCTGGGCGAACGTCGCCGGACCGAAGGTGATTCATGAACGATCGTTACCGAACAAGCCCGACCTGGCGCTGCCCGCTCAAGATCGAGATACAGAGCGACCCCCGCTGGCGGTGGTAGCGGCCAACCACCCCTTGCGCCTCCCATTGCAGGGGTGGCCCGCTCGGGCCTAAACAGCCCGTCACGGTAGGGGGCGTGAGGACCGCGGCCGCCAACCTTCGCTGGGGCGCGAAGAGCTAAACGAGTCGGTCCCGTCGGCACAATGAGCGGCATGACCGTCGTCTACGTCTTCCAGGCCATCGGCGCGGTGGCCACTTCCCTCAGCGTCGCCGTCGCCCTGTGGGTCATCCTCTGGCGCGACCCCCGCCGCGAGCGACAGCGACTCATCGAACGCGACGAAGAGCGCGCCGACGCTCGTGAAGCGCAACTGCGGACCTGGCGCGAAGAGGCCGGCGCCGTCCAGCCCCAGGCCATCCGAATCTCGCCCGACCTCACCGGCGGGATACACCAGTGGCACTGCGGGTACACCAACCGGAGCCGTACCGTTATCTCGGACGCCACAGCCATCGTCACAGCCATCGACCAGGAGAACCCGGACCGTGACGTCAACTACAGCGTCCTCGATCTAAAAGCACACACCGAGCTGGCTGAATCCATTGGGAGCGGCGGGCGGATCAGTCCGGAGCTAGCCGTAATCAGGCAGGCACAGCTCGCGCAGACTGCGGTCGAGAACTTCAGTTCGACCCTAGCTCCGGGTGGGTCTTCGGTTATGACTTACACCGTGGCCGAGCAACCCACCGGCAATACCGGCGTCCAGTTCACGGTCACCGTGACCTGGTCCGACGTCAGCGGCAACCGCTGGTCACGCACCAACACCACCCCACCGGAACTGCTCACCCAGGGGGTGTGAAGCCTGCTCCCCACGCGATTAAAGGATGTCGCCGCCACGAGCTCGTCGCTGTCGATGGCTGGTCGACCATGCTCGGCGGGCTGTATCCGGAACTCGAGTTCGCGGCCGTCTCGGTCACTGAGCTCGACCTTGCTGACGAGTCGCTGGGTGGGATCGTCGCTTGTTGGTCGTTGTTCAACCTCGCCCGCAGCGTCGTACCTGAGGTGGTCGACTGCTCATCGGTACTCACGTCGGAAACGGTGATATCAAGCGCACTGAGGCCTACGGCGGAGTGCCGGTTCGGTGGACCACCCACCTCTGGCAGCCGGACCATCTCGGCGACCTCATCAGCGAGGCCGGCTGGCCGTGACCGCTGAGCTGCGCATCCCCGCGCGCGGCCAGGCGCCACCAGGAGCGCTACCCGCATCGGAAGCCCCTCGGGGCGGTCTATCGCAAACGACGCTCCTATAGGTCCGTGTCAAGAGGATCTCGCATTGCCCCGGCTGGTTCGGCGTCTCCACGGGTGGGGATGGCTACTCTCCGTTCATGGGTATCTGGTTCCAATCCGT
>JAABUH010004360.1_pt1 | contig 11519 bp, 13 predicted proteins | sample 5559121 | NCBI WGS metagenome assembly JAABUH01 (sample SAMN10711871, study PRJNA513364) | rock metagenome | isolation source: Antarctica rocks | place: Antarctica: Victoria Land, Battleship Promontory nord | collected 2015-12-28 | reverse complement strand
TTGCTGCACAGCTGCTTTGCGTCGTACCTGTTGCCTACTGCAGATGCAGCTGCTGCTGACCTTTTGATCACCTTGTGCAGCGACGCGAAGCCTAGTGGCAGGTGCATCCAGATTCCAGCAACTTCAGCACGTGACACCAAGGCAAACCATAGCCAAGACAGCCAGCTTTGTTCAGCCTACCTGACTCAAGCAACACACCTCTATTGCAGCAACTGAACTTGCAAGATTGTGATCTTCGATACCTAGTCAACTAGCAACGCAAGCCTGTGGAATTGCAGGCCCAATCAGCCTCGTATGCGCCCTGAGGGTCCTGTTGTCAAACACACATTTTTGCTGCTTCACGGTCATAGCGACCGTGCCTTGTTCTCACATCTACGATTTGCCACCGACAGCGCGTGCTGAAGAAACCCCAAATTACAGCAAGGTTTTCTGTGCTCAACTACAAACTTCAGACCTCTGCCTCGGGTACCTCATCTCATCTGCCCTGAACTGAAAGTTGCGACGTCATTACGAGGCGCGGTCGACCTTGGAGAGAAGATGGAGATAATTCCCGCGCAATTGTAGTTGGACAGCACCGCCTGAGCCACGACCGTCACCATCCTCGGGCACCCTGCAACCAGGCCTGTCTGGGATTGCCTTACTCATATGCCCGGCTTGGGCAGCAAATCGACCCTTCCAGTCCATCAACAAGAACTTCAGCATCTCCATCGCCAGCAGCATTTGCAGCAGGCACACAGTACTAGCTTGTGGTGCTGCTGGAATTGCACCTTGTCCTGCTGTTTCTGGCTGCCTAGAACAGGTAATGAATCCTCACATTGCTCCTCTATGCATCATAGTCCCACCCACTTCAGCTTGTAGACCTGTCTGGGTATGCAGGTTCCCTCTGGAAGCTACTAGCTCTCATAGTAGGCCTTGTGGTCACGTTTCATGCAGCGTCATGCGGATACTTCTTTTGTGTCAAATTTCCTGGCCTGTTGGAGCTGCCTGGCAACATGTATGATGATATCAGCGACATCTATTACCTGTCAGGAGGCCCAAGGGTCATACCATCATACAAACACCCAGCCAGTCAGAGAAATCATGACCCCAAGCTTATTCCACAGATCATTCACCAGACATACAAGTCTAGCCAGGTCCCAAACAGCGTGCGGCCAATGATGCAGTCCTGGCGTCAGGCCAATCCTAATTGGGAGATCAGGTTCTATGATGACGAAGCTTGCCTGGAGTTTGTGCAGCATGAATTTCCAGAGTATCTGGATGCATACAGGCAAGACAGACTGCTCTGGCAATTTGCTGTGGACACAAGCAATGCATCTATGCCATTCTTAATTATGCCAGAATAGCGTAGCAGCATGGCTGGTATATGTTTGGTTGCCTAGCAACCCTTGCTAGAGATGACACTAACATTACACTTATAGCTGCTTGCTTCTACACAATTGCAGAGTTTGACTAGCTGCTGTTACTTTGTGCATACACAGCGCCTGAAAGTAGACCAATATGGAGGCAGCAAAGCCTGCTAAAACTGGCATGGTTGGTTGCCTGTATGCCTGCCTGTCTGCCTGCATGTGTGCATGACTGGTGTTTACTGTGCTTGCAGGAATCTGCCAAAGCATGTGGAACGCTCAGACTTTTTCAGGTACATGGTGGTTCTGCGCATGGGTGGTCTATATGCTGACGTGGACACAGAATGCAGAAGGCCTATAGATGAGATCATCAAGCCCAGGGACACATTGCTTGTCGGCTGGGAGAATGAGTTTGCCACGCCTGAGATTGCAGCACACAGGAACTATGCGCGCACTCGGCAGGTGCTGCAGTGGGTGTTTGCTGCAGCACCAGGCCACCCAGCACTGCGGGAGATCTGTGATCACATTGCACAGAACGTGTATACACAGTTCAGCCAGAACACAAACAGGGACACCCTGGAGCGCACAGGGCCAGGCGTCTTCACAGACTATGTCTTGAAGCATGCTGCCATGCATCCACCATCAAAGGTAACAGCGTGCTCTTGCTGCTGTACTCACGCATGCTTAGCATCAACAGCACAGCACGTTTGAGATTGCAGTCCACGTGCATGCTAAGGCAGCTTAAACCAGCTTAGTCCTACAACCTTGGTTGCAGTTTTCCATCGTATCAAACCATGGAAAACACAATGGAAAAAAAACCAACAGCAGCACAGAGTTTTGCACTTTGTCAGTGTCTTGTTGACTGAGCCTGTGTGAGAAACATATCTTCAACTCCTTGACTGCTGAATGTACTGTATGTGAATGCAATCCGGCTTGGTCACATGAAGCCTCATGCATTACACCATTGAGGGTGTCCCATGCAGAGGGATGATCCCTGGACAGTGCGGCTTTTGCCAAAGGTGCACTTTGGAGTGCATCCTGTTGGGCTAGACGGCATAGAGCCTGATGCACCGGGCATCACAGTGCTGCACCACTATCTGGGCACATGGAAGGTCAGAGGGGGCTGGTCCAGAAACAGAGTAGACCTGTACCGCCTTTGGAGGAAAGCCAAGTCCTACATGGCTCCTGAAAGCAGGTGAGCTCGCTGTATGTAGCCCATTGCATGCTGACTGCAGTCAACGTGAGGCCTTCTTGGGTCTCCCAGACATGTCATGCCACTCTTTTGAATAGAGTACTCTTTTTCCCTTTCTTTTCTTTTGTTTTCTAGCCCGACCCCCTCGCAACCCATGTGCTTCCCTTGCATGTCCTTACACATCTGCTCATTGTGCTACACGTCACTGGATGGAGAGATTTCATCTCATGCACAGATGACCTCACCTAATGTACATGGTGTCCTTGCAGTAAGCCTCAGAAAGTGGTAGACAAACCCAGCTGGCATGCTCCCCATCAAACTGGCCTGTTTCCAGTCAGCATTGAGTGGGAGCCCCCTTTCACCATGCTGGTGGATCTGGTGGGCCATGGTGATCACCAGGTACTCTCATACCCAAGACAGTAGGGTTGTCAGACTGATGCAGTGTCATGGCTTTCTGCTCCTTCCACTATAACAAGCTATGTCCAATCGGCGGTGCTCAAAGCCTATTTGGCTTGCTGGATGTGTCAATTGCACATACTTGCTGCAATGCTGATATTGTTGGGTGCGCTCTGTGTGATTGCGACAAGATCACACAACAACTCGTTGCCAGATGTCCTACAAAATGCATGTGCCTCTGCTGAAGTGCATCTTCATGGCTTAAGCTTCACATACATCAGCATGCAACGCCAACCTGCTCATCAAGACAGCTGAGACACCTGGGAGACTATCTAACTTTGTCAATGCAGGCTGGATCAGATGTCAGCGCATCTCTGACGGCTTGGGGCAGTTGGCAGCCTGCCCTGGCGCCCACTAGGGGCCCTACAGTTTTAGATGCTCTTATAGGCTCTTTGGGCAGCAGGGGCTCCAACAGGGTGAGCCCTTGCACCATGCACTTCCATTGTTTGCCTTGTGAATCCAACCAGCATAGCAACAATAGTTAGCTACATATTCCTGCTCAAAGGCTCACCTGCCACTGTGTTCCCAGAGAAGCAGCAGCAGCAGCAAGCCTTCGCAAGAGTAGATGTGCCGGCATCCTATTGACTCATGGCGTTGCGTTTGGATACTACTAGGGCATGCTACAGTGGCAGCACACCTGAGCTGTGCTTTGCAGATGCAAGTACATGTCATGGATCTCCACACACCAGTACAAGGCTGCCCAAAGCGCACTTGTATGTTTCTATACTAGGCTGTTGCAATCACTACCTACACTAGATATCCCTTGCTAAAACAGCGCACGTACATAATTGTGTGAGTCAAGCAAAGAAGGTACCAGCCCACATGACAGGGGAGAACCTGAGAAGGGCAGTGCAGAATGTAGCACAGAAAGCGCATGGGAAAACTAGACTGTCATGGGGAAAGGTGCTGCTACACGCCCTCACTGCTGCATGGACATGCTTGATAGTATGTCCAACAACGCCCAGGCCCACTAACACCAAAATCTCTCGCACATCCTCAAAACAAAGCAAACAGCTTTGGCAAGCAATTGCCAACCTGCTCAACTGGCCATACATTATAGCAAATGGGGCTTTGTTGTCCACTGAAATGACAGTGGCTTTGTTATATGTCCTAGCCCTGTCAGGTGTGCCTCTTTAGGGGTGACTTGTGTGCAGGCCATGCCCTGCATTGGCAGCCACCACTCAGCACAAGATGTCTTGTCTGGAAGCAAGTTTACCAATGCAGGCTGTCGAACATTATTCTGCGGGCACACATGTGATGCTGCAGGCACAGGCCCACCAGACAGCCTCCCTTGTTCAGCTTACTCGCATGCAGGCCTGCATTACCGTCTGCAGATGTTGCACATCAGGTTAGGGCGGGCTGCCCATCACCAACATTAGCTCCCACAGCCTGACTGCATGCATGATGTATCACTTAAGAGCAAGCGTAGCGCACAGCTGCCCATCACCATACCAAGGTCACACAGTCAGTCCAAGTTGCAGCTGCAGTCGAATTGTGCCAGAGGGCTTGGCTGCAAGCCACTGATCGAAGTCGGCACAGTCTTGTGTGCATACAAGCTTGGGCCCATGTGGCCCACTGCAGTGACTGCCAGGCAGGGTGGCTCATCAGCAACCCAAGGATGCCCAAGCCTCCCTTGTCTTCACTCCTTGTAGTTCTGGTGCACTTAGCTTCCTGCATGCAGCCCGGCCGGCAAGCAAACTTCCAGAGGGCTCCATGAGCGCAGCACCGGATCGTAGACTGCTTGTGACATGCAAGTCATATTGCAGGTGCTACTGGACATTGGAGCGGGGCAGGGGCTCTTCTCTTTGGCAGCAGCAGCCAGGGGCCACAGGGCAATTGCCTTTGAGCTGTCTGCTAACAGTCTGGCGTCAATGGAGGCCAGCATCGCCTTCAACGGCTTCCAGGACTTGCTCACTCTGCACAAGGTAGTCCACTACCATCTGCATGGGAGGCTGAGGGCACTCAACTTTGATCAGCAGAAGAACCACAGACAACAGTAGTGATTTGTTCAAGCCTGCCTGCGCGCCAGACTACATTTCTGCTGTGCATGCAGCATTTCTTTGTCCCCGATGATGTGCATTTGCGCATACTTTGTGCACCTCACAGCGCGTCATCGTCAACAAAATCTCTTGGCTGACCAGTATGTGAAAAGTACCATCTGCATGGTGCTGTGCCACAGGAAACTCAGATGCATGTAAGCAAGGTCAGTTTCAAGGCATCCAGATTATGATGCAGGCTGCACTTGGCTCTAAAGATGAGGATATCTGTGTGGAGCGCGGGGGACCCCCAAAGGCTCCAGTTTTTGGTGGGGCCAACCCTGCTTCTGTACCCAGCCACATCCAGCATCAGGTGACTGATTTCCTGCCATGGATGCATACATTCAGTCCTATGAATTTGCTGTCAGCCATTTGCAAACTTACTGCTCGCATAGCATCAACACATTTTGCAATCAAGCAAAACGCCTTGTAGCCCTTGTCGTTTGTATGAGCACAAGGTCTGAGCTCCTATGACATGGCCATGCAGCACCTTCCCTGAAAGTGGATCTACAGCTGAGTAGCTGGTAGGGTAAGTGTTTTGGTGCTTTTGCACTACACAAATAAGCGCCCTTCTCAAAGACAGGAGTCAGCCTCAGATACTCAGACACAAGTCAACAACCCAAGAAAGACAAACTCCCCTTGACAGCGCAAACATGCAGTGTTATCTGTACAGATGTATCAAAGCCTACTCTTCCATGCAGTGGCCCTCAGTCCAATCAGTTTGTTTCAGTCCAATCAGGTTTCAGCACTGATCTGCCCCACTTACATGACCTGTTACTGACACCACTGTACAGGCCTCAGCCCAGTCCAAGCATCCAGCAACTCAGTCATCCCTACAGTCAGCATCGCCGGCTCTTGAGTGTGCACACGCATGACACTGTGTGCCATGCAGGTGGACCTGGCACGGGGCTACAGTCATCCCCAGCTGCACAACATGTCAGCCAAGGTCAGCCTAGATGCCCTGGAGGCCCTTGCAGAGCATGAGCCGCTGCCGCTGGCCAATTGCACCAGGACTGCCCGCCGATTTAAGGGCAACCAGTTTGTGTTGAACGACACCAAAGTTGCTGCAATCAGGATCAGCGCCAATGGTTGGGAAGCCAGCATACTGCATGGCCTGCAGGTGTGCTGCACATCCCACACTGACTCCATCAAACCCATGTGGACAGTCGTACGCATAGACATAGAAACACTGCTCAGCTGATGCTGCCAACAATGTGTGCAGCATAATATATTCAGTCCACTGCATCCATGCAGGCAGTGTACCTAGCTGTTTGGTTTCACCACGCTACATTGCGTTTGATCCACAGCACAGCATAACACAGCTACACAAATAATAGCACAGCGCATCATGACAGCACAAGGTCGCTGATCTGTGAGGTGCTTGTGCAGGACGTGATTACACAGTCGCCTCCCAGCGTCATATTGATGGAACTGACGCCATCCCAGATGCAAGCTGTGGGCCTGGCTGACGCTGCAACCTTGCTGCAGCAGTTGTATGACTTGGGCTACACTGACATCTCACATTCTGGGTATGCTTCTGCTGGATCTATAATGCTTCTCAAACAACTCCATCTCATTCCTAACCTGAGCTGGGCAATTCCAGCTGTTGGATGACATGGGCTGCTTGTTTCTGCATCTTGCACACATCCAGGCTAGATCAACTGCTGATATCCTGTGTCTGTGCCTATTGGCTTCAGCCTGGCAGGAGCCGCAGGAGTTTCCTGTCTGCCCATTGACCTTGAAAGGCACGATTGCAGTCAAAGAAAACATGCAAGTCATGAGTTGGTGCTTTGGCCTCAGCTTTATCACTGGATCTGCAGGTATGTGTGTGATGAGCGGTGGTATAACTTGACGCGCAGCATACGCTTGCGAGGGCTGGGCTTTGCAGGACAAGACAGTTTGAGACAACCAACATGGTGCACGCTGCCGCCAGACAAGTTTCATGCATTGTCAGCCAGAACCAGTCAACAGCAGAGGCCTGAAAACATTCTGCTGATCTACAAAGCAGCTGCCAAGTCCAGGCAATCACTGCTGTCTCAAGGGACCCCCAATCCCAGCCCTACCAGCAGCTCTGGTGTGCCTTTAGCTGGTCCCAATGTCACCGTCCCGTTTAGCACTGTGGCCAGAACTCCTTTTACAGCTCAGCCTGTCCAATAACATGACGAGCATGAGGCAGCTGCATGTAGCTGGTCTGACTACCTTTTCTGGTCCCCTCCTCCCTCCCCTCAGTGTTGTAGTGCAGTTTTGAGTGCTTGAGTGAGTTGATGACAGATTCGTCTGCTGGTTTGCAGGAAGCATTCTGCTTCAAAGTGTGGTCTTGTTGGTTTGACAGCTGCAGACACCACACAGCTGGTGTCTCCGTGTTGTTGCCATTGTCATTGATTTCATTGGACACATCACGACACAAACTAGGTGCAATGCTTCCCCAGATCTTCTGACAAATCTGCTCTACCTTTACCTGTACACTATCCAGCAAGCAAGTATTGACACAAATGAAGGGTGTAACAGCCTAGGCTGATAACAGCAGCATGTACATGTCTTCCAATTGGTCTTGCTTGCAAGGGCCATCAAGGTTGTGACCAAGAAAAAGCGCAATTACAACTTACCTGAGTCTGTGAGATACTCATGGTGTGTATAGACTCATGCATGCCATTGCATTACACATGGTGTCCATCCATTGATTTACAGCATAAATATTAGTCCCTTCATTCCTGCCTGCGACATTGCAGATTGCAAAGTTTGCAACACTGACTGTTCCGTCCTGCCTCAAGGTACAGTGTGCCATACAGCTGCATATTGCTTCCTGATGCTTCGATCATCACCATGATTTGTCCTCAAACAAAGCTGCCTCTGAGTTTGCCAGTCTCAACACTACCTTCCCTATTGCATTCTTGCTCTAGAGAAGATCTTGTTCCTTCGTCAGTGCGCAATGTGCCAGCATGAGGGAGGACTTGTTATACATCGCTGGCGTACATTCGAGTACCCTTTACCGTTGCAAGTTTCAATTGTAAAGCTTCATGTAAGCTTATACATCCCAAGAAGCATTTTCTGCCTACAAGCTGACATCAGAACGCAGGCAGCATGTCAAGTTATCAGTTAGGCAGATATCTGTATGGTTACATGGTCTCATCCACATAGAAAGTCATCAATATCAGCCTGTGCAATCCCACACCTCACCCTAGTTGCATACAGTAAGGGCCATAAGTGCATTTCAGGGCATCTGCTCACAGTTTCCTGCGAGTGGGTTGTTCTTAGTCATTGAGCAAGCGAGCGTTGACCAGCTCTAACCTCGCGCTTGCCGGAAAATGCGCAATAGAAAGTTCATGTCATGGTGTGTGGCCATTGGCCGAAAGTGATGACGACGTCAACAGAAATGCGAGCTAAAACTCCCTGTATCTCTTCGAGGTCCCGGCTGTGATCGACGATGCTACAGTCGCTGGTTTTGGGGCTATGCGCTGCCGTCGTCGTGTACTTCGTTCTTAAACGGTAGCTCACCGTTGTTTTGGACCGTCTGTTCTGCCCCGGGTCCGCGACTTGCTCTAACGCTTGTGACCTATGCAGCTGTGCCGGTCTCCTTCTGTCTGCTGCTGCGCGCAACAAGCATTACAAGCTCACTGTAGAGTCTTTAGGTCCCTTCATCTGTCAAGGCATTCATCTACAGCTTGCTCAGGTAATCCCACTCTTGCAGCCTATGTTCACCGACTCTTGTCAGGCTTGTCCTTTCTGCAAGGCAGAATTTGCCTAACTCTGCTTTGTGGCTCTACAGGGACCTGTTTCGCATATATGGATCAGCGAAGTGTCCCTAGGGCGCTCCCGGAGCGCAGCAAAAGTTGCTCAGGCAGCCATGTCCTGGCAGTTCAGGCTGCCATTCACCGTCAGAAGTCTGACCATAGAGCTGAGGGACAGTCCAGTGGGTGCAAAGTCCACCAAGACAAAGCAGAACAAACGAAGATCAGGCAGCAAGATTCTGATGAACAGTGGTCTCAGGCTGCTGCTTGGTCTGCTTCCCAAAGTCCCTGTCAGAGTCAAGCAGCTGACTGTGAAGCACCAGGTATTTTGTTGCCACTTACTATGCCTTCTGCCATTGTGAGACTACGTCTGCTGTCTACCATTGCCACTGTTGTTGCCAGAGTGATTTTCAAATTTGCAGCAGAAGTTTTTGGGAGTGGTTCGGATGCTGGACTCAACCAATCAACAAATTTGCATTTTCTGTCTTTAGGACTCATCAGGGGGGTCAATAGACAATAACTGGGAAATATATACTAAGCACTCAATGTTCAAGGTGTTCAACAACATGGTGCCACAGTAGCGATGTTGTGATGAAGGGAGGTACTAGTACCGGGACACTACACGCTGTACTCTTAACTAGCTCTACCAAGCTTAGGAGTCAAGCTAAAAGTGGAGTGGTCAACACAGATTGTCTTTGTGCAAAACAACTAATGTATCAAGTTGGGAGGTGCACATGCAGGCAACTGGTTTCCTGCTGGACATTCCGCGTGTTGAGGTGCTGATCAACAGCTCTCGCCTATCATCCAAGCTGAGGCTGGATGTGAAGCTCCTGCCCATCAAGGCTGTCCTTGAAAGTACACCAGGTACAGAACGCCCTTCAGGAAGCCAGGCCTTGTTGCTGCAGTGCTTGCCCTTGACTTGCTGTTGCTGCTTCCTGTTGCTCCACACAGCAAATCCAATTGTTCCAGTAACATGATGCTGAATCTGAAGTGCAGGTGCTTCTAGTAGTCGTAGAACTGAGACCTGTCGGCTGCTGGAGCTGCAGCACATCACAGCATCAGTTGTGCTGCAAGTCACCAAGTATGCCCTGCACAGCTGCTAAATATGCCTTTTGGTGCTATGATGCCATACTTGCATACTTTGTGACCCTGTCTCTTAGTTCTGCTGCTTGCCCCCAGTGCGACAGTGACAACTCCCTGAGGCGTCTGCAGACTTGGTTGATTGGTTGCGCATACCTTTGATCCAACTTTGTGGCAATCGTGCTTTCCTCACTTTGTTGCCTGAGTATCATAGCAAGCAGCAGCATGCAACAGAACCATGGCTTTGGTGTCTTGTCATTTGTCACCACCACTCATGCATTGTTCTGAATGACTGCAGCCAAGCCATGGGTCTGCATTGCATCAGCGCATCTGTTGATGTGGGCAATGCAGTGCTGACTGCCTCCAGCGCCCTGCTGTCAGCACTGACTACCTTGGCAGTCCTTGGCAACCAGAACAAGGCAGCACACCTGGCTGGCGCAACTAGCCTCAAGCACACCAAATCAGGCTCCAGCAACCTGACTGTTGCTGCATTTGACAAGCTTGTAGCTAGTCTGCCTGATGAGGTAGGATCTGACCTCATGACTCATTGCCCAGGCAACTGTTTACTACATCATGTGCATGATCTGATGGTGACATGTTGCATTGTGTTGTATGTTGTTGTGTGACAGCATCACATACTGTGTCATGCTGTACATTACGTTGCATATTTCAATACAACTGACTGCTTCACAGGCATGCAATGTTCCTCACTTTGATGCCTCGTGCAAAACAGTATCGAGCGGTATGTATCACCTCTGAATGCAACCACAAGCTTCCTGGTCAAGGTTATTACTGGACCAGCAATGCCATGCCAGAATTTCCAAGGCATCAACAGTCCACAAGAGTCCAGCAGACATGGCACATTGTCTTGTAGGCTATTCACAATGCTGCGTAAACTAGCAGGGCGTATTTCATGGCAGCTCATTTGCTGTGCAACTCACTTGCAATGATACAGTGGCACTCTCAAGTGAGCATATCCACCCTTCTGTTGTGGATCAGTAGTGTGTTGCTATGCACAGGTGCAAGTCTCTTTACCTTCCATCTGTGTTCAAAGCTCTGCTCTCCAGTCTTCTGTCGGCCTTTTAGAAACAAGCTTCGAAAGCCGAAATCTGGTGCTGTCAGCTTCAAGGGCCACAGGACCCTACTCAGGAGACCCCCAAGCACCCACCAGCCAGCACCCCCTGGCCCCCTCTAGTGAAGAACAGCTCTATACTGTCTCCCTCACTTCAGGTACCCATTCAGGGTTTTGATGCTGCTACAGCATGATGGAACTCAGATACTTAGGCCACGTCATGTTTATGTCCTGACATGCATTTATAGCCAGGTTTACTCAATCAGCTTAACTTGCACACACCAAGGCTCTCACCTAGAGTTTGCCCTACCTGCCTGTCCTTCTATCTCTTACACTGCATATGCACTCTCCTGACATGCACACCTTCAGCCATCCACTTGCCCAGCTGCCTTTCACCGCATGCTCATGCACAGCGCTGTCCAATGATTGCTTTCATACTCTTTGCCTGCAGATGGAGCTCATGCCGGTCTAGGACTGACAAACAGCCATGCTGCCGGTACCGTCAGCATCTCCAAAGTGTCCCTGGACCTGCACCTCAACCGGGCAGTCCCCACCTCGCCTCCATCGGCTGCTGGATCAGACCCTGCTGCAGCTGTTCTGCGAGGCCATGTG
>JAABUH010004358.1_pt1 | contig 11522 bp, 15 predicted proteins | sample 5559121 | NCBI WGS metagenome assembly JAABUH01 (sample SAMN10711871, study PRJNA513364) | rock metagenome | isolation source: Antarctica rocks | place: Antarctica: Victoria Land, Battleship Promontory nord | collected 2015-12-28 | reverse complement strand
CAATTTCCAAGCAATGATATTGTGATCATTTGTTACTGCTGTTCAGCCACACAAACTCTTTCTTCCTGTGTAGAGTGTTTGGAAGCATGCCCCATATGTCTTTGTGCCCCCGACGAGCTTAGCTTGTGTAGCTGGATGCTCATGCAACCACAAGGTTCATGCAACCACAAGGCTCATGCATCTGCCGTGCCTGGTCTCCTGCTTGCTAAGCTGCTCTACCTCTGTTGTTTCCACATTGTGTGCTTCAATGCAGGTCTGGTGGACACTTAAGGGTGACAGTAACAGCACAGTGTATGCACACGATGTGGCCAAGGGGATCACAACTGAGCTGCCAGACATTTGCAGTGATGCCACAATCTCATGTCTGGGTCTTGACAGGGCAGGGCGCGTCTGGATGGGCTGTCAAGGTGGCCTGCTGCAAGTGTGGTGTCCTGTCTTTCAAAGCGATCTGCCATGGGCATGCTTTGTCAGCAGTCAGTATCAGGTAAATTTCTTGCCTGCATTGCGTGCATGAGCATCTGCCGTACAGCGGCTTCTGGACGTCTCCAGTGCTTGCTCAACTTTCTGTCAGTTCCAGCTGAATTGATAACACCCTGTCAGTCCAGTTCAGAAGACTCAGTTTCCCTCTGTCTTGCGTTACATAGCACTGCAGTACCATCATATTGACAGACTACAGTCACAGTGTGTCTGTCAGCTCTGCATGCTGAAACACCTGCAATATTTTGATCTTGCACATGCTTGTGACGAGCATCTGTGTCTCAGAGACCTTGCTCTCTGCTGCAATAAGCATTGATGGTACGCTTGGTGTGCAGGTACATTTGGTGTGCAGGTACGTTTATGATTGCTGATGACCTCAGAACACTTTCAGGTCTCATTGAATGCTCTGTTCTGTTCTGTTCTGTTCTTTTTTTAATTTGTTTTCCTTTGTTCTGACTAGGCATTTGTCATCAGATGCTTGTTGATGTACTCTGTATGCTCTGCTCAGATACAGACTTAACTCGTGACAGAGATACAGACACCAAGTGAGATACAGAGGTACAAATACAGAGTGAGATACAGAGTGAGCTTGAGAGACAAAGGGACATTATTGCCATTGTGTAGACAGCTGATGATTTGACACAGCTTGAGCTTGTGTCGTCGTGAAGGCTTGCGTGCGTATGTTGCTTGCCAGCATTTTGGACTGACATTTGTGAATCACATGTACAATCTCACTCCGTCCTGAGGATTTGTTGCATGGATGTTTCTGCATGAGGCATACTTGCTTGCTGTGTAGGTACATGGCTGGCGCTGAGGAACCTGATTGCATGTGGCTAGGAACTGACAATGGCTGCGTCTCCCAAGCATGCTTCAGCAAACCACATACCAACACGGGCTCAAAGCCTGTTGTCACCCTAGTCATCAGCTTGGATTAAACCATTGGTCGGAACACTCTGGTCTCAGGTCAGGCTAGCCTAGATCAGCGAGCATCCATGTCACATGGGTCAGCGTCCACAAACCCACATGCATCCTCATTAGCCAGGATGCAAGTGCCTGGCCCAAGTTTCAGAAGCTCCAGCCAATGTACAGCTTCAAGGACCAGACAGCAGCACTCAGGAGGGACACCAGTCGTTTGCCTGGAACATAACTCCAACATACATCATAGCCCTATACATGATGATCAGCCAGAATACACTGCAGATCACAGTCTTGGCAGCACAGGCACACAGACATCCCCATGCAGCACCGCCTTTGTTAGGGCAGGTAGCCAGCAACACATGCAGCCGCATCCAGGCGCCAGGTCAATGCGAAGCCAGGTAGGTTCAGCCAAGCAGCCATGTCGGCTTGCACATGATGGGCCAGTGCATGAGATTATGGTGCTCAGCGATAGAGTGGTGACTAGGGGTGGCAGAGGGCACTTGGTGGTCATGAAGGAATGGACACTCAAGGGAGAGCTCATAGGGACACAAAGAACTTGCAAGCAAGGTCAGCACATAGATAAAGTTACCTTGCGTGCTTTGCTGTCATGCTTGCACCCTCTCCAGACTGGTTTGCGTTGCAGTCTACAGAGGTGCAGCAAAGTCTTGGAAAAAGGTTCCTTTAGGTTGTTGTTCGGCCATGAGCTCGCAGCAAAAGTGTGAATCTCTACTTCATGCAGCAACCGGTGGTGGGTGCCATCTACATTCACCTTATTTGCAGTGACTCTAGCTTCTTTTGTGTCTACAGGTCCAATCACTTGCATGACTGCCCTTCATTAACCCCCTTCACAGCACAAGCTGGGCAACCAAGTAGGCCCAAGGCCACTATCAGATACAGACAGATGCCAGCTGCTCACCGGTCACACAAGTGGTCAGGTCAAGATGTGGTCAGCTGCTGCTGTGCAACCACTGCGACCACTGGCCATTTTGGGCGCACCGACGGTCAGCCCAATCAGATCCCTGGTTGTGTTGGCAGATCAGCAGCTGCTGTGCTTTGCTCATGCAGATGGCCACCTGGCACTGCACACAGCGCCACATCCCACTATGTGTCCAACATGGGCAGAGTCACAGAATGGACAAGACCTTCCAATCTTGTCGCTGCAGCATGCTGTTTGTCAAGCACATCAAGTGGAGCTGGTGCAATGCATAAAGTGTGAGGTTGGCTTGATGTCTGTGGGCGTCTCTGGCACTATATTGATGTGGTCAGAAGACCAGCTCTCAAGTATCCTTGAGCAACCTTGCTTGCTGGCAGATGACAGGTGAGGCCTTTGTTTGCCATCGCATCACATGGGCCAGTATTAGTCCTGTTCTTTAGCCTTGTAAGTGATGTACAACAAGGCTACCAGCCTCCTCAAAATGTGCCTGGTAGATACGGCCTGTTTGCATTATGCAGGCTACATGCACAAACACAAATCTTGGGCGCTGATCACGTGTGTCATCAACAAGAGCCTGCTTGTCAGAAGAATGCGGCATGTTGCCAATGTGCATGTCTGTATTGGACTGGCAGCTTATGACCGAGCAGAAATGCTTGTCATTTTCAGGGACAGCGAACAAGAGCCTGAACAAGAGCTTGATCCAACCTCACTAGACGATCATCTTGCTCGCTCCGGTGCGGCATGGTTGTTGCAGCGCTTCTCGGGCTCCGATTCTGTGCTGGCCATGAGAGGAGCCTTCAGTGGCTTCAACAAAGACAAGCCAGAGAAACCGCACTCGCTCAACAAGGAAGCACTTGGCGGTGCTGATGCGCAACAAGCATCAAGCGCAGCTCGTATGAGCATCAGTGCACGTTTCAGGGCTTCAGCATTAGGTAGATCTTCAGGTACAGCTGTGGAGTAGTTGACCAGAGTTTCAGTAATGCAGCACCATTGCATGTGGTTGCCAACTCAGCCAATCCTGTTTTTGCAGTTGTGTGCACCCATTCATAGCTTTGTGTTCTCTTGTAACACAGAAGCATGTCTCTACTTTGCTGAGCAAATGCTTGTGTAGGTGCAAAAAGCAAAGGCTGTAAAGAAGATCATCTCCATCGAGCCTCCCAAATGCTTGCATCAATCTTCACATCTCATTCTGCACCTCAGATGGTTGACCCCACAGACCGCCCAGCAATCCCCCGCAGATCCACTTCATTTTCTCCTGGAGAGGCAGCCCCAGCTTCTGCTGGTGCTACTGATGTTGTAGCTGCATCTGCGTTACAACGCTCCGGCTCAACCTATGGATTGCTTGGCATCAAAGGAAATCATCCAGGTGTGCCTGCTTCTGCTGGCACAGTACTCAAGACATTGCCTGCAGCATGTGATAGTGAGCCCTCAGCCTTGGATTCAACCTCCCACGGTCTTCACGGCTTGGTAACAGCAAGCAGTTCTTTCTCAGCACTGCCTCATGCCCAGTTCAGAAGGCTTGCTCTGCCGTCTCAAACAGCGGCTGACTTCCGTACGAACTCCACCAGGCAAGCGGCAGCCTTGATCAGTTTCACCCAGGATTATCAAAGGCCGCAAGCAGACATGATGCTCCTGTCAAGGAGAGGTCAGACCTTGCCTGAAGGCTTGATCCCACACTCTGACATGTCTGCTCTGCACCACCCTCCACACAGATCATCCAGTCAGCTGTCAGCTTTCCTTACCATCCAGAAAGCATCGTCTGTGAGCAGGCAGGCATCGCTTGCCAACTTGCTGCACAGGATGTCCACAGGGACTCATCATCCGAGCGACACAGCTTCAGCTCAGGTCAGTGACGCTGCTTCAGAATTATCAATGCTCAGCCTGTGGACTCAGTGGGTAGGCTGTTGTCCAGCATCGTGTCAGCTCAGCTGCCTCCTAGCAGGACTGACCAAGGTGCTTTGCACCTTGGCGAGCATGCAATGGTGCTGCAGCCACAGGTCACCTCTGAGCAGGTTCCACATGTAGCTGCTGGAAGTCAACCAACAACCCCCAACAACTCGCCAATGCTTAGTGGACCCACTGCCATCAGCGTGAGTCTTGAGCGCCATCCTAGCTTGCCACTCAGCAATGATGCGCTGCAAGCTAGGATTGCAGCGGTGCCTCACAGCAGGGGCATATGCGCCCTTTGAGAAGGACAATCAGTGATGTTGCCTTGGAGGCATTAGAGTCTGTAGAGAGCCTCAAGTGTCCTATCATAAAGTACAGCCACTTGGACATCAAGCGCAAGATAGGAGCAGGCTCAATTGGGCAGGTGTGTACACTTCATGCCTCTCAGTTGCAGGTTCTGCTTGCTTTCTGTATGATCAACATGCCTAGAAACTGGCGTGTGTCTCTGCAGCGTCTGTTCTGTAAGCACAGCACATGTCCTTGACGATGACGCGTGTCATACCTCAATCACGTGCATGGTGTGTAGGTTCACAAGATTTGCCAGCAGCCCATCACAGCGTCCTGTCTTTTCATCACCTTGACACATGCTTGCCCAATCAATGCACATAGCCTTTATGTGCTACTGATGCATTGGCATTGCTGCAGGTATATATGGCCAAATGGCAAGAGACCGACGTGGCTGTGAAAGTCATCACACACATGCAGAAGCTGTCACCCCTGCGGGAGGTCCATGGCCAAGGCCAGAATAGCATGCAGCCCTGCTGTGCCCTTGGCAAGCATGCCAATACTCAGGCAGCTGGCCAAGCAGAAGGATTGGGCAATCAGCACATGGATATTGACTTGCAAGGTCAGTGTTATCCAGTTGGTAACAAATTGGTTGCCCTGAAGGTGAAAAACCCAGTTTCGATTTCAAAGCTTGTTTCTTTTTACCGACAAGCTATATCTGTGTGTTTTATCAGGATTGCCTTGCTTGGACTTGTTTCCTATTCACAAGAGGCACAGCCAGGCGTGAATCAAGTTCACAAGAGGCACAGCTAGGCATGAATTAATTTACATACAGGCTTGGGCAGCCTTTGGTTTAGTGTGGGCTGTGCGTGGTTTGCCGTGCTGTACAGCATTCTGAGCAGCGTGCTGTCTGAGAGCTGTATCGTTTGTTTTGCTTTGCTGTCTTCAGGTGTATTCTGTCACTGCTGTTGGTCCATGCACCCAACCTGTATGCCAAGCTTGCTATTCAACAGCCTGTGCTTCCTTGCGCAGTGGGGCTTGACACTCAAGGCATTGCTGGATCTAGCATGGCACTCAACCTTGAGGAAGAAGTTGGCACGCTTGACGCAGCTCTGAAGTCGCCGCTGTCTGACAAGGAGTTGACAGCCATCACCACCTTGGAGAGAGAGGTGCGCATCTGCTGCGTCACCTATGCCTATTTCACATCCACACTGCTGTGTCAGCATGTCAAGTCTGTCAACTCGACTGCACACATGCCTTGACTGATTTGTTGGGACTGATCTGTTGCTTGCATGATGCTGACAACAGATCAGTCCCAGCACATCAGTCAATCAAATGTGCAGTCAGGTTGACTGACTCAACATGCACACAGTCTGATGGCCACGCTAGATTATGCCTGACATGCAATTTTGCTGGTAGTACATACACAGAACAGCGTCTACTCTGCACAAGCCTGCTTGACATAGGGTTGAAGCAAATCTTGCAGTGCTTGTGAGCAGGCCATGTGAGCTGCGACTCATGGCTGCCATTCGCCATCCCAACGTGGTCATGTTCATGGGCCTGTGTCTGGCCCCTTTCTGCATTGTCATCGAGTTCTGCCCTAGGGGCTCCCTTTCTGACGTCATCAAGAAGGCAGTCTCTGATGGAGCCTTTGCCCAACAGCTGCCATGGCCCAGGCGCCTCAGCGTGGCTTTGGATGCTGCAAAGGTCAGGTCACATCTGGCTCATCTGGCCAGCAGTCAACGATGTGCAAGCGAAGCCTGAACTACAGCAGTCCTGATCTTATGAAGTTATCTTGTCCATTTCACGTCTTGCAGCTTGTTGCAGAACACATCTTTTGGAGCTGCAAAAGCCTGAGTATCTCTTCTGCTCACTTCGTATGTGCAGGCCTTGGTCAGCTGTCTCCATTCTTTACGTACTTTTGCACAGAGAAAGTTTTGGCATCGCTACAGCAACGCCAAAGGTCTGTCATACAGGGCATGCTGCAGCTTCACAGCCACAAGCCTCCCATCTTGCACAGAGATCTGAAGTCCCCCAACCTGCTGGTGGACAAGCACTGGCGGGTGAAGGTCACTGACTTCAACCTCAGCAGCATGCTGCGTCTTGATGCAGACTCAGCCGGACTTGATTCTAGCTTTGCAAACAACCCGCGCTGGCTGGCTCCTGAGGTATGTGACGTTGGTTGTGCCATCAAGTGTTGCTGTGGATGATTGTGCCTCTTTAGATGTCATTGCACAAGGAGCAGGAGGCTTGCTGTCGCCAAGCAAGTCAGACATGCATGTTGCCCCCTGCTACATGAATGTCATGGGCAATGTTGACTTGCACATTGCACCTGCCACAATGATGCTGTTGCCAGAAGTGCTTGTTGCGTTTTTGGGAAGCGACTGCTTCTGTTCATCAGAGTGTGCTTCTTGAACTAGCATCAAGCAATGACTTCACTCACCGTCACATCTCATGAATGGGCATTGATGTGAGCTTACTGCAATGCAGGTGATTGCTGTTCAGAACTTCAGCAAGGCAGCAGATGTGTACTCATTTGGGATCATCTTGTGGGAGCTGATGACTTGGCAAGTACCCTGGGATGATCTCAACCCCTTCCAGGTAGCCACAGAACAAACAAGCAGTAGCTGAAACACTGTCAAAATGGCCCGTTGCTTGCTGGACATCATGCATTTCCAGTCATCAAACCAATTGTGAGGCACTCATCTTTTGGTGAATGCCAGTTTAGCATCTGTGCTGTTGTTGTGGGTACCTTGAGCAGATGGCAGCTGTGCAGATCATGATGCTGCTGACGCAGCAGCATGCACGGCCAGACATTCCGTCTGTGGGCAGCCTGCCAGGAGGGACCTGGCCTGGAATGCAAGAATACATACTGCTCATGCAGGTATGCAGGCCTGACTGCCCCTTGTCCTCATCAGCTTTCTTATGCAGTGGCTGGGTACTATACTGCCCAAGCTGCCATCTGATGCCTCTGTGAATGTGCAATGTGTCTGTCTGTCTGTGTATGCATGCGCGCGCATATGTGTGTGTACATGCGATGTGTCAGTGTGTATGTGTGCGCACGTGTGTGTATGTGTGCGCACGTGTGCGTGTGTGTGTGTGTGTGTGTGTGTGTGTGTGTGTGTGTGTGTGCGTGCGAACACGTGTGTGTGTGTGTGTGTGTTTATGTGTGTGTATGCAAATTTCACTTTGCGTTTCCTTGTCTCATGCTCTGCTACGCCAGCATTGTCACAGTGCATGTTTGCATGGGCAGGTTGTGGGCAGCAGAAGCTTGCAATACATCGCAAAACTGCTGGCCTTTTGTCATTTCTGTGTACAGAGGGGCACTGTTGACCTGCAGGCCTGCTGGGAAGAGGAGCCTGACAAGCGCCCTGACTTTGAGAGCATCATTGCAGACCTGCGTGGCATGCTGCGCTGCACAGCTGCTACTAAGCAGAGGTCACAGGCCTTGACAGGTAATGCCTACCTTGCTCCAAATGTGTTCTCATTGCATTGCCTGTGGTTCACCTGGTGCTCTATTACATTAGCAATGGAAACGCACCACATGCAGCATGAGCACAACAAACAGTGGGCTGGTTCTAATTCACATGCAATGCGGGCATGGATTGGCAGCACGATCTAGAATGCCATGCATCTACGGCCGTGGGTTTTGCTGCACCCTGGTGTTCTGAGCTGTCATGACACACAAGCCATCACTCACATGCCTGCCCAGTGCCCTGCAGATCTGCCAAGCCAGATGAGTTCAAGCACATGGCCAGACAGCCCTCGCCAGCTGGCTGAGCAGTCACTCACACCCTTGGGGATCTCACCTCACCACCCCCACACCCAGCCCCCTTCACCAACGCCCCCAGTGGCTTCAGCTCAGCTCCCCACAACTCAGGCTTACAGGCTCAAAATCCACGGTCGAGGTCTGTAGGGTCTCTGGCAGGGCCGCGCAGGCTAGATTCAGATTCCCACAGCCTGGCCTCAGACCCCAAGGTCCTGGGATCAGATTTCAAGCTGTTGGGGTTAGGCCCCCTTGGGGTGGTGTCAAACCCTGACACACCAAACCTGGAGTTTCAGAGTGCAGTTCCTGGCCACCAGCATGCTCAGCCTGCCCTCTCAGAGACTAAGTCTTGCCAGAGCTTGAGTCTGAGTGAGGGTAGTCCCAAGATGCCGCAAATGCAGAGTCCTTTTAAGGGCTTCGCATAGACTGACGGCTTGCCTGTGGTCTCTTCCCAAGGCCCGCGCAGTGTTTCCTTCAGCTCTGCCTATGGGGCAGTTCCATGGCAGAGCCCCTTTGACACCATTGCCAGACCAGCAACACAGCAGAGCCCGTGTGCTGATGTGCCTATTTTGCGAACGCTGAAGGCTTCATTTGGGAGCATTCACAACACAGAGCCTCATGAAAGCAGCCATCATGCTGGGAAAAGCCCCAAGACAGGGCTGATTCAAAGTGACCTGCAGGGCTACCCCAATTCTGGGCCTGCCTCAGGTGGCCCTCAGCGTCACAACAGTATCATGCATCACCCAACTGCCATTGAGGGCTCCTTCAGCACAGGGCCTCATGCAGGCACCCCTCAGCGCTTTTCCAACACTGAGCTTTCCCCAGGTGCCCTTCAGAGCTCAACCAAAGCACAGCCCCCACCGCCCTCCAATGCCAAGCCCCCACCCCCTCCAGACATTGAGAAAGGTTCTGCTTCACAGCCGGTCAGAACTCCTTCTGGAGGTTTGACTTGCATGGGCTGTCAGCAAAAAATGGCTCAGGCCTGCACACATTGCAGATGCCTTCACGTGCCGCCACCACAAGCAGCCCAGTGCGCAGGTCATATGAGGCTCAGCGCTCTCAGCGCTCTGCCAGCAGACTGCAGTTTGTCACAGGTAGGAGCTATAGCAGGTCCACAGCACAGTCAGAGTGACTGCATGCTCATCACACATCAAGCCAAAATGATGTATGCTGTGTGACTGCTGGCTCAGACCATCAGTGCTTTGTGTGTGGAATATAGTCCAGCACAGGATTTGCCCATGCAGTGTGAGTTCTGGGTTGTTCCACATGTGCTCTGTCAAGAGTGTGCTTCAGACTACATTGCATTGCATGCCATGCTTTCATCAGGGAGCTGGAACCACATATCTGACCATTTGTGACAGAAGATTCACATGCAGGTGCTGATGTCAGCAGCAGCTCCTGTGAAGTCACTGCTGGTCTCGCTGACAGAACACCAGAGCATGCAGTCTGATGTGCCTGTTGCCGTGTTATCTTGCAAGGCGGTTACTGGAAAAGCTGGGTCAACAGCATGTATCAATAAGTTTTGAAAGTGGCAAGGGCATGGATTGCTTGCAAGCTTGTGGTCATTTCAGATGGCAATGGCAATGCTGCATCTGTGCAGCAAGAAGACTCTGTGCCATGCATGATCAGGGATGGTAGAGAATATATCCCTCTGCCAGGACTTTGAAAGTCCATCATGGGGTTCAAATTTGTACATTCCGACGCATCGGGATGTACTTGCCACTGTGTCAGCCTTTGGCTTTTTGTTTCCAACAAACGTGCATTCCCTTTCTATTATACGCTTGCTACACGAAAACTTTTTGGGTACACTAGCACAGCTCAGCTTGTTTAGTCTCACTCCATCCAGCCTGAATGTCCACAGTATGAGCAAGTGAACATGTGGCTCATCCAAACTTTGAGTCCTTTAAGACGGTTTTTCTTCTGCAGATGATGATTAAAAAGTAGTGGGAAGAAGTAGATGTTGTATGCAGTGTTTTCCAGGCAAAAAGGCGAAAGAGCCACAGAAATGAAGTAGAACAGTGTAGACAGGGCTGTAGAGGCTGCTGAATTCTTAGTGTGTACATATGAACTAGTGCTTGACAACAGCTGACCTTGTCATCTGGCAGCGTTTTGGGGACAACAAGATATCCTTCTTGCAATGCTCTGCACTGTGCGCTGCCTTATTGAAGAAGCTGCCCTGCCTTGTCCTGCATTTCTGTCTGTCTTTATATGCAGTCATATATGCCCCTTGGGCTCTTGATCTTCTTGGCTTGCTGAGCATGCTACTTTTGATGCACATGTGTTCAGCACACAAGACACATGCATGCAGGTTTCCCACTTTGGGGCAATATACAACCTGGGAGCTGCTCATGCGGGAATGGAAAGAGGGCATACGCTACAGCTTTGGCAACAAGCAGACGGTGCCACTGGAGCAGCTGGAGAAGGACCTTCAAGAGGGGATCCAGCAGAAGAGTACTGCTAGCTTCAAGTCAGAGAAGGAGCCCTGGCGGCGAGGCATCACAGACAGGACAGCTATAATGGATCGCAAAATTGTCATCTATGGCATACTGAAAGCTCAGCAAGATGGCCATGATTTGAAAGAATTCATGAGTGGGCAGATCAAGCGAGCAGAGGATGCTATGAAAAAGGCTAGGACGGCAGGGGTCAAGCGCCCCCCTATGCTTCTGAACCAGTTGAAGCGGCAGTTTGAGCTTGCAGAGGACCGCTTGACACCTGTGCAGTTTGAAGAGCAGGTGCTTGGCTGGAAGCTCACAGCCCAAGTCAAGGCGCAGGCTGCCAGCAAGCAACAGCTTCCTGTATACCCACCCACTGGCAGTGCTGAGGCATAATAGATGTAAATGAACTGTTCTGCTTGTCATACTTGGTTGCACCCTTCTTCTGTAGATGAGTTGTTGATGAAACAAGTATAATTAGTCTGTGCTACTAGGATGCAAGTGCGCTGCTTTTGCTTTGATGAAATGCTCATGATGGCTTGCCTGCAATTATGTAGCAGCAACAGCATTGATTCTCTGCCACAAGGGGCTAGCATGAAAGGCTAGCATGCCTTGCTGAACGTTGTACCATTGCATTGGGCATTCGAAAGACTCTGCATTCTGGCTTTGCACGCAATCATTAGCTGCTTGCTGTATGGATTTGCTAGACAGTTATGCTGGTCACTCATGTTCATCTGGTGCATGCGACTAAAGCAGGTTGCAGTGCATTCAATGACTTGCTTGCAAAATCCATCGTTCTTCCTTCATAGCAAAGCAACATTAC
>JAABUH010004357.1_pt1 | contig 11522 bp, 12 predicted proteins | sample 5559121 | NCBI WGS metagenome assembly JAABUH01 (sample SAMN10711871, study PRJNA513364) | rock metagenome | isolation source: Antarctica rocks | place: Antarctica: Victoria Land, Battleship Promontory nord | collected 2015-12-28 | reverse complement strand
AAGAGAAACATGAAGAGAAAACATGAAGATCGTTTGACTTTGATAGAGAGTCATGACGAAGAAACATGATAGAAAGTCATGAAGAAAATCATGAAAACTGTTTGATCAAGCTATTTACATCTATTTAATATCTTGTTGAATTGAATTGAGTTTTTGAATCAAATTATCGAGTCAAGCTTCTCAACTCGACTCGAGTGCTTGAGTTCAACTTCTCAACTCAACTCGACACTTTTTTCAAAAAATTTCAACTCAACTCGACACTTTTCAAGTCGATTACTTGACTTGAACTTAAGTACTCGACTTGACGCGATCAATTTATCGTTGATGATAAGAAAATGACAATGACGAAAGCAATTTTGCAAGCGAGTAAGACTTTTCAACTTCAGAGACTCAAAGATATTCTGAATGAGAAGATTCAACAATTGATAAAGAGTAAAGCTCTTAATGTTAAAAACAGCTACATTGATGAGAGCTGCTCGCAGTACTGAATTGCTCATATTAATCTGTGCAGCATAGTACGTCAAATGACTGAAGATTAGATTGATGCAAATCAACTTTTCGATTTTGACAATCTCATTCAGATGCAGAAAAAGTTGAGCATCAGAATGATAGCAATAATGATCAATGATTTGATCAATAACGTCTCGCTGCTCGACATTCAAAAGAGAAAGACTATCGATTTTCTTAAGAATAGTTGAGATGAAAGCATTCTTGCGAATTACGTAAGCAACGATCGAGTGATCTCGAATGATGATCAGAGTCACGTCACATGTAGATTGCAATCAGTCATGATTCTTGTTCATGAATCTTTCACTCAGATTGATAAATATCTACACAAGACTGTCATCATGATTTAATCTGTGTCGATTCAGCAGTTCTTCGTGACGAAGATTCTGATTCTGCTCGATCTCATCATGCTTTAAAATCTCGATTTCAGAGTCAATCTTAATCGTCTTGAGCATGATTCTCAATGAATCGCGCGAGTGATCGTGATTGATCGCGCAAGTGACATAAGCAAACATTCAATTCTCATCATCATTATTTAATAAATCATCAATAATGACACTTTGAAAGCAGTGATGAAGTATGAGCTTGTCTTTGCAGAAATTCAAATAATCGACATGAAATGATTGATCTGAATAACAAGAAAATAAGTTAATTATTTTGAAATGATCACGTCAAGAGCGAAAGTTCTGAGTTTTGTTTATTCACATGTACTTTCAAGCTGCAATCAGAAGAATTAAATGTTTCTGATGAGCAGATTGCTTGTAATAGTGTTTCAGAAAGATTTTGAACACAGTGACATTGTCATTCTGAAAATTCAAAGCACATCATTGCTTCTTAATTGATCATAGATCAAGATTCTGCATGACTCGTGAGAAATTTCATAGATCTCGCTGAAGAAGATGATGATACATCTCTTGAGCAGATTAATCTCGCTCAACAATTAACTTGTTCATTAACTTGATAGTAAAAGACAGTAAGAAAGCTTTGTCAGAAACTTTAAGCATGATAAACTGAAGAAGACTTTTGAATGATTCAGACTTCTTTTCGATCTTGAAGCAATACTTGATCAAATAGTGCATCACTGTTGTTTGATTCATATAAAGAGAAAGATTCATGTTAGTCATTCATTTCATGATCATCGTGACGTTATAGCTGTTGAGCAGAGTGTCATTTTGAGCGAAAAGATAAACATAATGATTTGAATTCATCTTGCATGAGACTTCAAACAGAAATCACTCTGATCGAAAGAAGTGAAAACAACAAGTCAGCTTATCTGTTTCTCTGATTTTATGCTGACAGTAGCTCAAAGTGCAGCGAGTGTGACGCTGAAAGCGATTCAACAGTTCAATCAGCTCGCGAAGCATATTAGTATGCTTTGAGAAAGAATGACTGCTTAAGTGAACAGCAGTCACTGACAGTTCATCAACGAGATTGAAGATCATAATCTGTACATTTTAGAAAGCAAAATATTGATCAAGATCTGTGACATTCAAAGCGTTGTTGATTCACAGAAACTCATGAATGTGATCACTTTCATAAGACTGTCACTCATAATGATATCAGAAATTTTGAATCTTGAACTTCTTCTTAATAACAAACTTCATAAATAGCATCACTTTGCATTTCAAACACTCAATGATGATGTGAGAATTCTTCTGAAGCAGTCTTCAAGCAATCTTAACTCGTTCGCTCTTGCTCGCTGTTATGTAAATCTCTTGATCAGACATGTATGCATAAAGATTACGTCACTGTAAATTAATGACATTAAAAGTAATGAATAGCGAGAAACAAGTAAGATCATAAATCATAGTCTTCAGTTTCGTTCTGACTCTGTTTCAGTATGATTAAGTGTTTTGCACAGTCACTGTCTTGCAAATAATCATATCAGTCAGATGAAACTCTGAATTCTTGATCATTTCTTGAAGTACGTTAATATCATTCATTTTCTCTGCATTGCAACTTGTATATCATTGACTGATTTAATAAATTTGCTTTCGCAGCTGACTGTTAAATGCTCAATAGCAAAACTGAGAATGATGTGCAAAGCAATCATTTTTATATCTCATCAAATGATTGTGATAATTGACTAAAGAAGTTACGACGCAAAGACAAGCGCTGTTGAAGAAGATGACTTCGATAGAAAAAAGAGTAGAAAAGATCATATGAGCAATGTGTAAAGAGAAATTGCGCTCATTAAGAGAGTGAAAACTCAAAGTGATCATGAAAAACGAAGTCTGCTGAGCATGCGAAGCAGTTGCAACAGACTGAGACTGCTTCAGTTCAGTTCAAAGTTGAGCGAGCTCAAAAAATTTAGTGATTAAGTCAGAAACAAAAGCGATATTGATGATGATCAATTCTTCATTCAAGATTTGAGCATCTTGATTCAATTCTTGCTCTGTCTCAATCTCATCATCATTCTCATTTTGAAGAATGCAAGACAGATGATTCAGAATGAAATTCTTCTGAGATAATTAAGAAAGTCACTCAACATCAATGACAATATTTGCATAATTGAGATAATGTTTTCTCAAAAAAATCAGTCAAACTTCTATGTTATGACGATGTACATGAAAAATATGCTCAAATTAACGATTCGCGTTACTGTTCTCAGCGATCAAGATGATGAGCTTTAAAAGAAGAACTTGCAACTCAAAAGAAAGAAAGAATAATCAATTGACAATCTTGAGAGTATTTTGCACAAAGTTAACTACATGATTGATATATTTATACTGATGTTTCTTTACATGACAAAATTTCATAATGACGTGAACTCTGACTATCAATATTTTCTTGATCAGAAACAATTCAGAAAGATTAATGAGCAGACACAATGAGTTCATGTCGTTCTTGATGAATCACAGCGTGAAATCATTGAGATTGATTCTTCTGTCTTTGATGCATCAATGACAAGAGCATCGTTTCTCTCAGTTGATCAGCTTTATGTCAAAGTCAATCTTGTTGCAAATGTTGCAATCATCTCGTTCAAAGTTCTCAAGAGCGTTGTAAAACTCATGAATGAAATTTCAATCATTTTCAAACATGATCAAAGCATTAAAAAATTGATTCAAAGTGACAAGAGATTGATTTGATGTGACATGAGCAGATAATGTTGAGTCAGAAGATACAAGTTTACAAATGACACTGTTATGAATCTGCATAAAGCGAATCATATGAGTGTATTCTAACTAGAAGTTCAAAGCTGAAGTAGAAAGAAGATGCAACATGACGTGAGTTTTACTCATGAAGACATGCTAGATCGCTAGCGTGTCAACAACAGCTCTACTCACAGCTCTATACTAGTCTATGTTAGATTAATCAGACTAATCAGAGATAACAGAGATGCATGCTCGTAACATTACTCTCTTTCTTCATTTAGTAATGTTTTCATTGCTGCAGTTCAATTGATTAATTCTTGTTGAGTTGATTTCTAACTTGACTTGTTTGAATACTTCTGATGAAAGTCATTTACAATCTTCAAGCAGTCTTTAAACTCATTTTCATTGACATTGTATCAATGTAGATCAACGTCATAGTCTTTTCAATTGACACAATATTGCAGTCGTTTGTCTCGTTCGTAGTGTCTGAAGTTCAGTATGTTCTTCACTTTTCATTCATCTTCGTCATTTATCACTATAGAATCAGACGACTCATTTCATTGTTTTTCAAGAAAGTCTTTTGAATTCAGTCGTAACAGATTTGAAGTGAACTTTGAATGAATCTTCATTGTCGATGACAGTTTCAATTGATATGCATATTCAATCTCAGTCAGAACTCAGAATCTTGAAAGATTCTAGCATCTTATCATTCAGCTTCTTTGATGATCTTGCAATCATAATGTTTCTAGAATTCAGAAACATCATGTCATTTATCTTGTAAATCATTTTCTTTCAATGCTTGTTAATCTGTTTCTTCATTGTGATTCTGACTTTTGCTAATGTCTGCTTGATCAACGCTAATGATCAATTCATGTATTTGAATATATTCTCTGCTTTGCTCGCTTGAATTCTAGCTCAAGTGATCTCATATTCAGTTGAATTCAAATCAAAGCTCATATGAGAATGAAAGCTCTTGTTCAGAAAGAACGCTGATTATTCAATTGATGATGAAATAGCATTGTTATCAACGAATTCAGTCATAGATAGTCAGATGACTCAATCATCTTGCATGTATGAGCAGTAACTTTGTAGATATCATTCTACATTCTGATTTGCTCTTTTCATTTGATCGTTGATCTGTGAATGATAGTCAATGAATAGTTTCATCTTAATGTTGAGTCTCAGACATAAAGACTTTCAGACAATCAATATGAATTATATTTGTAAATCTCTATTGAACATTATTGATCTTGATAGCTCATGAGTTCTGAAGATTTATATCAGCAGCAGCTTAACTGTTTATTCAGCGAAAGTTTCTTCGTCATCTGATCAGCAGAGTATATAGTGACGTTCTTTAGACAATCGATCTATCACTGTCAGAATCGCGTTGCTCTCATCAATTTTCAATAAATCGATAATGAAATTTAATGATATGTCTTGTCATCGTTGTTCAGATATAGACAATGACTTCAATAGTTTATTGATTCGATCTTTTGATGCTTTTGATCTACGACAAACGTAACAGTTTTGAATGTAGCGTTTGATTGTCGTTCTCATCTTCGATCAGCAATATGATCGTCTTAACAAGTTTAATGTTCAATTCATGTCAGAATGATCATTGATTGAAAGATCATGTGCTTTTCTTATCAATTAAGTGATCATTAACTGAGAAACTCACAGTCTATCATTCTTTCAAAGTACTTCGTTCAGTACTCTGCAATTGTCTAGACTCATATCTTGACAAGTTCTTCTGTTTTGTTCTATGACTGTTTGAATATCAATACATTGTTGATTCATTTGATTTTCAACTATAATTCAATTCTGAATGAAAATCATCTCTTCGATTGAATCTTCATTAGCTTTCGATTTTTGTTTCGAATCTGAGTCAAATATGAGCAAGATCTGAGTCAAATCTTGATCATCTTCTATTAATTGCAGTTCAAATGTGCTTGCTGACAATAGCATCTGATGCTGATATAGCTTTCAATCATTATTTGATTCAACTGACTTGACATCTGACATTCTGATCAGCGCGTCTGCTTTCAAATTCTGCTTTTCTGACTGATATATGATTTTGAAGTTATATTTGAATAACTTCTCAGCTAATTTAGTCTGTCGTCTGATCAGTTTCTTGATGATCATGAAGTACTTCAAATTCAGATGATCAATGAAGATCTTGATTAAAATATCAGTACATTTCAATTTAAGATGTTGTTAGAATCATGTCTAGAGCAAGTCATAGAGATACGTGTAAATCAGATGATATACGAGTAAACGAGAATTCAAAGCTAAAGAGTGAGATCTACGAGTGCGAAGACTATATGTACAGAGAGAAGCGAAGCGCTAAGCTCGATAGAGTCTTAGCCTCGCTCAAAGAACACGTATCTCAGAAGAAGACTGAGCACGCTCGTAACATTACTTTCTTTTCTCAGTCAAGCAATGATCTCATTGCTTCAATCAGCTTCTTTCTATCTTGTTCGTTTCATTGAGCGTTTCAAGCTCATTTCATCAGACGTTTCAAGCCTATTTCTTCTTATCACATGTCATTGAAGCAGACTCACTTCTGATTCAGATCTATCACATTCGATAAAGCTTTGTTTCGTTCATGTCATTGTAGCAGACTCACTTCGAATGTCGTTCAAGCAGACTCTTTCTATTCAGCTTCAATATTCAGCGATGAATGAGTTTCAGCTCATATCTTCGTGTTTTCAGACATATAGTATATGTTTCATCTTCTCAAGACATATAGTATATGTTCTATTCTGTCTGCAGTACATATCATCTTTGCTGTTGTTGTCAATGTCGTGAATAGAGATAAATCGTAGAAGGTACGAATAAGAGAAGATTCGTTGCTGAATCTAATTCTGATGTCATTGTAGCAGACTCACTTCAAGTTCAAGCTTATTGCATTTTGTTAGAAATCGATCTAGAGCGAGTCATAGAGATGTAATATAACTAATAGATAAATGCTAAGAAAGAAAAGTATCTACAGAAAGAAACTCGATTCTTATATGTATGTTTCTCAGCTCTGTGCTAGGCCCGATTGGGTTGACGTCTTACACATATGATGCAAAGTTTCAATGACATCATCTCTAGATCAGGTTCTCGCTAGACTCGATTAGAATGAAACCAGGCGAAGACTAGACGAAGAATAGATGAAGGCTAGAATCGTAACATTATTCTCTCTTCTTGACTATTCATGTTCGCATGAATGTTATTTCTTAGTGCGCTTTCCTTGAATATTTGATATGAAAGTCGTCAATCATCTCTTGAGCGTTCATAAATTCGTCGTCGTCAGCGTTATATCAGTTGAGATCGTTGTCATAGTTCTTTCATTTGACTCGATATTGAAGTCGTCTTCGATATCGTCGAGAGTTCAATATATCGTCGATTTCTCATTCATCTTCATCGTTTATCACTATTGATTTCGAGAATTCATTCTTCTGATCAGACAGAGAGTCATTGACGACGAGACGAAGAAGCTCTGAATGAAATACATCGTGTATATGCATAGTGTCTGATAGCTTCAATTTATAGAAGAAGTCAACAGAATCTGTGATCTTAAATGAATTGAGCATCTTGTCATCTAGCTTTTTGAAGAATCTCGCTGTAACGATGTTTCTTTCGTTCAGAAACATCTTTGATTCGATCTCATAATTGATCTCTTTTCTATGCTTGTTAGCTTGTTTCATCATTTGTTTCCGTGTTTTGATCAGAGCTTCACGAGCGAAAATCAACGTCTTGTTCATGTGATTGAATATATCTTCGACTCTGACGATCTGCAGACGCTCGCAAGTGCTTTCATACTCGATGATGTCAGAATTGAAGCTCATATGAGAATGAAAATTCTTATTCATGAAGAAGAGAATCAAGAAGATGACTGAAGACAAGACGTTATTGTCGACAAACTCGATCATGAGCAATCACTCGAACCAGTCATTCTGCATATACGAACAGAAGAATCAAAGATATCGCTCGATGTTCTGATTGACTCGTTCGCTTTGATCGTCGATCTGAGAATGATAGACGATGAACAATTGAAGAGAAATGCTCAATTGTTTGCAAAGAAACTTTCATAGTATAGAGATGAATTGCGAATCTCGATCAGATACTATGAAGCTTGATAGATCATGAGTTCAATATACTCATTGAGTCAGCATTTCAGCTGTCTTTTCGACAGTGATATCTTCATCATCAATGATGCAAGAAATATAATGCCTTTCTTTTGACAATCTGCAGATGATTGTCAGAATAGCGTTGTACTCGTCTGAATCAGATAGATCGATAATGAAGTTCATTGCTATGTCTTGTCATCGCTGTTCAGATATCGATAGAGATTGAAGCAAGTCGTTTGATTTATTTCTAGATGTCTTTGAACGTTGACAGATATAGCAGTTTCGAATATATCGATCTATCGTTTTTCGCATGAATGATCAATAGTAGTTTCGCTTTATGACTTTCACAGTTCTACGAGTATCAGAATGATCAACTGACGATTGATCGTGCATCTCACGAATCAGGTTCATTTGTAGCAGCTCGTTGAACGAAACTCATAGCTGACTATCATGATACGAGATTTCATTCTGAATTCGACAATTCTTCAATTTGATATCGTCATATTGTGTCTCGTCTCTTGCTATTGCTTCGCGAAGTAGCGTACAATTCTTGTCGATCTCATTAGTCTCAAGAATCTGTTTATAGATTGATTCACTGATGTTCTTCTCTAGATCAGCAATTTTCATTCGATTCAAAGTCAGAATAGTGATTCATTGATAGCGAACGCGCTCATCTTCTGAATCTTTGAGCACAACGTAAGCTTGACGAGTTAATGCATCGATCTTGATGTTCTGTTTGTCAGAGCAATACATTATTCTGAAGTTGAAGTCAGCGAGCTTCTGAATTCAGCGCATCTGACGTCTGCTCAGCTCTTTATCTTTCATCAACGAGATGAGCGCTTGATGATCGATGAACATCTTGATAGAAATGTCAGTTAGCTTCAGTTCAAGTCATCAGTGTTCAAATGCTCAAATGATGACAAGAAGTTCTTTATCATATATCTCGTAGTTGCATTCAGCGAAAGACATGTTCTTGCTATAGAAGATAATCGAATATAGTACTTCTTCGTCATCATATTGAGAGAGAACTTCATCGTTGACGTAGTTGAATGAATCGATTTCGAGAATAGTCTCACGAGTTTGATCAAAGTGACGTAGTATAGAAGTCTCGATCATACGTCTCTTCATATGATCGAAGACGATCTGATAGACTTCGTTTTATTCAAATATGATCTTCTTTTGAGTGAGTTGAATCACTGAACAAACAATCTTCGAAAAGTTCTTGATGAAGCGTCGATAGAAATTGCAGAAGTCAATGAAGAACTGCATCTGAGTGAGATTATTGAATGTAGATCAATCAACGACTGCTTGTATCTTTCGAGAGTTCATCTTCAGTTCTTCGATTGATATTAAGAGTTCTAGAAAGATAGTTTTCTGAACATGAAACTCGCACTTGTTGATGTCTATCTGTAGATCAGCTTCTCGTAGTCTATTCAAGATTAATCGTACATGTCGCTTGTGTTTCTTTAAGATCTTGCTGTAAATGATAATGTTATTTAGATAGATCTGACAGAACTGATGTAGATATTTGAACAACACGTCGTTCATATAGTGTTGATAGAACGTTGATTCATTGATTAATTCGAAGAACATTACATGATATTTGTATGAGTCGAAGAAGATAATAAAGATAGTCAAATCTTCGCTATCTGAATGCATGCGTAGTTTGTTGAACGCGACAATGATGTTCAATCAAGTCAGATACTTGCTTTCTTGTATACGAGCGAGAATCTCGTCTATCAATGACAAAGAGTAGCGATCTCGTTTGATCAAAGCATTGAGCTTTCTGTAATCAACGCAGAAACGCAGACTATCGTCTTTCTTTTCGACGAACAAGATGAGCGAGACGTATGAAACGAAGCTGAAGAAAATGAACTCTTTGTTTAGATGATTGATCAGATACTTCTTTACCTTCTGAAGCTTGTGATCGAACATCTGATATAGTCTGCTTCGAGAGAATGTTTCTTCATCGATCAACTCAATTTTGTGATCGTAGAAACGATGCAATAATAGCTGATTGATCATTGCTCGATCGAAAACATCTAGATAGTCGTGATATTCAGGGAAAAGCTTGGCCTTGACTTGCTTGAGAACTTCAGCGTGAAAAAGCTCATGCAGATTCACTTCTTCAGACTTGTTTTCGACTGTAGTTATGAGTCGATCGATTTTCAAGACGATAACAGCAAAGATCTTGACATCTGATCATTTGACTAACATTCTATATGTTGCAGTCTCTATCATTGCAATGTTCGTTGAACCTGACGTCATTTTAGAATTTTTGGCGCTAGTTAAAGTCGCGTCACACGGTTTTAACTGTTCGATTAGTTTAACTGACTTCTCATTGTACTGACTGAAAGAGGGTGATTTCAGACTGAATTGAGATGTAGTGAAAGACTTCTTCAGTATATGAGTAGAAGTCAAACTCTTCTGCTTCATGATTGTCTTGTTGCTTGAGAGTAGAACAATCGATTTCTGACTAGAGATGAAATTCGGAAATCGAAGAGAATCGATTTGCATATCAATTACTAGGTTGATTTTGTTCATTCATGTTTTTTCGAGAATCATTTGATGTTGATCTAATCGAATGATCAACATAGAAGCTGTGTCAATCGTATGATCTTGAACAGTCAGGTTCAAATAGATGACATGAGTAATGAGTTTCTTAGCATAATGATCGTCAAATTCTCGAATTGACTTCGCTTTGATCTCGCTTTGATCAAAGTCAGAGACTTGATTTGCAACTGATCACAAACAATCTGCGCGATCACTTCATTAATGAACGAATAGTCAGCAGCTTCGATGTCAATCAATGACTTCAATGAGTAATTAATTTCATTGCTAGAAAGTACACATTCAATAGTCAAAGATTCAGAAGCAAAAAAGTCATCTGACATGCTCGTCGTTGAAGAAATTAACACATCTTTCATCGCGTCTTTGATGAAAGTCTCTAGTTTTTTTGCCTCGCTATCTTCGAAAGAAGACATTTTCTCATTCTCTTTATTCTCCGAAATGACGATTTCATGTAGGTGAGAGGTGAAAGCTCAAGAAGCAGAAGTGTCGATCTTGTTCTGAGAGCAGTTCTTTGACAAGTGATTCGAAGCCTTGCAAGTATAGCAGATGATAGACGATCTTGCTGACTCAGAGATAGAAGAGATGATAGACTTAACATAATCGATTATCGAAGTCGTCACTGACAATGAAGTAGCAGCGCGTTTATCAGATACGACAGTGACTTTGACGATAACAGTGCAACGTTCGCTGCGTAGCTGATAGTTGACTCGCTGTTTATTATTCACATTCTGAAGAAAGATTCTTAAGCGAGTGAGCGAAGTAAAATTCTCTGAACAGACTGATAAAGCATTCTGCAAGCGATTATTGATTTTATTCTGAAGATCGTTCATCAGAATGCGATCGTCATAGTCGAGATAGCTGAATAGTTTCATAAAGTTGAAGTAGAAGACATTGAAAGACTTGTCGACTTGTCTCAGAGCGTTGTATTCGCGTCGAGACTTTCAACTCTTATTCAGTTCATTGTATATTTCTTTCAAATGATTGAATAGCTCATAGATCGAAGTGAATGAATTCAAAGAATCAAAACAACGTCGAGCGAAGATGTGTTTTGCAGCGTCATCTTCTAGTCTAGACATCATGTAAACAATACAGATAGTCTCATCATCAAATTGATCGACATTGACAATCAACTTGTCGTTCATCTTGTTTCTTCAGTCTTCTCAAGTCGATTCATCTTCATCAGTGAATATAGATGAGTTCGAAAATTTGTAGAATCGATGACGTTCGTTTTCGA
>JAABUH010004355.1_pt1 | contig 11524 bp, 13 predicted proteins | sample 5559121 | NCBI WGS metagenome assembly JAABUH01 (sample SAMN10711871, study PRJNA513364) | rock metagenome | isolation source: Antarctica rocks | place: Antarctica: Victoria Land, Battleship Promontory nord | collected 2015-12-28 | reverse complement strand
ATCATCTTGTATACTTTTAGAGATATAGGGGGATATTCATTAATATTTTCTGTGGTTATTAGGTGTAAGGTTTCACTAGGGCTGACGGCCCCCGGGGGGTTCGCTATGCCAAGTGACAAGGCATCAAAAACTACGGAATAGAAAATACATAAGAAGGGTTTAGCGCAACAGTAGTGTGGGACTTCATTTGTGGAAAGTCATCACACAGAAAAGTTTTACAGATAAGAGATGTGCGCATTCTGATTCTGATCGGAATTTATGTGGACAGCTACTCATTATCTGGCATAATCGTCTAGATATGGGGGCATATTCAGTTTCCACCTATGAATGCTGAGTGCGAGGTTTCGCTAGGGCTGACGCCCCGGGGCTTAATATGCCGGGGGGCCGGGCAACGGGCGACCGGCGGTACGACAGGCGGTACGACAGGCGGTATGACAGGCGGTAGGATATCAAAAATTACGGGATAGAAAATACCCGAGAAGGGTTTAGCGCAGCATCTACTTTTCTCCAAGGATGGGACATGTGGGATCTCATTTGTGGAAAGTCAACACGTAATGAAACTTTGTAGACGAAAGCGGTGCACAATTTTATCCTCACTAGATTTGGTGTAACGAGCTTCTCATCATCTTGCACACTTTCTGAGATATGAGGGGATATCAAGTTTCTCTCGTTGTTAAGTGTGACGGGAGGTTTCACTAGGGCCCCCGGGCTCTGATATGCCCGGGGGCAGGGGGCGGCAGGAGATCAAAAATTACGGAATGAAAAATACCCAAGATAGGCTTAGCACAGCAGCGTCCTGGCTTATGGGACTCCGTTCATGAAAAGCCATTGTACGAAAAAGATTTGTAGACAAAAGTTATGCGCATTTTGATTCCCAGCTTATTGTGTGCTGGAAATCTCTCGCCATCGGGCGTAGTTGTTGAGATATAGTAGGATATTCTGGTGCTCAGTGCGAGTTTTCACCAGGGCTGACGGCCATTATGGGAGCTTCGGGGCGGTAAGAGATCAAAAATTACGGAATGAGAAATGCCCAGAATAGGGTTAGCGCAGAATCCTGGCCCTAGGAGCCAAATCTGCTTCACGCTGTTGCAAGGAAGACTTTACATTTGGGTGAACGAGGCAGTATTGAATGAGATTTGCAGATGCTTGATGAGAATGCATGTTCGAAATAAATGGGGAGATCGTACTTTTGAAGTCAGGAAAAATGCTTGTTTGCTTGCTATTTAATGGTGCGGCGTTCAAATAGAGGAATTCTTTCAACAAAATCAAATGAATTGCGCAGGCTCAATTACAGCATGTTTTCGAAAACGCAAGAAAACCCATCCCAATCGTCTCAAAACGTTATCCATCACACAGGCCAATTCCATCATTCCCACATCCCCACCCTCCTCTCAACCCACTCTCTCCCCCCCTCCAACTCCATCCCCTCCACCAGATCCCCCATCTCCAACTCCTCACTCCACTCCTGCCACTTGTATCCCTCCCCTTCATACCCTCTCCAAGCATTTCCCCCATCCTCTGCATCCTCCCACCTCCCCACTCCAAACACCCTCGCATTCTCCTCCGCCAATCTGAGAAGCCCCACCACAAATCCCACCCACATTCTCACCTCCTCCCTATCCAACGTGCCCTCATGCTGGCGGAATTCGATAGTGCGGGCCGATGTTTTGGAGTCGGTGATGTTTCTCCAGTTTACGAGACGGGATTTTGTGGTTCCGCCCATTAGTTTGGAGAGCGAGGAGAGGGTGGTGTCTGGGTGGAAGATCTTGGCGCGGACTTCGCTGAAGGGGATTGTGGGACATGACGGCGATGAAGAGGAGGTAGACGGACTGGGATTTGGGTCCATTGGAGCGGTGGGAGGGTCGTTGCTAACGTTGGGTTCGTTCGTTTGTTGATCTTCTTGGGAGATATGCATCCCTGCGAAGTCTCCAGCGATCCCCGTATCATTGTCTTCATCATGACCTATCGCCGTACCAGCGTCTTCGGCGGCTCCCTCGTCAACAGCCGGTTCCTCGGCGTTGAGGCTCTCGAATGTGTCTTTCTCCGGATCCCAGTCATCGTACGTGGGTTCCGGAATGAACTCATCCAGATTGCTTTGTAGGTCAAGCTGGCTCGTAGACGAACCCTCCCGTCTCCATTTGGGGAACAGCTTCCGCATTGAGACCTCATACATGACCAGCATGTACGCCAGGTGTTGTAGTGTTGGGAGGGAGAATGTCGGCGTTGAGGTGTCCTCGTCATGACCTTCTGGTACAGGAAGTCCCACGTGGACATGGAGACCACAGCAATCTGTTGTGAAGGCCGTATGCTGGTCTTCTGTGGTACCCGCCAGACGAGCGAGATGGGTGTCGATTTCCTCGAACGAGGAAGGTGAGTACGGCAGGATGCGAGACACAAGCTCCAAGGGATGATTATCCCAGTTCTCGATCTCATCGGTTTGCTGGCTTGCCTTGCGTAGGTTATCGGCAAGGGCATCCTTAGATACACCAACCAGGCTGTTGTCATGCGTCAGATGCCAATACTGGAAGTCCGAGTATGGCCTTGCAAGAGAGTCGTGCACTTGCACACCCTCTGGTAAAAGGGTCTTCCCCAGTGTGAGGATCTCTCCAGCATACCCTCGGTATCCGACGTTACCTAGATGGTCTTCGAACATCTCTTGACGCCACGAGTCTTGGTCATCCCAGTATTGGGTTGGTTTTGTCAACCCCCAGCCCATATATTTGGACCTCTCTAGTTGGTAGGAGGGGTCCACCTGGTTTAAAGCCCCTCTGGTTCGATCCGGGATGTCCTTTATGATTTCTGAGTCGTTGCCCGTGTCTTGAAGATGGCTACGGAGCAGGGCCTCGTGGAAGGCCAGTATGGCCTCGAATTCCATGCCAAACGTAACGGGCAATGACTCGTTGATCATCTTCGCTGCCTCGTGGCTTGAAGAACTCGCGAGGATGTGTAGAGATTTTGGCCGGCGAGGAAGCGATCCAAAGATGTTGATGGATCTTGTGTTATACAATGCCCCGTGAAATTGGCCTACCATTCGGGGTTGAAGGCGCGACGTATGGAGGTGGGACAGAATGTGTAGCACAAGTTCGAGGATGAAGATAGGAGCAGAAGCTGTGCTATGAAGGAGAAGGAGAGTAATTGAGTGTCTAAGGGTGAAAGATTGCCCTGAGAAAGATCTGGAGGAAGAAGCTTTTTGGGGGCCTGGTAGAATCAGCTAGCCCCTGATTCATACCAAGATACCTTGGCAACGGGAAAGCTCCGCTTTTTATCATATATAATGAGAATTGATTGTCTCCACACGTGACTGTACGTCATGAAGAACACAGTTTCCGCTCCTGTTGAGAACCATGTCAAAGTAACAAACCCTGGGCGATACGCGTAGTAGAAGCAGTTCAAATAAAAATGCTGGAATTGTGGAACGAAAAAGTAAAAGAATTCCACGCAAAACAGAAGAGGTGCAATAATCTATGTTTATATTTTTCCCATGGTAAAGAGCAAAGAGCAAAAGGGGTATCATCCATGTTCATCAAACACCGACCGTATCCAAGCGTAACGCCAACCTCCTAAAGCATCAAGGTAATACCATCATGTAGATGTATCTCCTTGCTGGAATGAGTCGTTCTGATGCTCTGCATCTTTGTGATTGCCCTTTAGACTGGCAAGTACTTTCTTTGCCCATTCTTGAGCCGAGGCCATCTTGGCTTTGACATATGCCCAAAATTTATTCATCTCAACTTTGGTTTCTTTCGGTTCGCCGGTGACTTCGTTTTCTTCAACCACTGTCATTTCGTTACTTGCTGAATTGTTCTCCTGGGAAGTCTCTGATGTGTCCGATACATTTGGTGCTTCGGATGATGTTTTGTCAGGAGGAAAGTCGATTGGAGTGTCGTCAGAGTTAGGCTGATCCGAATGCAAGCCCACAGGTTTGAGTGGTAGACGTAAGGTGCCATTGTTTGGTCTGGGTTGGACGCCTATGGAGTCACAGACAATGTTGTACACTTCGATATTTTCTTTTGTGGGTCAGCAAATGTGACAGATCTCAGGCAGATGAGGATAGGGAAGTGTATACTTACGGAATGGTTCGAGCCTACTGTTAGGCTTGTGAGGAAAGGCCGGACCACGAGCAACGAATATCGCCCGCATCAAAGGATGTTCGTGATCATACCCATGGAGACCCTTTGGGTGGTAGGTCTCACCCTTCGCCTTAGCAGCATTCACATCGAAGTCTTCTTTATGGACTATCGCATAACCTGTCTTAGGTACTACCCACAAGGGAGCAATGCGAGCGTTGTTCGAGAAGTGATACTTGGCGGGCATATTCTCATCCCGTAAGTAGACGTCGAACTTCCCACTGCTCTGCGACTCGACGAGGAGACGATCATAGAGGCCACGAATGTCAATAGGGTTCTTTGGTCTCAAACCATATAACGGCCAACCGTCGATGTGCTCTACAAGATCAAGGTCAATAAGATCGTCAAGCTGTATGCATCGATCCGTTGATGTGGTCGCCATACCATGGTCACTGACCACGATGACGTTGACCAATCCAGTGATATTGCGCTCATCAAGGCCGGTGAACAAATTGTGAAGCATGGTGTCGACAGCTGAGATCGTACTCCGAATTTCCGAGCTATTGGGACCATAGGTATGGCCATCAGAGTCAACAACAGGAACGTAAGCCGCAATAAGCTGCGGTCGTTGACTCGATGCTGGAGCAGTTTCATCATCAGGTAAGTCCAGGAGCTCAAGGATACGTTCTGTCTTTCGAGGTAAGATCTCAGACATGTTAAACTTATCAATGAAGGTGGCGGAGAAGTCCATGCCTGCTTCGGACCCGGGCCACATGTGTATTGCAGTCTTCACTTTTGCTTTCTCTGCCGTCACCCATATCGGCTCTGCTCCTGTCCACCACTTCTCTTCTGTGCTTCCTTCACCAGTATGAAACTCTTCATTTAAGTCCGGTGCCCAGAATGTGTTACCCACAATACCGTGGCTTTCGGGATACAAGCCAGTGACGAGGGTGTAATGATTTGGAAAAGTGACACTTGGGAAGCTAGGAAGCATGTGTTTTGGTGAGACGCCTTCGGCAATAAACTGATTCAACGTTGGGGTGATCCCTCGCTGAAGAAAGTCTGCACGGAAGCCATCGAGTGATATGAGGATAGTGGTAGGTGCGAAAGTAGATGAGCCATTGAAGAGTGGAGCTGCCGTTGATGAAGTGTTCATGGAACGGGATACCTTGTATGCTCCAAAAGTGAGTAAGGCAAAAAGCCCAGCTATTGATATAGCGAGAATATGCCAGGGTCCTAATTTCCGACGCTGTGAAGATTAACAGCAGCTCAATCATAGCTTGTGAATACTTCATTCACCTTGTTCTTTGATGCATGTGCAAGGTTTGATTTGTCTAATTCGGCAGAGCCGGAAGACGCCTGCGAGCTAGCATCACTTATGGGGCCACCCTCTTCCATTTCGTACATAAGTTTGCCTTCTTCATCATGACGGCTAGCTGTTGTACCTCTCCTCCTTTTACGTGACGGACGCTTCCTGCCAATGCCTCTAGGTTTATCCCTTCCTGACAGCCCTTTTCTTGCGCCTTTATTGAGAAAGCTCCGTGGCTGTTCTTGGATACTTTCGTCAGTCAACAATTTCTCCCTCTCCTCCTCTTCCTTGAGGAGCTCGCGGTCATGCTCAACTATTTCTGTTGAGCCGCGTGCATTTCTCAGGATCGGGTCATCCTCAAAGTCGGTGTCTGCGTCCGAGGTCAACGGAGAGACATCCTCATACTTCTGTTCTAGATTGCTTTGCTTGTCTGGATGCGCCACCGTAGCCATAATGAGGGAGCATCAAGGCAGGAAGGCTGCTTTCCTGATCACAGAATCTCATACGAGTTTTTATGTCATCTGAATGGTGTTTGGGAGTTGGTGATAGAAGTGTAGCATTTAACTTGAGCCGCAAGGCTGATTTGAAACGTTATCTAAGCCACCATTATTGTTGTTGGCCACCACGTGATACCTTGCTACATATATCTCTACTTAGCGGATGATCGGTTGATGCTTAAAGTCGGAAGTTCTACTCGAAGTCTCTCGCAATGAGTCAAACTAGCCTCAAAAAACCAGCATTTGTTTTATCTCATGTCACTGCAAGAGCAGCACTAGAGCCTACAAGCGTCTTTTGCTTATGGACTCTCTTTATCCTGTTTAGAACCAAGTTTCACTTCAAGTTCTGGATCACTTCGTTCAGGCAGTTCACATGCACGCAAATGAGGGGAAGTGGTAATGATGTGCGTGGGCATTGCCCGAGATGACATCGCATTAATCATATCATTCATTTCTCTCATAGTGACTATAAAGATTATAGGCTTGATTTTCGTCTTTTCTCAGCGGATTCCTGCAAAATTTTGATGACGCCTGCTGGATCTTTTGCCCCAAAAACGGCCGAACCAGCCACAATCACATTCGCACCAGCTTCGGCGGCCTCGTCGATCGTCCCTTCACCCAATCCACCGTCAACCTCAATGTAAAGTTCTGGATACCGCTCTCGTAGCGCCTTGACTTTCGGTAGCTCCGAGGCCATGAATTTTTGACCGCCAAATCCAGGATGAACAGTCATGACCAACGCCATCTAGACCCAGAATTAGCGGCTCTCTTTCTGTCAGATGGACGGCTTCCGCTTACATCTGGAACCTCTTCCTTTTTGGGATTCTCCAGAATCTCCCAGAGAACATCCACAGGGGTGTCTGGCTTGATCGCAATCCCCGCTAGCATGCCATTCTCATGTATATACCGAATCATCTCTTTTGGGCTAGTCTTAGCTTCTGTCTGGTCTGCGGGATTCTCCGCGGCTGTAGATGTGATAGCGGCTTCATAGTGAAAGCAGTATAGGTCGCATCCGGCTTTCTGAAAGTCTTTAACCCATTTCTTAGGCTAGAAACCCCAGAGAGATTAGCGAGGGCTTCGTTTGCGCCTAGTTGAGATGGAAACGGAGCAGCGTACATATGCCTACCTCGGCAATCATCATATGGCAGTCAAAAGTACCTTTTCCTTTTGGAGTCTTAGGCCGCTGGACGTGAGGTCGTATCTTGGTCACAACAGGGGCTCCGAACGTCATATTTGGCACAAAATGGCCATCCATCTAGGGCGCCGGAGTCAGCTCGTATTGCACAATAGCTTCCGTATCCATAAGCTGGGCGGCAAGACTTACAATGTCAATATGAAGCCATGTCGCGCCTTGGTCAATAGTGTCAGAACAAGCAGCGCCTAGAGCTCCAAAATCCGCGGAGAGAATCGAGGGCGCAATTATGGCTGGGGGAGACATAGCGGTAGGCATTGTAATGTGCTTGTAGCTAGGCCTGCAAGATTCGTTTGAATTGGAAGAACCTGGCATTTACTCCAAGCTCAATTCAATTTGTTGATGAACATACGTTGAACTGCGCTCTTGTTCGGAGCTTTGGAATTTGTCAGTAAGACCTTCGGCTGCACGTCATGCCTTGGCGCTTCTAGTCTCCCGGCCAGCAAACACTCGGTTGTATTATTACTTCCTCATGAACCTTTCATCTCAACTCTCCAACTGCATGGAATCCATCCGTTGAACTCCGTCAACTATGTCTGCACATCGAGTTGCGGACCAGAGTATTCTCAGACGACGAAGTCTTGTTGGTCCACCAACGTCGCGACACGCCGAAGAGAGAAACAGAGGGCGCTTACGGTCATGCAACCACACCCAATCACCCACGCAAGTCGTGCTTAGGCCACTTTAGCTGTATTCGTGATTGGATTCGTCTCCTGTCTCGACCTCTGCATACCTCTCGTCGATTTCTGGCTCTTTAGAGTTCTATGCTGGCGCCCTTCCATGCTTGTCCCTGCATAAACCGTTAGGCCCATGTGCTGTAACCGCCCGCCCGAGTTTGGAAATAGTTCACCAGAATGTAGATGGTGGGTGGTATTAATATATGCTCGAGGTGGCCGCGGCCTCCATTGTCCATGGTCTCATCTTCAATCTAGGGTTTCTTTCCTTTCTTTCTCTCTCTCTTGAATCGCGTTTTTGTATTCCTGTGGCGATATTCGTTGATCGAATTCCCAGTCATAGACCCGTTGATCGGACATCTTGAAGTATTATCTACTAATATTTGGTATTTCCATCGTCGTTGCTTGATCATCCAGCAAAATTAGAATCTACTGTCATCATGAACAACTATCTCTTACCCGCTACAACATACGAAGTGCCCGCCCGGCTGGCCCGGAAGCACACCCTTAATACAATAATAGAAGATGAAAACAGCGAGAGAGAAGACTGCAGCGCCGATGAAAGAGAGGTTTGCGATCGAGGAAGAGACCAGTGTTTACGGCCGGGAGCTCGATCAACATCAACATCACCGGTACCATCGTTGACCTCTTCAATATCGTCATACTACAAAAGCAGTCGGCGGTCAGAGGATTTCGATGAGATGTACGACGTCTCCGACGATGACTCGGACATTGCCCCGTCCATCATGACTTCCATAAGCACACTGTCTGTTGACTCAGCGAACGAGAAGACGAACCGGTATCCTTCACTAGTGATACCATCCCCAAGCTACTGGCCTACGGTTCAAAAGGCGCAAACCCTGTCCCCACCGCGACCACCAAAGATACCAATCTCACCTGCAGCACTCTCCATGCTTGGACACGACCTTCCATCCGTGAGCCATCCGCCGTCACTCGATGGAAGCCTCAATTCGGACCCTCTTGCCGGTACCAGTGCCCCTGTCACACCTGAGCTGCAGCTACACCCAAGGAGTGGAGAGATATGGGGAGATGCCAACGCCGCGGGGCGGAAGAAGGCGACAAGGCCTGAGCTCAAGATACGTATTGATGATGGCTCAAAATGGATCCAAGAGCCTGGCTTTAGTCATGAAGAGCGCATCAGCGTTCAGGACTTTGCGGTCGACGTAGACCAGGATATTCCAGACAGTCCAGTCCTCGGCTCTGAGGATGGGTTCTCAGACGTCGGTGTTCAGCTGCCTGCAGACGCCCTCGATACGCTGAAGCACCTCTCCTCCGACATGCCAGCCCAGCCAGAGTTCGGTTCGCCCACCAACTCTGAGGCAGAAATGGAAGAAGTGGCAATGGCATTCTCTCCTCCCAAGCGCCCATCAAGTGCGGATATTACCCCTATGTCACAGACTTCAGACTACAGCATATCACGTCTTAGCATACCATCACCTGACAACTTTTTCTCTTCACTTGGATCCAACGCAAGACATACATGGTCCTTTGCTGGACCTGGTCAAACGTCTGCAATCCCCCCCTCTTCAACCACCGCCGAGCAATTCTATAATTGTCCTTGGATCAGGGACTTCCCTGCGACTGTTCCGCAAGTGGTCGAGATAGATGACAATGACACTGAGGGGCCGCCCACTGCTCGACAGATTCCCCCTCGCCCAGCTCAGGACCCACTACCTCAAACACCGATTGGTCCAGAGACGCGGCGCATAGACGATCATGACGAAGGGTACGAAGAAGCCATCCAAGAGATGGCTGAGAAATCTCTCGATAGAACTAGTGTCTGGCTTGCCGCTCAGACATCGTATATGTCGTCTTTGAGGGAGACATATCCTGCTAGTGAGGTGGGCCTTAGTACTACCACGAGTCCGAACCAAAGAAAAAGCCATCTACGAGATGATTCTCTAGGCTCTCCGATCCAGAAAGCAGTGCGCTTCCTTGAAAGTGAGGTAGCCAAGAGGGAGTTCACTAGTGCCAAGAAATGTGGTGACGGGGAATCAATATACTACCATGCTTTCCAGCACGTCCAGGCCGCGCAGAAACAAAGCGACGCTTTCAGACATCGTCACACCAGATCTGACTCCATTCAGACCAGCCGCATCAACTTGCCAGAGGAGCACCTAGCAGCGTTGCAAGGAGATCTTCATATCACCCACGTCGATCGACCGGATCCCAAACGACCAATTTCAATGATGCCTGGTAGAGAACCAGATCAGCTTGAGGAAACAACCGAGCAAAAGGTCATTGCACGAGTTGATAGGGAGCGCCAAGCACTGGAACAGGTCAATGCTAGGATGTGGGTTATCGAGGCAGCGAAGTATCTCAATGGAGGTAAGCTACTTAACAGCCCAGCTGTTCTGTCACTCAAAAAGGCACCCGCACTGGGAGACATCGGAAATGGTAAAGTCAAGCGTCAGGCTCGAATTCTGGACCTTGGCGGTCAGCCAAATGGTGACTGGGCGTGGCACGTATCCCGAGAGTACAGCTATGCTAGAGTCTACACCGCATCGGTGGAACAACACCTTGTCGACTCGGGTATTCGTGGTCCTCGCAACCACCGACGAGTAGCAGTGACGGAACTTTGGCAACTTCCATACCCAGACAACTACTTCGATGCCATCTCAGCCCGATCTTTGTTCTCGTTCCTCAAGGCTGAGAGGCCATTCGGGCAATCAGCAGACGAGTACGATCTATGTCTACAGGAATGCCTTCGATGTCTCAAGCCAGGAGGTTACCTTGAATGGTTCTTGATGGACTCTGAGATTGTCAATGCTGGCACCCGAGGCACAGCGGCTTCAGTCGAATTCGGATTCAACCTCAAGACCCGTGGCTACGATCCTGTTCCCACCAAGAGCTGGCTTGGTCGTGTTCGCCGCGCAGGCTTTGATGACATCAAACGGGCATGGATGTTTCTACCGATGGGCACGCCCACTAAAGAAGCACACATGCTACCTGAAACGCCACCACCTGATGTATCAACCTTCGAGAACGGTAAAGTCGAGGCTGTGCAAGGACCAGTCGGCTCGACTGCTGATGCAGCTAGTATGTCCGGACTTGTAGGTAGTTGGGCGTGGGAGCAATGGATGTTGAGATTGCACACCGAAATGGGAAAAGAGCAATTGTTGGATGGTGTTGGTGCTGTATTGGAAGAGGGTAGATCAACTGGAGCAGGATGGAGATGTCTGAGCGGGTGGGCGAGGAAGCCACTCGAGGCTTGAATAGAAGGATCAATGGGTTTTCTGGATGTCCATAAATAGACATGTTCGATCCTTTCTCCCGCAGTGTGGGATTTCTTATGTACAGCGCAATGAATCACTCTCCCTCATCAAATGAACAAATGAAAGCCTAGCATGTACGATCCCACTCGCACTCATCGATGTTCAGAGACTTTCCATTTATTATGCCGAATCTACCAAATGATGAAGTCCCCCATGATCTTCCACAAAAAACTCTTTCCTTAAATCCTCAGTATCTCCGTCTGCCTGCTTAGAAAACATCATCCCCAAAACTCGCCTCCTCATTGCTCTTGACACCTTCACAACTAATACCACCCATACTTCCAAACTACTGCTCATCCATCAACCAACCACGCTCCCACCTCCAATCCCCACCCCACCACCCAAAATGTCCCAAACAGCGCTCACCCCCCCATCAAACAGTACGTTCCGTACCTCCTTCCCCCACCCCCCCAACCCCCCCTACCCACCCATCACCACAACTAACACCCCCCTCAGCCCCCCCAACATCAGCAAACCTCTCCTCCGACC
>JAABUH010004354.1_pt1 | contig 11524 bp, 14 predicted proteins | sample 5559121 | NCBI WGS metagenome assembly JAABUH01 (sample SAMN10711871, study PRJNA513364) | rock metagenome | isolation source: Antarctica rocks | place: Antarctica: Victoria Land, Battleship Promontory nord | collected 2015-12-28 | reverse complement strand
GCCCCAGGCAGCAAATGCTGCTCAAACATGCGCTAGTCAGTACTCCGAATGTAGATTTGCTGGCGTATCAAACTTGCTGAACCAAATGTGGCAAACACAACTGAATGCGCCTACACACTATTACCTCTCAGCGGCTGTAGAATTCTCCTAGGGTCAGCTCCAGGGTCTGCTTTGAGGAGACAACTTGTTCGTTTTGGAGGCAATTCTGATCATAGCTCTACGATTCTTCGGATAGAACAGCGTGTTCGCAAGCTTGCTTGCGTCCAAACAAGAACATCCGTGTTCCGCATGCACTCGGAATGGCATGGCCTACTACGTGCCAGCAGGAACGACAGTGGCGGCGATCTCAGTGCGGACCCGCTGACCGTACCAGTCTTTCCTGAGAGAAGCATTTGGGACAGTGCTGCTTCAAGGTGAGGGCTGATACCAAATTAAAATGCCTTCCAGCGTAAACCATTTCTAGAAAGCTCAGCAGCTTACACGTGCAGGTTTGCGCACTGGCAACAGAACTGCAGTGTAAACAGTGTGTTGGAGGCAGCTTTGCCGTGCGTCAGATGGCTGAAGACATACAAATGGAGGGCCTACTTTTTGGTAAGCCCACCGCACTCCTCATGAGTTGTATGCCACTTGCTCGTCTGCTTTACTTATGCAGCTGTACCCATACACTGCTGTTTACCTGCAGAGCGATGTGCTTGCTGGCTTGGCTGTTGGAGTCATGGCGGTACCTCAGTGTGTATCTTTTGCACTCATGGCTGGCCTTCCATCCGCATACGGACTGTACAGCGCATTCCTTCCAGTTCTGGCTTATGCACTGACCGGCAGCTCACCACAATTGGTGCGAAAGCCTTTGCAATCTTGTTAAAACAATAACATACTCCATATCTTGTAGCATGACAACACCTGCCCTTGAGCTGCTTTGCGCCCAGCTTACAATTTGTTAGTTTCAAGCTGTTGCTCAGCAAAGCCTGCTGATCCAGTGTATGCATAGCAGCAGCATGCCCTACCATGTGAAGCTCAAGGCCACTGCTCTGTGTCAACCCCCACTTGGCCCCTTTGTCCGACATCTCCATGTTGTTCCCCATAGATCCCCTCCCAAGTGCTGGGCCAGAACTAGAAAATCTCTCAAAAATCAGAAATGTCTTGCGTTTCTGAGTTGAGAATTACACCATCTCACAGGCCTTTCTTCCTGAAGTAGTGACGTTTCTGTATCCCCAAGAGCTTGTGATACCATGCAGGCTGTGGGACCAGTCGCTCTTGTGTCCCTGCTGCTGAGTGAGGGTCTCACAAAGGTCATCCCAGGAGCAGAGGTCAATGCCAACCCCAACCGCCCTGCTGATCCAGCTGTGCAGAAGCAATATAACCATGCAGCTATTCAGGTGTGTCACCATGCAAGCTCATGTATTGACCCATGACTGCTGGAGCTTGTACAAAATTTCCATCAGCTACAGCAGGAAACAAATTTCACAGGCTTTCACAAGGAACAGCATCAATGAAAGTGATCAATGAGAGAGCCTTTGTTATTCATCAATCAGCTTTTGACAGTTGTAATGCAGTATTATCTGCCTTTAGCAGTCCCTCAACAGCCTCACCACATGTTGTCCTTCCAACATGCTGCATCTCAGCCACCATGGCTCCTAGGCACATGTGTAGTGACTTACTGTCACATGCTCTGCATCTGCTGGGAATGCATTCCTGGCAGCATGAAAGGCCCAACACACTGGCTGCTTGCCGCCTGTGAGCCAAGCTATTCAGGCTTGGCTTGACCTCATGCTTGGCCTATATGACAGGTGTCTCTGTTGGTCTCTATGATTTATCTGATCCTAGGTTTCCTGCGCCTAGGCTTTGTGACCCACTTCCTGTCACGCCCTATCATCAGCGCGTTCCTGACTGCCGGTACCATCATCATCAGCTTGTCCCAGGTCAGCTCCTCATCTGCTACCTGCCACTTCATCTGCACAAAGTCTTCCTTCTTGGCTGCTGCAGCATTTTGCATTGTTCGCTTGGTCATCAGGCATGTGTCATCCAGCTTCCTCTTCTTTTGCATCAAATTAGATCTTGTATCTCTCATGCATTTTCTGGTCACACTTGCAGTTGTGTGTTTTGCTGTCATGCATACATCATGCACTGTTCCCCTTTGTCATGAAATCAAGTTGTAGCTCACCAGGCTAGTCTCATACCAGAACCAAGCCGCTGCCGGTCATTGCCTCAGGCTTCACACATCCTTCAGGACAAGCGACGTCATGCTGCAGGTCAAGTACTTGTTAGGATACAACGTTCCCAGAGCCAATCAGCTGCACAAGATGCTGTACAGTCTTGTGTCTGGCCTAGACCAGCTGAGATGGCCAGAGCTCATGATGGGCCTCTGTTGGATTGCCCTGCTGCTGAGCATCAAATGTGTGGCAGCTCACCACAGGTGCCTGTTGTTCTGTTGCCCATCTGCTTCAGTGCTTGTGCAAGCATCTGACCCCTGCCAGGCATCTGCACATTGTCAGGTGTGACGATGGTGCCATGCTTTGCTGCTGCTGCTTCTGCTTCTACATGCATTGCTGTTTTACATTGTCACACCTTACTGCTCAGCTCGTGTGACAACATCACCCAAAGGCAGACACTGATCAGAAATAAATACCACACAAGCACAATGATTAAGCATATCCATTGACGCTACAAGTGTATGGCATGCATGCAGGCGATTTCAATGGATAGGCGCCCTGGGACCCATATCAGTGGCTTCCCTCAGTATCATCACAGTCTATTTAGGGAACCTGCAGCAGCAAGCGGGCATTGCAGTTGTCGGCAGCATCACAGCAGGCCTGCCAGAGATGACAGCTTCATGGTGGCTGCCCATGGACGACTTCCCACAGCTGGCTGCCACAGCTGTGGTCATCAGCTTTGTGTCGCTGCTGGAATCCATCTCCATTGCAAGGGCACTGGCTGAGCCGCAGCAGGATGTGCTGCATCCACTAGATGCCAACCAAGAGCTGTTGGGTGAGCTTGCTTGAGCGTGCAAGAGAATTGTAAGCACAGGAGGCACTCTTTGTATCTAACGCTTGTTTGGATCAGCAAGGGTTGGGGGGGGAGGGGGGGGAGGTGATTTCCCACTGTACATCACATCACTTGTACCAGAAAGTATGCCAGAGCTGCGCGAAGGAGTGTGCTACCATTTGATCTTGTATGCTCTTTTGTGCTGACACATAGCATTTACAGCATCAGCAGTAGTGACTGCAGCAGTACTGATACAACTGTTACCAGTCTGCAGCCGTACCCTGCAGATCAAAAGTGCTTGAGCCTGCAAAGGCTGCACAAGGGTGGCCGTGTGGCAGCGTGTAGTCAACACGTTTGATGATGTTGGTCATTTATTCCTCAGGGCTTGACAACACATGTTGATAACCTCCTGGGGCACAGTGTGATGCCCTGTTCCCATGAGGAGCATTGGCTCTCAGCCTTTCCTTCTAACACTTCACATCAAGCTTTGTAAGCGACACATGGTTGCATCCCTGCAACGTTCACCTCACCAGGAGTCACCATCTCACTGCTTGTGTTGCAGGCTTAGGCTGGGCCAACTTGGCAGGCGCTGCCTTCAACTCCTACCCAACCACCGGCTCCTTTGCCAGATCAGCAGTCGCAAAGTACACAGGAGCCAAATCAGGCTTGGCTGGTGTGGTGACAGCAGGCCTGGTTGGCATCACCCTGATGTGCCTCACCCAGGTCTTCAATGCCATGCCCATGAATGCCTTGGCTGCCATTGTTATTGCTGGAGTGCTGCCTCTTCTGGACTTTGGGCGAGGCATTTCGTTGTTCTGGGTGGGTTTGCAAACCTGATGTTGGAGTCAGACTCTACTTTGATGGCTTTGTACAGATACACACAGTTTGTGAAAAGGGGTGGTGTTTTCTGGCACACTCGCTGTGGTCTGCCTGAGCTGGAATGCATGACCGCCGTGTGCAAGAATCAGTGTATTCTTACGCAAGTCCTGTGCAATTCATCCAGTGATGTCAGAACAATGTTGGTGATGACTGGTTGTTCCTGACTTTATATATTCAACTGTACATTTGGGCTCACTGTGCCAAGTCTGTTGCAGACACGCAAGCCAGATTGATTGGTATAGATACTTTGTGTTTGATGTGTCGGCTGAACAACTGGGCTCAGTGTGTTGAGTCTACTGCAGGCAAGCAAGCGAGATTGGTTAGTATGGATAGTGGTATTCCTGGGGTGCTTGTTTGTGGGCATTGACTGGGGCCTGGCCTTTGGTGTTGGCTTGTCCATACTCATTCAGCTAGGCCACATCACCTTTCCTGAGATCCAAGTCCTAGGCCGCATCCCCGGGACTGCAGTGTTCAGGTGAGTCATTACAGCACTTACTGATGCCATGTTCGGCACAAATTGTGATTGAAGTTGGCTTGGTCAGTCAACATGTGCGCTGCTTGGAGTTATGAATGTTCTGTGAGGATGTATACCCACGTGACCAGCCTAGTTGGGCTGGCATACACCTGTGATATTCTCTCTCTATAACAACCTGCAGTGGTAGCAGTTGTTCCAAAACTTGTTGCACCAGTAAGTGTTCATGTTTTCAGCACATACAGGGAAGAGATTTGATGCATACGCAGGAATGTGGAACAGTATCCTCATGCGGGCGCCACCAAAGGAGTTTTGATTTTGCGCGTTATTGGACCATTATGTTTTGCAAATGTGGAGCATATCAGGGATAGTCTGACTGAGCATGAGGTAGGTGCACACTGCTTTTTGTTCGTTCGCTCATCCATGCATCCACCCATCCACCCATCCATCCATCTATCTATTGTAACATTCATTCCTTCAACCATTTAACATTTGTGTTCCTCTAACATGAGCCTGCCAAGCCTTTGGCAGTCACTTATTTACTTTGCTGTGCTGGCTACTGCCATGCACTGCTGACCAGGCAATTAGCAACTTTATCCCAGGCTCACAGTCTACTCAGACTCTTTGCGTTGCGAACATGTGAGCTCATGGCGGCAACTGCTTTGTCTCACAACAGTACAAAGGTCCAGCACAAGCTACCATTCCACACGCACCAATCACCAAGCCTATAAGGACTCAGCTGTGTAGTATGCTAGATCCTGACAGTGTTAGTATTGACCAACATTTTCTTGTCACACAGCTGTCACACACCAGGTATGCTTTCAACCATGCTGACCAGTTTGAGTGAGCAATCAAGATCACCATGATGTGCTGCAAACACAAACAGACTGTTGCAGGCAGTGTCGGTGTCAAAGGGTGAGCCCCTGCAAAGCATTCTGCTGGATATCAGTGGTGCCAGTCACATGGACACGACAGCAGCAGAGGCATTGAAGGAGTGGAGGGAAGGCTATGAAAGGACTGGAGTCCGTCTGGCACTCATAGATCCCAACCCCCAAGTCACAACGATGCTTCAAAAGACAGACATGCTTGTTTCAGGTGACAGTTGTAGTATCATTGTTGACATGTGACTCAGCTTGAGTAGTGAGGTACTCAGTTGTCAATGTTGTCAACTTGCTTCTGCTGTTGCCTCTCGCGTCACAGCTTGTCTCCTTTGCAACCCCATCCCACCTTGCCCCCCCACCCCGCCCTCCCCCCCTCCCACAACCCCTCCCCCGCCCCTTGCTGCATGGCAGCAAGCCCTTTGCCATGTTTCTTTTGTATGTGGGTCCTTCCACAATTTGCTACAGAGAACTTTGCACGAAGAATGCAGTCTGTTTGATAGGGACCCTGCACACTGTGTTTGTAGGCGGTCAGCTTGCACTGCATCCAATCCTGCCATTGCTGGCCAGCCTATCAAGGCATCTGCTGCACCCTGTCTGTAGGTTTTGCCCATGAGGCACCCTTGTTATGCAGGTGATCAACTTCTGTTCCCATCTGTGGAGGCTGCACTGCTGCACATTCAGGAACCCGGCGTAGTTGACTGCTGAGGCCCTGGCGTCAGTTGGTCACAATTGCAACTCACACATGACACCTTCTTGCACCCAGATATGGCCTTCGACAAAGTGCACAGAAAGCTGAAAGGTATCTTTTGCTTGGCAATGATGAGACAGCCTTGTATGCTTCTGTCATCAAGCCTTGTGTTGCCTGTGCACAATGCTGCACCTGATTGTGGAGTGTGCCAAGGCTCACATGCTGGCACCCTTTTTGCCTTGTCCGCTGTGTCACTGATTTGACAGCGCTGCAGCCCACTTACACTGCATGACAAGAATGAGTTCAGCTTCCTAGGCAATCATTTAAGTTGTTGATGGTGTGTCAGCAGCAAGCACAACTACGTTCATTTCTTTGGGGCATGCATTGCAGGCACCTGGCCACATTTTTTTCTGCTCGACCCTCAGATGTAGAGACAGCAGCAAGCTGGTAGCAAAGTTGCTTGATTGTTGCGCCACAACTGCTGCAGCTGCCCAGCAGTTGCGTCTGCACAGGCCTAGGTTGCCACAGAGGCAAGCCAGAGCAGCAGCTGCGGGTGCAACCCTAGTTGACTGTTGCAGATTGCCAGATTGAGCCTGTGCACAGGGCTTTCTAAAGTATGGTAGCAGTGGTATGATGACACTGGAATCATGTGGTCACGAGTGTCTTGTGGCGTTGTGATGGACTTGATGAAGGGCTAGTCGTCACTTGATGTACAGCCATCAGAATCTAGTGCTGGGGATTTCTTCAAGGCAACATCGTTGTAACTCACCCGTGCACAAGTCATTTGGCTGCTTCCAGTCGTCGAAGGCTGCTGAAGGACAAGTTTGGGTGTGGCGTACATACTGCTGCGATGGTGTGAGTACACTGTCATCCTTTCCAATCAAGACATGATATGCTTTTGCAGCTGCATTGTGATCACCGCATTTATCTGTAGCCGGCCCATGCTCTAGTCTAGACAGTGTGTAGTGTACAAGAATAACAGTGTTTGAAGTGCTCCTGCAAGTGCATTGCAATATTGCACAGCCTTCACAGGTTGCTAGGCTTGCCTGATTGTAAGCATGACACTGCTTCATGCACATGTCTTCAAATCTTGATACGCCATGCCTTTCACCTGTCAATAACAGAACCCAATGAACATAAGGCGGAATTGCGCTGACGGCATGCACAGCAGCAAGGATCACAAGCTGACAAATGACGTCGTCTGAACTGCTTAATTTTCTGTAGCCGGGAAATCTTTTTAGGGTCTGCTTCGCATAATGTATCATGGTACATGTAAGGCTGGTAGGGCGTTATCCACTGCACCAGTGACTCATAAATGGTTTAGGTCTGCTGCGGTATGATACATCCTTGTCTCAGCATCTTTGTTTGCATCTGTGCAAGCCATGTTGTTTCCGCTTCTGGCACAAAATGACCTCTTGCAATTTGTGTGCAAAAGCTGTGCTATGGCACGGGTGACTCAGCGCAGGTTGTGTGTGAGAGATTACTGCCAGCAACACTGCACGGCAACCTTCCAGGCCAATGCTCGACCATGTCTTTGCGTGTCTGTAAGTTGAGATCCCTACAGGCAGCAATGCAGAGTTGTTGATGTGACGCCATGGGCGAGCTTTGTGCAAGGCTAAGGCACGTCCACCGCAACATACAGTTAAACTTGTGGATGTGTGTGTAGACAATGCACATATTGCAATGCAAAGCAGAACTTGCAGTGACGCACAGACATGGCTGTCACATCCCAAGCTTGAAGTCACAATACAGCCAGCATGAAGGATACCATCACGGCTTGACAAACAGTATAAAATATTTGCCATGAAAATGTCGAGTGCATCTTGCCTGCTTCCCTGCGACTGCTCTGCCCATCCGCAGCTCTGTGTCACATATTGCAGTCTGATCTTATCATTTGTGCCCAAACACAGCTGATGCAGGTCCTGCCATGCCAATGGGCAATCTCAGTGCCTTCTGCTGTCCTGATGATGCTGCACTCTGCACTAATTTCTCAGGCTCTGTTTTGGCCTCTTCTGCCCTGCCCCTGACTCGTTCAAGTTCCCTTGTAGCTGCTTCTGCTCTGACTGGGGATTTGTATGGCTCTTGTGCTGCCTGCTGCCTGCTGCCTGCTGCCTGCTGCCTGCTGCCTGCTGCCTGCTGCCTGCTGCCTGCTGCCCTTGGATTCCTGAAGCTCGTTTTTGCCTTGTTCTGCCTGTACCAACCCCGCCCCACTACTGTTATGTCCAGCTGTGTTGTCCACTTCTGTAACCTGTCTGAGGTCCTGTTCTGCTGCTGCTGCTGCTGCTGCTGCTGCTGCTGCTGCTGCTGCTGCTGTTGCTGCTTGTGCTGCTGTTACCTTTTGCATCTGCTGTGCCAATTCTAAGGCCATGAACATCAGCTCAAATTTCCAAGGCTGGACCTGTGCTCAACCTGGTGCTGCTTTCTCCGTTTGTATCTTTCTCTTGGTTGCATCGATCCAAGAGAGGAGAGTCATTAGGCTGTGGATCTGAGCATGAACTGCCTGCACAGCAAGCACAGATCTTCTCTGTGATTGTATTATTTCACTGCTTGACACACCGGCACTATGCCCATGACAATCAGAGATATGTATGATGTTGAAAAGATAGCAAAATGATGCCTCAAATTTGCAAATGGCAGCCAGAGCCGGACTGCTGCAGAGCATTAGATTTCAGCAAACCAAGCATTGCTGGTAGATGCCAGCCTTCCTGCATGTTTCCAGTTCTGTCACTGTTATGGCAGACAGAGTGGCATGGCAACAATACCAGAGATATGGAACCCACCTGAGCTCGCTCAGCAACAGCAGCATTTCAGGTGGATGGTGTCCCTGAGTTACATGATGCGCACTTTCCTGCTGGACAGGGCCTCTGCCATTCTTTGAATGCCTGATAAGGAGGGCCAACTTTGAAAGCAAAAGCAATGTATGCTCCATGTAGTGCAGCCAAAGATGCAACAACTAGCAAAGCTCCTGCGACACCCCGGACTACGCACCTGTGAGACTGGAAGAGTATAGATTGATGAAATTTACTTTGAGGCATGCAGCAATTAGCCTTGGTAATCAGGACAAACGATGTTTTTGACCAGGTTACTGACAACCCCGGCACATCTGTACAACCTTGGTTGAATGAAGATCTAAAATCTTCCTGTTCCTTCGTCCCTGCGAGGCACGTCAGCAAACCTAACAGGTTGGTGATTTAGGGTTCCAGTCGCCTACATTGGTTGCTTTGTCAGCTTGGCTTATTCATCACAGGCACCCTGGCACGGCGCGCATGACGACTAAGGCCTAGATCTGAGTGACGATGTTCTCGTTGCGATGAGGAGTACTTTGAGGGAAAGTAGTTTTCAAGCCGATTCTAGCGCAACCGGGTGTCTGTGAGTTTGAGAGGGAAACCGGCTTGGCTTGCAGTGCCTCTGGCGAAAACTAGCCAAATCTGAGGGCATCAGCCCAATGACGAGAACGTGCTGCTGACAAAGGTGTTTGTGTAGCGGACTAATCTGCAAGCAGCGGTCTTTTTCCCAATCTTGAACTGGCCGCCTACCTCCTTTGCAACCTGTCAGCCATATTAGCTTGTTGTCAATGAAGAGAGCAAAGGCCGATCTGACGTCGATTTTTCGTCAAGGCTGTGGTTTGCACGTGCACCAGTCAGCGGTCTGCAGTTGCTGTCTTGTTTGTGGCCTGTCAGGGAGCCCTGTTTGAGTAGTTACTGAAGAGAGACTGCAGCGTGTGTGAGCTTGTTGAAGCGAGAGGCAACAGCAAGTGTGTTACTTGTTGGAGCGAGAGGCTCAACAAGGAGTTGACACGTGCCAGGGATGCTGTAGTGGATAGCTAGATGAAGCTACAGTATTGTGGCTTCAGCCAGTTGGTCCCCTTGGCACGTCGCTATTGGCATCGAAGGCTCGATGCAGCAGGACACTGACAAGGAAAGTCGGCCCTGTGAGCCTGTGCAAGTGATGCGGCATGTGACGTCAAGTGACGTGAAGAAAAAGTCCAACTGCAGTTGGTTAAGTAAGGCTGGCACCGGAACCATGGTTCTGTGGTGTTCAGCAAAAAATCCCCCTCAGTCTCCGTTGTTCTTCAAGTGACAGGCAAGAACAGGGCACACCTGATAGGAAGCATCTAGGATGGTGAAGCGTTAGATTGCTCTGGTGTGTGTGCTGGAGTTTCAGCCTGTTTGATGAGATTAACCGAGAAGGCGAAAGTCTGAGGCATTTCAAGCTATGTATGGTTGCCAAGTTGTGAAGGAGGGACCTTGCTGGGCTATGATTATATCATGGTTTGTTGAGCATTTGTTGTGCTTGCACTTCAAATGCAATGATGCAAGCCTCATCAATCTACACTTGATATGAGCCCAATTGTCAACATATTTATGTTCTGGTACCTGAATTTGCAGTGCTGTCACCCACGCAAGAACGAGAAATCTGTGAGCGTTAAAGTCTGTGTGCATGTCGTGAATTCAACTACAGAAGGTGATGCACAAGTCTGTATGTTGTGGTGCGGGCACAGTGACTTGTCGTTTGCTGTGCATTGCACTCAGAGCTGTCCAGAAACCATGTGCACGTGCACTCATGCTGCTGATCTGCAGCAAAATAGGCCTCATCTGGCAATCAACAGTGCACTGATGGTATCAGGAGCAATAACAGATTCTGCCATGTACCAAAGAAAGACTCAAGTCTACGATGCTGATGTGATCCTGAGACAGATGCCAATCGCAAACATTGATACGACCTTCTCTAATGTTACGAGCAGTGATGAACGATTCCCAACAGACACCAAACGAGCTTGGTGGGTACATGGACACATAGTGGGTTGACAACACGGAACGTTCCGTGTCTTGCAGGCACATGCTGTGCAAGCAGCCACTGCTAGTGGGTGTACAGGCTGAGGCAAATTGCGCTAGATGCATGCTGAATTTATTTTCGAAAATGTCAGTTTTATTGTTTGCGCAGGATATCAAGCAACACTTGGACCCTTCTGATGCACTGGCAAACGTCCTCAGGATTGCAACTCCTTTTTCTCAACTGTCCAATGAAGTTGTATGATGCATTGCTCAACTCATATCGACAGTTCATGTCTATTACACCAGGATCTTGACGTCACTTGTCATACTGCATGCCGATATCATCTATGCCGTTATCAAGCATGCGTAGTGATGGTGATTCTGTGCACAAACACACTTGAAGTCAGACACAAATGAGGTCAGACACAGAATTACAGCAGGCTCTGAAACATCCAAAACAGAAAAAAATTGGACCCTTCGAGCAATTAGGAAATGAGGCTCTAACTACAAACCAGAGCAAAATCCTGCTGTGTTTTCCATAAGACACAGCCACCAAACACAGATGGTCACTTTGCAGAGCATTGCACACCATGCCAATGCTTTGTGCGTACATACGAACCTATGTCTACATACTGCATGTAAAGTTGCCTACACCCAAATGCATTGTACGAGAACCCACACAACACACCAAGAACCCACACTGGCAAGTAGACCTCTGCACTGTACAGCAGTCCAGCTGATCTAAATCCTTTACTTACTGCTCAGGTTTAGTTGCCATGCCAGACTGGAGAGCCATGTCTGCAGCACTCTGCAACACAAGCAGCATCCGTCAGTGAAATGTATTGCA
>JAABUH010004353.1_pt1 | contig 11526 bp, 19 predicted proteins | sample 5559121 | NCBI WGS metagenome assembly JAABUH01 (sample SAMN10711871, study PRJNA513364) | rock metagenome | isolation source: Antarctica rocks | place: Antarctica: Victoria Land, Battleship Promontory nord | collected 2015-12-28 | reverse complement strand
CACGCTTGCCACTCAGATACCTTCAGTGCGGCTAGGCACCCCGCTGCCAGCTCTCTCGTGTCTTCACCTGTTATGCAGAAGTGCTGTTTATACCAAAAAAGGCCTGGGCCATGGTGCTGGAAAGTGCCCTGTGACGGCACCAGGCAGATAGATGTCAGCGCCGGGTGCCCCGCAGGCCTGGTGACGGGCCATAGGCGCACCTCAGCAGCGTCACGGACGGTGGTGACAAGCGCGGGAGTCAAGGCGCTGAAGCGCTCGGCCAGCAGGGTATGTCCATGTCATGTGCGCGTACCATGGCTGCATGGTGTGTAACGTTGTCTTGTGAACTAAGCACAAGTAATGCCGGGCTGCAGGACCCAGAGAAGTGGAAGCAGGCGTTTGGGGTGCCTACTGGCAAGCCCTCCACGCCACTGACTGGGCCCCTGCTGGAGACGGTGTGGACCCCCGCTGGATACTGCCTGCAGTAGCGCTCAGACAGACCTTCCCCTGCTGCCAACTGCCCACTTACTATAAAGCACAATACTCAAAAGTAAGTAAAAAGCTCGCAGGCTGGCCTTTTGACTATAGGCATGGCCAGCGCGCAGGTGTTCCTGTACGCCGACCTCTGCGAGCTGACCTACAACAACTATGTGCACAACAAGGCGGAGCAGGCAGCGGTCGAGAAGCAGCTCGCGGCGGACGGCAAAGCGGAGGAGCGCGCCGCCTCGGTGCTGGGCGGCGTCTGGGTGGGCGGCTTCAGGTATGGGCCGAGCGAGCTGATGGCCCTGCCGGCCGGCAACAAGCAGAAGGTGCCCCAGAGCGCGGACGAGGGGCAGCTTCCAGCTGACATTCCACCCAACGAGGTGCGTCAACTTGCCTTGCAACATCCAGCCCCGATATGCCCCAGGCTGCAGTCTCTCTTAGTGCTGGGCGCCAGGTCCGACTGGGTGGGAAAGGAGGCCAGCTGGACTAAGCGAGCCTGTCATACACATTCCTGCGCCTGCAGATACACCCAGGTTACCCAGCCAGTCAGCCTCCAAGGTGCCCATGCGTCAGTCCCTGGCGGAAAGGACTGCACATGCATCAGCTGGCCGCAGCATCCGCGCAGTATGCAATGCTTGTCCAGGCAGTCTGGTCTTGTGGCAAATGCAGCTTCTTAGACGTGTAAAGCCATCGAGCTGCCCACATGAGCTTGCAATGACGCTTTGGTGCGGCTTTGACGATGTTTGCTGGGTGAGCGGCACTTGTGGTCCTGGAGAGCACTTTCAAACATTCCCCGCACAGTGATTTCTTATAGGTGGCAGCGTCCAACATGAGCATGCTTATGCAGCTAAACGTCGCGCGGGACTCGCCGGCGCGTGCCTACACGCTCGGCGTGCCATTTGAAGGGACGCTGGAGGATGACCCAACCTTCTTCCTGTTTTCGACCTCGGGCGTGACAGAGGAGCACAGCCTTTTTGGCATGGACCTGCAGACAACAAATTGGATTGGCTATGTGGGCATCGGGCCTATGAGCGAACATGGCCGCGATATCGCAGTTGCCTTCCGTGGAACCCAGGTACGTGCCCGGCAGCATGGGACCAAACTTAGGACGTGCGCTGAATTGCTGGACGCGAGTACATGCCGCAGAACGCACCCGCCCTTGTGCAATGCCTCGGCCACATGCGCAGAAGGATGCTCGCGCTGCGGGGGACCATGCCGACGGAAGTCAGACGCTGTACAAGGCCGTGGCAGGCTGCCTGGCAGACAGGAGCGCCCTCGCCCTGCTGTGAAGGCTGTGCCACGCCAGGCGTGGAGCGAGTGGCTGTCCGACGCGCGCGGCCTCTTTGACATGAACCGCTGGAGCGACGACGCGGCGCTGTTGGTTGGCGGCGGCGGGCGCAACTTCCCGGTCGAGCAGATTCTGGCGCGCGAGCTCGGCGACGATACGCCGGTGACGAAGACGGAGCCGCCGGCAGTGGACCGCGCCGTCCTGAGCCTGGGCGACGTGCGGATTGGAGAGGGCTTCGAGCAGATGTATCGTGGCTTTGACAAGACGCCGGGCAACACCCTGTCGCTGCAGGCGCGCTGCATCCCCCTGACGTGGTGACACACGGCTTCCTGGTATGTGTGTCATGTGGCGATAAAGCAACCTGAGGCGGTTTTCTCATAGCCTCGTGTCAACATGCAGCATGCCTCGCATCAGCCTGTTGCGCATTGCAATCACTGCATTCACTTCATAGCGGTAGGCAAGCTTCTCCGCAGTGCAAGCTGCGCACAGCTTTCGTTCGTTCCTCACGTGCCTGTCTGCGGTGGCGCCCGCAGGGCCAGGTGCAGACGGCGGTGCGCAAGCTGCTGGCAAGGTACGCCGATGAGGTGACCAGCATCAGCACCACCGGCCACTCGCTCGGCGGCGCGCTCGCCTCGCTCTGCGCCTTCGACCTGGTGCGGTCTGAGACAAAGCACAGGCAGCAGCCCGCTAGCAAGCGACTGCTGTTGCTCACTGCGCACCCTTCACGCCTCGCGGCGGGGCTGCGAGAGTCTGGAAAAACTCGAGCAGCTAAAGTAGGAAATTGACGTGAAGCGGCTTGCAGTCAAAGCCACAATGTCTTGGATGTAGCAGGCATTGCATATCACAGCAGAGGTGCAGCTGTTGGATTGAGCGCGGAGCACGGGTGAGCAGGTGCAATCCGGCATCAACCACCAGAGTGACCACCCGTCGGGCCCGCTCGTGCCCGTGACGGCCTTCACGTTTGAGGCGCCGCGTGTTGGTGCGCCCCGTATGCGCCCAAGGGCCACCTCACGCCCAAGGGCCAGCAGTCTGCCAACTCTTCCCCATGTGGGTTCTGGGAGGCGCATGCTGTGTTCAAGAGCTGTCCGCGAGGCTGCACCTGGAGGGCATATACTCATAGGGGTGGGCACATCTTGCGGCTGGCCGAGACGCGAGAGTACTCTGCAGGGAACCAGGCGTTTGCAAAGGCGTTCGACCCAGACGAATGGCCTATGGGCCCGCGCTGCCTGCGCATTGTCAACGCGCCCGACGTGGTGCCCAAGGCGCGGGCAAAGCCTACCCTTACCACACCCGCATACCTGCATGTGCACAAGGGTGCATGTGCCCGCACACGATCACTCTTTGTCACGGCCACCGGACCTTGGTTCAAGGACTCTGTGCTCGCGCTCCTTAACTCGGTCGCCCGACCGCAGCTGCGTGGCGCAGGTCCCATACTCCAGCGCCGGCGACACGCGCGTGGGGCTCCCCAAAGGCTTCATCGGCCGCGAGCTCGAGGACTTCCAGCGGCTGGTCGGCTCGCAGGCCGACCAGGAAGTGGACGGCCCGGAAGCCTACCACCACGGCGGCACAGAGTTCCTGCTCGACGACACGGCGCTGGTCGACGAGGTGGAGGCATCGCACAGCCCGAACCTGGGGCCGCTGAAGGCGTGGCTGAAGGCGCTGCAGAAGCTGGAGCATCTGCCGCAGACGATCGGCATGTACCATGACCTGCAGCTCGTCCTGCGCCAGATGGACGACGCGTCCGTCCCGCCGACGCGCGGCCTGCAGGGCCCGCTCGGCGTCCCCGACAACGTCCGCGACCCGATCGACGTCTGGGAGCCAGCGGCCTCCAGCTGAGCGGTTCATGTCGTAGTTTTGGGGGGCCCAGGTGAGTGCGCAGCCTGGCTATTCCATGCAAGACAGCTAGCTGGGCATGGAGCGACTGCGCGCTCTCCTTGACTCTGTGACACTTTGCATTCTGGTGACTACGAGCTGCGTTGTGTTGGAGTCACCATGTGCGCTGCGTATGACCCTGCTGGCGCACCGAACATGTCTGTGCATGCGGTACGGAACGGAAACGTCCACCATGGGGTATTTCTGTGTTGTTTCCGCAAGTTCCGTAGTGTGTATGCCAACATGGGTTTGACCTTGCTGATTGGCGCATGACGCGGGTGATGCCTGCTGCCAGTGAAAGGCTCTTTTGTTTTAATACTATCGGATGGGCGGAATTAGACCCTGGTGAGTCTTCCTACAGGACTGGATGGAGAGAGTGTTTTTGCAGGTGGCGTGTTTTCGGTACAGCCTTTCACTAGCGTTGCAGACTTCTACCATACAGCGGGGTGAGCAACGAGTGAGTACTGAGAGGATGAGGCGCGGGTTATACATGCATGAGATAACGTACTCTGCAAGGTGAGCGCTGCTGCATGTCTTGCAATTATTGCAGGATCATGGGCACATAAGCCCTCGATCAAGTTTTGTACAAGTGCAAGTACGCTTCAGAGCGGGCTCTAACAGAGCGCTGTGACCTGAGCACAGTTTTTCGCTGTTTGGTAGATCGTGCTGGGGACAAAATGAGTTTTTGCTGAGTGTTAAAATGTGATTGGCATTGTGCTGCACCTATTGTTTGACGCTTGCCTGCGCAGAGCTTAGGAAGGATCTTCCTTCATGGACCTTTACAGCGCTCCTAGTATGAACTACATACATGCGCACTGTGACATCTGCAGCGGTCTACTAGAGCCATGAAACATATGTGCACACTCATGGTGCTTGCTGTAACAAGCGCTCCACACGCTGTCGATCTGGCATGCTCGGCATCGCTCCGGCGGCTTGCACGCAGAGCGCCCCGGCTGCCGCTGCAGGCGCGCGCCCCATAATTAGCCCGCCTCTTTGGTTATGCCAGCAACCAGTCTGCCAATGTATCAGCTTAAGCAGTGAGTAGACACTTTCAAGCATGCAGCAAGATGTTGAGCTTCTCCCCGTGGCGCACATGACAGACACACGAGCACTATGCAGCAGCAGCAGCAGCAGCCGGGCATGCGACCCGAAAAGCCCAGTGGGATGCTGCAGCACGGCCGCACCAGCAAAGCGCAGCGCGGCCTGCGGCGCTTGTTGCTCCAGCACGGCCACCGCGTACGCGCCAGTGAAGCAGTCGCCCGCGCCCGTTGTGTCCACCACCTGCATTTTTAAACAATCGTTGTGTCCACCACCTGCCCCACCTGTACCACTGCTGGCTCGTCCTGGGCCCGTGCCGGCAGGCAGGGCAGACGCCAGCACACGCTCCGCAGTCCCTCGACAGCAGCCCCCAGCTCAGTACATAGGTACTGCCGAGGTGCTGCCAAGAGCCCCTGTCAGCCATCTGCCTAGCAAACGCATGGTCGCGCAAGTGCATGGCCATGCTGCCAGCAGCAACTGCACATGCACTTGCTGGTATGCCGCGTCTGCCTGCACACCTGTGCTGGCCTCGCGGCGCGCACCGCTCTGCAGACTCACGGGCAGTGCAATCAGCCCTGCCGGGCTCACGGGGGCGCCTGACCAGGGCGCTACCTTGTCCACCGCGAACGCGGCCTGGCGGAGCGGCTCGCGCCCGCCGCCCGCCTCCACCAGCGTGCAGCCGGCCGCGCCGCGCTTGACGAGCACGGCCAGGCTGCCGTGCCGGGCCTGCAGCGTGCGCGCCGCCGCCACAGCCTCTGCCTCCGTGCCCGCTGGCATGCCTGCAGGCCCAGGGAAGCACAGTCGGATCTGTGCTTGTGTCGGGCGACACGGTTTTGGGAAAGCCCCAGGCTGCCTCACAGCGGGGCCATCCCCGCGCCTGCAGAAAAAGCAAGCAAGGCAGGGCAACTGCTTGGTTGGCGAGAGCGCGAAGTGCTGTCAGCGACTAAACAGACATATCTATTCCTCACAGAGTTGCATCCTACAACCAAAGCAGGCACTCCTTATGGAAGTACAATACTACGACAACGACCTCGCTCCGATTCCGACATCAGCTGGCGTGAGGCACCCGTGAGCCGCGCGAGCTCGGTCTCGTTCGGCGAGAGCACCGCCAGCGCGGCCAACAGCGCCGGCGCGAGCGAGCCTTCCTGCCCGCCGCAGTCCAGCAGCACCTGGCCGCGGCCAGACAGACAAAATTGGCCAGACACAGTGCCAGTGTCAGCGTTGCGCTGCGTTGCAGGCTGCATGCGTATGTATAGTGGTACGACACATGCACATCTTGTGTCTGCGTACCAAGCAGACACCGCCTGCGCGGCCAGGGACCCGCACGCTCTTGGCCTGTCATTCAACTTGCATTCCGGCGGCACCTGATCAGAGCCGCAGGCTTGCTGCACAGGCACGCGACCGCCAGGGGGCGCGCCGGGACGCCCGCGGCGCGCGCCACCTCCGCGACCCGCAGGTTGACGGATTCGGGGACCTCGCGCTGCAGCAGCACGCCGCCCGCCTCGCGGATGGCCTGCTGCCACGGCATGCCCCTCACAGCCCGGTACGCATGCCCCTCACGAGTCGGTGTACGCGTGAACACGCCCGCGCAAGACATGCTGTGGACAGCGCGGCGTGACAGGCACCCGTCTTGTGGCACTTCTCGGGCTACGGGGTTGCGGGCAGCGGCCAGAGCAGGCCACCACGCAGGGACCTGGAGGCCACAGCAGAGGCTGCGATGAGGCAGCAGAGGCAGCGATGAAGCAGCAGCCAGCGCGCGCGGGCGGGTCGCCTGCCTGCTGCTGCTCCTCGCCGATGTCCCACGCTGCCGTATTTGCCCCGCCGACGATGATGATGCTGTTCTCGCCTGCCCCCTCATCAGCACACCGGGATTCCACATACGGTATTGCACCATGGCGCTTGAACATGTCCGTAATGCATGTGCACTGGTAGCGATGCGCTGAGCATGCCGGCGTGCGGCCACCGCCTCAGCAGCGGACCACGCCAAGGCGCTGGCGCACTGCCTGATGGAAGCTGCCCAGCGTGCCGGGCGCACCGTCCGGCTGCAGGAGGATCACGGCCGTGCCGGTCGGGCCGCCGACCTGGCGCAGGAGCTGCAGCTCGCAGCCAGTGGCGCGCAGGTGCTGCGGCAGCGCCTCGGTGAATTGGTCGGTGCCCACCTGGGGGATGCCCCCCCAGTTTTGCTCCGCGTCCTGCACGGGCATTGTGCGCGACAGGAGTGCTCAAGCAGCGCGCGTGAAACAGGGCAGCAGGCATGCGGCCGCGCGCCTGGCCGTAGAAGCTGGTGGGGTAGCCCAGCTTCGCAGCCGCGGCGGCCTGGTTGGCGCCCTGCGCGCTCGGTGCCTCTCAGCATGCCCTCCGCACCCAGCGCGCTGTTATCAAGCGCAACAAGTTGTCAAGGGCAGGGCGTCGAGGTAGAACACTCGTATTGCGGGACAAGGCAGCACTGTGCAACACAGGGGAGAGCGGCGGCGGCGGCGCGCGCCTTGCCGCCCGGGAAGGTCTGCAGCGTGCGCGCGCTCAGCGTCTCGCCTGCGGCCGGCAGGCGCTCCACGCTCAGCACGAGGTCCATGTTGATGGACCCGACCACCAGCAGCGGCCTGGCAGCCGCGGAGGCCGCGGCCTGCGCGGCGTGCGGGCAGTGCGCCTTAAGAATATAAGCAAGATGGCCGCATTGTGGCACACAAGTGGGTGGGAGCACGTTGAGCAAAAGCCTCACGCCACCCAAGCTAAGGCTATGAAACGTCAAGAATGCACATAGCGCTGCGGCAACCAGTGTGTGTCAGCGACTTTTCACGCACCTGACAGCACGGCCTTTTCCTTTGCCTGTGCGGAGCGCGTTTGCTTTGCAGCTGTTTAAAGTGCAACCTCAGCCAGCAGAATTGCTGCCTCTGCTGCAGCGCTCCGTAGCTAGTGAGTGGCAACCTGCCCATCACTGCTGCTGTGACTGACAAACCAATGCTAGGGGCTGTCCGACGACTACAGCTACACAACGTTCAATCAGATGGACAAAACTTCGCACACCTAGATACAGACCTTGCTCAGTTCCGGCCAGCCATGCCAGGGTGTGCACGTGCACACTGGGCAAGGCCTGGGGTGGGCTGTGCATGCACATCATGGCATTTTGCAAAAGTGTTGCAAGAGACACGCTGTTCTGTCCAGCATCGGCAGGTCAGCACGTGTGGAGAGGTGTGGCGTTGAAGCCCGCTCTTTGCTTGTTGAAGTGCTCGGCTCTTGAGGGGGTGCTGCACCCACGTGTCTGTTCAGTGTTGCAGGTTGGTTGTGCTGGCACTGTGCTGGTACCGTGCTGGGCGTGAACTAATAGCTAGCAGAAGAGCCTGCAGGGGCAGGCGGCAAGCCAGCCGACAAAACTTGTCGGCGGTGGCTTGCAGGTGTCCACCAGCCCGCTGGGCTGACGCCTGACTTACTCTGCACAAGAGACGCAGCAGTCAGGCTAGCAGCGTTGGCGAAGGCGAGCGCCGCAAAGTCTGATTAGCGCTGGTGCGTGTGAAGCTGCGCTGTTTGGAAGCGGCAGCCGCTGAAACAGTGGCAGCAACTTGCCATCCCCACTCGCCCACTCAGCAGAGAGCAGTTGCGCACGTGAGCCTGCAGGTGCTGGCTTGCCGGCCTGGGCAGCGCTATTGCTGACGGCTCAGAGCAGGGCATGGCCTTGCCGGCAGAGCTAGAGGCCAGCGTTCCAGCGGCAAGAGCGGAAGCGCCAGAAGCCAGCAGCGCAGGCTGTGGCGCCAATGAGCTGGGGCCGCCTCCCGGGGCTGGCGCCAGCAGCAGGACTGCGCTCGCCCTGAACAAAGGGGCCGCCTCGCCAGCTGACGCAGTGGCGAGCAGCGACGCGCCCAGAGAGCCCGAGCAGGCTGTCCGTTCTAGTGGTGCCAGCGGAGGGGCGGCTGGTAGAGCGCCTGGCGGCGAAGGGCTGGCGGCAGTGGAAGCGCATGCTGGCTGCGAAACGGAGCCCGGCACCGCTCCTTGCACCGACAGCAGCGCCGAAGGAGGAGCGTCAGCGGCGGACGCGGACGGCAGAGGGGGGCCGGCGGCTGGCGCAGCGCCTGCCGCGCCCGCGGGCGCAGCGGCAGCGCCGGACGGCGGCGCCGCGGCGGAGGCGACTGCGGGCGCCGCGCCAGCGGCGCGCGAGGGCGGGACGCTCGCGGAGAGGCTGGCGCAGCAAGTTGAATTCTATTTCTCAGATGCCAGTCTGCCCACGGACGCGTTCATGCTCAAGCAGCTGGCGCGCTCGCCAGAGGGCTGGGGTGCGCCGCGGCCTGGCGAGCGGCCGCGGCGCGCCTAGCTGCTGCCACGCTTACCGAAAGGACAGAGCGCTTGACTTGCTTGACCAGCGCACCGCAGTTGGATGCGCCTCATCCCCAGCAGCACCAGCCTCGGGCGAATGACACATGCATGAGGAGCCGTCCTCGCGTCACTCTTCGAGGATGGAGCGGCGTGGCTGAGCACTTGCATGGTCCTGCATGCTATGTGTGCTGTGCCTGGCACGCCGCTGAAGCTCGCGCGCACCCGCGCAGTCCCGCTGAAGGTCATCGCAAAGTTCAACCGGGTCAAGGCGCTGGCGGGCGCGTCCGGCGGCGCGGTCGCGGCGCTGGCGGCCGCGCTCCAGGGTTCTGGCGCGCTGGAGGTGAGCGCCGAGGGGGCGCGCGTGCGCCGCCGCGCGCCGCTGCCCGAGCTCGCGCCGCAGGAGGCGCTGGAGCGCACAGTGATCGCGGACAACCTGCCAGACCCTCTCTCCATTGGTGAAGCCCCGGGCATGTCTCCCTACGCGCCAGGCATCCTGCGACAGTCCCAGCAATGGCCCCTGGTGTCTGCGGCCAGGCCCCAGTGGCGCGCAAAGCGGATCTGCGTAGTTTGTATCCTTGCGCTGCTCAGCCTGTGTGGGCTGCAGTGGGCCCGACCACAGAGCCATTGTTGGGCACTGCACGTATGCGGCAGCGCTTCGCCGCATGCATGCGATGTTGAACATCACGCTTGACGGGGCAGAGGACGCCATGGCGCTGTTCGGGCGCGCGGGGAGCGTGGCGATGGTCCGCATCTGCCCGCCCGGCAGCGGACCCAAGTCGACCGCGCAGCTCGTGTGGGGCGCCGACCTGGCTGTCAGCAACCAGGTCCGCTCGCGCCCTGCAACCCTGCCCCCTGCTCTGCACTTCGTTCCGGCTATGCGCATGACGCAAGGCGGGCCTCTTCTGCGTCTCGCACATTACAACAGCTGTGTGGGGCATGACACCGAGTATGCCGGGCGGTCTGCCGCGGCCGCCGGCTGCATTGTGGCCTGACCATGCACCGCTGCAGCTCGATGCGCTGCCTGCAGAGGACTGGCAGGCACATTTCGGTCTTTTGCGCGTCCACGAGAAGGGTCAGGCGCGGCGATGGGCCTGGGCAGCGTCTAAGTCTGGGGCTGATGCGCCGGTCCGCGGGTGCGCCAGCGGCACGCGTTGGTGGAGTTTCAGACGCCTGAGGATGCGGCGCGCGCCGTCGCCGAGCTGACCGATGCCAACAACTGGTGCGCCGCATCATCAGTTTTTTGGAGCAAACTGGACCGGCGCATGTGCGCAGAGCTGAGCGGCCTCGTGCGCCGCCGTTGCCGCAGCCGCGTGATGTTGCGGCAGGAAGGGGGGACGCAGCACAGGCGGGGCCACCAGCGCTGGGGGCAGCGCACGGCAGGCGTCCATGCCTGTGTCTGCCCACGGGCCGTGCGGCGGCTCCAGCCTGCGCCGGTCTTGCAGTGTAGCTGCCCGCTGCGCTGCACCGCACTGCCGCGCGCAGCCGGCCTCGGAGCTGCGCCGCACGGCCGGGCGGCCACGAGAGCCTGTTTTGGGCGCAGGCGCTCAGGGCTGCGCGTGCGGCACCTGCTGCGCTCCGCGGCGGCCGGCGCCGCGCGCAGAGGCGCCCCGAAGGCGCCGCCCGGCGGTCAAGGTCGTCCCAGCCCCGCGCGCGCGCAGCCGTACGGCCAGCGACCCGAGACCGCTGCTGCGGCATGCGGGTCCGCGGCGGCGCCGCTTGCGGCGGGCGGCGCCGGCGCCGCGGCTCGCGGCGCCGGCGACGCTGCTGACGGCAGCGGCGGCGCTCCAGGCGATCAGGGCGCAGCCGCCGGGGAGGGGGCAACGGGCGCGGCGGGCGCAGCCGGGCCGCCTTCGCGTAAGGCATATGTGCGCCGCAGCAAAGCCGACTACGCCGCATGGGCGGCGGCGACGCCGGCGAGCCGCGCCGCTGCGTCGCAGCCACACAGGCGCGGCGGCGAGGCGGGCGGCGGCGGCGGGGGTCCGGCGGCGGGCGGCGGGGCGGAGGATGCCGCGGGCGGCTCGGCAGCCGCGCACGCCGCGCCAGGGGACGCGCAGGCTGCCGGCACCCCCGGCGGTGAGCGCCGGCCCTGCACCTGTGGGGCCCGCGGTCGCGACTGCTGTGCAGCCCGCTGTGCATGCATGCGGCCCCACCTGGTCTGGAGCCATGGCTTGCCAGGCGTGGCCGGGTTTTGGTGCTGCCCTGATCATCAAATATCTTCCCACGCAAGCCTCCCCTGGACACACCCGTGGACCAGTTTCACCACGCTTGCCATGGTGAGCGATATCACTCAGGAAGGTATGCGACCATGCAGGGGCGTCGAGCGGCGCGCCGCGCATGCCGGACGGCTCGCGCGGCTTCACCGCGGGGCGCGGGAGGCAGCTTGTGCAGACCGCCGCCAGCGCGCCCGGGCATGCCCTGCCGGACGCCTCGCAGCTGGGAGGCGAGCAAGCTGTGGGCTGAGCTGTGGTGAACTGTGGTGAGCTATGGTAAAGCCTTGACATGTCTCTATTGTTCATACAGTGGAAGAGGTGTTGGGATACATCAAGTAAATGAAGCAGTCA